>Ga0163150_10002196_pt1 | contig 30771 bp, 36 predicted proteins | sample OliLakLV19P2IB_FD_148628 | JGI IMG/M metagenome (GOLD analysis project Ga0163150, IMG submission 148628) | Freshwater microbial mat bacterial communities from Lake Vanda, McMurdo Dry Valleys, Antarctica - Oligotrophic Lake LV.19.P2.IB | ecosystem: Environmental > Aquatic > Freshwater > Lake >...
GTTTTAACTATACAGAACGTTCTGTATAGCTTGCAACGACGACTTGGCGAAAGGCGCCTACAACCAGCCGCGGCGGCGGAAATATACGTATGGGACGATCGAGGAGAAGGCCATCAGCAGCAGCGCGACTGCGTATCCGTAATGGGTGTCGAGCCCCGGCATGAAATGGAAGTTCATGCCGTAAATGCTTGCGATCAGCGTGGGCGGCAGCAGGATCGTGGCTGCGACCGAGAAGATCTTGATGATGTTGTTCTGCTCGATGTTGATCAGGCCGAGCGTCGCCTGGAGCATGAAGCTCGACTTGTTGGCGAGGAACGAGGCGTGGTCCGAGAGCGCGAGCACGTCGCGCGACATGCTCCGGTAACGCGCGATCATTTCCTTCGGCAGCTGGATGGCGCTCGCCTGCTGGATGAAGGTGAGCTGGCGGGCGAGCGTGACGAGGCTCTCGCGCGCCTTGCTGGTCAAATCACCGTCGCGGCCGATTCGGTCCATGACGCTGCGCAGGTCGCGCGCGCGGGCGGCGGCTTTGAGCGCGGGCGGCGCAAAGATGCTGGCCGACAGCTCGTCGAGGCCGATGCCGACGCGCTCGAGCACGTCGGCGGTGCGCTCGATCACCGCCTCGAGGAGTCCGGCGAGGATCGCCGGTGCGGTGGTCGCTGCAGACGGATGGCGCTCGGAGTAGGCGACGAAACGGCGGAACGGCAACGGGTCGACGTAACGGTTCGTGATCAGCCGGTTGCGCGAGAGGATGAAGGTGATCGCGGCGGACTCGGGCCGGTCCGTGTCGATCTTGGTGACTACTGTCGCCGTCATGTACAGCGAACCGTTCTCCTCGTAGAGGCGGCTGCTGGTCTCTATTTCCCGCATTTCCTCGCGCGAGGGAACGTCGATCGCAAGCAGCCGCTCGACGGCTCGCTCTTCCGCGAGGGTCGGCTCGAGCAGATCCACCCAGACGCACTGCTCAGGGATGTCCGCCGGCGGCGGATCGAGCCTGTCGAGTCCCTGACTGCCCGGTACGAAACAGTTCAGCACGCGGGCGGCCGGCCTGGCTCAGTTCGTCTCGTGCTCGCGGGCAGCCAGGTCGTTGACGAGCTGGAACAGCTTGTCCATCCCGCCGGCCATCTCCACGTCCGTCAGGTATTTGCCATGTACGACGACCATCGGCGTGTGGTCCAGCATGTACTGGCGCGACAGGTTCTCCGCCTGGCGAAGCTTGTTCTCGGTCGAGAAAGTGCGGTAGTGCTTGGCGAAGTCCTCCGCGGACACGCTCTTCGCCATCAGGAACTCGCGCGCGGCTTTCTCGGTCGCGGCCTTGTCAACGCGGCCGCCGCGGATGACCGTGAGCGGCTGGCCTTTCGTGTGGATCTGCCGGAAGACCTCAGTGTGCAGGTCGCCGACGCGTCCCAGCGACTCGATGGTGTAGTAGAGCCGCGCATCCTCGCGCGTGACCTCGTTCCAGATGACCGGGATTCGCTTCAGCGCGACCCAGTCCGGCTTGGACTTCTCCCAGGCTTCCAGTCGCGGCTCGAGCGTGTAGCAGTGACCGCAGCCGTACCAGAATCCCTCGACCACCTCGACCTTGCCAGGCGGGGTGCTGACCGGCCGCGCCACCGGGTAGGCGATGTAGTTCTCGCCCTGCTTCCAGCCGGACAGATTGCCGGAGGCGGGAGCCGGGGTGCTTGCCGCGACCGCAGCAGCGATCGGGCTCGTGGCGCTTACAGCCGCATCGATGGTTTCGCCGTCGATCTCGCCGGCGGCCTGGGCAGCGGCGGGCGTTTCCGCCGCCGGCGCCTCGGCCGTTGCATCCGCGGGAGCGGGCGCCTCGGCCTGTTGTGCAGGAGCGGGGGCCGTGTCCTGGCCGCAGCCGGCGCAGGCGAGCAGCGCCATGATCATTGCGTAACTGATTCTGTTCATCGCAGACCCTGTGTGTAGGAGGCAAGCGCGCGCATTTCATCGTCGGTCAGCTGCGAGGCGATTACCTGCATGATTTCGTTGCCGGCCGACTTGCGCCCGCCGCTCGCAAAAGCCCTGAGCTGGTTGTAGGTGTAGACCGCATGCTGGGCCCGAAGTGCCGGGTACGCGGCCGGGGCGTTGCCGCGGCCCTGCGGGCCGTGGCAGGCGATGCAGGCCGGGATGCCCCGCGCCGCGTCGCCGCCGCGGAAGAGGCTCTCGCCGGCCTTCCAGTTCGACGGGTCCGCTTCGAGCCCGGCGGGCGTCTGCTGCGCGAAATGCGCGGCAAGATCCGCCATGTCCGTGTCCGTGAGCGGCACGGCCATCGGCGTCATCAGGGGATTGACGCGCGTTCCTTCCCTGAACTGCCTGAGCTGGTTGACGATGAAAGGCGCCGGCTGGCCTGCGAGACTCGGCCACTCGGGATTGACGCTCGAGCCCGTCATGCCGTGACAGGCGCCGCAGACCGCCGCCTTCTGCGCGCCTAGCGCCGCATCGCCCGCGGCGGCGGGACCGGTGGCGATCGCAAGGGCCAGGACGGAACCGAACCATGCCTTGTTCATGCGAGAATTATATATGTCCCGATATCCCAAGGCCCGGTTCCTGAAGAGCGCGGTCTCCAAGGCCACATTCGGCGACGATTCGGGCTATGAGGTCGCGATCACGGGACGCTCCAACAGCGGAAAATCCAGTGCGCTGAACGCCATCCTCCGGCGGCGGGACCTGGCGCGCACCAGCAAGATGCCCGGCCGCACGCAGGCGGTGAACCTGTTCGAGCTGGAGCCCGGAAAGCGGCTCGCGGACCTGCCCGGATATGGCCACGCGCGTGTCCCTGACGCGGTCAAGGCGGCCTGGGCGCGGCTCATGGAGTCCTACTTCGCGGGGCGCGCCTCGCTCTCCGGCCTCCTCATCATCGTGGATGCGCGGCGCGGCTTCGGCGAGCGCGACGAGGCAATGCTTGGCTACGCGACCGAACGCGGCATTCCTTCGCGCGTATTGCTCAGCAAGTGCGACAAGCTCGGGCGCAACGAGGCACGGCAGGTGCTGGAAACGACCAAGGCCTTGCTTGCCGGGCGCGCCGGCGTGCAGCTCTTCTCGGCGACGAAAGGCGAGGGCGTGGACGCGGCACAGGCCGTCCTCGACGAGATGTTGGCGAAGCCAACAAAAACGCCCGGCGATCCGTAAGGACCGCCGGGCTGATACCCGGCTTGGGGATGCAATCCGGGCGACCCGCTCAGGGAGGGAAGCGGGGAGCGTCTCACGGCGCTCGTTAAGTTAGATGGGGTCGGTCCCCGGAAGTTCCAGCCCTAGTGGGCGTCATCCCAATTCGCGCCAGTCCCCGCATCCACCTTGAGTGCGACCGCGAGATCCGCGGCGCCGCACATGATCTCGACCAGCTTTTTGCGCACCTTGTCGAGGGAGCCCGCAGCAACTTCGAGCACCAGTTCGTCGTGCACCTGCATGACGAGGTGTGCCGGTGCTGCCGATGCCTGGAGCCACCCATGCACGCGGATCATCGCGCGCTTGATGATGTCCGCGGCCGTGCCCTGCATTGGCGCGTTGATCGCGCTGCGCTCCGCGTACTGCTGCAGGTTGCGGTCGCGCGAGCGAATGTCGGGCAGGTACAGCCGGCGCCCGAACACGGTTTCCACGTAACCGCGTTCGCGGGCGCTGGCGCGCGTGCGCTCCATGTAGTCGCGCACGCACGGATAGCGGCCGAAGTAGCGTGTCACGTAGTCCTGCGCCGCATGGCGTTCGATGCCGAGCTGGCGCGCGAGGCCGAAGGCCGACATGCCGTAGATCAGGCCGAAGTTGATCGCCTTCGCCGCGCGGCGCTGGTCATTCGTCACCTGCTCCGGCGTCACCTCGAAGACCTCCGCCGCCGTCGCGCGGTGAATGTCGCCGTCCTCCGCGAAGGCCCGCCTCAATCCGTCATCGCCGGAGAGATGCGCCATGATCCGAAGCTCGATCTGCGAGTAGTCCGCCGAGAGCAGGACATACCCCTCGGGTGCGATGAAGGCCTGGCGGATGCGCCGGCCCTCGGCCGTGCGGATCGGGATGTTCTGCAGGTTCGGGTCGCTCGACGAGAGGCGTCCGGTCACCGCGACCGCCTGGTGATAGGACGTGTGCACGCGGCCCGTCCGGGAATCGACCTGCTCGGGCAGTTTCTCCGTGTAGGTCGAGCGCAGCTTTGCGAGCCCGCGGTACTCGAGGATGAGGCGTGGCAGCGGATACTTCTCGGCCAGTTCCTCGAGCACGTCCTCCGCCGTCGAGGGCTGGCCGGTGCGCGTCTTCTGCCGCACCGGCAGGCCCTGTTTCGTGAACAGGATCTCCTGGAGCTGCTTTGGCGAGTCCAGGTTGAATGGCTGTCCGGCCGACTTGTGCGCCTCGATCTCGAGCTCCGCGAGGCGCTTCGCGATCTCTGAGCCCTGCTTCTTCAGGAGGTCGCGGTCGATGAGCACGCCGCGGTGCTCCATCTGCAGCAGTACCGGCACCAGCGGCTGCTCGATGTCCTCGTACACCGCGAGCAGCGCCGGCACCGAAGCAAGCGCGCCGTGCAGCACATGGTGCAGCTGCAGCGTCACGTCCGCGTCTTCCGCGGCGTACCCGGATGCCGTGTCGACCGGGACCTGGTTGAAGGTGATCTGCTTCGCGCCCTTGCCCGCGACGTCCTCGTACTTGATCGTCTCGATCCCGAGGTAGTGCCGCGCGCAGGAGTCCATGTCGTGGCGGGTCGCCGTCGAGTTCAGCACGTAGGACTCGAGCATCGAGTCGTAGCGCATTCCGGCGAGAGCTATACCCGCGCAGAGCAGGACATGCGCGTCGTACTTCAGGTGATGGCCGACCTTCGGGCGCTGCGGGTCCTCTAGAAGCGGCTTCAGCTTCGCGAGCGTCGCCGTCCTGTCGAGCTGGTCGGGGGCTCCGGCGTAGTCGTGGGCGAGGGGGAGGTAAGCGGCCTTGCCGGGCTCGATGCAGAAGGAGACGCCGACGATGTCGGCCTGCATGTAATCGAGGCTCGTCGTTTCGGTGTCGAAGGCGAAGAGCGGTGCTTTGCCGAGCGCCGCAAGCCAGTCTTCGAGCTGCGCCGCAGTCGTGATGGTCTCGTAGTGCCGCTCCGGCACCGGCGGCCGGGACTCCGGCTCGCTTGCTCCGCCAGAACTTAGTCGCGCGCTCGCCGGGTCCCGGCTGGCCGGTGCCGGAGCGGAGTTGGCGGCAGCAGTCAGGTTGCGGAGCAGCGAGTTCAGTTCGAGGCGCTGGTAGAGCGCCGTCAGGGCGGCGACGTCGGGGGGGGTGCGCGTGAGCGTGGCGGGGGTGTGCGGCAGCTCGAGGTCGCGGCGGATGGTGGCGAGCTTGCGGGAGAGTTCGAGCGTCGCGAGATTGTCGCGCAGGCTCTCGCCGACCTTGCCGGCGATGGCGCCGGCATTGGCGACGATCGCATCCGCACTGCCGTACTCGCCGAGCCACTTCGCGGCGGTCTTGGGTCCGACCTTCGGCACGCCCGGGATGTTGTCCGAGCTGTCGCCGACCAGGGCGAGGTAGTCGACGATCTGCTCGGGCAGCACGTCGAACTTCGCCTTCACGCCGGCACGGTCGAGCTTCGTGTCGAACATCGTGTTGACCAGCGTGATGCGGTCGTTGACGAGCTGCGCCATGTCCTTGTCGCCGGTCGAGATGACGACCTCGAGTCCCGCGCGCTCGGCGAGCTCGGCGAGCGTGCCGATCACGTCATCGGCCTCGACGCCCTCGATGCGCAGCAACGGCAGGCCGAGCGCCGGGATCGCCTCGATCAGCGGCGCGATCTGCGCGCGCAGGTCGTCGGGCATCGGCGGCCGGTGCGCCTTGTATTCCTCGAACAGCTCGTCGCGAAACGTGCGACCGGGCGCGTCGAGCACCACCGCGACGAGTTCCGGATTCTCCTCCTTCAGGAGCTTGTTCAGCATGTTGAGCACGCCGAGGATGGCGCCGGTAGGCACGCCCGTCGAAGTCGTGAGCGGCGGAAGTGCGAAGAACGCGCGGTACAGGTAAGAAGAACCGTCCACCAGCCAGAGCTTTCCGGTCCCGGCCATGGATCAGCGACCCGGCGGCTGGGTGGCTTTTACTTCCGGTTCTTCTTTCTCAGGTTCCGCCGGCGCCGCGGCTTCGCCGGGGCCGCGAATCTCGACCGGCGTCTCGACGCTGTCTTCGGGGAGGAAGAGCGGGCCGGTCTGGCCGCAGCCTGTCACACCGATCGCAATCACCAGCGCGAGTGCGGTTTTCATCGCGGGATTATAGCGATGGTGAGCCGCGAGACGCAGACCAGGCGCTTGCGATCGTCGCGTATCTCGATGCTCCACACCTGGGTGCGCCTGCCGAGGTGGATCGGGCTCGCGCGTCCGGTAACGTGCCCGGTCATCACGGGGCGCAGGTGATTGGCGTTGATCTCGACGCCGACGATCTGGAAGCGCTCACGGTCGATGCACATCGAGCCGCCCACGCTGCCGAGCGTCTCCGCCAGCGCGACCGAGGCGCCGCCGTGCAGGATCCGGTCCGGCTGCATGGTTCGGCCATCCACCGGCATGCGCGCCTCGAGGTAGTCCGCGCCGATGTCCGTCACCTCGATGCCTAAGTGACTGCCCATCGTGTCGTGCTGGAACTTGTCGACTTCCTCGGCCGTGAACTGCCGGAACCAGATGCTCATGACTGCTAACCCCGCTTTCGGTTAGTGTACCCGGCGCGTGGCCGCTCAACTTGCCGTACCTGTGGCTCCTCGCCCGACCGTCGCGGTCGCGGGCGGGACGCCCGCTTTCCCGGTGCGGCGCATCTTCTGCGTCGGGCGAAATTACGCCGAGCACTCGCGCGAGATGGGCGCGACCGACCTCAAGGCGCCGCCGTTCTTTTTCACGAAACCGGCCGAGGCGGTGGTCGCGAGCGGCAGCGTCGTGCCGTTCCCGGGCAGGACCTCCGACCTGCACCACGAGATCGAGCTCGTAGTCGCGCTGGCGAGCGCCCGCGAGATATTCGGCTACGCCGCGGGCATCGACCTCACCCGGCGCGACGTGCAGGCGCAGATGAAGAAAGAGGGCAAGCCCTGGGACACGGCCAAGGGCTTCGAGCATTCCGCACCGATTTCATCGATCGCCCGCGCGGCTGACATCGGCCACCCCGCACGAGGTCGAATCTGGCTCGAGGTGAATGGGCAGTCGCGGCAGGACGGCGACATCGCCGACATGATCTGGGCCGTGCCCGAGATCCTGGCGGAGCTCGCGACCTGGTTCGAGATCCAGGCCGGCGACCTCGTATTCACCGGCACGCCCGCGGGCGTCGGCCCGCTCCTGCCTGGCGACCGCGTGCGCGGCGGCGTGAATGGCGTCGGTCAACTCGAACTCACGGTGGCGGCACGATGAAACTCTTTTCCTATTGGCGCAGTTCCGCCGCCTGGCGCGTGCGCATCGCACTTTCCTGGAAGGGAATTCCGCACGGCACCGTGCCGGTGCACCTGGTGCGCGACGGCGGCCAGCAGCACAGCGAGTCCTACCACGAGCTGAACCCCCAGGACCGCGTTCCCGCGCTCGAGGACGAGGGCCGCGTGTTCTCGCAGTCACTCGCGATCATCGAGTACCTCGAGGAGAAGCACCCCGAGCCGCCGCTCCTGCCGATGGATTACGCCGGCCGTGCAATCGTGCGGCAGATGGCGCTCCTCGTCGCCTGCGAGATTCATCCGCTGCAGAACCTGCGCGTGCTTGGCTACCTGCGCGACCCGCTCGCGCAGGGCGACGGCCCGGTCGCGGAGTGGGTGCGGCACTGGATCGGGCAGGGTTTCACGGCACTCGAGGAACTCGCACGCCGGCACGGCGATGGCACACGTTATCTCCATGGCAGCGCCGTCTCGATGGCCGATCTCTGCCTCGTGCCCATGATGTACAACGCCCGGCGCTATCATCTCGACCTCCGGCCGTTCCCGGCGCTCGCCGCGATCGACGCGCACCTGATGATCCTGCCGGCTTTCTCGACGACGCGCCCTGAGGCCCAACCGGACGCCGAATGAACGACAAGCACGACACGAAGCCCGTGGATCCGATGGCCGGGATCCACTGGGATCTCGACAAGTCCATCAGCTACAGCCAGTACCTGCAGCTCGACAAGGTGCTCGACGCCCAGAAGCCGCTCTCCGGGCAGCACGACGAAATGCTGTTCATCGTCATCCACCAGGCGACCGAGATCTGGTTGAAGCTCTGCCTGCACGAGCTAGCCGCGACGCGCGCGCAGATCCGCGGCGACGACCTCGAGCCGGCCTTCAAGATGCTCTCGCGCGTCGCGCGCATCCAGACCCAGCTCATCCAGTCCTGGGACGTGCTGTCGACGATGACGCCTTCGGACTACGGGAAATTCCGCGACTCGCTCGGGCAGAGTTCGGGCTTCCAGTCCTGGCAGTACCGTCTGCTCGAGTTCGTGCTCGGCAACAAGGAGCCGCGCCTGATCGAGGTGCATGCGCGCGACAAGCATGCGCACGCGCTCCTGAAGCGCGAGCTGTCGACGGCGTCCCTGTATGACGAATCGATCCGGCTGCTGGCGCGGCGCGGCTTCGACATCCCGGCCGAGTGCACGGAGCGGGACTGGACGCAGCCGTACCAGGCGCATCCCTCGGTTGAGGCCGCCTGGCTCGGCGTGTACCGCGATTCGACCGGGTACTGGGACCTTTACGAGCTCGCGGAGAAACTCGTGGATCTCGAGTACCGGTTGCAGCAGTGGCGCTTCGCGCACCTGAAGACGGTTGAGCGGATCATCGGGTTCAAGCGCGGGACCGGCGGCTCGAGCGGGGTGGGCTACCTCGAGCACGTGCTGAAGCGCGGTTTCTTTCCGGAGCTGATCAGCCTCAGGACTTCGATCTAGCGGGCTTTTCCACGAACAGTCGCTCGTCCCAGCGGACGGGTTCCATACTCGCGACCTTGATGCGCTTGTAGTCCGGGTGATCCGGATTAATGAGCACGTTGCGCTCGGCGTCGAAGACGACGCTCGGGACGCGCAGGACGGCAGTCTGCGCTTTCCCGATCCAGGCATCGCCCGCCCTGCGGCTCTCGATCATGTCCTGGGCGTCCCACGCCGGTACATCCTTCGCCTCGAGCGTGGCGACCTTCAGCGTGTCGGGCGTCTCGAAGGTCACGCAGACCTGGTGCTTCGGCATGCGGCCGTTCGTGTGCACGAGCTTCTCGAGCATCGCGCCGGTCTGCGTCTCGCAGGCGTAGATCACCGCGCGGCCGGGCGAGTTCCAGCGGCCTCCGTGGAGGCGGGCGCCTTCGCCGCTCGCGGGCGAATGGCGAGAGTCCGCGATGCGATAGAAGCGCATCGCCCGGTCAGACGGGCAGCCCGTAGAGGGCGCGCATGACGACGTCCTCGACCTGGCGCGCGCCGAGCTCGGTGAGCGCGGCCTCGATGGGTTTCTTGCGACCGAGCTCGGGGTGCGGCGTGACGAGGAAGCGCCGTGCCTCCGACTCGTCGTCCCAGAGCATTTCCGCGAGCGCGATCACGCGCGCGAGGCGCTCCGTGCGCTCGCCCTCGACGAGCTTGAGGCGATGGCGACGCTTGAACGTCGCTGCGGGAACGACGCGGTGCATTAACTTGAGTCGGGCGGGGCCCTCGATGCCCGCGTGCTCGACGACGCGCTCGAGGCTGTGCTTCGGCAGGCCCGACTCGACTGCCTCCGCGATGTCCGCGACCGAGCGGATGTGGGCTCGCAGTCCAAGAATCCGGGCGACGCGGTCGGCAGGAATAGCCATGGGTTCGTGCCCTCCTGCGATCATTATCGGCTCATATGAGTATTCCAACAAGCTCATCTGGCGTGCTCCATTAACCTTGTATTAAGGGCTCTCTTTGATAGAATACTGTACAGAAAAACAGGCTCAGGAGATGACCCATGCACAGGGAGTTATCGGCCGTTTCCACGCCGGCACTCGTGGCCGAAATCACGACGCTGGCGGGGCATCTCAATGCGGCCAATGCGCGGTTCCTGGCGCTGATTGCGGAGCTGGATCGGCGGCGGGGTTGGGCCGAGTGGGGCGTGAAGTCCTGTACGCACTGGCTCAACTGGAAGTGCGGGATTGGGTTAGGCGCGGCGCGGGAGAAGGTGCGGGTGGCGCGCGCCCTGGAGCAGCTGCCTCGGCTGTCGGCGGCGATGGCCGACGGTCGAGTCAGCTACTTCAAGGCGCGGGAACTGACGCGGGTGGCGACACCCGTGAACGAAGACTATCTGCTGAACATCGCGCTCTGCGGCACGGCGATCCATGTGGAAGAAACGGTGCGCGGCTACCGGCGCGCGCTGGATGCGGAGGAGCTGAGTCGGGAAGCGATCCAGCAGCGCGACCAGAACCTGTGGTTCCACACCGAGCCCGATGGGTCGCTGGTCATCCGCGGCCGGGTGCCGGCCGAGGTCGGTGCGCTGTTCAAGCGGGCGCTCGAAACCGCACTCGACAGCCTGCCGATCCCGGAAAACGTTCCGGCCGGAACGTTTTCTGAGAGCGAAGACCTGCATCGGTCGCGCAAGCGCCGGGTGGAGGCCCTGGCCGTCCTGGCCGAGAGCTTCCTGGCGACCGGACCGAAAGATCTCTCGGGCGCCGACCGCCAGCAGATCGTAGTGCATGTGGATGCCAAGACCCTGACTCATGGTCATGCCGGTCGCTGCGAGCTGGAGCAGGGACCGGCGATCGCTGCAGAGACTGCGCGAAGGCTCGCCTGCGACTGCAGCGTGGTGCGGATCGTCGAGGGCCCGAAGGGCGAGCCGCTGGATGTCGGGCGCAAGACCCGCGCCATACCGCCCGGCATCCGCCGTGCCCTGCAGGCCCGTGATAAAGGCTGCCGCTTCCCCGGCTGCTGCTTCAAACGCTACGTGGACGGTCATCACGTGAAGCATTGGGCCAATGGCGGCGAAACGAATCTTGGAAACCTCGTCACCCTGTGCCGCTTCCACCACCGACTCGTCCATGAAGGACAGGTCGTCGTTCAAACCCTCGACGACGGCGCGTTCCGCTTCGTGAAGCCAAGCGGCGAATCGTTCGACAGTCCGATGCCGCCCCCGACCGACTGGACCGCACTGGTCGCGGCCCAGGATGTGGCTGACGTCGGCATCACGCCTTCAACCGCCGTCACGCACTGGACCGGCGAGGCGCTCGACCTCGGTCTTGCGGTGGACTGCCTGATGCAGCGGCGAGTGAAAAGCGTTTCCGCGGAAACCCATTCCTGATTCGCGTTCGATAACCCGGGTTGGCAGCGACTCTCAGCCGCCCGCACTCAAGATGAGCCGCGCGGCCGCCAGGTCCTCGAGCGCCGTGCCGACAGACTTGAACAGCGTAATCTCGTCGTCACGTTGCCTGCCTGGGACGCGGCCGCAGACCAGATCCGCAAGCTCCCCTTCCACCTGGGCGCGAGTGATCACACCGCGCGACAGGGGCACGATGAGATCGCCAGCCTCCGACAACGCTCCTTCGAATGTGTCGACGAAGATTCGTGCGCTTCGCAGCGCCTCGTCGTCCGCCTCGCGCGCGGTGGGGGTGAAGCTGCCCACGAGATCCAGGAAGGTGCCCGGTCGTAGCCAACGCCCCGTGATCAGCGGGGTCGCACTGCTCGTGGCGCAAGTAACAATGTCGGCCGAACGGACGGAATCTTCGAGTGAAGTCGCTTCGATTACCCCGACGCCCGGCGCGACGATCTCGCGAATGGTCGCGATCGTGGCCTGCACGCGATCCGGTCGGCGACCCCAAACTTTGATGCAGTCGATAGGCCGCACGGTGGCATGAGCGGCCGCCATCCATGGCGCCAGTGCACCGGTCCCGACCAGAGTCAGGCGGGAGCTTTCCGGGCGCGAGAGATATTTCGAAGCGAGCGCCGAAGCCGCGGCGGTACGCAGCCGCGTGACCATCGTGCCATCGAGCAGGGCGAGCGGGGCGCCCTCGCTCGAGAAGACGACGATGACGGCCTGGATCGTGGGCAGTCCTCGCCCGGCATTATCGGGTACATAAGTGACGAGCTTGACTGCCGTGGTCCCGTCACTGTCGAAGGCCGGCATGATCAGGAAATGCCGGTCTCCGGCGCCCCCGGTTTGCGTCAGGTCGAGTCGGCGGGGAACCGCGGCGGGCGCGCGAAATGCCTGCTCCAGGCATGCGACGAGGCGTGGCAGCGGCGCCCGTGCGCGAACCTGCTCGGCATTCAGCAGCTGCACGAAGATCGCCCGCTAAGCGATTCGCATGCCAATGCCCTGCACCTTGATCTTCTGCCCCCACTCCTTCGGCCCCGTCTCATGCACCGACTCCCCTCGCGCATCCACCGCGACGGTGACCGGCATGTCCGCCACCTCGAACTCGTAGATCGCTTCCATCCCGAGTTCCGGGAACGCGACGACGCGCGCCTTGCGGATCGCCTTCGACACGAGATACGCCGCGCCGCCGACCGCGATCAGGTACGCGGCTCCGTGCCTGCGGATCGACTCGATCGCGACCGGCCCGCGCTCTGCCTTGCCGACCATTGCGAACAGCCCCGTCTTCTCGAGCATCAGGTCGGTGAACTTGTCCATGCGCGTGGCGGTTGTCGGTCCCGCGGGCCCAACAACTTCGCCTTTCACGGGATCCACCGGCCCGACGTAATAGATAATCCGCCCGCGCAGATCGACTCCTGCAGGCAGGCCCTTGCCGGACTCCAGCAAATCCGCCAGCCGCTTGTGCGCCGCATCGCGCCCGGTGAGCATCCGCCCGGACAGCAGCAAAGTCTGCCCCGGCTTCCAGCCGCGGACTTCCTCCTGCGTCAGCGCGTCGAGGTTCACACGTCGCGATTCCGCCGACGGCTTCCAGTGGACGTCGGGCCAAAGGGCCAGCGACGGCGGGTCGAGTGCCACTGGTCCGCTGCCATCCAGCACGAAGTGCGCGTGCCGAGTCGCCGCGCAGTTCGGGATCATCGCGACGGGCTTCGACGCCGCGTGCGTTGGAAAAGTCCTGATCTTCACGTCGAGAACGGTCGTGAGCCCGCCGAGGCCCTGGGCGCCGATGCCGAGCGCGTTGACCTTCTCGAAGATCTCGATGCGCAGCTCCTCGAGCTTCGAGGTTGGCCCGCGCGCGAGCAGCTCGTGCATGTCGATCGGGTCCATCAGCGACTCTTTCGCGAGCACCACGGCCTTGTCGGCCGTGCCGCCGACGCCGATGCCGAGCATGCCGGGAGGGCACCAGCCGGCGCCCATTTCGGGCACGGTCTCGAGCACCCAGTCGACCAGCGAGTCGGAGGGATTCAGCATCGCGAGCGTGGACTTGTTTTCGGAGCCGCCGCCTTTCGCCGCGACCGTGACCTCGACCTTGTCGCCGGCCACCAGTTCGACGTGCACGACAGCCGGCGTGTTGTCGCCGGTGTTCGTCCGGGCGAACAAGGGATCCGCGACGATGGAGGGGCGCAGGCGATTCTCGAGGAGGCCGTAGCCGCGGCGCACGCCCTCGTCGACCAATTCCTGCAACGAGCGCGTCGTCTCCCAGCGGACGCCGAGACCCGCCTTCACGAACACGTTGACGATGCCCGTGTCCTGGCAGAGCGGGCGATGGCCTTCCGCGCACATGCGGGAATTCGTCAGGATCTGCGCGATTGCGTCCTTCGCCGCCGGCGACTGCTCGCGCGCGTACGCGCGGCCGAGATGGGCGATGTAGTCAGCCGGGTGGTAGTAGGAAATGAACTGCAGCGCGTCGGCGACGCTCTGGATGAAGTCCGCTGCACGGATCACGGGGCTCACGGCCCCAGTTTATCACCTGAGGAATGCGGTTCCGCGCGTGATGAAGGTGTAGTCGCCCTCGATCGCCATGAACCCGATCAGCACAAGCAGGCACAGGGGCGGCATCAGGATCGCGAGCTTGAGCGCCAGACGCTCCCAGGCCATGTGCATGAAGATCGCCACGATGAAGCCGGCTTTCAGGGTCATGAAGAGCAGGATCAGCGTCCAGCGCAGCATGCCCTCCAAGTGGAAGAAATCCACCATGTAAGAGAACGCGGAGAGCACGAACAGGAGCACCCAGATCCACAGGTAAATGGACAGTGGATGCTGTTGATGGCCCTCGGTCGCTTGTGCTTGTGCTTGTGCTTGCGCTTGGGACATGCCGGTCACCACAGGTAGAAGAACGCGAAGATGAACACCCAGACGAGGTCGACGAAGTGCCAGTACAGGCCCGCGACCTCGACGGTCTCGTACGATCCCTTCCGGTCGTAGAAGCCGGAAGACACGCGCTTTGCCGTGATGAGCAGGTAGATGACGCCCGCGGTCACGTGGCAGCCGTGGAATCCCGTGATCATGAAGAAGGACGACCCGAACTGCGCCGCGCCCCAGGGATTCTCCCAGGGCCGCACGCCTTCCATGATGAGCTTGGTCCATTCGAAGACCTGCATGCCGACGAAGGTCGCGCCGAGGGCTGCGGTTGCGCAGAGGAACAGGACCGTTCTCCTGCGGTCGCGCCGATAGCCGTAGTTCACGGCGAGCGCCATCGTGCCGCTCGAGGTGATCAGCACGAAGGTCATGATCGCGATCAGGACCATCGGGATGTCCTGACCGAACATATGCAGCGCGAAGACCTGGCTCGGGTTGGGCCAGTCCACCATCGTGGACATCCTGACGTTCATGTAAGCCGTCAGGAAGCAGCTGAAGATGAAGGTGTCCGAGAGCAGGAAGATCCACATCATCGCCTTGCCCCAGGGCACCTGGAACGCCTGCTTGTCGGCGGCGAAATCGGCGACGACCTCCTTCAGCGGGGGCAAGGCGGCGACTTGGGCGTCATGGGCCATTGGCTGAGCTTCCTCTCAAAGAAACAGCAGCACGCCGAACACGGCGAGCCAGACGAGCAGCAGGAAATGCCAGTAGGTCGCGCAGAGCGACAGGCTCTGCCGCAGGTCGATCAGCTCCGCGCCGTTGGCGAAGCGCAGCGACGACCGGCCGAGCACGTACAGGCCGCCGACGAGGTGCAGGCCGTGCACGATCGTCAGCACGTAGAAAAACGCGATGGCGGGGCTGCCCTGCACGAAGTAGAGCGAGGGCCCGACTGCGCGCCAGGCGAGCACCTGCCCGGCCAGGAAGGCGACCGACAGCGCGCCGGCGGTAAAGAGCGCCATGCGGGCGAAATCGCGGCGTCCGTTGTCTGCCGCATTCGCGGCGAATTGCAGTGCGATGCTCGCGGCGAGCAGCACTGCGGTGTTGACCCACAGGACGTTCGGGATGGTCAGGTGGCACCAGCCGACGCTGTGATGCATGCGCATCGAGTAGGCCGTCAGGAATAGCGTGAACAGCGAGGTCACGACCGCCATGAACACCCACAGTCCGATGCGCTGCGGCGAGGAGCGCAGCACGCCGACGTCGCCGGCCTGTGCACGGTTGTCCCAGGGCTTGGCGGTCAGCCGGCTCGCGACCGCGAACCAGACCGCGACTCCGACCAGCAGGGCGACGACGATGGCGGTGTTGCCCAACGTGCGTCCTAGCCTTCGCCGTGGCCGGTGCCGGTCGGGTAGCGCGCATCGACCGGGACGTTCTGCGGCGTGAAGTCCTCGGGCGCCCCGGGCACGCTGTAGTCGTAGGCCCAGCGGTGCACGACGGGAAGACGCGGCCCCCAGTTGCCGTGGCTTGGCGGCGTGTCGGGCGTCTGCCACTCGAGCGTCGTCGCTCCCCAGGGATTCGGCGGCGCCTTCTCTCCCTTCCACAGGCTCACGATCATGTTGTAGAGGAAGATGACGACGGAGCCCGCGACCACGAGCGCCGCGATCGTAATCGCCGCGTTGATCGTGTGCACGGACGGCGGCAGGAAATCGGTGTCGCCGAGTGCGTAGTAGCGGCGCGGCACGCCGAGGATGCCGAGGTAATGCATCGGCAGATAAATGGCGTAGGTGCCGAGGAACGTCAGCCAGAAGTGGATCTTGCCTAGCCGCACGTTCCACATGCGCCCGGTGATCTTCGGGTACCAGTGGTAGATCGCGCCGAACACCACGAGGATCGGCGACACGCCCATCACCATGTGGAAGTGCCCGACGACGAAGTAGGTATCGGACAGCGGCAGGTCCACCGTCACGTTGCCGAGGAACAGGCCCGTGAGCCCGCCGTGCACGAATGTGAAGATGAAGCCGATCGCGAACAGCATCGGCACGGTCAGGTGGATGTCACCCTTCCAGAGCGTCAGCACCCAGTTGTAGACCTTGATCGCCGTCGGGATCGCGATGATCAGCGTCGTGGTCGCGAAGAAGAACCCGAAGTAGGGGTTCATGCCGGATACGTACATGTGGTGCGCCCAGACCACGAAGGACAGGCCGCCGATCGCGAGGATCGCCCAGACCATCATCCGGTAGCCGAAGATGTTCTTGCGCGCGTGGGTCGAGAGCAGGTCCGAGACGATGCCGAAGGCGGGCAGGGCGACGATATAAACTTCGGGGTGCCCGAAGAACCAGAAAAGATGCTGGAACAGCAGCGGGCTGCCGCCGTCGTGCCCGGGGTCGGCGCCCATCGAGCTGACTGCCGGCATGAAGAAGCTCGTTCCCAGTGTGCCGTCGAGCGTCATCATGATCGCGGAGACGAAGAGGGCGGGAAACGCGAGCAGGCCCAGGATCGTCGCCATGAAGATGCCCCAGACCGAGAGCGGCATGCGCATCAGCGTCATGCCCTTGCAGCGGGCCTGCAGTACCGTCGTCACGTAGTTGAGTCCGCCCATCGTGAAGGCGACGATGAAGATGCCGAGCGAGACGAGCATCATGATGATGCCCCAGCCGGCACCCGGGGTGCCCGGCAGCACCGACTGCGGCGGGTACAGCGTCCAGCCCGCGCCGGTCGGACCGCCAGGCACGAAGAAACTCGCGAGCAGGACAAGAACCGAGAGCAGGTACACCCAGACGCTGAGCATGTTCATGTACGGGAACACCATGTCCCGGGAGCCGCACATGAGCGGGATCAGGTAGTTGCCGAAGCCGCCGAGGAACAGCGCGGTCAGCAGGTAGATCACCATGATCATGCCGTGCATGGTGATGAACTGGTAATACTGGCTCGGGTCGACGAAATGGAAGGTGTCCGGGAAGCCGAGCTGCAGGCGCATCAGCGCCGAGAGCACGAGCGCGATGAGGCCGACGAAGATCGCGATGACCGAGTATTGGATCGCGATGACCTTGTGATCCTGGCTCCAGATGTATTTCAGGAAAAAGGTGTGGGGATCGTGGGCATGCGCATCACGATCCGCAATTGCTACGTAGGCCATCTCAGTCCTTCCTCGCCGTGCGGGCCGGCTGCGGATCGAGCGTGTTGATGTAGGCGACGACGTCGTTGATCGAGCGCTCGTTCTTGAGCGAGTCGGCGAACGTCGCCATCTGCCAGCCGTAGAAGTCCTGGCGGTGCGTGCCGCGGACGCCGTGCTGGAAATTCAGCAACTGCCGGACCAGATACCAGTCCGACATGTCGGCCAGGCGCGGTGCGTTGAGCGCCCAGATGCCCTGGCCCTCGCGGCCGTGGCAGGAGGCGCAGGTGCCGTACAGGCGTCGGCCGCGGTCGACGTTGCCGGCGACGGTCGCCTGCGTCGCCTGGCCGGGCAGCGACTGGACGTAGGCCGCGAGATTGCGGATTGACGCGTCGTCCGCGAGCATCGCCGCGAACGGTCGCATCTGCGCGCCGTAGGTGTCGCGCTCATGCACGCCGCGCACCCCGTTCCGGAAGGCGTGCAACTGACGGCGCAAATACCAGGCGTCCTGGCCCGCGAGCCGCGGCGCGTTCAGGGCCGGGTTGCCCTCGCCGGCGGCGCCGTGGCAGGCCGCGCAGACTGCGTACTGGCCCGCACCGGCGTGCGGGTCGGCGGCGGCGAGCGCCTGGGTGTCGTCGAAGGTCGGCAGCGCGGCGAGCCAGGTGTCAAATTCCTCGCGCGGCGTGACGACGACGCGCCCGCGCATTGCGAAGTGGCCGACACCGCAGAGCTCCTCGCACAGGAGCTCGTAGGAACCCGGCACCGTCGGGGTGAGCCACAGGTGGGTGATCATCCCGGGGATGAGATCCATCTTCACGCGGAACTGCGTGACGGTGAAGTTGTGCAGCACGTCCTTGGAACGCAGCAGCACCTTGACCGGCTGGTCCACCGGCAGGTGCAGCTCCGGGGAGGCGACGAGCACGTCATCGCCGCCCTTCGGGTCGTCCGGGTCGAGGCCGAAGGGATTCTCAGGCGTGATAAGGGTCGCGTCGCTGTGGCCGAGCTCGCCGTCCTCGCCCGGGAAGCGGAAACTCCAGTGCCACTGCTGCCCGATCGCCTCGACGATGGCCGCGTCGTCGGGCACGTCGACGAATTTGTCCCAGACGAAGAGTCCTGGGGCCAGCATCGCGGCGACGCCGACGGAGGTGACGATCGTCAGCCACCATTCAAGCTTCTTGTTCTCGGGGTCGTAATCCGCCTTGTGACCCTTGCGGTGACGGTACTTCCACACCACCCAGGCCAGGAAGAGGTTGACGACGACGAACACGACGCCAGTAACCCAGAACGTCAGGATCACGGTGTCGTCCATGGTGGTCCAGTTCGACGCGATGGGCGTGAACCACCAGGGACTCGCGAAGTGGAATATCAGGGAGCCGATGACGAGGAGGACCAGGACAACAGCAATCGCCATCGGGGAGTCCCTTTGCTAAGCGCGTACCCGATCGCCTGGGGTACGCCGCCGCCTGACGGAGGTGAACGGGTTTACGAAATGGCTGTCGACGCCCGCGAATTCCGCCTCGGGATGGCGACGGGTCATCATGTGCCGCACAACAGACTCCTGGTCGCGGCGCGCGTAGATCAGGATCAGGAACCTGCCGGCCTCGATGTCCTCGTGGAAACGCTCGAGTTTCTTGTTTTCCTTCTCGACGCCGATCAGGCCGCCTTCCCAGGCGCCGAACAGCGTCGCCACCCCGCAGAGCGCGACATAGACGAACCAGGGGATGTTCTCGAACGGCCCGAAGTGGTCGAGCAGGATGCAGCCGATGACGCCGGCGAACAGGCCGATCGCGGCGCCGAGGAAGCCCTCACGGATGAAGTCGAGCGTCTCGAGGTAGTTGCCGGCGTGGATGTGCCGCTTCTTGAGTCCGGATTCATCCTTGGCGATGACATGGACGAAGAAGTCGTCGATGCCCACGTCATGCAGGTCGTCGGCGACCCGCGCGGTGCTGTCGAGCTCAGGCGCGACGTAATAGAGACACTTCATCCCGGCATTCCCCGTGTGCCTTCCGAGTCTAGCGCATACCGGAGGCCGGGAGCATCAATACGCGGGTTTGTCGCAATGCAAAATCGACCCTACGCCGCAGTCAGCCAGTCGAGGGCCTCGGCCTCGATCGTGAAAACCCGCGCGTCCGCGCCCCGGTTCCGGGCCACGATCTCGCCGAATCGCTCCGGGTGAATCATCGGCTCGTGGCCGAGCAGCGCAAGGCGAATCCGCGGCGTGTGCTCGAGGTGCAGCGTCGCGATGTGGATGCTTATGTCGAAGCGATCGAGGATGCTCGGAATGCGTCCGCTTACGCCGCGTACATCGACCAGCACGTTCCTGCGGCCCGCGTCGATGGCTTCGCGGAAAGCCTGGTCGCCGATCCGGAAGGCCTCGGCGCGGGAGTACTTGCCCGAGCACGCCAGCTCGACGTGCAGCTCGTGAATGCGCACTTCGACCCGGATGCGAAACAACGCGCTCAGCATCCGCCCGTCTACCAGAGCCAGCCGAACGCGCCGCCGGTCAGCAGCCCGTAGATCAATCCGTCCAGCGTGAACTTGAGGGTCGTCGACCAGGGTCTGTGGTACCAGATCGATTGCGGCCAGCACCCGGCTGCATAGGCGATAAAAGCAGTCGTGCCCGCGACGCGGAAAACCGCAAGGTAGGTTGCGTCGGCAGACAGAGTCGCGCCCGCGACGTAGGCGACGAGCAAGCTGACGACGAAGATGCAGATGAACCACTGCACGAGCGGACGTGACATGGACATCGGGCCACTCGGGATCACGGTCATGAGGAGCACCGGCCCGCGCTTCAGTTTCTCGACGAAATCGGGCGCGTTGCAGTCCTTCATGCTCTGCGCACGCGGCAGCATGTACTCGCCGGGCTGCAGTCCGAATGGCCGCAGCGCGTCCTGCATGCGATCACCATCCGGCGGCGACGGCAGCTCGTTGCGGTGCCACAGCGGCGCCATGTGGATGACCGAGCTCGCGACGAACACGAGGACGGTCGAGACCAGGATCGGCAGCCAGAGCGCGAAGATGTCGGTCATGACGGGCTCCTTTGCGTGTCGAGATGATGTCCCTTGCGCCCGCCGCGGACCAGGGCACCCTCGCCGAGCGCGCTCCCGATCATCACGCGGGCCATGTCGGCGGAGCGTCGCACGAGCGCCACTGCGCCATCGTGCAGGAACTTCGAGTCGCGCACATGCTGCTCGTTATTCTCCATGTCCTCCGCGCTCCAGCCGCGCGTGTGCGCGATGAAGGGGAACTGCGGGAACTGGCAGCCGAGCTCCGCGAAGAACGTCAGCACCTGGCCGACGACAGCCTGCACGTTGTCCTGTCCGCCGGTGACGATCAGCGACACGACCTTGTTGCGCAGCAGGTGGCGGTTGGCGGTCGTCTCCTGGTTCTGGATGCAGTTCATGCGCTCGATCATCTTGTAGTAGAGGCTGCTTGCGCCGCCCCAGCGGATCGGCGTCGCGATCACGATCACGTCTGCCCAGTGCACGACGCCTTCGTACACCTGGTCCATCTGGTCCTTCGAGTCCATCTCCGTGATGGAGCAGGGCCAGGTGCAGGCGCGGGCCGACTTCGAGTAGAAGCCTTCGCAGGCCCGGAACGCGAGATCGCGTACGCGGATCACGCGCGTCTCGCAGCCGCCGTCGCCGCTCACGCGCGTGTTGGCGAGCGCGTGCAGGAGGAGGTCCTCCGAGGTGCTGTAGCGCGGACGGTCCTTCGTCATCGTCGTCGTCGAAAGTCCGAGGACGCGGATCGGGCCCGGCTCACGCACGGGCTCGCGCGCGAGCGGGTGGGCCGCCTTCGGCAGGTGCCCGCGCTTCGTGACCGCCGCCTCCGAGAGGAGCACGCGCCCGTTCTCGACCTTGACCGCGTGGGAGGGCACGCGATCGTCCTCGTAGCCCGGCTCGCCCGCGCCCGTCTGCCAGTGGAACTTGTAGTAGTGCCAGGGGCAGACGACGAAGTCGCCATCGAGCGTGCCCTCGCCGAGCGGCCCGCCGACGTGGTTGCAGATGCCGGAGATGGCGCCGAACGCTCCATCGCGATGCGTCAGCGCGATTCGCTTCGCGCCGACGCGGATCTCCTGTAGCGGCTTCCTCGCGAGCTCCTCGCTCGCGCCGACGTCAATCCACTTGTCGTTGGTCAACGCCCCTGGCCGCGATACAGGAAGGCGACCGCCGCGCCGAGCACCAGCGTCATGATCGTGTCGAACACGATCTGCTTGACCGCGAGGATGCCGGGCGTCGGCTGCACGACGTAGTAGATGATGTAGATCGGCATGAACAGTACCGCGACCGCGAGGCCGTAGCGCAGGCCCTGCCCGAGCCAGGGCTTGTTCTCGACGCCGCGGACATAGATCCACACGAACGCGCCCGCCATCAACAGGTGCGCGAGCGCCATCAGGTGCATCATTTTCTGCGCCTCGGCCTCAGGGCGCATGAGCCCCGTGCCCATGTAGTCGGCGTTCAGCAGGATGCCGTGAATGACCATCCCGCCGACCATGTACAGGACGAACAGGACCAGCCAGGCGACCAGGAATTTCTTGTTCAAGAAAGGATCCCCCCTTTGCGCGAATCTTACGCCCTGGCGCGGGCGCCGATCAGTATCGAGGTCATCGAGATCGATCCGGGGACCGAAACGTTGAAAAACTCGGCCTCGTCGTCGGGTTGTTGCAGTGCAACTGCATAGAGAAGCGGCAGGAAGTGCTCGGGGGTCGGCACGGGGAGCCGCGCTTCCGGGCGCCCCGGGTAGGCGGCGAGTACGTCATGGCGCCGGCCGGCGATCATCCCGCGGAGCGAGGCGTCCGCGGTCAGCGCCCAATCGAGCGGCGCCGGGTCGCGGAAGTCGAAGAGGCTTAGATTGTGGACGATGTTGCCGCTGCCGAGGACGAGGACACCCTCGTCGCGCAGCACCGCGAGCTGCCGCGCAAGCGCCAGGTGGTGCGCGCCGGGCAGGCGCGTGTCCATGCCGAGCTGCACGACCGGCACGTCGGCCTCGGGATACATCGCAATCAGCACGCTCCAGGCGCCGTGGTCCAGGCCCCGCCCCGGATCTAGCCGCACGCGCTCGCTCTTGACGAGGGCGGCGATGCGAGCGGCCAGCGCAGGGTCGCCGGGTGCCGGGTAGCGCACGTCGAAGAGCGCCTGCGGGAAGCCGTAGAAGTCGTGGATCGTCGCTGGTTGTGCGGCAGCCGTGACAACCGCGCCTTGCGTTTCCCAGTGCGCGGACACGCACAGGATGGCCTTCGGTCTCGGCAGGCGCCTCGCGATCTCCGCCCAACCGAGGTGAAACGCATTCCGCTCGATCGCGTTCATCGGGTTGCCGTGGCCGACGAACAGGACGGGCATCCTCATGGGCCGGGTTTCCGTTCGATCAGATCCCACTTGTTGCCGTAGAGGTCGAGGAACACGACGACCGTTCCGTAATCCTCGTACCGCGGCTCCTCAGTGAATCGCACGCCTTCGGACAGCATGCGCGCGTAGTCGCGCGCGAAGTCACCGGTCTCGATGAACAGGAAGACGCGTCCGCCGGACTGGTTGCCGATCGCGCGCTCCTGCTCGGGCGTGGCGGCACGCGCCAGCAGCAGTGCAGCGCCGCCATCGCCTGCCGGCCCGACGCGTACCCAGCGCTTGGCATTCCCGCGCGGGCTGTCCTCCAGCAACTCGAATCCGAGCGCGCGCGTGAAGAAGCGGATGGCCTCGTCGTAGTCGCGGACAAGCAGTGCAAGCTGCGAAATTCGCGCGCTCACGAGACCTTGCGGCGGAAGCAGCCGGCCGTGTGGTCGTTCACAACGCCGACGGCCTGCATGAAGGCGTAGCAGATCGTCGTGCCGACGAATCGGAACCCGCGGCGCTTGAGGTCCTTGCTGAGCGCGTCGGAGAGTTCCGTACGCGCGGGCAGCTCCTTCGAGGTGCGGAATCGGCTGCGGACAGGCTTGCCACCCACGAGGTCCCAGAGATACCGGCCAAAGCTGCCGAACTCGCGCTGGACGGCGATGAATGCCGCGGCGTTTGTCACCGTGCTGTCGATCTTGAGGCGGTTGCGCACGATGCCCGCATCCTGCATAAGCCGGGCACGCCGGGCGGTCGTGAATCGCGCGACCTTCAACGGATCGAAGTCCGCAAATACACGCCGGTAGGCCTCGCGCTTGTTGAGTATCGTCTCCCAGCTGAGACCGGCCTGAGCGCCCTCGAGCGTGATGAACTCGAACAGCACACAGTCATCGTGCACGGGCACGCCCCACTCGCGGTCGTGGTAGTCGATCATCGCCGGCGAGCGGGCCCAGGCGCAGCGCTTCACGGCTCGCTCACGAACAGGCGTAGCTGCTCCGCTCCCATGGGCATCACGCGATCGAAGCGGAAGCCGAGCTTGCCGAGCAGGCGCATCGAGGGTTCGTTGTCCTGGGTCGTGATGGCGAGGATTCGGCCCTGCCCGAGCGTCTCGCGCGCGTGGCGCATGACCGCGCGGGCGGATTCGAGCGCGTAGCCCTGCGACCAGTATTCCGGGAAGAAGGAGAACCCGATGTCCGGATCGGGCAGCGTGTCACGCTTGAGCACGCCGCACATTCCGACCTCGACGCCGTCGGCCTTGCGGACGACGCGCATCAGCCCATGTCCGTGGCGTGCAAAACTGGCGACCGGGCCCTCCGCGATGTAGCGGCGCGCATCGTCGAGCGTGCGCACGCCGCGGTCGCCGATGTAGCGCAGGAAGGCGGGCTCGTTGACGAGCCGCAGCACGAACTCCGCGTCTTCTGCGGTGAACTCGCGCAGCACGAGCCGCTCGGTCGCAAGCACGGTCACTGGTGCAGCGCCCAGAAGGGCAGCACGGTGCGGTCGACGAAGGACATGCGCCGGTAGACGCCGATCGCGCGGGTGTTGTCGGCATAAACGTGCAGGAACGGCGTGAAGCCGCGGTCAAAGGCCGAGTTGCAGAGCATGCCGAGCAGGCGTTGCGCGTAGCCGCGGCCCGTGTAGTTCGGATGCGTGCACACCGCGGACAGTTCCTGGTAGCCGTCGAGCCGCATGCGTTCGCCGGCCATCGCCGCAAGCCGCGAGCCGCGGTAGATGCCGAAGTAGCGGCCCATCTCCAGCGTGCGCGCGCGGAAGAAGCCGGGAAACACCAGGTCCGTCAGGGCGACCATGTCGGGTACCTGTTTCGTCGTCATCTCGGTCATGGGCGGGCCCGGAACCTCCGCCGAGCGCGCAGTGCAGAGCATCTGCAGCACCGGTTTCTTCGGTTCGAGCTGCCAGCCAGGTGGCGGTTCCGGCGCGACGCCGACGACGAACACGGATTCGGCGTCGTCCACGAGGCTCGTGAGCTGGTTGGCTGCGCGCGCCGACGGCTCGCCGACTGCGGCAAAGGGCACGATGGTCGCCGGATAGCGCGCGGCGCCGTCGGCGGTGAGCGCGAGTCCGGCGTGCTGGGTCGTGAGCGAATGCCAGACCGGATTGTCGAGCACGTGCGCGGCCATGGCCTGCGCCTCAGGCCGCGACGCCGAACGCGCGGCCGATCGCGGCGGTGAGCGCCATTGCGATCGCACCCCAGAACGTGACCCGCAGCGCTCCACGGGCGGCGCTCGAACGGCCGATGCGCGCCGCGATGGCGCCGAGGATCGCGAGGAAGGCGAGCGAGAGCCCGGCGACGAGGAGCGAGGCGGTGTCAGCAGGGGCGAGCACCGCGGTCACGAGCGGCAGTGCGGCCCCGCCGGCGAAGGCCGAAGCAGAGGCCAGCGCCGCCTGTATCGGCCGCGCGCGCAGCCGGTCCACGATGCCGAGCTCATCGCGCGCATGGGCCGCGAGCGCGTCCTTCGCCGCGAGTTGCGTCGCGACCTCCGAGGCGAGCCGGGGATCGAGGCCCCGACCCTCGTAGATCGCGGCGAGCTCGCGGTGTTCGGCTTCGGGATATTCCTGCAGTTCCACGCGCTCGCGCGCCAGGTCCGCATGCTCGGTGTCGGCCTGCGAACTCACGGACACGTACTCGCCGGTCGCCATCGACATGGCGCCGGCGACGAGTCCCGCGAGGCCCGCGGTGAAGATCGCCGCCTGCGAACCGCCGGCCGCCGCGACGCCTATCAGCAGGCTCGAGGTCGAGATGATCCCGTCATTCGCGCCCAGGACCGCTGCGCGCAGCCAGCCCGTCCGGCCGGTGCCGTGGCGTTCCCTCATTTCTGGTTGAAGGAATACCGTCCGGGACCGATCAGGGCGAGGGCGATTGCGGAGAAGAAGTACATGTACTGCACCTCGAGCACGAGGGCGCCGTTCTCGTTCAATGCGAACAGCTCTGCGCCGTGCGCGAGGCCGAGTGCGAACAGCATGTTGACGGCAATCAGCCAGGCACCGATGCGCGAGTACCAGCCGGCGATCACCGCGAGCGGAGCGAGCACCTCGCCCAGGTATACCCCGTACTTGAAGAATACGGGCAGGCCAGCGTTCACGAGCATGCCGTCGAGCCAGCCAATCCCGCCGCGCAGCTTGCTGATGCCGTGCAGGAGGATCAGCACGCCGAGTGTGATGCGCAGGATGAGCTTGCCGGTGTTTTCGTTCATGGGGGCTCCTATTTGCGGCGGCCGAACACTAACAATAGCGCGCCCGCGGCGATGGCGCCGATCGAGAGCCACTGCGGCACGGCGACGGTCTCCTTGTCCTCTACGGACAGTTCGATGCCCGCGATGTTGGCCTCGTGCTTGTCCTCGGTGTAGCTGAACTTGCCGCGTGCGAGGCCGAACGCGCCGAGCGCGATCAGGACGATCGCGACGATGGTCATGGCTTTGCTGTTCATGGCTTGCTGTCTCCTTCAGGATGCTGCTCGGCGGGGGTGAGTGCCTTCACGTCGGCGACGATCATCGAGCCCGTGCCCTCGTTCGTGAATACCTCGGCGAGGACGCTGTCACGGGCATTGTAGGAAATGACGTGCACGCGCCGGACGCCGCCGCGTATCGCCGCCTCGATGGCCGATGCCTTTGGCAGCATGCCGCCCTCGAGGCTGCCCGACTGCTCCAGGCGCTTGAGACCGGCGAGGTCCGTATAGGACACGAGCGAGCGCGGATCGTCGAGCCGCTCGAGGATGCCGGGCATGCCGGTGCAGAGGATCAGCTTCTCCGCACCGAGCGCAGCACCGATCGCCGAGGCGACGGTATCCGCGTTGATGTTGAGGATGACGCCGGCGTCGTCAGCGGACACCGGGCTGACGACCGGCATCAGGCCCGCCTCGAGTTCCTTGCGGATCACGGTCGCGTCGATCGACACGATGTCACCGACGAAGCCGTAGTCCACCGATTCGCCGTCGATCTGCACCGGCGGGCGGCGGTTGGCGCGCACGAGTCCCGCGTCGACGCCCGACAGGCCCACGGCGTCGACGCCCACTTCGCGGCAGGTGGCGAGGATGCGCGTATTGATCAGGCCGTTCAGCACCATCGTGGTCGCGTCGATCGAGCGGTCGTCGGTGACGCGGCGACCGCGCACCATGCGCGGCTCGATGCCGAGCGAGCGCTGCATCTGGTCGAGCTGCGGGCCGCCGCCGTGCACCAGCACGACACGGATGCCGAGGTGATGGAGGATCGCGATCTGCTCTATCAGCGAACGGGTTCCCGCGAGGTCGCCGAAGATCGCGCCGCCCGCCTTGATGACGAAGATCTTGCCCTTGTACAGGCGGATGTACGGCGACGCGCCGCGCAGCGCGGCGATGACGGCCGACTGGTCGATGCGGTGGTTCATGTCCATCCTGGCGCTGGAGTTTTCAAACCGTCCGTCTCCGCGAAGCCGAGGAGACGGTTCATCCACTGCATGGCGCCGCCCGCCGCACCCTTCACCAGGTTGTCGACGACCGACATCACGGCGATCGTCCGCCCGTCAGACGCGGCCGACAGGTGAGCATAATTGCTGGCGACGACGTCCTTCACCCTCGGCGGCTCGGGGAGCACCCGCACGAATGGCCGGCCGGCGTAAAAGTCCACTAGCGCCGCGAGCGCGGCGGGCGTATCGAGCGGTTTCCTGAGCATCGCCTGCGCGGTGGCGTGGATCCCGCGCGCAAAGGGCCCGGAATGCGGGACGAAGGCCACCGTCGCGTCCGCGCCTGCCGCCGCGCGGGCGAGGGCATTGATCTCGGCGCCGTGGCGGTGGGCGAGCGCGTTGTAGGCATAGAGATCGGAGTGGCGAAGCGGGTGATGCGTGCCGGCGACGGGGCTGCGGCCAGCGCCCGTGCTGCCGGTGACCGCGGAAACGAAGACCGGGCCGTCCACGAGGCCGAGCTTGAGGAGTGGCACGACCGCGAGCAGCGTGGCGGTCACGAAGCAGCCCGGGTGGGCGACGTGCGGCGTCGTCGCGTGGTCGAGGTGCTCCGGCACCGCGCAGGTGAATTCCCGCGCGCGTGCCGGGGCACCGTGCGGATGCCCGTACACGCGCTCGTACTCCGCGAGGTCGGCAAAGCGGTAGTCGGCGGAAATGTCGACGACGACGGGTTTCGCGCCCGCGGCTTCTGCACGCGTAAGCAGGCCATCGATAAGCTTGTGGGAGACGCCGTGTGGCGCCGCCGCGAGTACGGCGCTCTGTGCATTGCGGGCGGCGACCTCGGTCGCATCCGCGATCGAAACGTACGCGAGATCGCCGCAGGCCGCAGCGAGGTGCGGGAACGCCCTTGCGACGGGTTCGCCAGGCTGGCTGTCAGACGCGATGGCCGCGAGCTCGAGCCGCGGATGGCCCAGCACGAGGCGCAGCAGCTCGCCGGCGACGTAGCCGGTGCCGCCAAGGATGATCGTGGGCACGCGTTCGCTCACGCCTCGTCCTCGATCTCGCCGGAGCGGGCGATCTCCCCGAGCCCGACGGCGTCGATGACGCAGTCGCCGAGCGCGGCGCCATTGGTCATCGCGTTGAATGCCGGAACCCCGAGCCGCTCGCGGATGATGTCCACGCCCACCGAGTTGTCCGTCGCGGGACCCGTGACGGCCGCGGGCTCGATGCCGAAGCGCTCGCGCAGCAGCTTGACGCCGCCCCAGGCAGCGACCGGGTCGTTGGCCGAGAGGACGACGGCCGTGAGCGCCCCGCGGATGTCGGGCACGTCGAGGATGGCCTCGACGCCGTAGGCGCCGAGAATGCCGTCGCCGAGCTCGAAAACGATGGCGTCAGGCCGTTTGGTTGCCATCTCGGTCAGCATCGTGCGCGTGAGCGCGGGCCCGGTCGCAGGCGTGGTCGTCACGATCCCGAAGTCGGTGAAGATCGCCGTGTGGCGCGCGCCGGAGTCCTCCATCGCGAGGATGTCGCGCCTGAGCGAGACGCCCGTGGCCTTGAAGCCGTCCACCACCAGCCCGCGGTGCCGCATGCGCGAGATCATCGCGCAGGCTGCGGCGGTCTTGCCGGCCTCCATGCAGGTGCCGGCGAGTGCGACGACCGGCACGCCGCCCGTATCGAGCGCGGCGTCGAAGTCGAGCTTGCGCATGCCAACCCGCGCCGGGACGCCGATGCGCTCGCCGAGGTAAGGAAAGTGCAGCACGGACCCGAGCACACGGCAGTCGAACGGCCGGCCCTTGGCCGGGTTCGCCGAGTCGCAGACGCCGAGCACTCCGCCGATGTTCAGCATCTGGATGACGTCGCCGGTCTCGAGCTTCGACGGCAGGTGGCCGGAGTAGCCGAACAGCGCCTTGCGGTGACCGAGCGCCCCGACCACGACGTTGCCGCGCGAGACGGTGGCCATGCGCCCGCTGGTCAGCTCGAGGGTGTTGTACTGCGACTTGTTGGTCAGTATCTCGACCGCGAGTACGATGCCTTCCTCGCAGGGAATCTCGCTCGAAACGCGCAACTCGTGCGACAGGCCGCACGCCTGCGTCACCGAAGCTATCTTGTCCACCATGATCGTCTTCATCTAGTCCTCGATCCGGAACTCGATGTCGCCGGCCGATTCCTCACCGGACTCGGCCGAGATCACCCAGCGATCGCCGATCGTGTAGCGAAGTTTCAGCGTGTTGATTTCGTCCACGAGCGAGATACCGTAACTGACGTAGAGGCGGGGCGACAGGTATTTTCCCAGCACGACCTCGCTGCCGGTGTCCGCGTCCTGCGTGAAGCCGATGTCGTCGAGCCCCACGTACTTGCCGAGCTGGCCTGCAAGAATCGCACCGCCCTGTTCCGCGGCGCTGAAGCCATCGTCCGGCGCTCCGGGATCGCCCTGGATGCTCGAGCGGCCGACGATCAGCATCGAGGCGATCTGCGACTGCGGCAGGCTCGGTTCCGAGAATAGCGTCAGCTGCGGCCGGCGCAGCGGACCGCGCGCGATGACACCGACCTCATAGCCTGGCAACTCGCGCGAAGCGCGCAGGTCCACCCCAGGGTCCGTCACGGGCCCGCCGGTGAAGAGCAGGCGCCCGCGCTCGATCTCGAGCTCGCGACCGTAGGCGCTGTACTCTCCTTCCTTCACCTCGAGCTCCCCGGACCCGACCGCACTTTCGTTCGGCCGCATGCGCGTGCGGACCGCGCCCGTGATCGTCGCCGACAGGCCATATGCCTTCACCGACACCTTGTCTCCGAGCGTGAGCTGTACGTCGCTCGTGACGGCGAATGGCTCACTCTCGCCGCCGCCCGCGTCCGGGCGGACGATCCGCTCGTCGGAGGACACAAGCACCGCCTCGGCCGTGTCCGCCGGCAGGAGGCGCGCCTCGGGTATCACGACTTCTCCCGTGACGTTGATGCGACGATCGTCGAGCTTGAACCGCAGGTTGGGCGATGCCAGGACGCGCGCTTCCGGTACGTTCGCGACCAGCAGACGCTCGCCGGTGAGCGCGAGCTCGCCGTTCAACCGGCGATCGCGCCAGCCGAAGCGTCCGTCGAGCTCGATCGTCCCGTCGCCGGCCTTGCCCGCGGCGTCAAGCGTGAGGGACGTGTCCGCAAGGCGCAGCGTTGCAGTGAGTTCCCGCAGGCGCAGGTTGGTCTGGTAGAAATCGAGCGTGCCGTCCGCGAGGCGTGTCTCGCCGGCGAGCACCGGCGCGCCGACGCGGCCGGCGACCGTAAAGTCGAGGTCGGCTTCGCCGGAGGCGTTGTCGATCGCGTCCACGAGCAGCGGCAGCAGGTCGAGCTGCCGCGTGCGGCCGCGCACGCTGCCGCCGAGCGGCAGGTCCGCGAATGCCGCGCCCGGCAGGCGTGTCGCCTCGAGAGCCACGGCAAGCTCGAATTCCGCGGAATTCGATACGCGCAGGTCCAAGCGATGCCGCGCGGCGTCCGATTCGAGCGCGAGCCGCGTGTTGCCTAGCGCGACGGTGCGTTCGGCGCCGCTCGCCGATTGGTAAGTGAGCGCGGCGTCGCGGATCTCCGCATCGAGATCGGCGATCCACGGCTCGCCGGCGCGGCCGGAGGTCTTCGCATCGATGGAAAGTAGCCCGCGGTAACCTGGTGCACCGCGGCGCTTCGGGTCGAGCGCCTCGAGCGGAAAGGCATCGGCATTCGCCGCCACGGACCATTCGCCGCCGGCGATCCAGCGGCCCTCGAAGCAGAAGCTCCGCGTTTCATACTCCAGGCATACGGGTTCGAGGGTGGCGTCCTGTCTGCTGGCCGTCAGGCGGCTGGCTGATGACAGCTTCCACGGCACGATCCGCGGCCCGCTCGCCGCGATGTTCTCGAGCGCGAGCGTGTAGCGATCGTCGGCCCACCCGCCG
>Ga0163150_10002200_pt1 | contig 30718 bp, 24 predicted proteins | sample OliLakLV19P2IB_FD_148628 | JGI IMG/M metagenome (GOLD analysis project Ga0163150, IMG submission 148628) | Freshwater microbial mat bacterial communities from Lake Vanda, McMurdo Dry Valleys, Antarctica - Oligotrophic Lake LV.19.P2.IB | ecosystem: Environmental > Aquatic > Freshwater > Lake >...
CTCGAAAACGAGCCCGGTCGCTCTTGCGGCGACGGTATCGCCCGACACGCTCCAGGGCCTGATCTCTGCCTCTCCTGCGACCGCCAGCCCGTTCTCGCCGCCCGAGGCTTTGGTCACGGCCAATGCCAGCTGCGGCCCGCCGCCTCCCGAGACACTGAGAGTTCCGGCGGCGGCCCAGGCCGGCGCGTCTCGGACGCTGTAGGTAAAGACGGCGCCGCCCGCCGCGCCCTCGGACACGCCCGCAAATCCGCTGGCCGACTTCAGCGTCGAACCCGTGAGGGCCGACGCATCGAACCCGCCATCGTCCAGCCGGAACGACCAGGGCAGGACAAGCTCGAAAGCCTCCCCCGCCCTTCGCACGGTTCGCCTTGCCGCCGCCGCGAACTGTGGGAGGAGAGCCTTCAACGGCCCCTCCACGGCTTCGCCCAGCTCGCCGCTGGTTTCCGCCGAAAGCCTGGCGCCTTGCAGTCGGGCCGTGCCGACGGCGTTCAGCGCCCGCCCGCTCGCGCTTGAAATGCCGGAAGGAAGATCGAGCCGGCCGCCGATCTCGAGTCGTTCGGCCGATCCCGCCGCATGCTCCAGCCCATCTACCACGAAGGTGACGTCGCCGCTCGCACCGCCCGACGCGCGCGGATCGAGACGGGCGGCGAGCTCGCCCTTCTCCCACCCAGCCCCGGAGACAGAGCCCGCGCCGGCGCTGCCGGTGAGCGTCAGCTTGCTGATCCGCGTCAGCAGCGCTTCGGGCGTCAGGGCGCCAAGCTCGACGGCAGCCGATTCGAAGTCCGCCCGCGCCGACGCCGACCTGATCTCGCCTTCGGCCAGCGCGACCTCCAGCGCCGAAGCGGCGCCGCTGCCCGTCAGCCGGCCATCAAGCTGGTCCACCGCAAGGGCGATCCTGACGTCCTCGATCGAGGCCCCCGGGGCCGCGAAGCGCGCCAGATCGATATTGACCAGGCCGGTCAGACTCCCCCCTGTCGCCGCCGCCCGGATCTCGGCCGCCACGAGATCGAGCTCCGCCCCCCCGCTCGCCAGTCGCACCGGCCGCGCGATTAGTTCCAGCGCGAAATCGGACGCGCTCGTCGCCGCCAGCCGTCCGGCCGCTTCGACCGGCCCCAGCACCGTTTCTGCGATAACTTTAATGTTATTGAACGCGAGACGCGGCATCGGGCCGGCCGGCGCGTCGGGATCACGTTCCGGCAGGCTTTTGAGAACCCGGTCCAGATCGCCCAGCAGCGGACCGCCGCGCAGGTCGATGCGCACCGCAACGCCCTCGCCCCCTACCCAGGCGGGGCGCGTCGAAAACGGTGAGGACCACGACAGATCGACCGCAATCCGCTCGGCGCTGAAAGGGAATGTCGCCGGATCGGCGCCTGCGACCTTGAGGTCGGTGAACGTGACGCCGCCGAAGTCGAGACGCGCGATCTTGAACGTGCAGGTGAGTTCCCGGTCGGCGCAGACAGACCGCAGATACGACGTGGCGATGGTCAGTCGCGTTAACCAGACCGCCACGAAAACGAGCAGAATTAGGGCGGCGCCGAGACTGGCCCACTGCAAAGGCGAGACTTTTCGTCCCAGGGCGATAAGGTTTCTTTCAGTCATCTGCGCGAGAATATGCTTTCGTTCTTCTAGAATGACACCAGTATGTTTTTATCGCGCTTGAAGCGGCGCAGCGACATCTCGGGGAAAATAGGATTGCGGCCCTCAATTCATCATTTCCCGTAAGGGCGATCTGGAGAACCCATGAAACATACTGTGGTTGAATGGGGGGTGGGTGCGGCTACGGCCGTCATCCTGGGGGCTGGACTTGTTGTTGTCGGCATGAATTCCCGCGTCAGTGAAGCCGCCACGAGCGCCGGCCTGCCGGATCCCAGGCTCCTCCTCGCCTCGATCACCAGTTTCGACCACCTTGAGAATTTCCTTCGCGAGGAAAAACGCGTCTCGATCAAGCGCAACGAGACGCTCAGCGGCGTGCTCGACCGCGTCGGCGTCCCGCGCGAGGAAGCAAACGCTGCGGTCTATGCGGCGGCTCGGTTGCTTGACCTTCGCAAGGTCCAGGCTGGAGACGACGTCACGGCCTGGATCGAAACCAGCCCGTCCGACGGCGTCGTCCGCCTGATGGGCGTGTCGCTGCGTCCGGAAGCCGAGCGGCAGGTTCTGGTCTCGCGCGATTCCAGCGGCGGCTGGGTCTCCCATGAGCTGATGGCCAAGCTTGTCCCCGGCATTGATTATGTCGCCGGCACGATCGAGCAGTCGATCTACGAGACCGCCCTCGCCCAGGGCGCCCGGGACCAGCAGGTCGTCGATTATGCCGACATCTTTGGGTATGACATCGACTTCCAGCGCGAAATGCAGGCGGGCGACAAGTTCGAGATCCTCTACGAGACCTTCGAGGACGAACGTGGTGAACCCGTCAAGTCCGGCGCGGTGCTGTTCGCCTCGATGGATGGCGAGGCCCTCAAGAAAAATTTCTACCGCTTCACGACGTCCGACGACGGCGCGGTCGATTACTTCGACGACCGGGGTCAGAGCGCCAAGAAATTCCTGATGAAAACGCCCATCAACGGGGCGCGCCTTTCCTCTGGCTTCGGCAACCGCAAGCATCCGATCCTCGGCTACACCAAGCTCCACAAGGGCACCGATTTCGCCGCCGCGCGCGGCACGCCGATCTACGCGGCAGGCAACGGCGTGGTCGAACGCGCCGGCCCGTTCAGCACCTTTGGCAATTACGTCAGGATCCAGCACGCGAATGGCTATGAGACGGCCTACGCCCACATGAACAGCTTCGGAAGGGGGATCAAGAAGGGCGTTCGCGTTCGCCAGGGCGAGGTCATCGGTTATGTCGGCACGACCGGGCGGTCGACCGGCCCGCACCTCCACTACGAGGTCTATGTGGGCGGCAAGGCCGTCAACGCCATGTCCCTCAAACTGCCCACGGGCCGCAAGCTTGAAGGCGCGCAGCTCGAAGCGTTCAACGCCGAGCGCGCCCGTATCGACGCGCTGCGCCTTGGAGAGATCGCCGGCCAGACGCTTGTGTCCGCCGCGCCGGCCACGCCCTCCGCCATCCAGATCCCGGTCGGCGCCGCCAGCGTGCCAGATGTCCGGGGCGGCTCGTCCGGCTCGGCGCTTTAGCCCACCCTCGGCCCCAAGAGCAGCCTTCGATCAATCTGGATCGACCCGATCCCGAGCGGTCGACGATGGTTGCTCTGGTTTCATTGGCGTAGGGACTGGATTCAACGATCGACCTCATTCAGGCCGATCGCATCAGGCTCCAGTCTGTTCGCGCCGCTTCGGTTGGGCTAAGGCAAGCTGTGAACAGGCTGTTTCACGGGGACATTGATGACAATTCCGAAGCGCGCGGCGCTCGCTTTCCTCGCAGCCACCACCCTCTCGGCATGCGCCAGCGGGCCAGACCCCTCCACGCTTGGCCGCCTCGGGTGGATGGCGGGTTGCTGGCGCTCCGCAGACGGCGCCAACACGGAAACCTGGTCGGGAGCGATGGGCGGTGTCATGTTCGGCCACGCCGTCACCATGAACTTGGGCGCCCTCTCCTTTTTCGAGCAATCGCGCATCGACATGCGCGGTCCGCGCGCCACCTACACCGCTTCCCCTGAAGGTCAGCGCCCGATCGTCTTCGGGGAAACAGCCCCCGACCCGCTGGCCCTCGCTCTCCCGAAATCGGTCGCTTTCGAGAACGCCGAACACGATTTCCCCCAGCGCATCGCCTACCGCTCGACTGGCCGCGACAGCCTCGCCGCGACCGTCTCCCTGCTCGATGGCTCGCGCGCCACCGAGTACGCCTGGGAACGCTGCGAGTAGCCGCTTCAACAGTCCGCTAAACCGCCTCTATCCCGCCCAGGAAAACCTTCACCGCCCGCTCCACCGTCTCGCGGATCTCCTCGTCCGACGGTCGATAGGTCGCATCCAGCAGCGCCCGGAAATGGATGCGCGCCCGCACCAGGTCGAAAAACACCGCCGCCGCCAGATCCGTGTCGCCAACGCAAAGTTCCCCCGCCTTCACCCTGTCGTCCAGATAGTCGGCCAGCGCCTTGCGGACGCGCTCCGGCCCCAGCCGGGCATACTCGACCGCCATGTCGGGAAACACCTTCGCCTGCCCCACCATAAGGCGAAAGACGGTGAGGCTTTCCGGCGCCGCCATCTGCATCATGAAGCGCTCGCCGATGCGCTGCAGGCCTTCGCGCAAGGGCGCCTGCGCCGCCAGCTCGACCTGCATCTGTTGCGTGAACTCGCTGACGCGCGCGTCCGCCATCGCCTGAAAGAGGCCCTTTTTCCCGCCGAATTGAGCATAGAGCGTCGACAGAGATCCCCCCGCCCGTTTGACGATCTCGGCCATGCTGGCTGCTTCGTAGCCATGCTCGAGAAAAACATCCCGAGCCGCCTTTAGAAACGCTGCGCGACGCAGTTCTGCACGTCCTTCCGGCTCGTGAATCGTGGCGGGATCGTCGGAATCAGTCATGCGTCAGGCTAACTGAGAGGAGAGCTGTCGCGATACTGGGCGAACGCATTCACCCCCGCGTCTTTCATGCGATCAGGCGGAAGTTCCGCCGATCCTGACTTGCAGGCCGATCCGAAACGCTTAGACCCAAGGCTCAGGACTGCACTGGAGATGCGTTGGGACGTATCGGCGCGCATATGACGCTTTCGCTGGACGGCTTCGGTGCTGGACCGAACCAGAGGTTGGACAAGCCGCTCGGCGAAGGCGGTGGCGAGCATCTGCATCGCTGGATGTTCGAGGATGCCGACGACAATCGCGCCGAGATGGATGCCGTCGTCGCCTACTCGGCCTTCGTGATGGGGCGGAACATGTTCGGCCCGATCCGCGGGGACTGGGACCTGGAGTGGAAGGGCTGGTGGGGAGACAATCCGCCCTATCACGCGCCGGTCTACGTCCTGACCCACTATCCGCGTGACCTCCTGGTGATGGAGGGCGGCACGACGTTCCATTTCGTCACCGAGGGGCCGGATGTTGCGCTGGAGCGGGCGCGGGCCGCGGCTGGGGACGGCGATGTCGCCATCACGGGGGGCGTCTCAAACCTGCGACACTATCTCAATGCAAGGGTGGTGGATGACCTGCACCTGCAGATCGCACCCATCATCATCGGGGCGGGCGAACGCCTCTGGAACGGCCTGGACGTGCAACTCGAGCCGGTCTCGGCGCGCCAGACCCGGTTCGCGACCCACCTGCATTTCCGCCCGATGAAATAAAGACGCGTCGTATCAGGCACTGTCCACCGCGCCAGATAGACGGTGATCCGCTCAGCGACCTTCAGCCGGCTCCCGTTCAACCGCTTGGCAATGCCAACCTGCGGCCCGACCGAGGTGCACGCCTGCCTTCAGCTGACGCTGATCGCCATCCGCATACGCCCGCAACTGCACGCGTCGGGCGCGCGGAACTCGCCCAGCGTCCGCAGTTGTCCGGGCGACCAGACCGTGGCGCGCCCAAACCGCGTGGACGCGAGGCGTCCGGCGTTGAGACGGCCCATCGCGCCCTTGATCCGCCTTACACTCACGCCAAGCGTATCGGCCAGCGTGTCGTGCGTCAGCGGCAACGGGAACTCCTGCTCTGTCGCCATTCCGGCCTCCAGCAGCCTCCAGCGCAGCTCCAGGAGGAGGTTCGCCAGCCCTTCCGCCGGATTCTGGGCCCCGAGTCGCACCATCTGGTTGGCGGTGAACGATTCCTCCTGGACCGCCGCCCGCTGTATTGCATGGTGGATTCCGGGGTATTCTTCGGCGTTTTCGGCCATCCGCAGAAGCTTGCGGGCGTCCACCGTCTCCACGGTGGTCAGCGCCATGATCGTCGAACCGGACAGCGGCTCGGCGCAGCCGCGCGTGGCGATGCCGTCCCCCGGCAGCAACAGTCCGAGAATGAGGCGCCGACCCTTCGAGATGACCCTCACCCGGCATGCCCAGCCCGAGACGATGAACATCGGCGAAGGCGAGGATTCACCCGCGACGCAGATTTCAGTGCCAGCCTGATGGGTCCGGCGCTCGGAAATGCCGAAATCCTCGATTATCCCGGTTTCGGCCGCAGACAGCGGCGCGAGCGACTTGAAGCGGTTGCTCAGCACGCTGAAACGCGCACCTTCGAGCGTGCGCGCCAGCCTGTCTTCCTTCTCGGCGAACCGGGCGGTGACCATTCGCATTCCGGTCCGGCCAAGGGCGTTGGTCCGTTCGGCGATCGCCCGGCTGGCCGCTGTTGCGGACGCAGCGATGCGGGTCAGGCCTTGCTGGCTGCTGCGTGCGCCGGCGGCCAGCGACTTCAGGGCCGACCTCAGGGGCTGCCGGCTCGGCGCGAAACCAATGCGCGTCTCTCTCGCTTCCACTTCAGCGGGAACCGGGTAATCCGTCTCGGGGCCGGGCCGGGTATTGCGTTCCGCCATGGCCGCGACCGTCCGCGCCCATTCGGCGCTGCGGGGATCGCGCGGTGACGGCGGCATCGGCAAGGGCTGGAAGGAAGCATTGAGACCTGTCTGACGGCCGCCAAGGTTTCGAAACGCGCTTAGATCAGGCGCACGGGGATGCTGACGACCGCCCTGGGGCAGACTGGTCGGCAAGACAGCATGGTCCATGGCATCGCCTACTCGAAAATGAATCCAATGGTAAATGGACCATTAACGAGTTCGTTCCCGATCCGTCTGTTCAGACCTCCAGCTTCCAGTTCGGCTTGCGTTTCTCGGCGAAGGCCTTCGGGCCTTCCTTGTGGTCGCTTGAAGCCAGCAATCGCTGGATGCCGTCGAATTTCGTCTCGAAAGCCGTGCGGAAGTCGGCGATGTCGAGCCCCTTCACGGCCGCCTCCTTGGTGGCGCGGATCGCCATCGGCGAGCACTCCAGGATCTGCCCCGCCCATTTCTTGGCCTCGGCCAGCGCCTGCCCCTCTGGGGCCACGGCGGTGACAAAGCCGATCCGCTCGCCTTCCTCGGCCAGCACATGACGCCCCGTCAGCATCATGCCCATCGCCTTCTTCAGCGGAACCTGGCGGGGCAGCCGGTGCAACCCGGTCGCCAGCGCCGCGAAACCGACGCGCGGCTCGGGCAGCGCGAAACGCGCATTCGCGGCCCCGATGATGATATCGCAGGCCAGCGCGATTTCGAAGCCGCCGCCCATGGCGACGCCGTTCACGGCCGCGATGACCGGCTTCATGAGATCATATCGCGACGTCAACCCGCCGAAACCCGATGCAGGCATGGCGCCTTTCTGGCCTGACGCTGCGAATTTCAGGTCATTGCCGGCCGAGAACGCCTTTTGGCCCTCCCCGGTCACGATCGCGACCCAGAGTTCCGGGTCGGCCGCGAATGTGTCGAACGCGGCCCCCATCTCGGTGTTGGCCATCGGATGCAGGCAGTTCATCACGTCCGGCCGGTTGATCGTGACGATGAAAACGCGGCCTTCGGTCTCGGTCTTGATGAATTCGTAGGCGCTCATGGGTCTCTCCGTTTACCATTCGACAATCCCGGTGATCCTAGAACTAACCGCAAATCGGCGAACGCGGAACACGCTATCGGGATGAGCAAGACACTCGAGCTTTCCAAACGTGCGCCGGACGCGGCGCCGCAAGGCTCGCCGCAGGGCGAGACGCCGCCCGCCCCTGTGGTCGCCGTGAAGTGGCGCATCCGCGTCAACGACCAGGATTACGGTCCCTACCCCCGCGCCCGCCTGATCGACTTCCTTAAGGAAGGCCGCGTCGCGGCCGGCACGCTTCTCTGCTGCGGGTCGGATGCCGAGTTTCTCCCGGCCGAGAAACATCCCAACCTGCGCTGGGACTTCAACGCCCCGCCGCGCAAGCGCCGCTTCGGAGAGGTAAAACTCGAGCCGGGCGAGTCCGAAGTGCCGGTCTGCAATTATTTCATCGCCGCCCACCTCCTTGCCTCCAACGAATCCTTCGAGCGCGTCCTGCGCGACAGCGGCAAATTCACCCGCGCGGCCGGCGACATGTGGATCCTGCGCTCCAGGCTCACGGTCCAGCAGTTGCGCAACCAGCTGTCGATGATCATGAAGCCCCGCGAGCAATTCGTGGTCGTCAACGCCAGCAAGGACCGCCTCGCCTGGTTCAACCTCGGCGCCGAGAACGACATCGCCGTGCGCGGCGTCTGGGATTCCGACGAGCTCGATTGAGGGCAGGCGCCTGCCCGGCATGCGGAACTGCGCCCGACCCGCACCGCATTTCCCGCATGGCGTTTTTGCGCGAATGCGCTAAAGGGTGGCCGCCAACCCGGCCCAGTCCTTAAGCCCGGCCCAGTCCTTCAGCCGGGATCAAGCCCGCCGCGCGGCTTTTGGTCCTGGCCGCCCCAACGAATCGTTCCGTCATGCCCTTTCCGCCCAGCCATCCCGCGCTTGATCGCGCCCTCGCCGCGCGCGGCTATGAGGAGCCGACCCCTGTCCAGCGCGCCGTGCTGGAGGCCGACGGCGATCCCTCCGACCCCCTTGGCCGCGACCTTCTCGTTTCCGCCCAGACCGGCTCGGGCAAGACGGTCGCCTTTGGGCTGACGATGGCCGCCTCGCTGCTGGGCGAAGCCAAGCGCTTCGAGGCCGCCTCCACGCCGCTTGCGCTGATCGTCGCCCCGACGCGCGAACTCGCCATGCAGATCAGCCGCGAACTGGCCTGGCTTTATGCCGGGACCGGCGCACGCATCGCCCATGCGGTCGGCGGCATGGATGTGCGCCGCGAACAGCGTGCGCTCCATGACGGCGCGCACATCGTCGTTGGCACGCCCGGGCGCCTCCGCGATCATCTCGAACGAGGCTATCTCAACCTCGCGAATCTCAAGGTCGCCGTCCTCGACGAAGCCGACGAAATGCTCGATCTCGGTTTCCGCGAGGAACTTGAATTCATCCTCGACGCCACCCCCGAGGCCCGGCGCACACTCATGTTCTCCGCAACGATCGCCAAGGGCATCGCCCTGCTGGCCCGGCGCTATCAGCGCGACGCCATCCGCATCGACACCACCAGCCACACCGAACCGCACGGCGACATCGAATACCGCGCCATCCGCGTCGCGCCCTTCGACATCGAACGCGCGGTCGTCAACGTGCTCCGCTATTTCGAGGCGCCGGGCGCACTGGTTTTCTGCGCCACGCGCGAAGCCGTGCGCCGTCTCCACGCCAGCCTGCGCGACCGCGGATTTCTCGCCGTCGGCCTGTCCGGCGAACTCAGCCAGCGCGAACGCGACGAGGCGCTGCAATCCCTGCGCGACGGCCGGGCCCGCGTCTGCGTCGCGACCGACGTCGCGGCGCGAGGTCTCGACCTTCCCGATCTTGGCATCGTCATCCATGCCGACCTGCCGACCAACAAGGCGGGCCTGCTTCATCGCAGCGGACGCACCGGCCGCGCCGGGCGCAAGGGCGTCTCGGTCCTGATGGTCACGCACGCCAAGCGCCGGAAGGTCGAACAGATTCTCCAGTCCGCCAACATCGACGCGGTCTGGCAGGGTCCGCCATCGGCCAGCGAGATCCGCGCGGCCGATCGCGAACGTCTCCTCAACGACCCCTCCCTTGCCGAGGCGCCGACCACCGAAGACCTCGACCTTGGCCGCGCGCTGCTGGAAAAACTGTCCCCAGAACAGATCGCCGCGATGCTGATGCGCGTTCATCGCGCCCGCCTGCCCGATCCGGAGGAGGTCTCCGACGACAACAGGAAGCGGGAGGCGCGAGCGCCTTCGCCCCGCGAGGCAAGGGATGGCGCCGCCCGCGCCTTCGATCGCCCGCAACGCACTCCCCTCGATCGCCCGCAACGCGATCCCCGCCCGTCGCGCGCCGACGCATCATGGTTCCATCTCAATCTCGGGCGCGACCGCAACGCCGATCCCAAATGGCTGGTCCCGATGATCTGCCGCCTCGGACAGGTCACCAAGCAGGACATTGGCGCGATCCGCATTTTCGACCGGGAGACAAGGTTCGAGATCATCGGCGAGGCCGTCGTATCTTTCACCGAAGCCGCCCGTGCGACCCTTGAGGACGACACCCGGATCACCCCCAGCTCCGCCCCGGACGCCTCAACCGGCGCTCCTGATGCCTTGCCGTCCGTGGCGCCGCGCCTCCGGGACCCCCGCCCGCGCGAGCAACGCGACAGGCGAGGTCCAGACACGCCGCCCGCTTCCGGCATCGCCGATGTGACGCCGGCCGAACAGCCGGCCTTCGATGCGCGGTCGCAATCGGCGGTGAACATTCCTGTCGCGGCGATCGCTGTCGAAGCGGAACGGGCGCCCGGCGCCTCGCCAGGCCCCGGCAAGCCGAAACGCGACGCCGGCCAGCCTGAGCGTCAGAAAAAGGACTGGTCAAAGAAAGACCGCACAACCGAGACCTTCGCGCCGCGCCGCGACAAGACCGGGCACGAGCCCCGCCAGGACAGAAAACCGCGCGCCGAAGCTGCGGTCGCGCCCGGAGAGAAGCCCCGATTCCCGCCTCGCCCCCGCCAGCGCGTCCGTCAGCGCGAGGAACGCAACGCCGTCGCATCCACCCCGGCCACCGAAAGTCCCGCACCGCGCCCGCCTCGGGATCCCAACAAGCCAGCATGGGCGAAACCCGCCAAGCACGCGCACGGCAAGCCATTTCGCAACCGCACCGATTCTGTCACCGGCGCTTCGAAGCGCGACGGCCTCGATGTCAGGCCAGGCCAGTCTCCTTTCCAGCACCGCAAGGGGCCGCGCAAGGTTTTCGCCAACGCCCCGGCCGCATCGACCGAAACCCGTCCCGCCCGCACCCACGACGGCAAGCGTCCCTTCGTTCAGAAGCCCCGCTCCACGCGCCCGGGCGATCGCCCCGTCAAGCGCGGCAAGCCCAAGCGCCGCCAGCCCTGAATGCTGACACGCTCAAGGGCGTCATTCTCGACACGGGGAAAAGGGTCGGGAACAGGCCCGGCCGTCACTGCAACATTCAACCCGCGTTTGCCGCCTGCGCCGTGATCTCGAAACTGCGCAACCGCGCCGCGTGTTCAAAGATCGAGCCCGCCACGATCAGCTCGTCCGCGCCCGTGCGCTCCGTGAACGCCGCGATCCCGGCCTTTACCCGCTCCGGCCCGCCCACCACCGAACACGACAGCGCCTGCGCCAGTTGCGCCTCGATCATCGGATCGAGCCGCAGCCCCTCGACCGGTCGTGGCATCCTGCCCGGCCGGCCCAGCCTCAGATTGGCGAACGCCTGCTGCAGCGACGAGAACAGATACCGCGCCTCCTCATCGGTCTCGCCCGCTATGACGTTGAGCGCCGCCATGAAATAGGGCTTCGCGAGACGTGCCGACGGCCGGAAACGCTCGCGGTAGATTTGCGCGGCGACGTCAAGGTCGCCCGGAGCGAAGTGCGAGGCGAAGGCGTAGGGCAGCCCCAGATGCGCGGCGAGTTGCGCCCCGAACAGGCTCGAGCCCAGGATCCACACCTCGACATCCGCCCCGGCGCCTGGCACCGCCCGCACCGCCTGCCCCGGCAACGCCGGATCGAAATAATGCATCAGCTCCACGACATCATCGGGAAACGAATCGGCGCCGCCGTTCAGCATCCGGCGCAGCGCCCGCGCCGTCGCCATGTCGGTTCCCGGCGCCCGCCCGAGGCCAAGGTCGATGCGGCCCGGATAGAGCGCGTCCAGCGTGCCGAACTGCTCGGCGATCATCAGCGGCGCATGATTGGGCAGCATGATCCCGCCCGATCCCACGCGAATGGTCTTCGTCCCCGCCGCCACATGCCCGATCACCACCGAGGTCGCCGCCGAAGCGATCCCCTCCATGTTGTGGTGCTCGGCCAGCCAGAACCGGTTGTAGCCCAGCTTTTCGGCGTGACGCGCCAGGTCGAGGCTGTTGCGCAGCGCCTGCCCCGCGTCGGAGCCTTCGACGATGGGCGCAAGATCGAGAACCGACAGGTGTGTCATCGCTGCGATATAGGAGATCTGGAGATCGCCGCGTAGAGCCGGATTCCTTCAAACACCCTACCCGATCTTTCTCAGCCCCTTCGCATACCGCTTCCAGTTCTCGACATAGTGCAGCGCCGAGGCCGTGATCACCTGCGCCTGCGCCTCGCTGATCTCGCGCACCACCTTGCCGGGCGCCCCCATCACCATCGAATTGTCCGGTATCTCCTTGCCCTCGGTGATCAGGGAATTGGCGCCGATCAGGCAATTCCGCCCGATGCGCGCGCCATTGAGAATCACCGACCCGATCCCGATCAGCGTATTCTCGCCGATCGTGCAGCCATGCAGCATCACCAGGTGCCCGATCGTGCAATTCCTGCCGATCGTCAGCGGTTGACCGATGTCGGTGTGCAGGATCGAGCCGTCCTGCACGTTGGAATTCTCGCCGATCACGATGGGGTCATTGTCGCCGCGCGCCGTCGCGCCGAACCACACGCTCGCGTTTCGTTTCAGAAAGACGTTGCCGATCACCACGGCGCTGTCGGCGATCCAGTGTTCGCCATCGCTGCCTGGTTTCGCGCCATCAAGTTCATAAACAGCCATGGGGGAACCTCATCGGAAATACGTCATTATTGTTCCATTAAACACGAGGTAATCTAATCCTAGTGACACTGATTCGCGGGACGCGCGGTTCGCTGCGGAACGTCTCCGATGAAACGGGGAAAATGGATTGCGGCAACCGTCCTCGGTCCGACCATCCGATCAAGACCTCACCGGCCGGCGTCCGCCGCCCCAGTCGCACCTCCGGTTCTCAGCCCCTTCTTCGCCGCCGCGCCCCGAAAAGGCCGCCCCTGAAGAGGCTGGGGGCGTTGTCGTCTCCAACGACCCTGTCCGCAGCAAAGGAGCTTTCGATGGCCAAACGTTCCGCCGTCCGCCGTGTCCGCGCCGAGTATGACGGCGCCGGCCCGAAGCTCAACGTGATCGAGGGCGGCTGGGATCCGGTCAGCATCGACGACCGGCAGGCGCCCCGGCGCCGCAAGGGCCGCGTCGATCATCCCGAACCGCCGCGCCAGGCTTCCGGGCAGGCGGCCGAACCGGCCCGCGACCAGGCCTATGTCAAGAACGTCCAGCCTCGGACCGAAGGCCAGGCCCGGCTGATGCAGGCGATCGACGCCTCGAACCTCGTCCTCGCCCTTGGACCCGCCGGCACGGGCAAGACCTACCTCGCGATCGCCAAGGCGGTCGAGGCGCTGCGCGCCGGCCAGATCGGCCGCATCGTGCTCTGTCGTCCGGCCGTGGACGCTGGCGAGAACATCGGCTTCCTCCCCGGCGACATGGAGGAGAAACTCGCGCCCTATCTCCGTCCGCTCTACGACGCCCTGCAGGACCGCATGTCGCCGAGGCAGGTGAAAGCCCTCATCGCCGAGGGCCAGATCGAGATCGCCTCGGTGGGCTTCATGCGCGGGCGGACGCTGAACAACGCCTTCGTCGTCGTCGATGAGGCGCAGAACTGCACCTATGTGCAGCTCAAGATGATCCTCACCCGCCTCGGCTGGAACTCCAAGATGATCGTGACCGGCGATCCCGCCCAGACCGATCTCCTCCCGGGTCTTTCGGGCCTTGCTCCCGCCGCCGAAAGGCTCGAGGCGATGAACTCGGACGTCACCGTCATCCGCCTCGAACAGCGCGACGTGGTGCGCCACCCGCTGGTCGCGAAAATGCTCGACGTTCTCTGACGACCCCAAACTGCACCGGAGGGCGCCTGAACACCGGCGCCCTCTTCCCCCGCCTGCGGGGGAAGTACCGCGAAGCGGGGATGGGGGCGGGCAACCCGGAAGCGCGCCCTACAGCCCCGCCAGCGCCGCGCTCGCCGGCCCGCTCGTCTGCTTCCTGATCAACGCCACGGCTTCCTTCACCGCCTTCGCCTCGTCGATCTCGCCCGCGGTCAGCCGGTCGGCCACTTCCAGCACCGGCGTATAGAGCGACGACCCCTCGGCGTCGTCCGCGACCGTGAACGCCCGCCCATCCGCTTCCAGCCTGGCCCACACGGCTCGCACTTCGGTCCACATCCCGGCAGTCCTCGCCCAGTAATCGTCCACCGGCTTGCGGTTCACCGCCTCGGACCGGCGGTAGGTGTTGACCCCCACTTCTCGCACCAGTTCGCGAGGACCGGTCCCGGTCAGCACGCTCTTGGAATTGTCCTGTTCGTGGGTCCAGCCGAACGCCGTGATCGTGTGGCGGTTGGTCGCCGCGATCACCTGATAGTCGGTCCGCGTCGTATCGTCCCTGCGCGGCAGCGGACGCCATGACACATTCGACTCCCATGTGGAGGCGTCCGGCCCATGCGCCCAGCCGCCGTACCCGCCATAACGGGGACTGTCATCGACCTGGTAGACTACCTGCGACCACACCCCCTTGCGCGCGCCCGACGGAACATCCTCCACGTCGAACTCGTCGCGGCCCTTGAACTCCAGCACCCCGACGGGCTCATAGGCCCAGTCCTGCCGCCAGTGCTTGACCACCATGGGCGCGTCCTTCGGCCCGACGACGAGCGTGTGCTGCAGACTGATGAAGTGGCCGGTATCGACGATCAGCGTCACAACCTCGTCACCGCCCGACAGCTTGGGCAGCGCAAGCTGGTAGCCGGGTTCGATCGCCACCGTTTCCCGGAAATCAAATCTGACCTGATAGGTCCCGAGCATGGCGAGGATGGCCTGGCGGTCACGCTGTAAGGTGCTCGGGGCCGCAATTTGCGCAATATCCGCCGCAGGCCCGCGAGGCTCCGTCGCGCACGCCCCGACACAAGAGGTCGCCAGCGCCAGCGCGAGGCCAGGGCGGATCGCGCGAAGGGTCATGCGGCAAACTCCCGGAAAAACGACAAATGATTTGAGAACGGCTTGCAAAAACCTGTCAAGCAGGGGATGGTTTTACAACCTTGGGTTGTTTTTGTATTCACTAGAGGGATGGGCCTCTCAGAGCCGATGACCGAAATATCCTCCTGCCGCATGGCCGACCTCACCGCGGCTGATGCCGTCGCGCGTCTCGACCCTCATCCGCGCTTGGCGGCCCTCCGAGCCGTAGGCCCGCTCCACCACGACCCGGCTGGCGGCGCCTGGCTTGTGCCGCGCATGCGCGACGCCCGAACGATCCTGACGGACCGCTCGCATGGCAAGAATCCCGACAAGGCCGACGCCTCCGCCATCTCGATCCGCCGGCGCCGCGCGACCGTGCCGGACGGCCTCGCCTTCCCGGACGACCAGCGCGCCTCGATCCTCGAACTCGACGATCCGGACCATGCCCGCATCCGCACCCCGCTGGTCCAGGCGCTCCTTGCCCGCGTCGCTGCATTTGAGCCTCAGGCCGGCCGCATCGTCGACGCAGCGCTCGACCGGCTCGCTGGCCGCACGCACTTCGATCTGATGGCGGAAATCGCCGAACCTGTCCCCGTCTCCTGCATCGGCGCCATTCTCGGAGTGCCGGACGATTTGCTGCCCTCCTTCCGCGCATGGCTCGACGGTATCGTGCAGACCTTCAACCCCAATCGGACCGACCATGAGATCGCAGCCCTTGTCGCCGCCTCGAACGGCCTTGGCGCCTTCATCCGCGAGAGCTTTGCCGACCGCAAGCTGCACCCGCGCGACGATCTTTTTTCGGACATGGCCCGCCTCCAGGCGGGAGGAGCCCCGCTCACCGACGTCGAGATCACCTACAATCTTCGCGGCCTGCTGATCGCTGGCAATGTGACCACCACCGACCTCATCGGCAACGCCGCCCGCCTCGTGCTCACGCATCCAAGCCAGCGCGCCCGGCTCGACGCGGATCCGCTCCTCTGGTCGTCCGCCGTCGAAGAGACGCTGCGCTACGACCCGCCCGTCGATTTCACATGGCGCGTCGCGGGGCGGGACCTCGACCTCTCCGGCTGTCCGGTCGCCAGAGGCGCCGCCCTCAACGTCTTCCTGCGTTCGGCGAACCGCGACGCGGCGGCCTTCGAACGGCCCGACACGTTTGACATCGCCCGGAACCCGTGCCGCCATCTCGCCTTCGGCGGCGGGAGCCACATCTGTCCCGGCGCGCCGCTCGCGCGGATCGAGGCGCGTCTCGTCCTGTCGAAACTCTTTGCCTGTTTTCCCCGGCTGTGTCTTTGCGATCCTGATGCGCCGCCGCTCTGGCGCGCCCTTCCCGGTTTTCGCGGGCTTGAGCGCCTGGATGTGCGGGTGGACTGACGCCCTCAATGGAGGTGGAGATAGGCCGCATCGAACCCGGCGATCTCAGCCAGTCGGCGGCGGTCGAGAATCTCGATCTGACCCTTACGATACTCAGCGATGTTTTCCTCATGCAGCCGCCGAAACGTGCGGTTGACGTGGATGACGCTGATTCCAAGAATGTCGGCGAAGTCTTCCTGATTCAGCGGCGTCTCGATGATGTTTCCCGGCATCAGTCCGATCACCGAGAGCCGCTCGATCAGTTCGCAGAGTTGGTGGGCTAGCTTTGCAAGACTGTCCCGCCTTCCAAGCGAAACGACGCGCTCCGCAAGGACCGATTCATCCTGCCCCGCCGTCCACGAGACAGCCGCCGCCAGCCCGGGGTGACGCTCGAACATGTCAGGGGTCGCGGGTGCGTCGATGCGATACAACGTCACGTTCGTGCGCGCAAAGAGGTCGAATGAGGAGGATTTGAAGAGGACCGAATCCACGCAGAGGAAATCGCCGGGCAACGCATAGTTGACGATCTGCCTTTGTCCGCCCGCCATCGATCGCGACCGGAACACCCATCCCGTCTCGACCAGATAGAGCTGCGGGCAGCGTTGCGTCTCAAGCACGATCGAGCGGCCGGCGCGAACGTCCACGACATCGCGAACCAGCGCGCGAAGATCGCGGGCCACCACGTCCCGAAGCGCGCTGAGGCTCGGCATCTTGCGGCAGGTGAGCTCACAGATGCGGTCAATGCTGGCGTCGGAGATCATCTTCGTCCCGCCAGGACTTGACCGTCCGGCGCGCTCCGGATCGCGTGCGTGGGCATTGAGGCGCACGAGACCGGGCTGCAGCATTGGGGCGGCTGAAAGAAATTTGCTGGACACATGAATGACCTTGAAATGGGTTCCTCGGGTTAGCTCAAGTCAAGCCAACGCAGGTTCCGGCGCGATGTTCCGAGGGCTTCATCGACGCCTTTTCTCGTCTCGGATGCGCCACGTTTGTGTCGCGATATGTCCACCGCGCCGCCTAGAACAATCCGTGCGACGGGCCGTCTTTCCCGCTATTTCCATTTCGGCTCTTTGACTTCGGCATCGATTCGGAAGGTTTCCCCGTGCTTCGCAGCTGGCTCGCGACCGCCATTGCAATTCTCATCGGCGACCGACTGCTTGACGGGGTCTTCCTCGGCGGCGTCGTGCCCGCCCTGATCGCCGCTGCGGTCCTCGGTCTTGTCAACCTGACCGTGAAGCCGATCCTTTTTCTTCTCACCCTGCCCATCACCCTCGTGACGCTTGGCCTCTTCACCTTCGTTCTCAACGCCATGATGCTGGGACTCGTGGCCTGGCTTCTCCCGAGCTTCGCTGTCTCGAATCTGCTGACCGGCATTGGCCTTGCAATCATCGTAGCCATCGTGAACGCCGTCGCGACCCGCCTGTTCGGCAAGGACAAACAGGCCTGACCTCGCCCGACCGCCTCTTGCGCGGCGCCGGCGCCACACTAACTCTTGGCGGGAATCCCGGCTCTGGTTCTATTGAGGGGGAGTTCCACGAAGGCGCCGGCTTCGGGCCTTCATCGCGATTTGCCGACTGCTTGCAGCAAGGGTCAGACATGGACTTCGAACACTATACGGAGCGCGCGCGCGCCGCCGTGCAAAGCGCCCAGACGACGGCCCTGGTGTCCGGCCAGCCCCAGCTCCTGCCCGAGCATCTTCTGAAAGCGCTGTTCGCGGACCGCGACCGTCTCGCCGCCAATCTGATCCGCGCATCGGGCGGCAATCCCGAACAGGCGCAGTCCGCGATCGAGACGCTCCTCGCCGCCCAGCCCAGAACGTCGGGCGGATCCCAGCCCGGCCTGTCGCAGGAACTCGCCCAGCTCTTCAAGCTTGCTGAGGAAGACGCAAAAAAGGCCGGCGACGAGTACGTCACGGTGGAGCGTCTGCTGCTCTCAGCCACCAAGGGCAAGGGCAAGGCCGCCGACGCGCTGAAGGCCGCCGGCGTCACCACCAGCGCGCTGGTGAAATCCATCGCCGACATCCGCAAGGGCCGCACCGCCGACACGGTCTCGTCGGAGGACAAGTACGAGGCTCTGAAAAAATACTCGCGTGACCTCACCGAAGCCGCGCGCGACGGCAAGCTCGACCCGGTGATCGGGCGCGACGAGGAAATCCGCCGCTGCATCCAGGTGCTGTCCCGCCGCACCAAGAATAATCCCGTGCTGATCGGCGAGCCCGGCGTCGGCAAGACCGCCATCGCCGAAGGCCTCGCCTTGCGTATCGTCAATGGCGACGTGCCCGACAGTCTCAGAAACAAGAAGCTGATGGCGCTCGACATGGGCGCGCTGATCGCCGGCGCCAAGTTCCGCGGCGAGTTCGAGGAGCGCCTCAAGGGCGTGCTGGCGGAGGTGACGCAGGCGCAGGGCGAGATCATCCTCTTCATCGACGAAATGCACACGCTTGTCGGCGCCGGCAAGGCGGAAGGCGCGATGGACGCCTCCAACATGCTGAAGCCCGCCCTCGCCCGGGGCGAACTCCACTGCGTCGGCGCGACCACGCTCGACGAGTACCGCAAGAACATCGAGAAGGACGCCGCCCTCGCCCGCCGCTTCCAGCCGGTCTTTGTTGACGAGCCCTCGGTCGAGGACACGATCTCGATCCTGCGCGGCCTCAAGGAAAAATACGAGGTCCATCACGGCATCCGGATTTCGGACGCCGCGATCGTCGCCGCCGCCACGCTTTCCAACCGCTACATCGCCGACCGCTTCCTGCCCGACAAGGCGATCGACCTGATGGACGAGGCGGCCGCGCGCCTGCGCATGGCTGTCGAATCCAAGCCGGAAGAACTCGACGAGATCGACCGCCGCCTCACCCAGATCCGCATCGAGGTCGAGGCCCTGAAGAAGGAAACCGACGAGGCCTCCCGCGACCGCCTGAAGCGCCGCGAGGTGGAAATCCGCGCCCTGCAGTCGAAATCCGACGAGATCACTTCCGCCTGGCGCGCCGAGAAGGGCCGCCTGGCGGGCGCCACCTCCGCGAAGGAACGCCTCGACCGCGCCCGCTCCGAACTCGCCGACGCCGAGCGCCGGTCGGACTTCTCCCGCGCCGGCGAACTGAAATACGGCGAGATACCGGCGCTTGAAAAACTGATCGCCGAGGCCGACGCCGGCAGCGACGAGAAAGGCGCGCTGGTCAAGGAGGTCGTCGACGCCGACGCCATCGCCGCCGTCGTCTCGCGCTGGACCGGCATCCCCGTCGACAGGATGATGGAGGGCGAGCGTGAAAAGCTCCTCCAGATGGAGGATGGCCTGCGCAAGCGCGTCGTCGGGCAGGACGAGGCGCTGGAAATCGTCTCCAACGCCGTTCGCCGCGCCCGCGCCGGGCTTCAGGATCCCAATCGCCCGATCGGCAGCTTCATCTTTGTCGGCCCGACCGGCGTCGGCAAGACCGAACTCACCAAGGCGCTCGCCGACTTCCTCTTCGACGACGAGCACGCCGTGCTGCGCCTCGACATGTCGGAATACATGGAGAAGCACGCTGTCTCCCGCATGATCGGCGCGCCGCCTGGCTATGTCGGTTATGAGGAGGGCGGCGCCCTCACCGAGGCCGTGCGCCGGCGGCCTTATCAGGTCATCCTGTTCGACGAGATCGAGAAGGCGCACGCTGACGTCTTCAACATCCTGCTGCAGGTGCTCGACGACGGACGCCTCACCGACGGTCAGGGCCGCACCGTCAACTTCAACAACACGCTGATCGTGATGACGTCCAATCTCGGCGCCCACGCGCTGGCCGAGGAAGGCCGCGACCCGCCTCCTCCTGAAAGGGGCAGGCCGGGAGGGAGTCAGCCTTCAGACGATCGAGGCGACATCAGCCCACGCACCCGCGAAACTGTAATGGACGCGATCCGCGGCCATTTCCGCCCGGAATTCCTCAACCGCATCGACGAGATCGTTTTCTTCCGGCGTCTTGGCCGTTCCGAGATCGACCGCATCGTCGGCGTCCAGCTGAAGCGTCTGGAAAAACTCCTCGCCGACCGCCGCATCACGATCGGGGTGGACGACGCCTCGATGCACTGGCTGGCCGAGCGCGGCTATGATCCTGTTTACGGAGCGCGGCCGCTCAAGCGGGCGATCCAGAAGGAGCTTCAGGATCCGCTCGCCCGCATGATCCTCGAGGGTCGCATCAAGGATGGCGAGGATGTCCGCGTCACGGTCGAGGCCGGCGCCCTCGCCCTCAACGGCGTCCCCACCGGACTGATCGGAAAAAAAGCGGGGATGAATTAGGCGAACTACTCTGCGTCGTGCAGTTTAGCCCTTGAAGACCTTCTCGCGGTGAAACTTCAAATAGTTCCTGTGCGGTCGGATGTCCTCGCGCTCGGGCAAGATCAGTTTTCGTTCCTCCCGGATTAATCGCTTCGCGGCATCTGGAAGCCGATCTTCTGCGACCAGTACAGAATAGTCGTCGTCAATTGAGATAAGTCCGCGATCAAACATCCAGTGCGCGGTGCCGGACAGAGCAACGCCGTTGCGCACCGAGTCAGACCCGCCGTATTCCACAGATTGAATGTGCGCCGCTTGCACCTCGGCGCGTCCGCCGCCATTGATGATTTGCAGTCCTGTCACCGCGCAGGTCTTTCCACGACGCGCTATTCGTCAGCTCGAGTGGCTTTAAGCATCGACTGGAATTGTCATCCCGGCCGGAGCGGCGAAGCGCGTAGAGCCGGGACCCATTTCCCGCTCAGCTCTGGCGCGTCCGCATGGGTCCCGGGTCTCCGCTGCGCTTCGCCCGGGATGACAACCCTTCCCGATCCCTCGTCACTACCCCCAGCGACCCTACCCGTTCGGCTTGGTCAGGGTGAGGGGCATGGACATTCCCGGCCAGTCGATCGCCTTGCCGGCCTTCTCGCCCGGCGTGAACCGCATCTTGGCCAGCGCCTCGCCGATCAGCTTGTCATACTTGCCCGGAGTACACCCCGGAACGATGTCTTTCGGCTTGCCGTCCGCGCCCACCGTGAACACTCCGGTGCATGCGCCCGCTTCGTTCAACCGGTTGATGGCGCGCGAAATGTCCTTGGGCTCCACATCCTTGACCTTGACCGGCGCCTTGTCGCCCGGCGCGGCGGCGGTGGTCGATTGCGCCGCCGCCACGACGCCAAACTTGAAGGGTTGTTTCGCGCCCTCGGTCTCGAAGACCTCGCCGTCGAAGATTTCAGGCTCGTACACGACCGCCGCCATGGCGCGCAGCACATAGGGCTCATACGAGGCGACCGAGCAGGTTGGCTTCATGTCCTTTGGCTTGCCGTCCTTGCCGATGGTGAACTCCACCATGCATTCGCCAGCCTGCTTGATGGTCCCGACGGCCTCCTTGATGATGGCGGCGTCCGGTCCCGTGACGGCCTTGGCCAGCTTGTCGCCCGGCTTCTGGGCGAGGGCCGGCGCGGCGAACGCCAGGGCGGCAGCCGCCACGCAGATTGTCTTCAGCATTTCGCTCTCCCGGTCCATGGTCGGCCAGCACACGGCGCAACCTCGTCGTCGAAGCACCTATAATCAGGCGCGCCGCGATCCCGAAACGAAAAAGGCGCCTCTCGCGCCTTGCAACCCACTCACGCGATCGTGACCTCCGCCTCGCGTTGCGCAAAGGCCGCACCGGGCGTCTTCTTTGCGTTCTTTTGTGCAGATGCGAAAACGACCTCTCGGCGCCGCGAGGCGGCGTGCTAACATTGAGCGGGTAGCAAATAGCTTAGACTCTCAGGACGCGCGGCATGACCGGCATTCGCAACATCGGCGTGATCGGCGCCGGCCAGATGGGCAACGGCATTGCGCATGTCTGCGCCCTCGCCGGATTCGACGTCGTCCTCAACGACGTCTCGCAGGACCGTCTCGAAGCCGGCATCGCCACCATCCGCCGCAACATGGACCGGCAGGTGGCGCGCGAGATGATCACCCGCGACCAGCGCGAGGCGGGCATTGGCCGCATCCGGACCAGTGTCACGCTCGACGCCTTCGCCGACGTCGAGTTCGTTATCGAGGCGGCGACCGAGAAGGAAGCCGTCAAGCGCCAAATCTTCGAGACTCTCTGCCAGAAACTGCCGAAAACGGCGATGCTGGCGACCAACACCTCCTCGATCTCCATCACCCGCCTTGGCGCCACGACCGACCGCCCGGAGCGCTTCATCGGTCTTCATTTCATGAACCCGGTGCCGCTGATGGCGCTGGTCGAGGTGATCCGCGGCCTCGCGACCGACCAGGAAACCTACGAAGCCGCGATCGGCATCGTCACCCGCCTCGGAAAGCATGTCACCAATGCTGAGGATTTTCCGGCCTTCATCGTCAACCGCGTGCTGATGCCGATGATCAACGAGGCTGTGTACACACTCTACGAGGGCGTCGGCACGGTCGAATCAATCGACACCGCCATGAAGCTCGGCGCCAATCATCCGATGGGGCCGCTGGAGCTCGCCGACTTCATCGGCCTCGATACATGCCTCTCCATCATGCAGGTCCTGCACGATGGCCTGGCCGATTCGAAATATCGTCCCTGCCCGCTCCTCGTGAAGTATGTCGAGGCCGGCTGGGTCGGCAGGAAGACCGGCCGCGGCTTCTACGATTATCGCGGCGAGGTCCCAGTCCCCACACGTTGAGCCGGCGGCGCTAGCCCTTCAGGAACGCCAGCAGGTCGCGCGCCAGCTCGTCCTTGTGGCTGGCGAACAGCCCGTGCGGCGCGCCGTCATACTCAATCAGCTTCGACCCCTTTATGCCCTTGGCGGCCGGCCGCCCGGACGTGTCGATCGGCACCGTCTTGTCGGCCGTCCCGTGCACGATCAGCGTCGGAACCTTGAAGGCCGGCAGGTCCGGCCTGAAATCCGTCGTCGCGAACGCCTTGGCGCACGCCAGGGTCGGCTTCATCCCGGCCATCATCGAGACGCTGCATGACCACTCGACCACTTCGCTGCTCACCGGATGCTTGCTCGCTCCGACGCCATAAAAATCCTTGAAGAAGCCGGCGAAGAACTTCGCACGGTCTTCCTTCATGGCGGCTGTCATCTGGTCGAACATCGACTGCGGTACGCCGTGGGGATTGTCTTCCGTCTTCAGCATGTAGGGCACGACCGAGGAAATCAGCGCCGCTTGCTTCACGCCTTTGCCGCCATGGCGCGACATGTAGCGGGCGACCTCGCCGCCCCCCATCGAGAAGCCGACGATTGCGGCGTCCTGCGCGCCTGTCCCTTCGATGACGTCCGCGAGATCGTCGGCCAGCGTGTCATAGTCATACCCCGACCAGGGCTGGTCCGAGCGCCCGAAGCCGCGCCGGTCATAGGCGATGGCGCGCATGCCCGCCTCGGCGATCGCCATCGCGCCATCGTCCCAGCTGTCGGCGGACAGCGGCCAACCATGCATCAGGATCACCGGACGGCCCGAGCCCCAGTCCTTCACATGGAGCTTCGTTCCGTCGCGTGCGGTCACATGGGCCATGAAATCTCCACAAGCCACAGCCAGGCGCCCGCCAGATGCGGGGCGCCCCCGGACTCGGGCGCAGAAACGCTGCGCGACCGGGCAGGTTCCTGCGAGCTTTCGGTATCGCAGCCGCCATGGAGACCGGATGCTGTCACGTTTTCGGAACCGGTCCCTATGACGACTTGCGCCCCGGATTGCTCGCGCCGATACTTTCGCCGGGATTGCGACAGGAACGCCGAGGATCGAAAGCCGGATATTCTGACGCTTTCGGACATCGGGAGAGTACATTTTAAGGGAGGGACGGATGAGTACGAATAAAATTGGAGCCGGGCTGTTCGGCACGCGGATGCTGCTTGCGGCAACCGGCCTCGCCACCGTGTTTGCCGGCGGCGCGTTTGCGCAGGCTGTCCCGACGTCGCCGAGCCCATCGATCGACGTCGTGATTGTCACGGCCGAACGGCGTGAGGTCGATATCCTCGACACGCCTGTCGCCGTCACGGCCATCACTGGCGAGATGAGGGAACAGCTCGGCATCAACAACGCTCAGGATCTGGCGCTGTTCACCCCGAACTTTTCATTCTCCGACAGTCCCAACCGCGTTTCCATTCGTGGCTTCGGCCGGCTCAACAATACGCCGGGCAATGATCCCGGCGTCGCGACCTATGAAGACGGCTTCTATACCTCGGAGACGGCTTCGCTGTCCACGTCCTCGATCTCGACGGAACGGATTGAGGTGCTGCGCGGCCCGCAGGGCACGCTTTATGGCCGCAACTCCATTGGCGGCGCCGCGAACGTGATCTCCAAACGGCCGGGCAATTCGTGGGAAGGCGAAGTCCGGCTGGCCACGAATGATTATGGTCTGACGCAGGTTGAGGCCGCCTATGGCGGGCCGGTCAGCGACACGCTCGGCGTGAGGGTCGATGCCACCTATCGCGACCAGGAAGACGGGTTCATCGACAATCTCGCCGGTGCGAGCGTTCGCGATGTCGGCGACTGGACAATCAAGGCCCAGGCCGACTGGGACATCAGCGAGCGCATGAATCTCTGGGTCCGTTACAGCCGGACCGAATCCGACTTCTCGCCCGGCGGCAGCGCCGGCGGCACGTCGATCATCGCCGACCAGTTCCGCTTTCAGCCCTTCACGCTGAGCGCGCCTTTCCGGATGACGAACGGCCAGACCCTGCCGGCCGGAACCGTCATCACGCCGCGTGTGGGCGGTCTTGCGCCCAACCCGGAATTCGGCTTCGGACCCAACCCTTCGGTGTCCGACCCGTTCCTGATCTCGCAGGATTTCCGGTCGCGCCAGACGCTCGATGGAAACAACCAGTTCATCGCCCATTTCAACTATGATTTCGACAGCGTCGCCTTCAACTACATCGGCGGGTATTCGGAGTACGAGTTCAAGCAGGTCGGGGATATCGACAACACCTCCCGCGCCGGCTTTATCGACGCGGCCACCGGAGCCAATGTCAGCACGTTCGCCTTCAATGAAACCATCGAGAACAAGCGATGGCAGAGCCATGAACTTCAGCTGGTCTCGACGGACGACGGCAATTGGGACTGGATCGCCGGCGCCTACTATTACTACGAGAACGTCTTCCAGTATTTCTCCAACCGCTATCCCAACGAGGTCGCCCTGCGGACGCCGCGCTACGCCGCGACAACGGCGATCCCGGATGCGCCGCCCAATCCCTTCGGGCTCAGCTATTACCAGGATGGCGACGTCAAGGGCACGGCGTACGCCGCTTACGCGCAGACGAGCTATGATTTCTCGCCGCAATGGCGGCTGACGACCGGGTTGCGCTACAGCTTCGATCGCAAGACTGGAACCGAAGCCAACCGCCAGGTGGCCTTCAACCCATATCAGGATCGCAACCCCGCGCTGCCGGGCGTGCAGGCCTTCGCCCTCGACATCACGATCGATCCCTTCGCGCTCGAAAATCCCGCCTTGTCCCAGAACGCCCGGCGCGGAGCGCGTCGCCCGCTTGGCGCCTCGTGGGATGGCGTCACGGCGCGCCTCAACCTGGACTGGCGGCCAGACGATTCGAAACTTCTCTACGGCAACGTCAACAAGGGTTACAAATCCGGCGGCTTCAAGACCGGCCAGTACGACCAGCTTCCCTATGTGGGTGAGGAAAGCGCGATCACCTACGAGCTTGGCTACAAGGCCAGCTATGGCCGGAACCTTCAGGTGTCGGCGGCCGCATTCCACAACGACTATGAAGACCTGCAGCTGCCGATAACCGTCACCAACGCCAACAACATCATCCAGCGCGTGTTCGTGAACGCCCCGAAATCCTATTCGCGCGGACTGGAGCTGGAGACGACCTGGAAACCTCTGGAGGCTCTCCAGCTGCTTGGCGTCTATTCGTATCTCGACACCAAGATCGAGGAGGGTCCGCTCGCCCAGGATGTCGTGCGCGGCGGATTCCAGCCGACGTCCGGCAACGAGCTCGTCCGGTCCCCCGCCCACAAGGCGACCGTCAATGGCGTCTACACCCTGCCACTGTTTGAAGGGGAGCTCAGCCTGATCGGCACCTATTCCTACACCGCGAAGCAGTATTACGAGATCTTCTCCATCCCGTTCTACGAACAGGAAGGCTTCTCGCGGGTCGATGCGCGGGTCTATTACGACAGCCCCGATCGCAGATGGTCGCTGATCGCAGGGGTCCGCAACGCGACGGACGAACAGATCATCAACGGCATCGTCGCCAACGCTCCCCTGACGCTCGGCTTCGTACCGGGTCAGCCCAACGCCAACAACCTCGCCGCGCTGCCGACCGGCGTGACGGCGGTCGTCGGCAATCTTGCAGGAAATTCGCCCGACCAGGGCGGAGCGCGACGCGCCGTCGTCTACAACGAGCCGCGCATTTACACCCTCGAATTCCAGGTGAGGTTCTGATGGCCGATCTGCTCGAAACCGTCGCGGACGGCGTCGCGACCCTCACCCTCAACCGCCCCGAGGCGCGCAACGCGCTCACCCCGGCGATGTGGGACGGTCTCCTGGAGGCGCTGCCAAGGCTGGCGTCAGACCCGGGCGTCGGCGCCGTCATTCTCACCGGCGCCGGCGGCGCCTTCTGCGCCGGCGGCGACGTCAAGAGCTTCGCCTCATCCGATGGCGGGGCCAATCGCGGCATGACGCAGGAAGCGGCGGCGCTCAGGCTGCGGGGCACGATGGAGGTCTCGCGCTGGCTGCACGAGATGCCGAAGATCACCATCGCGGCCATACCCGGCGCTGCCGCCGGCGCCGGCCTCTCCCTCGCCCTCGCCTGCGATTTCCGCCTCGCCGCGCGCGACGCCAAGATCACCACGGCGTTCGCGAGGGTCGGGCTGTCGGGCGATTTCGGCGGCACCTATTTCCTCACCCAGCTGGTCGGGACGGCCAAGGCGCGCGAACTCTATCTCCTCAGCGATGTCATCTCGGGCGCCGAGGCCGAACGCATCGGCATGGTCAACCGCGCCGTCGACGGCGCCGAGCTGATGGAGGAGGCGATGATGCTCGCCCGCCGCCTCGCCGCCGGCCCGCGCATCACGCTTGGCCTCATGAAGCGCAATCTCAACGTCGCCGAGGACGGCAATCTTTCCGTCAGCCTCGACACCGAGGCGCTCAATCACGCGCGCTGCGCCTCGACCGAGGATCACGCCGAGGCCGCGAAAGCCTTTGTCGAGAAACGCGCCCCGGTCTTCAAGGGCCGGTAAAGTCTGCGAGGGACGCCGGCCCTCCTCCCCCTTTCAGGGCATGGCTATCGCCTATGGGCGCAAGGCATTCAGTGGAGTCATTCCCGGGCAAGCGAAGCGCGACCCGGAAATCTTTCCTTGCTTGCCACAACTGGATTTTTTGCAACGAAGAAAGGGCTCGGGTCAAGCCCGAGGTATTGCCTCACTCGGTCGCGTACCTGCAAACGACTCGCAGGAACACCCCCGCAAGGCCCGTTGCGGCGGTCGCTCGCGCAAGCGTGTTTCGCGGCCTGTGCGAATTCCGCGTCCAGCGTGATCGGGCACGATTGGCGTTGCGGTGTAATGGCGCTATGGAGTTGGGCAAGCGCGGCCTTCGAGTGTCGCGGGGTCTGGCACAAGGGCGAAGGCGCGGGGCGGACCGACTGGTTCCGAAATCGCGCGAACCCGGCGCACGCGGAGGACAACAATGGCTTTCACCATCAACGTCAATGGAAAGACCCACACGCTCGACGTGGCGGGCGACATGCCGCTGCTCTGGGCGCTGCGTGACAAGATCGATCTCAAGGGAACCAAGTTCGGCTGCGGCGTCGCCTCCTGCGGCGCCTGCACCGTCCACATCGACGGCAAGGTGACGCGCTCCTGTGTCACGCCGATCTCCAGCGTCGGCGCCGGCAAGGTCGTGACGATCGAGGCGATCGGCGAGACCCCGGTTGGACAGGCGGTCCAGAAAGCCTGGCTCGACGTCGATGTCATGCAGTGCGGTTACTGCCAGGCCGGACAGATCATGGCCGCGACGGCGCTGATCAACGCGACGCCTGCCCCGACGGACAAGCAGATCGACGACGCGATGACCGGCAATGCCTGCCGTTGCGCCACCTATCTCCGCATCCGCCAGGCCATCAAGACGGCCGCGGGCGTTTCCACTGCCGACACGCGGGAGGTCTGAGCCATGTCGATCACAACCTTGAAAACCGCGACCGAAGACACGCCGGAGCTTTCCCGCCGCTTCTTCCTGATGGCCTCGGCCGCCGCCGGCGGCGGGCTGATGCTTGCAGCCTGCGCGACGCCTGACGTTACGGACGGCGCGGCCACCGTCGCCGCCGCCCCGGCCAGGCCGGTCGAACTGCCCATCGACATGAACGCCTATGTCGCCATCGGCTCCGACGGCACGATCCGCATTATGGCGAAGAACCCGGAAATCGGACAGGGCATCAAGACGATGCTGCCGATGCTGATCGCCGAGGAACTCGACGCCGACTGGTCGAAGGTCAGGATCGAGCAGGCGATGGCGGACCAGACCCGCTATGGCAACCAGATCGCGGGCGGCTCCTTCGCCACGCCGCAGCACTGGACGCCGCATCGCCAGGTCGGCGCGACGGCCCGCCACATGCTGCTTACGGCCGCCGCCGCCAAATGGTCGGTCCCCGTCGCCGAACTCACCACCGGCCCCAGCGTCGTCAAGCACGCGGCCTCGAACCGCACGATCTCCTATGGCGAGCTGGCGGCCGACGCCGCCAAACTGCCTGCGCCCGAGAAAGCCGTCATCGACGGGCTCAAGCTCAAGGACGCCAGGGACTACCGCATCATCGGCAAGGACGTGAAGAACTGGGACTCGCCCCGCATCGTCCGCGGCGAGCCGATCTTCGGCATCGATGTCGTCGTTCCCGGCATGAAATATGCGGTCTATGAGAAATCGCCGGTCTTCGGCGGCAAGGTCGTATCGGCGGATCTCGCGGCGGCCAAGGCCGTTCCGGGCGTCGTCGACGCCTTCATCGTGCGTCAGGTCGGTACCGATCTGATGGGCCTGCTCGACGGCGTCGCCATCGTCGCCGACGATTGGTGGACGGCCAAGGAAGCCCGCAAGAAGCTCAACATCGTCTGGGACGAGGGCGCGACCGCCTCGCAGTCCACGGTGGATTACAACCGCCAGGCGGCCGACCTCGCCAAAAAGGCGCCGCAGGTTCCCAACCTCCACAACAGCGGCGACGCCGCCACCGCCCTGAAAGGCGCCGCCAAGACGCTGGAAGCCTCCTACTTCTATCCCTTCCTCGTCCACGCGCCGCTCGAGCCGCAGAACACCACGGCTCATGTCAAGGGCGACGGCACGGTTGAAATCTGGTCGCCGACCCAGCGTCCCGACGGCGGCCTCACCCTGGTCGCCGCCGCAGTCGGCGTCGAGAAGTCCGCCATCAAGTGCCACATGATTCGCTGCGGCGGGGGCTTCGGCCGTCGCCTTTCCAACGACTACATGGTCGAGGCGGCCGCGATCTCGAAACAGGCGGGCAATATCCCCGTCAAGCTGCTGTGGACCCGCGAGGACGACATGCAGCACAACCCCTATCGGCCTGCCGGCTATCACAATTTCAAGGCGGGCCTCGACAAGGACAACAAGCTTGTCGCCCTCACCAACCACTTCGTGACGTTCGGAACCGGCGACAAGCCAGGTTCCTCGGCAGGCCTTCCCCCCACGGAGTTTCCGGCCGCGTTTATCCCGAACACGAATTACGGCATGTCGGTGATCCCGTTCGGCGTGCCGACCGGGCCGCTGCGCGCGCCGACCTCCAACGCTGTCTGCTTCGTCTATCAATCCTTCCTCGATGAGATCGCCCACGCGTCGGCCAAGGATCCGCTCGCCTTCCGGCTTGAACTTCTCGCCAGCGCCTCCGCACCGGCCGCGACGCCGGGCCGGGCCGGCTTCAGCCCGAAACGGATGACCGACTGCCTTAACTCGGTGGCCGAGCGTTCGGGCTGGGCCAACCGGTCCTCCCTGCCCAAGGGCACGGGCATGGGCATCGCCTTCTACTATTGTCACCAGGGCCATTTCGCCCAGGTGGCTAGGGTCAAGGTCGATCAGTCCGGCCAGTGGCGGGTGACGAAAGTCTGGGTTGTCGGCGATGTCGGCAGCCACCTCATCAACCCGACCAACGCCCGCAACCAGGTCGAGGGGTCGGTGATCGACGGCATCGGCGAAATGCGCCAGCAGATCACCATCGACAAGGGCCGCACCGTCCAGACCAATTTCTTCGACATGCCGCTGATCCGGATGAACGAGGCGCCGCAGATCGACGTCCATTTCCTGATCACGGACAACTCGCCGACGGGTCTGGGCGAACCGGCCTTGCCGCCAGTCCTGCCTGCGGTCGCCAACGCGATTTTCGCCGCTACGGGCAAACGCGTTCGCAACCTGCCGATCACGCAGGCCGACCTGCGCTGGGCCTGATCGATCTCTCGCCCCTGGCCTTGGGGCCGCGCAGGACGCGGGAACTCCAAGAGCGAGGGGCGGAGACCTGCCATACACACGCCGCGATAGCAGAAACGTGACCCGGATCGCCTCGTTCGCGAGCGCCCGACAGCCCTCGCCGCGTTGACGGTGCGGCGGTTCGCGACGATACTGAAATCAGGATTACACTTCGCGAAGAAACTCCCGGGAGACACTTAATGAGACATGGCGCGAGACATCGTCTGCTGGCTTCCGGCGCGGTTTTTGGGGTTGCCGCCGCGTTCGCGGGCGTTGCCGGTCTCGCGCTCGTGGGCACGGGCCTCGCCGCGCCGAC
>Ga0163150_10002201_pt1 | contig 30703 bp, 60 predicted proteins | sample OliLakLV19P2IB_FD_148628 | JGI IMG/M metagenome (GOLD analysis project Ga0163150, IMG submission 148628) | Freshwater microbial mat bacterial communities from Lake Vanda, McMurdo Dry Valleys, Antarctica - Oligotrophic Lake LV.19.P2.IB | ecosystem: Environmental > Aquatic > Freshwater > Lake >...
TTTCTACGGTTATTAATATACTAGAACCGTCTGTTGATACCTTTACTACATTTTTACCAGTGTTTTTTAAGAACAGGTTTACACCTTTAAAGTTACTTCTAGGGTCTTCTTCTTTCAGTGTAAACCAGTCGCCTGAGTTAAGGGTCATTTCGGTTTTATCGTTTAATTTATCATTCATAATTCTATCTCATATTCAAAAAAGTTATCTTTTTCACCAGTTTGTTTAAATCCTATCTTAGAATGCAAATGCTTAGATATAGCATTAGTACTAAGCACCCTAGATGTAATACGTTCATATGCTTCTTCTTTCCCCAGATAAAACAAAGCAGCGTTAAGCATTACCTCGGATAAACCTTTACCTCGGTGATCTGCTCCCATATGAAAAGACCACTCGCCCCCTAGCTCATTTGTAATTCTAGTACACGCTATAATGCCGGCAGGTACTCCATCAACTTCAAATATCAGTTTTACTGAGTTATTGAATTTGTACATAGCTTCATGTTCATTAAAACTAATAACATTCGACGTCTGCGCGTTCTTTAAAACCTCTGGATCATTCCTCCACTGAAAGGTAATCTCTAAATCTTCATTCTTCTGAGGACGAATTTTGAACTCCATCTTTACGCCTCAATATTACTATTTACTATATTCCAGCTAGCTAGATCTTCTTTTTTTATCTTAATCGTTTCAGGGACTATAATATCTTTAAATTGTATTGAAATCCAATAGCCATGGAATTTATGATATATAGATTCTTCTTGCCATGATGTTGGCCAAAATTCTACATCCTTATTATTAATATGTTTAATCTTTAGGATAAAACCACTTTCATTGGCTTTATTGCTCATTGCGTTATATAATTCATCACGAGTCATATTTAGGCTCTTCTATTTTCTTAGATCTAATAATACGTTTAATTTGAGTAAGGTTTCCCCTTTTCTCAACTTCTATCGTCTCAAAATCAGTCTTATTTTTAACTTTAATATAGAAATCCTTGATCTCTTTAATCTGTTCAATATATTTCCCAAAGTCTACATCTTCATGTGTATCTACAAACTCTAAAAAGTTTATACTAAGCTGTGGTGAAAAGTAAACACCAAATGAATCACAGCACATATACATAGGAACAGTCGCTGCTTCTTGTAGATTATCAGGATTCTGAAGTTCTACTAAAGCAACAATATCTGCCTTTTCAATAATAAGTTCATCTTTTTCATGATCATATGAAAGTGCTTTTTTTGGTGTTACCGCTGGAATAATATTTATGATATACATAATTATAATATATCCTATATTTATATTAAAGTCAAGTATATATTGACCACTAGGTTCACATTAAACCTTAAACTACTCTAGGTAGCGGGTCAATATATACTTAACTATTTAAGAACTCGTAACCTTGGAGTAACTTTAGCTACCCTGATACGTTTAGTCTTAAATTTTAAAATTAGTAATTCAAGCGGAAGATGTACTAATGCGAACCCTATACCGAATAAAATACCGTCTAATAAATGTGATAACATGTTATTCCTCTATATTATAAAACATGGTTAATACTAATCTACTGTTTTTATTATCTTGTCCAAATCCACCAATTGGCTGTGCCCTATGAAATAGATCAGAGCGTAATATAAATGCCCTATTAAACTTCATTGGGCAAAACCCAGTCTTAATCCACTGCTCCGGGATATTAGTATCACGTTTCCAAAGATCAATTTCATCTTGATCTTGCGGGTGAATGTTCATGCCCGAGATATGTTCTACGATATCAGTACCACCTTGGCAATCTTCATCTTTATTAAGATACAGTAAAAGGGTATAATCAGCTATGTTCTTATCTGTATGAGCTTGATGTGGTACATGTACCCCTTTCTTACTCATGCGCATAAACGTAACCTGTGGGCGTATAATAGCATTATCAGATACAGTTGGCCCCATAGCTAATAGAGTTTTAGTCTTAATCTCCAGGGCTATATCCTCTGGAATCTTAATTGTAATATCCGGATAAAGTACATTATCCTGTGGATTAACTATACCATCATAGGACTGTTTAACTGCGTATTGTCTAAAGGATTCACTGTTATCTAAGAAATCGTCTATAATTAAAGAATGAATGTGCATTTATTTTTCACCCTTTAATGTCCCGCCCGTTGTTTTACCATCACAGATGGGAGCATTTCTTTGGTAAGCAAGCCCAAGTAAACTAGCAGCAGCAGAGTCTTCTTCTTTTCTACCATAGCTGGTACCAAAGATAGTGTTACACTGCCTAATGTATACATCATGCCTACTAACTTTTCGTAACTTATTACCCTTTTCATCTTTACGGATAACTCTTTTACCTGTTTTTTGCTTAAGCCTGCGGATCTTGGAATTATTGGCAGACTCTTCTTTCGACATTTTGACATGTGTACTCCTTTTCCAGACTTCTGATCTTATATAAACTATCTTATCATTTAAATTAGAAAAAGTCAATAAAAACTGGTAATGTAAGAATTCAAGCTTCTTTTGACTATAGTTATTCTTTGAACTGGTCGTTTCTTCAAGAATTATCTTCTCAAATTGATTCCATTTATACCCTAGGGCCTGGATATAATTAAGTAATTTGTTAATAGTATATAAAGTGAACTCTATATAGTTTTGTGGATAAATACCAAAGTCTTCTACAGTTTTATCATTAAAGCAAGTAGATGCATGAATGAGCTTTTCGCCTTCTAAAATTGCAACACCTGGCTTAGTTGATAAATCAATCGCCAGAATCATAATCTTCTATCCCGCTGTATTTATTCAACAAATCATCTCTCACAGTAACGCTAAAAAACGACTTATTAATTTTCAGCGCATTCATGTTGATTCTAATTGAAGCCTTAGTTAAATCGATAGTTTTATCAATATAATAATTCTCATGAGAAGGAAAATATTTATCGTATACGGTTTTCATAATCAATAAACCTTACTTAATGAACAAATCGTAGGATGTGATCTTTTTAATGTAATCTTTTCTACGGTTTATTTGCCAGCATGTTCCAACGCTAGTGTGAGCTATATATTGAACATATTGAAGTTTACATTTATTTAACGAATCGCCTTCAATGACAATCCATGACCCGTCACTCGTGGCTATATTATATTTAACAATTTTAACTAAGTAATCTTTAATCATCTGAATCATGGAATCCAAAGCCGGTTTTCTTTTGTTTAGAAAAGTCAGTCTTGAACTTCTTAGAATGTTCAATAAGTTCTTTGACTACTGTATCAATATTCTTATTGTGTAATCTACTACGCATTACAATTTCTTGAAGGTGAGCAATAGAGAAGTTTTCTGCCCCTTTATTAGAAGTTCCGTTAAGTGAATTCTTTTCATCATCATTCAATGTACGTTTAGCAAGAAATTCGACCAGGGAGATTCTTTCATCATATGGAGGGCTCATAATTTCGAGCAACATATCAAATCTCCCTGGTCTATCAGCTAGAGACGCCATTAAGTTTTCAGGATGATTAGTCGTACTGAGAATTAGCGTAGGAATCTTGAAAACGGAATTGATACCATCAAGGAGATTCAATAGACTACTACTTACCTCGTCTCTGCGACTATATCCTTCATGACTTCCTCCGCCAATATCTTCAATAACTAAGATAAGCTTGGAACATTCTGGAGCATATTCACTATAGGTTGTAAAAAACTTAAATACGTGACTAGCATCTACTTCGGATGTAGGCCAGTTGATAACTACCGAATTAGGATCAGCTTTCTTAAGGTCCTTAGATGCTTGTATAATGGAGACTGACTTACCTTGCCCTGGACTACCATAAAGAAGAATAGCTCGTTTCTTAGGTTGTTTAAGTTCATCATATATCCTGAGGTTATTAAAGAAAATATTAGCTTCGTTAAGAATATTGGTAGTATTCGTAATAGATGTAAGTAAATCCTTTTCTACGAATTCCATAGGCTGTATATCAATACCAATTGGAGTCTTAGCTAGATTGTAAGCCCCGGGTTTAATAATAACACTTTTTTGAATCTCGGTTCGTTTATAATCATATTGAAGTAGAAATTCATCAACTTGAATAGAAAGATCAGATTCAGGAATAAAGGATTCTCCATTAGACGCTGCTACTTCTTTAAGGTTATGGATTTTCTTAATATGAAAGCCTGAGTCTTGCTTAGGTTTTTGTTCTTCGCTCATAATTTAAAATAATCCTCTCTATTAATTTTAATATCCAGTTTATTAATTAATGTACGATTACCTAAGGTATAATTTAACTTGTTTATGCATTCAGGGGAAATAGAATCATATAATTCTCCAGTGATGTCCATAGTATCAATCATGTAATACTCGGTAGATATATTAGGTATGCGCATTAATTTGTTAAGTTCTTTTAAACCTGGTCGCATATAAACTATATTATCACTTTTCTTTTACCTTGTCAAGAAGAATATAGGTTTATATATTATTTGATAACACTTGATGTACCCTTCTCAAGTTGAACTTCAAATACATTAGTCACAATGCTTTTAATTAAGGAATTATGCTCAATTAAGATGGTACTACCCTTCATTTTTTGAAGAATATCAATAATTTTGTACATACTAGGCTCGCTAAGGTCTTTAAATGATTCATCTAAAATCCTTATGTTAATTGGGGATTTAGACCTCTGGGATACAATATCAGATAAAGCAAAGTCTACAGCCAGTTGAACCCGTCTAAATTGACCCCCAGATAGAAGCCCCAAACTTCGCTCATAACCGTCTAATAGGACCGTGGTTTGAATCTTACTGATCTCCCCTTCATTTGATACGTTATCGAAGGTTATATACGCTGGAATGTCAAATAAATCTCTTAAATACTTGTTAGTTTTGGTATTAAGCTCATTTAGCAGAGACTGGAACACATAAGACTTAATTTCTTTATATCCAGGTTTTAGGAATTCTAAGTAGTTGACTTTCTTAATATTTACTGTAATTTCATCTTCTAGTTTACTAATTGCACATGCCCCAACGCTGGTTTGTTTTAAATAATCGTTGATTTTATCTTCATAGGGATTAATAGATATTTCAAGCTTATTAACTTCTAATTTTAACCGGCTAAGTTGTTCGTGTGCGGAATGTAGTTTCTCTAATAAGATGGAATTCTTCATCTTCTTATCTGTAAGGTCTTTAATCTCAATTCCTAAATTGCTAATCTCTTCTTTTAGGAATTCTTCCTTTTGACGTAAATCTGTATCATCTTGTATTTTAATAGATGCATGTGAAACGGTTTGACCGCAGCTGTGACATTTACCATCGCTACTGGAGGTTCTAAGTTGCTCAATATGATAAAGTTGTTGTTGAATATGAACTATACAAATATTAGCATCGCCAAGTCGATTGATTTTATCTTCTATGCTAGATATATTGCAGATTTCTTTCATTTCAGTTTCGATTAAATGATTTTTAGAAAGTAATTCAGCAATACGTACATTAAAGTCCGCTAATTGTTCTTTTTTTGTAAGTTCAAAATTACTATTTAAATTATTGTAATCTATTAATTGAGTATTAAGAATCTTATGAATAGCTTTCTCGGAGTCCAGTTTATTTCTAGCTATATCTAGATCCATTTTAACAGATCTAAGCATATCATTAGCTTTTTTATAAGCTTTATCAAATATACTTAAATCTTGAAGTTCAGATAAGATCTTGGCCTTCTGTTCTTGATTAGCGGTAATAAACTTGTTATTATAATTCTGAGCAAAGTAAACTGACTGCATGAAAGTATCAAAACTCATGCCAATGAGATCATTAATCTTCTTTTGAGTCTCTTTCATATCTTTACCAACTTCTTTTGATTCAGATCCATGATGACCTATATAAAGTTGATTAGGACCTCGAGAGCGTACAATATACGTACCATCAGTAAGATGAACTTCAACTACACAAGAACTTTTCCCTGTTTTGATAACATCGTCTATATTGACATCCTTTGGGAGCTGGCCAAATAGTGCCCAGCATAAAGAATTAATACACGCCGATTTTCCCACGCCCTCCATTGTATTATCATCTAGGTTTTTACCTACTATTAATGTAACTCCTGATTTGAAATCAAATTCTAATGATTCCCAGCTAAAGAAGTTCTTAACTTTGATACTAGCGAACATTATTTGCTTTCCTTTAGGATATATAAACCAAGGTTAAAAAGCTCTTTATCTGTCTCTTTCTTAATGTCTGTAAACCATGTAGAAAACATATCTTCCGGGGTTTGAGTTTGCTTTAAGTCCGTAATATATACTTCGGGTACATACTCTGGAACTATTTTAAACCCAGGGTACTTACTATAATCAAAGGTTTCTATCTGTTCTCTATTGCCCTTTATGATAAGTCTAAAATGATCAACATTATTAATATCGAATTCATGATTGTTAGATAAGTCTAATTCTATAGTTCTATGTTTAGGGAAATCGGTGGATATGGTAGAAAAACTAGTATCTTCATCATTAAAGATACCCAGGTACTTATCTTGATTACTTTCGCCAAAATTATGACTAAAGGGCGTGCCTAGGTATGTAATATTATTCTTTTGTTGATATTTATGATAATGACCAGAAATTATAAGTTTATAATCTTTAAGTTCTTCAGGATGAATACCTTCTTCTGAAATAAATCCATTACCATAGTCAAATGATTTAATATCCATATGGCAAATAACCACATCAGCTTTAACAAGTTGATTTCGTAATTTGTTGTTATCTCTATAGTAAGGTAAAAATAATGTAGTACCTTCCATATAAGGTTCATCAACAACTTTAACATTCGGAAGTGCCTTTAAGGTCTCAAGTGCGTGTTCTGAACATTCTCCAGTTGTATAGTCATGATTGCCAACGAGGATGATATGTTTTAATTTAGATGTACTAAAATATTTATAATAGGTATTTAAACATTGAGCGCGTACGATATCCTTAGTATCAAGTAAATCCCCTAACCAGACTGCGGGTAAATTATAGTTTTCTACAATATCACAAAGTTTACGAATTTTATGTAAATTATCAGGCTTTGCGTGTGGGTCCCCTATTAGTACAAAACGTGACATAATTATTTGTTAACCTTTTTTAATAAAATTACAAAAATTCTCTTCATTCTTATTAATAGCAATTGAATAAACCAGGGCACCAGCAAAGAACCCAGCGGTAAGGGCCAAGAAGATAAATACCCAGACCGCAGGGGGAAACGGGTTATACTCACTCAGTTTTGCCATATACATCGCCATTAAGACTCATTTTTTCATTTTCAAGAGGAACTGCTAATCTTCTATAATATTCTAGTTGAGCACCAGTTAATGCGCCTAAGCAATCATTAACAGTCTGATATGACATACCTTTAGATTGAGTATACTCATTAAGTAAACTGGTAATAAGGTAATTAAGTTCGCCTGAGTTTTTTGGTGATGTTCCTAGTTGTAAAAGTTCTCTTGATTTTTGATCAATATAAGGCATGTTATTTTCCAAACGCTGACGAATCTACAGCTTCTAGTTTAATACTTAATTTACCAAAGCATCTTTTCAAGGTATAAGCACCCCCTGCTGGATTTGGGTATGTTTGAATATTCTTACATCCCACAAACCCTTCATCAGAAAGTTTGATAGATCCTGCAATCGAAAGCACAGTTAATAGTGCAGTAAGTAATGTTAGTTTCATAGTATTTCCTTTACTTTAGTTAATTTAAGATACTCTTCTCTACAAACAATAATCTCTTTAACGGTTTCTACTCCAGTTGAAGTCTTTTCATCATACTGAAAGTAATCTTTAGACCGCGTTTCAGTGACAACTTTATATGCAAGTTCGCCGGGTAATGACTGTTTTCCTGAAATACTACATTTATACATTATTCTTCTCCTTCTTTACTATCAGATCCTACTAATTTCATACCTTCAGCTGTACAATCAAGCTGAATTTTCTTTTGCAAGGGTTCTTTGCCTAGTAAATGGTTTTTATAGAGCGTCCATTGAACGCGAGCACCATATCGCATTTGTTCACCTTTAACTGTTTTTTCAAGCCATTTAAAGCGGCTAGTTTGAAAGGTAAGTGCGCTAAAGAAATCTACAGCATTCCCGCCTGCATTTGTGCGTCCGGGGCTACCCATATTGGCGTAGGTCTGGTTAATAACAAGAATATGAATTTTATCTTTATTTAACTTTGGAACAAGTCTTCTAAATCCTCGTTTGTTTACTTTAGCCGCTAATCCCATTTGTAAACTATGATCTACATCTGTATCTGCTTCAGCTTTAGCCGGAGTATTACCAAGGCTATCAAAAATAATAAGAATACGACCATCTGGGTCAGCATCTTTAATTGCATCAATGTATTTATCAATTCCATCATAGGCATCCTCTAAATAATCTGGTCTAATGAGCGCAACTTGCTCTGGATCTACACCTCGGGCCGTTAAACGATTACCTGTGGTCTTTTTTTCAGTATCAACAAGAATAACATGAACACCTTGCTTTTGTGCATTTTGCATAGCTTCAATCGCGAATGATGTTTTACCGCTATCTGTGTTACCTGCAATCATAAAGACGTAACCGAAGGGGAGTCCCATAATCCCAGTGGCTTCTTTAAACCAAGGGTCTAGTACAACAAAATCCTCTGGTTTGTTTGGTGTAATAATATCAGAGCCAGTTCCAAACACCTGAGCTGAACGTTTGTCATCCTTAAAGCTTTTTCTAATGCGCTCAGAAATCGCCTTTAAGTCTAGCTTCTTAGGTTTTTTATCTTCATCTTTGCCCACATTAAACCTCGTTCTTCATAAGCCCACGATACAAAATATGAGCATTATTGAACACTTCAATCATTGTACGGATATATAGCAATTGATTATCAATAATGGCAATCTCTTCCGCTGCCATTAAATAACCGCTGCTAGCTTCTGCGTTGGCTTGCTTGGTTGGAGCGTTAGTCCCTGGTGCATTATTAATAGCTTCAGCGTATGCTACGCTCTTTAGGCTATCTTTCTTTACCTTAGCGTTGAGAAGTTTATCTCTAATAGACACAAGCTTAGCAATAGCCATTAAGAATTTACTAGCCTTTACTTCAGATTGACTAGTAAGTTTATCATCTTCAATTGGTAATAATTCAACATACTGGTCTACTATTTTACTGATTTCATCTTGTAAGTTCATGTTATTTTCCTCCAGTATGTGTAGGTTTTTTAGTTTTAGTTCCGTATACAATTTTACGAGCATGCGTTAACGTTATAGCGGACATAAGGGCCTTATAAACTTGTTCTCCTTTAGATTTAGCTACTTCTTTTTGCTGTTCTTTATATGCGCTCAAACTTCTTTCAAATGCCATATTATTCTCCTACTACTTGCTTTTGACTACGTTCACTAAGCAAGAGTACTGCAAGCTGAATGCGAGCATTGTTAATCTTCTTAACTTCGGAAAGCCCAGATCTAAGGACTTTCAAATCTTCTTTAATCAATTGATACTTTGGGTTATCTTCTAATTCAGCTTTAGTCTCTTCAATCTCTTGAGTTGCAGTAACAATTACCGATTCAAGCTGATCAGCTGATAGGGTGCGGGTTTCGTTAACTAACTGTTCACCCAAGGTCTTAGTAATTTTTTCATATAATTTATCACTCATGTTATTCTCCTTAATATTATTATATCATATTTCTGAAGTATGTCAAGCTGCTATTTGTTTCCTTTGATTAAATAAGCCAAGGCATCAATACTATCTTCTAATGAGGCTTTAGCTGCATAATCGGCTAAATTGGCGGCAGCATAATAATCAGTATCACTAGCAGCACGAGCTGCCCGGTCAGCGCCTGCTGCATAAGAAGCATAAGAAGCAGCATAAGAAGCATAATAGGCAGCGTCCGAGGCCCCAAGGCTGGCTCCTCTAGAATCGCTCACTCCAGAATCTACACTAATTCGCGCTTTAATTGCGCAATCAATAGCAAAAGCTTCAACTAATCCTCTAGGCATAAGTCTAACTGATACCCAGATTTTATCTTTAGCAGTTATTTTGTCCAGAGCCAGGAATTCTAGAATATCAACGTTTAACTTATTGTAATGTTTAAGATAATTAACCAGTCTATCTTCGCAAGGAAGTAATGATTTAATAATCTTACTATTTACTTTGATTTTCATGTTATTCTTTTTTAATTAAAATTCTAGTCTTAAATAAACACCAACTATAGGGCGAGCTAAGTTAATGTCACCTTCAAGCCCCGCCCAGCTGTCAAAGAATGGAAGGCGTACTTCAGCTCCAACTCTAGGGATAAGCTTAATACCATCCCTAGGATCAATTGCAACTCCGCCCTTAAGGGCATAATGTTTCTTAGTCTTAAGTGTTTTTTCTGTAGTCTTTTTTTCGGTAGTCTTTTTAGTGCTATCGGTTTCGGTACGTTCAATCACTTTACCAGTAACTGGGTCATATTTTTCATGGACAATTTTAGTTACTTCCTTCTCTACAATCTTCTCAACAGTTTTAATGCGTTCAGGGGAAAGGTAATATCCCATTCCGATTCCAAGTGCAAATAAAACAAGGCCAATAGCTATAATTTTTAAAATGTTCATTATTTATATCCTATCATAATCGTTTAATGAAAGATTTATATCTATCATCTTCGCCTAGGTTAGAAAGTTCATATTGTAGTAAAAATAACACACAACATCCTAGATGTGCCAAATGGCTAAGACCAGTTTCTGGATCTATGCTTTCACCTCTTGCCCAGGCGAATAAATGTCTCATACATGCACCGATTAATCTTGTCCATTTCATACCCTTAGCCCAGTTCCATGAATCATATTTTTTTTGCCCGAAGTCTAACACCTTTGCAATTTCTTCTAGCGCTGGGGTAGGAAGTAAATGTAAAGGTATCTTATCGCCATCGAATTTAGTACCTTCTTTTACTATGTTTAGATTAGAAGAAATCAAGTTAATTCCCTTTAAAGCGTCGCTTAAACCGTCAGACATTTAACCTCCAGATAATTTACATGGCAGTTGATAACGGTCAACATTAAGCTCCTCAATGCCCCTCTGGGGACTGAGCACACCAATGGTTTATATTAACATGATTAACTAAACTTGTCAAGTACTAAGTAACTGTGATAGAAGTATCTTATTCTTCTTCAATTTATAGTTTAAAAAGATCTCGGGGTCTATTACCGTTTCGAATGTAAAAACAGTATTATATAATTTTTCATATAACTTGTCTTTGTTGTAATCACTGGTGAAATTCTCTATTAAAGATAACGTACCATTTTCTCTATAATAGAAGTGCGCCCTATCTCCTTCGCCGTACTCAGAACCAGCTATGGCCTCTTTAATATTTTGTTCAGCTTTGCGGGCAGCTGCTATAACTTTACTACTAATAGTCTTTTTGGTGGCCCAACGTCTAATATCCTTTATGTCATTGATTTCTTTGATATAATTGTTATAAATATTAACAAAATCATAGTTACCGTCAAGCATACAATCAATTAACTTTTTAATAAACTCTTTTAACGCTGGTTCTTTCGCGGTGGCCTTAATTGCTGACCCTTTATAGGTGATTTTCTTGCCATCATAAAGGATATAATTTTTTGCCTTGACAACTATAATTTTCTTATAGTAACCATCGTCTTCAAATTGAATCTTCTCTGGGAATTCATTATTAATTTCTTCTAATAGTGATTGCTTAACATTTTCAGAAATCTCTCTTTCATCTTTATAACAAAATGATATAGAATCAGTATCTGCGTTGCAAATCTTAAGATCTTTATTTTCAGCCCATTTAATTGTATGATTAAGAATATCACGACCAGTTTCAGTTACAAAGCTTGCACCAGCTGGATAATTAAAATTATTATATTTAGAACCCATGAATCCGTAGGTTGAATTAATAAAGATCTTTTGAGCAGATTGAAGATCATCATAATATTTATCTTCCTTGGCTAACTTCTTATTCTTCAATCGCTCTTCTGTAAAAGTTTTAACTAATTCAATAAGATTCCCCTTAGGGTCTTTACTTTTATCGAAAACCTCATATTGTAAAATAATATTTGGATAAAGTGATGCAATATCTATTTTATATACGTTGCTATAAACCCCTGGATGACCTAAAGATATAGCCCCCTCAAACGGCATTGCTTGGGTAATCTTAGGCAAACTATGACCTTCTTGTAAATAAGATCTATTCATTATAGAGTTAATTTGACCACCACTTGCGGATTCGTTAACATGTTGATAGCTTCTTGCTACAGATTGAGTTATATAAAAGAATGCAGGAGACATTAAGTTATAAAGAGCCAACGCGTCATCACCGTCAAATTCGGCATATTCTTTAATTTTAGACCATTCAACCGGGTCTTTGTATTTATGTCTAATCTGTCCTGCGTCATAAAAAACCCTACCGGGGGCTTCAAGCCCCTCTTGGTTGATAATATTCTTCAATCCATAATTATCATATTTACGACTTACATCATATTTGTAAGATAGCCAGAGCGTGTCAATTACTTCTCTACCGTATATGTGGACCTTTTTGTAGCTATAATATGTAGTAGCATCTTTACGGAATTCACTTTCATAATTATCAAATTGAATTGATGCATCATTGCGCCCAAGGTTTAATTTTATACCGAACTTATCAGCAATGAAATTCATATAAGGTAAATCAAATCGCAGAATATTATGTCCTAACATAACACTGGGGTCTTTCTCTCGAACCCAGTCACACCAAGCCTTTAACATTTCACCTTCATTTTCATAATTATCATATGTAAATATACGTCTTTCGGTCTTACCTGATTTAGAAAACGTGTTACTTATAATTAATACCTTTGCGGTATGGTCATGTTCAAGTGAAGTTGTCTCAATATCAAAAGCTAACGCACTTACTTCATTATGCTTCATTCCTTTAAAATAGGTTATTCCATCTCTGACCATTGCTGATTCTTTAGGATTCCAGATACTGAAAGTATCTTCGCCCTTATATCGATGTCTATCGCCTGAAAATGATCTACGTGAATTATAAGTTTTAATCCACTTATAATGAAGATTACCCTTAAGTGGGTAAAAATAAGGATCTAAACAATTAGCAGATAAAATCCAGTATTTATTTTCTAATATTTCACTAGTAACAAATCCGTCGGAATGTTCAATGAATACTTCAATGCCATCGTCAGTAGGTTCAATGCATACAATTCTTTCTAACTGATTACGACCATAAATTAATTCATTATACTTTGCCATTCAGCTTCTCCCAGTCTGGATATATGGTTCTAATATACCAGATATCGGCGTTCTTATTATTATTGCCTATTCCTATGAATAAAACATTCGGTCTATTAATCCTTAAAAAAGTAACCATATAATTATAATTTAAAATTTTGTTTAATAATCCCATTGGTATATCCACAAACAACAATCAAGTGCTATTTTACCAATTTGTAAATTAGCATTAGCGACTAATATTTCTCCTATGCTAGGATCAGCTACATACTGAAAGCCAAGTTCTTGAAATAGTTTATTCATCATTCTTTCCAGGTTTAATGACCTTAAGTAAACGTTGATAATTATCGTACGGGCAAGGACTACCTTTATATTGTGTAGTTTCTTTCTTATCGTCCGATTTACGTAAAGCATTAGCTTTTTCAACCATTTTATTGAATTCATCCTCTTCTATTTCACTAAGAGGTCTAAACTCTCCATTTACAAGATCAAAATAAAGATGATGGCGAGTGAACACTTTAGTTGCGTCATTCTGACCAATTTCTCGAATCTTATTATATTGCCATCCTGAGCAAGTGAGCGCAGTCTCATGTTGGACGCGCTTAAGAGGTTGCCATATTGTAATCATATAATCAGAGAACCAGGAAAACTGCGCGGCACCATATGGCGCATTAATACCCATTGGTGTATCACCTTGGCCTGCTCTTTCAATAGTAGACTGATTTTGAATAATCAAAAAGCAATTTAAAGACTCAGCAACTACCTTCATAAGTCTACACATTTCTTTAACATGAATAGTCTTATTTTTACCTCGACCAGAATTCATATCAGTGGATACGTCAAAATTAGGTTCTTTAGTAATATCAATCTTATCAGATAAAGCCATGAAATGGTCAATGATAACACCACCAACGGCTTTGCCTTCTCGTTTACAAGTATCTTGAACAAACTTAACAATATGCTGCCAAGTGATGCGTTCGTCAACATTCTTATTATCAACAATAAATAAACGTTTACTATGGGGGCTTTTTTTACCCACCAGCTTAAGCCAGCGTTGGACAATTTGACGTGCTGGCATTTCAAGACTGAAAAAGAAATGAATATCATCATTTTGCGTATTATTAAATATGATGTCTTTAATTATCTTTAAACTTACTGCAGTTTTACCTGTGCCGCTTGATGCAACAATACCGAGTACTTCGCCTTTACGCCAGCGTTCTTCTGTACAATCCCAGAAGCTGGGGCCACGAATAACATCAGTTTTCTTATATAAATCTGGGTTATTTTCTAAATCTGCAATACTAGAAGCTACATATTCAGTTTTTTCAGATAACCCCCTAGGGTCATGTTTGGGGTCATTACTATAGCTAGAAATAACTGTACGTTCAAATTCATCCACTCCAAAATCATCTTCAATGCAAGGAGACTTTGCTAGTTTTTCAATAGCTTCATCCACAGTGTAACCCTGCTCTTGGAAATCCTTGGCAGCTTTAAAGCAAGCAATATTACGTTGGCCAGACTTCGCACCGTTAACGATGAATTCCATGGTAGCTCTTGAAAGATTACCTTTAGTGAGTAAAAGTTGAAGCTTAGGTTTCTCTAGAATCTTGGGCATTATAGATTCTAGTACTGGACTAAGAAGTTTACCTTTATTTTCATAAATCAAACTTTTAGATTTATAATAATACCGCGCCATGTCTTTACATTGTTGATCAATAAAAGGAAATCTATTAGATAAATAATACCAGGTGTTTTTATAAATCTCTTGATCTCTGACGGTGGCTGATAAGGGTATAATAACTCGAAAGCGATCTACTATTTTACCATTCTTTTCAATTTGATGTGACTTAGATGCTAAGATTACATAATCATATTCTCTAAATAGTTCTTTAGCTTGCTCAATAGTGCAAGTTTGATCTGTATCGTTATCTATATCTAAAGCCATAACATCACATGATGCCCAGCTTATACCGTGGCGATAGCCATCTTTAAATGTAAATGGAGACCAGTCATTTCTAAGAGTGAATTCAGATAACTCTTTCAGGCTTTTAAACATTCGATCATTGGTCTGAGTCTTATTGATAACCGTAGATACAAACATTAGTATTTTTCTCCCAGAAAAAATAGGCAGTTTATCCAGACGTGCCTAGGTCTGTTTATTAACAACTATCGTCTAGCGCGATTGGCGAATTTACCGCCAGAGCCCTTTGAAGCGCCTTCATCCGAAGACACTACGTCAGTTTCAGCTGGAACAGCAGCTGGATTTTCAGCTTTATCAGAAGCAAGAGCTTCAGCTGCATCTTGAGATGAAACAACGTCATCCGCATCTTGAGCGACCTGGAATACAGGAACTTGTCGCCATTCACCCGTTTGTGGATCACGAGATTTTGTGCTTTGTCTCGTACCTGTGCGCGTAATCTTGGTATACGCATTTAATGCAACATTACCATCTTCAATTTCTTGTTCAATGTAGGACAAGTTACCATTTGGGTAAAGAGTTTCTACATTACCATTTTTAGTAAGAAGTTTAATAGCAAAATTGAACTTAGTTTCTGCCAAGCCAATGATATACCCTTCTACACTTTCACCCATTGCTAGATCTCCAGCCTTGCGACCAGCTGAACCCATTTTTACAGTTAACGCCATAGTTTAATACTCCTAATATTAGTTTTCATTTATGTACACATGAGACTACATTTTGTAGCCTCAAACTTTAATTCCACTTCAATCTCTCGTAAATCCATAGCAGCGTCCGCTACGCCATGCCAGTCTTGTTCTTGTACCTTCAATCTAAGATATGTTATCATGAATTCTTTACGTTCAGAGGTTGTCATAGTTTAATAGATGCTTTCTTTACTTTAGTTAATAAATTATCTCTATCTCTAGATTCAGAGCCACACACATTGCACACGTATCTTTGATACTTGCCAACGCTTGTGTATTTAAATCCGTTCTTTACTAAGTCTGTGCTACCGCAGTTACATTTATTCACTGGGTTGTCGTTATATACATTAAAGTTAATACTATTATCCCATGGTTGGAGCTTATTGTAAAGCTCTTCAAGGGAAAGAACGTCATATTTATTATATTGTTCCATTTCTTTCCATGCAGCTTGGTTACCTGCTAAACATTCTTTCCATAGGTCAAACCCTGCAAACTTCTTGTGTTTAGACTTCTTATACTTTTTACAAAGTTTATCGGTCATGTATTCAAGTTTATTACTTGTAAATGCAAACTTTCTACTAGCTATACGTTTAGTATCAATATGTTTATAGCTACTAGGAGGTTTCATGCCATTAAGTATGAATCTTGCATTTAGTTTCTTTTCATCAAAGCTTTTACCATTTTGTGTAATAACAATATCAGCTTCATCTAGAAGTTTCCAGATGCCTTGTAAAATAACTTTATCATTTTCAACATTCTTAGCTTTGCGTTGATCCATATACATGATCTTAGATGGTTTATCACCAAGCCATTTAGCGGCCCAAGCAAGGATGTGCCAATCTGATTTGATCATATTAAGAGAGATATTTTGATCCCATAGCCCCCAGACGCTAGCTAAGATCGGAGCAGTTTCAATGTCATATATTAGTATTTTAGGTTTAGTCATAATATTCAATTCTCGTCTTTCCTTGGTGGCCATGAACCTCTTCTAATACCTTTATACTATCAAAGATTGATACAGATGTATAGGGGGTAAGCCAAGATATGGAACATTTGCCGTTTGTGAACTCAATTCCTTCTACTATAAGCCCGGTGCCGCTTATACCGCTTTCATCCTCAGTACGTATAAGGTGAAAGCGGCGCATTTGAGTTTTAACTTTTTTAGTCTTTTTATTCATATCACCTTTCATAATTTTAACTCATTACCTGGCGATCCAGGATTCGAACCTGGGACATCAACGTTAACAGCGTTGCGTTCTACCGCTGAACTAATCGCCAGGTAATGCTTCATAATTATTTCTTTGACATTCCCGCGACCTGTGCTTCTTGTTGGAGTTCAAGCAATAATTGTTTATAAGCTGCGGTAACTTTCTTAGCAGCTCCCTCTCTATCATCTTTAAATGCATTTCCTACTGCAACACTAATGAATAATCTTTCATCTTCTAACCCTTTTTTATAACCGTCAATGTATGATTCTTTGCGTACATAATAACTGGTAACAAGAAACGTTACAATACTACTAAGAAATATAAGCGCTAGATCGTTCATTTATTCTCTCCCTTTAGATATTTAATGAATTCATCAAATCCATTACCCTTACTTACATTCTTAAGTAAAAGCTTAACATCTTTTTCTTTATTAAGTTCTTTAGCTATATCCATTACCTTATCATATTCATCTTCATAAATATTCATTAATTGATCAGGTAATTGTCCAGTATCGTCAAGTTGTTCACGTAAATCAAGTACAAGTTCCAGTTTATCACAAAGTTTGCCTAGTCTGGCCTCCCTTGGATCTTTAAATTCAACTCGAATCTTTTCAAAGAAGTCTAAGCCTTGTACGTACTTCTTAGCTGGCGACGGTAAATCCCCGGTCAACGCTTCTTCTAGGTCATGCGTCAACATTGCCATATGCTCTATGCCCCCGAGATGATCATATATCATTGCGGTTCTAAAACTATGTTGATCAACAGATTGACGATGTTGAAGTCTATGTGTTTGAAAACGTTGCACATTACGTAGTTTTAAAGCAAGAGTTAATTGATGTTTATTTAATCCCATTTATAGTCCTCTCATATACTATACCAGGTTATGCCTCATAAATCAAGCATTATTTCTTCTTTGACTTATTAGACCAATGTTTATAACATTCTTGTTTACAAAAATGTAAATTTACATTTTTATTCTTAACAGTAATCGGCATGTGACATATTAAAGTACACACGTCGCAGATATAACCCCAAAGTCTTTTACTCATTTTTAGTATCTCCTAATTTTCTTTCCCAGATCTTATAATAAGTGATAACGCCCACAAATACGATATTACCCAGGTAATTAATAATAAGCGGTAATTTACCCAGGGGTATTACATAAATTAAACTAAACCATTCGCCAACCCACCAGCACCATATAAGACCCCAGGTAATGCCTCTGGAATGTCCTTGTTTATAGGAATAAATAGCTTGGGGTAATCCCGAGATTGCAAACGCTATAGATCCTATCCATCCTATGAGTTCAAGCATAATTAATATTACTTTACAATTTTCAACCCTATGCGTTTCTTAGCCATATTATCTAATTTGTTTATGCAATCGTTAATTCCTTCATCAATGGTATCATACGTACCACCAACTGTATCCTGAGCAGCACCATTTGATCTAGTAATAGTCACAAGCGCTTTCGCTCCATCTTTAGTTCCAATGGTTTCAACTGAAAATTGAACACCGCCTCGTTCGAATAATTTAGCTAGTCTTTCGTCTGCTCCCATAAATTGGCTCCAATGTTACTATATACTAGTTTTTATTAATTGTCAATCCATTAAATTAAAGCTAATTTATTCATAGTAGTTTAATTTACCAGCAAATTGTTTTTCATAATTTGTAATACGTATATCTATATGCCTAGATAAATATTTACAGAATCTAAAGTTGAAATCCCAGACATAAGCTGTTTTCTTGCCTTCATATAAACGTATAGCGCGTCCTACCGCCTGAGTCATTGCTATTTCACTTTTACCACCTCTAGCCATTATTAAATGATCCGTAGATCTTATGTCAACTCCTTCACCAAAAACAGTTGAACCTATAAGGATTCTGGTCTTTTTATCATTAAAATCTTCAATAGCTTTTTTAATTTCATTCTTGCTATTATCCCCAGTGACATAACTACATGATATCTTTTGTTGTTTTAAGTGTTCATATATAAGATTACCCACAGCATCTTTACGGTCTACCAAGATAAGTATCTGTTTATTCACTGGAATTTTAATTTTAACTAAGTCAGATATACTTTCAAGGATCTCTAACCCGCCATAGTTGTTTTGATATTCCTTTTGATAATTCTTATCAGGTTTACCTTTGAGTTTTATAATATTAAACTCAACTGGTGCAAGAAAGCCTTCTTTTGTGGCTTTAGATGCAGGGTAGTCATATATGATTTCCCCAGATACACCCCAGAGGTCTAGCGTTCTAGAATCATTACGAAGATATGTACCAGATAGCCCTAAACGAAAGTAAATGCCCTCCAGTTGATTTAAAAGAGCAAGAAAGCTGTCAGACGCCGAATGATGTGCTTCGTCTAATATAAACAGATCTACGTCGTTTAGAAGGGTTTGTGCTAATCCTTGTTTATTAAGGCTAGCTAACGTTTGAATAGTTACTATTCTAATAGCCTTAAGCTTTTTATTCTTCTTTATATCCAAGGTTTTTATTTGTTGTACGTTATTAGCCCCAAATGCATTTATAAATACATCATAGGCTTGGGTTAAAAGCGCAGAAGATGGTACCACAAAGCAAGTATTAACCCCCAACTGTTTAACGATTTCAACTGCCATTCTAGTTTTACCGCTGCCCACTCCCGCTTGTATAACACCTCTGCCCTTTTCAATAAACTTGTTAACAGCTTCTTTTTGATAATATCTAAGGTCATTAGGTTTATTGTTCCACCTAAGAATAAGGTATGGCTCCGGCTTCTTTCTATCGTCTACTATTCTATAACTGCCAATTACTTCTTTAACTAGGTGCAATAGACCAGTTGGGAACTTGTTATCTTTATCTAGCCAACATACAGTATCTGGCCCCAGGTCTTTAAAGCGTTGTTTGAGTACTGCAACATAGCCACCCTGTCTAGAGCGTCCAGCTCTTTGGATTTGACTATAAAGATATTGTTTTTCACGTATAACATCATCGTTTGTGTACGTGAGTTTAGTTTTTACAGCTTTAACTATAGAGTCAGAAACACCTTCTAGATGGCAATAAGAATTGTTGATCTTGATAATGCTCATGTTAACATCCTCACAATAGCTCAGGATTATACATCCATAATAGGTGCGTTTTATAAGATTCAATAGCAATTTTCTTTTCACCAAAGTAGGCGCTTATGAAGTACCAGTGATTGATTTGTTTTGCTAATTGCACCATAGTTGTAGTCTATCATATCTTCTGTTATAAGTCAATGGCGAACATGCAAACAGAAAAAGAAGGGCCTAGCTAACCGTTAACTTTTACTGTTAACAAATTAACATAATTATACTTTTACTTAACTATTACTTAAGTGTTATCAAGTAAACATAATTATAATTATACTTTTACTTAACTATTATCAAATTAACATAATTATACTTTTACTTAACTGTTATCAAGTAAACATAATTATACTTAACTAATAAATAATCGAAGCTAATCTCTAATATTAAAATTAGAGAGTATAACAACTATTCCCTGGTAATTCAATTAACCCTCTCTTCTTCCCGAGCTTTATAAAACACACAAAAACATATGGTTATGTGCTTTATTAGAGCGGGAAGGGGCTAGCGACCATGCGACGCCCTTTTCGGTGAGGTTAATCTTTTATGTACTACATAATGGCTTTACTACAAGGTCGGATCTTCGAATAGGGGGGTCGATCTATTACCCGTTTTTATATGGCAGCGTATGCCAATTTCAAACGACGAGCGAGTATCTTGCCTAAAATGTTCGTGATCCATCTTTTTTACGTCTTGATGGAACGGAGACGTTTTTAATCTATAATTTACATATTAAAATTTCAAGATTTATTTCCATATTTTTAATTTTACTTGATACAATACAATTGTTCTGCTATAAATTCCAAGAACTGGGTCGCTGTTTGAGCCCATTAAGATGTCATATAAAAAAAGGTAATCATGGGGAGCAACTGCCAACGTTTGCCCTGTAAAATCTTTATTCTTAGGTGGACCTAAATACCTGATTATATTGTAATATAATCCAAATATTTCAACTAGTTTGTTCATTCTTTTTAAACCTTGAATCTTTAAAATTTTGATACTTGTATTCCCAGTTTTTATCCCTAACCCGCATGATAAAAACTACATCTAGGCTAAGATAGTTATTCACTATACCCAGATACCCGGTTACGCGGTAATATACTCCCAACATTCTAGCTAAATTGTTCATTACGAAAATGTCCAAATAGTCTCATATAAATTATTATCCCTGCGGTAGTATAAATGTATTTCTTTATCTGGACTAATAAAATAACTAATACATATTCTTTTGGTCAATAATTTCATAATTTTACCCGATATTCCCATAAATCAATATCGAATCTATAAAGACAAATCCAATACTCAATACCAACAACTGATATACTTTTGAATGATAACGAATAGTGTAAATTACCTAGGTTTTTTAATAATAAGTTCATCGTAGGCCCCATATTAGCTTAAGGTCTCTTCTTGGTGCTGGGTATATAAGTAACTCCGCGTTATAACCATAGATATCATCTTTATTAATCCAATAATCATAATTACCTAAATTAATCAATAGTAAGGTCATCGTAGGCCCCATATTAGCTTAAGGTCTCTTCTTGGTGTTGGGTATATAAGTAACTCCGCGTTATAACCATAATATTCTTTATTAACCCAATACATATATTTACCTAAATTGTCCAATAGTAAGGTCATTTAATTCTCACCACCTGACCATAGGGCGGAGTTACATGATTATTATTTAAAACCCATAAGCATTTATAGTTTACTTCATCTTTATCAGGAAATTCAGCATATCCGTCACTAAGATAAATCACACCTTTATATCGCTCCTCTAATGCTATATCATGCACACCAGTGAAACTTGTGCCTCCGCCGCAAATTCTACTAGCTTTAAATCCCTTCCTATATTCTTCCCTTTGATGAACAACTGTATCAAACACTGCAACATCAATTGTTATATTACCAACGGCATTAATTGCATCAACTTCACAATAAAATTTAACAAGATCATCATCGCTAACAGAACCAGAACTATCAATACCAATAAGAAGCTCTAGCCTAGGGATTCTTTTAGCTCCAGGGAGTTTACCTCTAAAGCGTCTGTTAACCTTTTTCCAGGTGTTTTTAGTATTAACGCTTATAAGTGATTGCATGAATTGCTTAAGAATTATATTCCAAGGTAATTCTTTACTCATTTCATGTTCAATTAAGAACTTTTCAACTTCGCTAGGGGTATGTCCACTAGATAACGCCTTAGCACGTTCAGCAGCGTTAGCAACGATTTCATCCAATAGTTTTCCATCTTTAGTAGAATCTTTAAAGTATTCATGATTTTGATGCGGGCCGCCCGGACCAGGTGCTGCTCTTTCTAATGCATCGTCAATGGTTTTCTGATTCTTTTTCATTTGTTTAACATCTTTATTATCTTCAAGCTGGATATAATAGTTAAACCATGAATCACCACGATCGAGATTAAAGTCAGAAGGATTAACCCCTTTGAACTTAGAAGATACAGGAGCATTGGGGCCGAGTATATTACTATTAACAATTTCTGATATAAAAGGATTTATCTCAGCATCCATTGCTATGTTAGCTTGCATATGATTCGGCTCAGATCCCATCTTATCAGCTAACGCTTCAACCTGCTTAAGATTGGATTGTTTAATGTGATCTTTAAATAAATGTTGCATCTCATGTACAATTAAACCCGCTTGCTCCGCCGTAGAAAAATTACTGAAAGCCTTAGGGTTAATGACCATTTCCATTTTCGTGCTCACTTTAACATATGCAATATATTGAGTCTTAGAGTCAAAAGTAATACGACATTGTTGCAATAAGCCATAATAAAATGGATAGTTACTTAGTAAATACATATGAACTTCTTTAAAATCAACAGAATTATTACCTTCTGTTAATTCATTATCTTCTGTTTTACTAGTCATAAGGGAACTTCCAAATACATTTTACATAGGGTACGCAAATAAAGATAATTTTAGGTTCGTATTCATCCCCAGATTCATTCTCGGGCTCAATACAATACATCAAACCTATATTTTTTGTAAGTTTATCCATTACTTGCTACCTTTTTATATTTTGTAACTTCTTGTGTACATTCCATAAATTTATTATATATCCCTTTATGTCCAGGGATCAAATCCTCTCGATAGAGATAAAAAATCATAGTATTATACGCATTAAATCGTTTCAATTGCTCTTCGTGATAAGATTTAGCAGTTTCACCATTCTGCTCAATAAATGGTTTATGGGTAATCAAGGCGTGTGATACTTGATACACTAAATCATTGGGGCATACTGCTAAAAAAGTAATTAAATTGTCAAGTTTAGCTTTATACACACCAAGGTTATTTTTAACATTCACAATCAATTCATTAGTAGCCTCTTCGACAAGTTTAGGGTCAGCAGCGCGGTCAACTTCAAGAATACTAACTTTATACTTAATTTTGTGCACAAGTTTCTCATGGACCTCTTTAAATCCGTTAATGATATTTTCAACTGTAGAGCTCACAAGATCGGTTCGCATATCAAGGTAATAGCCATCAAGAACTTTTAAAGCAGCTTCTGGATCTTCTACAATATCTTTATAGCTCAACGGTTTATCTTGAGTATCAAGCCATCCAATGAAAGTAGCTGCGGCCTTAATGCCAACAGTACTGGTTAGCATATCTTTGATTAATTCACGATCACCAAGTTTGCCTTCAGCTTCAATGATATCAAACATTTTACTAGTAGCTTGCGTCCATAGTCTAGGGCAAGGCTCCATATTAATAAGAGTTTCGAGCTTTTTCTCTGCCCCAGTAATAACTGGTTGATGTTTGAGAAATGCAATAATTTTAGGGTTAAGAGCCTTAGTTTCTTCGCCCCATTTAATAAACTCAGAAGCCTGAGGTTCAAAAGATACAACCATAAAGCGTTTAACTAGAGCGATACTCATAGTGTTAGCCGTAGTGTATTCGGAAGAAGCTGGGTTAATCGCCGCGCAGATATAAGAATCAGGATGTAAAGCATGCGTATGAATACGTTTCTCAAGTACCAATTGCAACATAGCAGATTCAACGTCTGGCCTGGCATTATTTAGTTCATCTAAGAAAATAACACATGGTTCGTGCGGCATCCACTCCGGTCTAGCCCAAGTGGTAACTTTAGTTTCTTTACCATTAATATTTACCTTAGATATATCAGGAATGCCAATAAAATCACCAACATCACATTGGCTAGCCATAACTGTTACAAACTTATGCTCGGGGAAAATTTCATTAGAAAGCTGTTCTGTGATTTGAGTTTTACCAATTCCACTATGACCCACTAGTAAATATGGAACTTTAGCTTTCATTGCTAATTTCATCAATCTCATACTATCCTTAATATTCATGATCTTATCTCCTTTAGTTAATAATCCGTTTCTTCGTCTTCGCTGGTATTCCCAAACATGCTTTCAAGTAATTTATGTCTGTGAGATCTTTTTTCGGATCTCGTATTTTCCTTATCTTCATCGTACGTCAGACCCTTAATTCTGTCAACTGCCTCTTCAAAGGGAAGATCGAGACAAAGAACACTGATTACCAGATCCTTAATGTGATCGATTGTAAACCCTTTAGTAGCTAAAACCCATTGGTTTACATCAATATTTTCATCCGGGTAAATTTTACTTTCAAGATATACTCTTCTAGTTTCATTGCTCGGTAGACCTACACTAATAATACTAGCAAAGCGACTAGGTCTCTTTTTAAATCTATCAGGGATTCTATTTAGATAATTAGTAGTAGCCAAAAAAACCACATTATCTATTTGCATTTCCCCATCAAGAAGGCTAAGGTAACTCGATTCATCTCTTTCAAGTAAACTATCGAACTCCTCCCATACAACTAGACATCTAACATCACCTTGAATCTCTCTAATGGCTTTAACTGCGCCATATAGCACGCTGGGATTAGGACAAAAGAACACAATACCGCCAGAATTAACCTCAGCCTCCATGATTTGAGCAATACACGCCGATTTGCCTACACCAGGAGCACCATGTAACAAAATTCCCCGTTTATAAACTAATTTACGTTTATCAAATTTAGCTTTAGTCTCAGACGTCCAGAATTTTTCAACCTCTTTAATGACTCTTTCCGATGTAAAATCGGGTAATCGAATAAGAGTATCGGTCATCGCTGACATGGGTGATAAATAGATCTCTCCGCCCTGAGTCATTTCAATTGTATAAATTCCAGCGGGTAAATTTTTAATTTTTACACTAGGCTTGCCAAAGTAATAATTATTACCTGATTTACTGTAGTGATTTACGCCTATTGAGGTTTTATTCAGTACATTCATTGAAACAGCTCCTTGATATTTATATGTTGTAGTAGTTGTTATTATATAACAATTTCAATCTTTTGTCAACCTGGTTGCGTAAAATAACCAAATCATATTTTCATCATGTTCAGGAAAGACAAGGCTCAATTCTTTTTCAACACCAATATAATTGCACCAATTTGAAACTAAATAATTACTGTAGCCCAATTGTTTAATTAAATCAACCACTTATAACCCCTTCTCTAGTTCTACGTCTAACCGTACAATAGACTTCGAGTTGAGCCAAAGCGCTACCGCCATTAAATAGGCATATGATTGTAACTGTTGATTATCTTTGTGCATTTTAGAATCACCAGGTAGCTCTAAAACATTATTCACGGCCATAGTGTGGATATGCATAAGATCCTGAATGTTTACGTTTATTTTCATTTTTCAATCCTGCAACCATCACACATTCTATTGTGTTTACCTTCTGATTCAAACTTTACGCAACAGCTTAAGCAGTTACGCACAGTTAGTATAATATCAGTAAAGCCTATAATTCTGCGGGCGGTTTCTAATTCATTTTTATCTACCCAGAAGAGTTCATTGGTGTTTTGATTTTCTAGTTTTTTAGTGATACTCTTCTTTTTCTTCGCATTAAGCTTTCTAATTCGTATATCACTATTGACCTTAAGCCTTGTATCCCATTCTTGCACAACTTGAATGTCGTCGGGGTCAATAAAACATTTATCAATATCAGATTGAAAGTCAAAATTTTTCATGCAACTGGCCCTTTATCGTTAAAAAACTCTTCTATGATCTTTTTACTCACGATTATAATTTGTTTGTTCCTCATATAATTAACAAACGCATCTAGTACCTTAACAACACCAGGCTTATCTGTTAAATTGATAAATGTAATTCCAAAACCAATAGGCAACTGGTTCTTTTTAGTGACCGCCCATCGTTTCCAGACCACTTTACCTTCCAATGAAATGAACCCTAGATCACTAGGCAATGCCATTTTAAATTCAATTAAAGCGCCAGCCGGCGGCTGTTTAATGCTCTTAATGAATGCTCCCTCAATTGATATGTCTACAACCTGGGAGCTTTCTGTATCTTCGCCATTAACCCATGCGCAAGCTTCGGCCATCAAAGGGACCCGAAACGCCTTTCTTTTTTCTTTAGAATTACTCATACATCACCACCATAAACGTTAAAATTATCAATAAATAATAGACTCTTAAGTATAGCTTTCTTATTCGTCCAATGCTCTCTCTGTTTTTAAAAAATAAAGCTATTACGTAAAACCCTAACTGGCCAACAGATATTAACACCAGTAAAGTTATCATGATCCCAATTATTAGAGTTTTAGTTGGTATCTGTAACAACTCCATCTTTTAATGTCTCCAAAATGCTCACAATTACCTTGTCAATGTCAGTTTCTGCTAGGTAAAGATTTGTCCAATGACTATCACCAGTTTTTCGATAACGGATATTAGTCTTTTTGCTATTATCTGAGACTAATATTAAGCTATAATTAGTCGCCATTTTCATCAACCTTTATATAAGTTAAACCATTTTCGCTTTCATATTGAAAGATGTTATATTCTAATTGCTCTAGTTCTTCTTCGTTCATTTGCTACGCTCCAGTACGTTTATAAGTTGTAGTAGCTGAGGTGCCACCTGATTTAACGTTATCACAAACTCTTTATAATGTAAAGTATCCTCAAGAATTTTGTGATTTAAAGCCCCAGCGTACATGGCAGCTTCAATTTCCGTTATACTCTTATCTTTAGCGTACGCCTTGACAAACTCTCTGAGACCAGCCTCCATGGTTAATATTCCCTCATTTGTTCATATGACGAGTCACATAAAGATGCATACGCATCCGTGATCTCTTCATACGTTGGTTCACGCCCGAGTTGTTCTTTTAAATTCTCTTCAATCTCTATATAAATTTCTTTATTCATTAAAATGCATTCCCAAATTGATCAGTTAGTACAGTACCGCTAATAGAAAAATTACAATTAGAACCATCCGTATTACTATAAGACCCGTTAGTGAGTAATGTTAAACGTACAGTTAAAGCTGAGCCATTCGCTGAAAATGAAGACAAGAATGAACCATTAACAAGTTTAATAATAACTTCCCTAAATGGAGTCACAATTGAAGGACATGGCACAATAAACTTAAGAATGGCATATTGAGGCGCAGGTGTACCAGGTGCACCGTTAGATCCGTTTGTACCGTTAGATCCGTTAGATCCATTTGTACCGTTAGATCCATTTGTACCGTTAGATCCATTTGTACCGTTAGATCCATTTGTACCGTTAGATCCATTTGTACCGTTAGATCCGTTTGTACCGTTAGATCCGTTAGATCCATCACATACGATTTGACTTTGATTTATCTCTAAATTATCTAATACATTATTGCCATTGTTGTCTAATCCAACATTGACAATTATGCCTGACCCAGACGAACAAACTAATGCATCAGAGGTAAACGCAGAAGTCGCGATTAGACTATTAAGACCGTTAGATCCGTTAGAGCCATTAGCTCCGTTAGAGCCATTAGAGCCATTAGATCCGTTAACGCCAGGGATACCTTGACCTTCGCTTTCAGTTTCATAATCGGGCCCGCACGAGGCAACGATAATTGCCACAGAAAGAGTTAAAAGTGTTAAAATTGTATTTATTGGTTTCATTGTGTTATGTCCTTGTTTTTGTTAGAATTAGTTTTTACTTGTTTAAATCCGCGTTTTTTCATTAGACTCTTTAAAAGTCAATTGATATTAAAGTTACCGCCGCGGCAATACCAATAACGTCTTCTACATACCCAACAGCATGCGCTTTATTAGATTCTTTTGTATCAATAGCGACTTCTTTAATAATTCCAGCGGTTAAGGCCACCATTGCACCAAATACGGTACACGCTACTTTATTATCTCTTCCCGCGATCTTCGTGCAGATAACTTGAGTTGCATGCGTTAATGCATACGAACTACCAGTATGAGCCGCCAAATTCACTAGTTTTTTCTTTTGGAATATAGGTTCAGCGCTAACTATACTAATTGCAAAAAATAATAGTAAAATCACTTGTGTTAATACGAACAATAAAATAATCTTCATTTTTATTTATCTCCCATTCTGTTTAGTTTATCATCTTTAGCCATTGCATCCCAGTCAGGTTCTTCACCTTCAATTCTATAAAGCTCTTCATCAATCTCGTCCTGGGTTGGCTCTCTATTAAGTTTATCATATAACGCATCGTAAATCTCGTCAAGAATTCTCTGATTGTCATAATAGTTCATATTATTGTCCCTTCAATGCTTTACGTAAAATAACCCTGGTTTGTTCTTTAGTAGACCCGCAATGCTGTTTATTGCCACCAATGCAGTACACAATTTGATCTATGCGACGTTCAAACTTAATATTAGCAGACGCTTCACCTAGAAACATCCCAACCGTTATTAAAAATACAACAAACACAGCAATGATCATTACATTAAAAACATTTTTCATTTATAGGCCCTCTCAAATTGTTCAATTTTAGTTTCATTATCTAATAAATCATGGATGTTTAAAAAACTGTATAAATTGTTAAGCATGAGCATTTCCTCAGTAGTAACCAATTCGCCTTTTGCTTTTTTGATCTTCAAGTTCCACTTAACCTGTCTGATCGTTTCCAGAATGTCTTTATTATTGCTCAATGTTTATCTCCTCACTTAATTCAGTTTACCATGGTTTGCCATAAATAACAAGCGCAACGCCAATAATAATCCCAATTGGGTGGAACGATAACACTAATATAAATCCTAGCCAGAATGCTTCAATCTTCATACATTCACCTCTTAATACTATTATCTCACGCGTTATAGGTAATGTCAAGTAGCTATTTACTTTCTTCGATTAATTGAGCAATAGACTTCAATTGCAATTCTCGTTCTTCGAAAGCAGCGCGATCAGCGAGAGACGCATAAGCAGCGAGAGCAGTATAATAAGCAGCGTCATAAGCAAAGAGATCAGCGCGACCAGGATAAGAAGCAGTAGAAGAAGCATGAGAAACAGCTTGAGCAGCATAAGTAGCATAAGATTTAAGAACAGACTTCGCTGCATAAGTAGAAGCCCTAGAGGAGCATTCAAGGGCAAACCTTTGAACTAAGTTTACAGGCATGAGTCTAACTGATACCCAAACTTTATCTTCAGCGCTTATTTTGTCCAGAGCCAGGAATTCTAGAATATCAACGTTTAACTTATTGTAATGTTTAAGATAATTAACCAGTCTATCTTCGCAAGGAAGTAATGATTTAATGATTTTACTATTTACTTTGATTTTCATATTATTTACTTCCTTTGATTAATTGAGCAATAGACTTCAATTGTAGATCCTGCTCTTCAATAGAAGCAATAGCTGCTGCATCATAAGTAGCACCATAAGGAGCTTTATCAGAAGCAGAGAGAGCAGCTTGAGCATAAGCGGCAACCTTAGCTGCATAAAAAGCAGCATCATAAGCAGCTTGAGCAGCAGTGGGAGCATCATAAGAAGCTTTATCAGAAGCAGAGAGAGCAGCTTGAGCATAATAAGAAGCTTTATGAATAGCATAAGAAGTATAAGAAGTAGCAGAAGCAGCTAAAAGAGCAACCTTAGCCGCATAAGCAGCAGATCTAGAGGAGCATTCAAGGGCAAAAGCTGCAACTAATTCTTTAGGCATGAGCTTAAGCGCAATCAAAACTTTATCTTCAGCGGTTATTTCTTTAGTGTTATTCGTTGTATTCATACATTCACCTCTTAATACTATTATCTCACGCGTTATAGGTAATGTCAAGTAGCTATTTACTTTCTTCAATTAATTGAGCAATAGACTTCAATTGCAATTCTCGTTCTTCAGCAGCGAGATCAGCAGTGAGAGCAGCATAAGAAGAAGCATCATAAGCAGCGTGAGCAGCCTTAGCAGCAGTGAGAGTATCAGGAGCATCTTGAACATAAGAAGCGAGAGAGGCAGCCTTAGCTGCATAAGAAGCAGCGAGAGCGGCATCAGAAGCAGCATCATAATTAGAAGACTTAGCTGCATAAGTAGAAGCCCTAGAGGCACAATCCATAGCAAACCTTTGAACTAATTCTTTAGGCATGAGTCTAACTGATACCCAGATTTTATCTTCAGGGGTTATTTTGTCTAGAGCCAGGAATTCTAGAATATCAAAGTTTAACTCATTGTAATGTTTAAGATAATTAACCAGTCTATCTTTACATGGAGTTAATGATTTAATAATATCACTATTTACTTTGATTTTCATACA
>Ga0163150_10002203_pt1 | contig 30665 bp, 36 predicted proteins | sample OliLakLV19P2IB_FD_148628 | JGI IMG/M metagenome (GOLD analysis project Ga0163150, IMG submission 148628) | Freshwater microbial mat bacterial communities from Lake Vanda, McMurdo Dry Valleys, Antarctica - Oligotrophic Lake LV.19.P2.IB | ecosystem: Environmental > Aquatic > Freshwater > Lake >...
TGAGCCCACGTTCACTCCTTCTGTTGTTGCTACGGCTGCTGAGTTTATGGTTGTTTCAGAGCCAGTGGTGAGGGTGCCGGATTCGGGGGTGAATTGATAGCTTGCAAGTACAGTCTTTGGTGCAATATTTTTTTGAAGTAGAGATGTATGACTATACACAAGAGCAACGAGGATGGCGCATATCCCTAAGATGCTTGCCTGTATTGATTTAGTTTGAACAAACTTCATGTATAAATATAGTTACGAGATGGTTTCTACATTTACTGTCGAGCGTATTCAAAAACATTATTCGAGAGATTGAAGTTTACTCGCATGTTGCCAAACCGTGAATCCACAAAGTCGAGTGAGATAACCTTCGTGGCGTCGTCCAAAGTTGAGTTGCCAATGACAGATTGTGTATCAATACTGAAACCAAAGAGGGTCTGCTGATTCTTATCAAGCCAGAAGATGGTCTTACCTTTTATGTCTATGGGCGAAGACTCACTTATCGAACCATCCCCTGCCAATAACTTCCAAGTTGCATTCTTTGTAGACATGTCAGTGATGGAATACCAAAGTTCGAGCATTCCTCCTTTCTCAAGAAGTACAGCACGTATGGTTCCAGATTGCACATCGCTCTTAATGGAACTGATGCTAAAATTCGGAGTCTGATCTACTAGTCCAGAGTCTACCGGTGTAATAAGTTCTTCGAGCAAATCGGAATACCCCACCTCGATACTCACTGAATCAAAATTAAGTTTTTGTTCCTCTGCATCAGATGACGCTGGTCGTATACCAATTTGTATGTTTGCTAAATCAATGACTGAAGATACAGGCACTTCAATAACTGCAGATTGTTCAGTATCAACGTCAATGTTTCCTAAACTCTGCCACGTCGTTCCGTCAACAGAAAAGAGTACTTCGAAAAGCGTACCCTCGATTACGTTGTCTGGGGCTGGTGCGTGTTCGTCAGTTAATGGCCCTACCGTTTCTGTTGTGGTCGCTTTAGCTGGCACCTCTTCGGGAACAGCCTCATCCGATTCCCCCAACGTGAATGTAATGATTTGGTTTACCGCATTCGTAACAGTGGAAATGATATAGCCAACAAGAGACTCTTCTACCGCGGCAGATGTTGAAGGTTCTTCTGGTGCAGGTACAGATTCGATAGCCTCCAGTACAGGAATTGCCTCTATTGTTACATTAGAATTTTCCGCTGACATTTCAGTTTGAGTCTCTACAGGAACTTCCACAACATCCTCGACAGGTGTTTCTGCTTCAGGTTCGCTGGGTTCAATTGAAGTTTCTTCACTAACTGGTGGAATTTCCTCTGTAGGTGGTATGGGTTCTGGCTCAAATTCTAGTATCTCCTCCACTGGTGCCGGCTCGTCAACTTTTGCTTCTTTTACCTTTGTCCAAGCTAATTTAAGTGCAACGACGTCTATAACCGATTCTGGAGCTTCGTCGACGTGAAAGGCATCAAAATGATATGGAAATGTTTCTGTTTGAGACTGAATCTCAGGAGTTGATGAGGCAGACACAGGTGGACTTGCATGAGGAAAATATTCCACAGTAAAGGCCTGTGCATTTGGATACGTTGCTTCAAGCAGAAAGAAAATTCCGGCGCCAAGTAAAAAAATACTGCACGCAAGTATCTTGTAGGACACACTCCGTATACCACGCTTTGCATGAGCGAACGCCATTACACGTATTATACAAGGTGTACGTTGAATTTAGACGCTTATTTGTACATAAGCGAACACGTGAAAGACGTCTCTGTATTTTACTTTGAAATGGCGAGTCCGGGGTTCTTTTCCGCAAACTTGATGACTTTTTTGAGTGCGGAAAGATAGACATCTTCAATCTTTTTAAAGCGGATACAGCTTCTGCCGACACTGACCTTGCCCAGTTCCTTTTTATTTTTCTCTGCGACATACTCTCCCCCTTTTACAGAGCAGACATACAGACTTATATAATTTTTCTGATTAGCAAGCGCGATAGTTGGCCATTCAATGTTTTCTTTCTTGTAGTTAAGGTATGAAAACGATCCGTAGCCAAGCATGTTGTATGCAAAATGAGGTTTCAATTTTGGCGCGGTCTTCCGAATGAAATTATGCAAGAAAAGTATCGTTTCCTTGCGGTCTTTTGGCACCGCATCGAGATATCCCTTAACTGTTTTTGCCTTTGTCGGCTTGAACATGTTCATAATTTTATTTAACTACATATCCCTCACTTTCACGAGCGCGCAAACGTACATGCTGACTGCCCATCCAAGAGGGGTGTTTTCGTTTGGTTTGTCTGAGTGCGAGTAGTACAACTCTGGGAGTAACGCTTCAGAAGTGAGTGATTGGCGTGTTCTCTCAAGGTAAAACTCAGCGCGTCCGCGGTCGCCTCTAAGTGCATAGATAATAGAAAGCCATGCAAGTCCGAAACACCATTCAGCCTCCTCACTGAATCCGTCTTTATTATTGTTGTAGTATCTGTCCCCCTTGTATCGCAATACTCCTTTGTCTTTCGTGAGGTGGTACTCGACATTACGAAGTATTGAAATCGTTTCTTCCTCTGTTGTTACGTTAAATGGATAGATGAGCGAGAGTAATGCGAGGTCTGCAAATTTCGTCACCGACTCACGAGGAAGAAGTGCGCGAAGTGCTTGCTCCCCTTTTTCAATTGCACCTTCTGGAACTTTTATCCACGAAATTTGTTGTGCTTTTTTGAGCGCCGCAACTACTGAACCAATAGACGACGCATGCACTTCCTCACTCTCTTCCCAAATGCCGTTGTCGGGGTCACGCCAGTATTCAATCGCCACGAGATAGTCGACAATTTTCTGCACCATCAACTTGTCATCATCGTTTTGAATAATTGTCTGTGCACGAAGTTCGAGTTCCGTTACGAGGTTCAGTATCTCGCCCACAGCATCATGCTGTTTGTTTCCCCACTCTTCCCAGAACTCTTCAAATGTCTCTGGATGAAAGCGTGCATGGACGAACTGCCATGTTTCACTCGGTTTATTTTCAATTGCCCAGTTGATTTTGTCTTTGTTTTTTATAAACACATCGAGAAGCGCACGTCCTGCTGTTCGTACCGTTTCCATATCACCAGCTTCCATGAAGCCAAGTACGATGAAAAAAATATCACGGAGCCACGCTTTGTCGTATCCTGTCGAAACAGTTTGTGCAGACGCAGTAAAGACACCAGTGCTCGTCTTCAATTTGCGGACAATGTCGAGCTGGCTGTTTATTTCAGAATTAAAATCAATGTTCATGGAGGCACTAGTGTATTAGAGGCGAATTAGGCGCTGTGAGGTAACTCACATATTTTTTAACTAGATTCAGATGCACAGAAAGAGCTTGGACTACATTGCGATTTTCGTTCTTCACTTCGTTACTCGCGTCAAAGGTAAGCTCTGCCATAAGCATTGGTATTTGTTCAATAACCATATTCAAATCCTCAAGCGAAGCTTCTTCAATCTCGACAGTAAGTCCTCGTTCTTTTAGATGTGTTCGCGCACGTTCAGGAGCCTTTTCTTTGCTCTCGCGCCATGCGTCAGGATTCTTTGGCTTTTCAGCTTTATTAAAAGTAAATCCTTCCATGTCCGAATATTGTATCACGCAAAAATGTAACCGAAGAGCGGTCTATGAGAAGGTATCTGATACTATTTCCTTGATTTTTATTACACTCCTAGATAATCATCTTTACCAATCGGTACGCCGAGATGTCGAAAAATGTCGTACCCTGTCGTCACATGAAAAAAGTACAAAACGTATCAGGTACCATTTCTCTATTTAGAATTAACGGAATTTGAGTGTTTTTGTGCGAATATCAGTAACGTATTTTTTGTAGCGAACGTCGCTCGGATTGAGTTTATAGTTTATAAGTCCTATTGCTACCGTGAACTCCTCTCGGAGAGATGCGGTGACTGTCACAAATACTCTGAAGCTAACAGTTTTAAATGCTGGCACCTTGCAATATGAGAGTGTACCTGACGTCACTATGACGGCGTTTTCACCTCGGCACGACACTGTCGCCGTCGAGGTGGCTCGTTCTGAACCCTCGACTTGATAAATTAAGCCATTTGATTTCCTACCTGTTGCAATCGAAACAGGAATATAGAGCGTATCTTTGTCTGCAGTAATATCAAGAACAAGCGTATATTTCCCGACACCCGTGTCTCCGTTCCCATATTTATCTCTTAAGACATTGAAGGACTCAGAGGTTCTTTGAACGTGCGCACTGATTGTTGCTGTGCTTGTAGCTTTTTGTATCAGAGCCACTTGTGACTGAAGTGCTTTTACCTGCTCCATCAAACTCTGGATGAGCTGTTTCTTCAGTGACTCTTCTACTGTTTCTGCATAAGAAAATGACGGCATGAGTAATAACACAAAGACTGCCAGTGTTGCTCCTACTCTTTTGTATTCTATTATGTCGTACATATAAGCATGATACCGAATGTACATCTTATTTGAAGTGCCCCTTGGGAACAAAAACTACATACACAGGCACTTTTCTTGAGCCACTGCAAATAGTTTACGGTTCAAGAATATTCTCTGTTTTTCCGTTTATAGAAATAATCACGTTTTGCACACTGGGGAATTGTTTAAGTGTTTCTTCAATTTGTGCACGGATCGCTTGAACCCTGCAGGAACCCGCCACGTTAGTGTTAAGATCCGAACTAAAATCTACTCGGGCAATACCATTTGAAATAGTGAGGCTGTTAACTTCTACACCGGTATTAAGAGCAGTGCTAAAACCTTCTGACTGCTCAGCGGTACTTGGACCTTTTAAGAGCTCTTCAATGGCTGTTCTCCCGATGGTTGCTACTCTCGGTACTTCACGAGTGGCGGACACAACTTCTTCACACTCAGCGCCTTGAACACTATTGCCAAAGAATACCTTAATAGAGGTTTTCTCTCCCGCGGTAGGTTCAAAGTCGGAAAAGACAACTGGGATGCGTAATTCATCATCGTGTTCAGGAAGTCCTGACGGATTGTCTTTTTGCAAAATGAGCGTTCCGGTCTTAGTGGAAGGGGTAGTAAAATCCATTGTTGTTGTAAAAGGCACAAACTCCGTGGTCATCCATTCTCCGGTTGCTTGAATCGGCATGGTACCGAGAACTTGCCCATTAGCATCGATCAGGCGGGCAGGAAAAGAGGCCTCAAAATACCAGTTACCACGTGCTTTGCCTTGTATAACTATAGGACTTGAAATTACTTGCCCTGGGCGAGGTGTATCAAGCACGATAAGATCTGACTTTTCAAGTTCGTTTCCAATATCCCGCGTGAATGTTTTGCCGTCTGGAGTAGTACAGCGCTCAGGATAGCTTTCTTGGATAGAGTAGCCTGCGGCTTTGCATTCTTCAAATGTTGATACACTGCGAACGTCAGGTGGAATTTCAATTTTTCTTTCTGTGGCGAAGTACAGAATTACTCCAAGGATAAGAATGACTATTGGTATCAATATGATATTTTTATTCATAGTTATCAAAGTATAGCAAAATTTCGGTAGTTGGCGAGATTTGGACTCTGGGGTCAAGTTTCTAAGCACGTTGCACTCGCTAAGAACTTCCTCCCCGATCTCATCTGCTTCACAGATTCCGACTTTGAACCCAAATCTGGCGAGAAAATATACTCACCAAAGCTCCGCTTCGGATTCCTTATATTGTTGACTGTCAGGGTCGTGAACCTGTGTAGCAAGACTCCATAAGGATATTACGTCACTCCTTCTACTCGTTATGCGAGCCGTCTCGGTCTATGAGGTCATTTTCTGAATGATAGAGATACAAAACACCCGTCTCGGTCTCGGTCTCTGTCTCATTTAGAGACTTCCTTGTCTTGTAGCACTTGTCGTGGCGTACCAGCTCCGTCTGGACCTATCACCTCGTTTTCTTCAAGCATATCAATCAGACGAGCTGCTCGAAAAATGTGGACAGTCCCCATTTTTTCAATGCAAATCGAAAAAAGAATCACGGTCATCATATCTCGGGCTTCTTCGTCACGGTAACACACATAAATTACGGCAAAATATCAAAAAACAATCAGTACTCGACCTGAAATAATGGCTTTAAATATAACTATTCTGAATTAGGGCTTTTTCAGAATAATTCGAGTTCATGTCTCGTTCTTAAAATATATTGAGAAATATGACTTATTTAGGAGTCCCGGTCGATCTTACTACTCTGCTGCGACTTCTTGAACGAAGTTCGAACTATAGCGATGAGCGGAAACACGATCTTTAGTCGAAATTTTGCGCTTACAGTGTAGATTCTTTTACAGTAGTTCAACTGAGGATCTCGAACGGGAGTGCGTCCCGTTCGATGGGACTGGCGGACTTTGTGCCGAAGCAATATATAGAGGATAGAGGAGAAATTATGTAAACAAAGGAAGCCAGATCCGAGAACCTGGCCCCTTCCGGAAACACCCGCGACCAAACGTCATGAGAGCACCGTAGCGCTTTTTTTTCTTTTTTTGTGTTCCACTGTCAGTTCTTTTTCAGACGTTGACGTATACTTTTCCGTAATTTTCCAAAGATGTGCGAGTTCAAACGGTTTGGGAAGAAAATCGTCTGCGCCGGCCTCATTGGCCAAGTCGCTGGCATTGAGATAGGCGGTAAGAATAACGATCGGGATATGTTTTGTCTTGTCGTTGCGCTTCAGCTCCCGGGCAACTTCACGTCCGTCCTTCCCCGTAAGTGAGACATCGAGATATAGTAAGTCCGGCGCTACCTTTGCTACCGCGTTAACTCCCATAAACGTTTCGAACGTGTGCACCTCATACCCTTTCAGTTCCAGCGCTTTCTGTAAGGCAAACAAAATGCCCTCGTTGTCATCGATGATCAATATTTTCTTTGGTACCAGATTAGAATTTTTCATGCACTTTTTTCTCTTTGGGCTTCAGCTTGGGAAGCTGGAACAAAAATGTAGAGCCCCGTCGCGAGCGGTCGGCGGCGCCCGATCGCGTTGGCTTCTCCTTACTACTCTCCACCCATATGCGACCACGATGTTGTGCCACGACAGCAGCGGAGATATAGAGACCTATGCCGAGCCCCGCAAAGCTTTGTCCGCTGTCATTGCCAACTTGAAAGAAACGCTCGAAGATCTTCTCTTGATGATCGCTGGCGATACCGATGCCAAAATCTTTGATGCCCACACAGACGTCTTTCTCGTCTTGAGAAAGGCTCACGATAATTGTATTGGCGTCCGGTGAATATTTGATCGCATTCGTAATAAGATTTATGAACACCCTGCTGACGCTGTCACGATCCCCGCTAATGTGAGCTTTTGTTTTTCCCTGAATGGTGATCGTGTGTTGCGCCGAGAGGAGCTGGCAACTTTGAACTATTTCCGTTGCCAGAGCATCGAAATCGAAAGTCTTTTTCTCGAGCTTGAATTTATCGGCTTTGATCTTTGAAACATCCAGAAGATCGGTCACGAGTTTTGTCAGTTGCTCAATTTGTTTGCCAATCGTGGCGAGATACTCCACAAGCGTCGTGTCCTTGCTCTTTGCGTATTGCATTTGGAGGATCTGTACGAGCATCTTTATCGTTGTCACCGGCGTTTTCAGCTCGTGGCTCGCCATACTCATAAAGCTGTCGTTACGCTGCTGAAGAACCCGCTGTTCGGTAATGTCCTGCATTGCAAGCAGGATCAGCTCTTCGCCCTTTTCGCTCTGGATCAGCCGCCGACCGTTGAGCAACATGACCTTGGAGCCGATGACCGGAAAATCAAAAGTAATTTCAAGATCATTAAAAGCGGACTTCTGAGGCAGTATTTTTTCAAGGCCTTCACGCAATTGGGGCATGTCCCAGTGACGATTTTTTAATTCGTACACGAGGCACCCCTCAGTATCCTTCGCTTTAATGGAAAACGTGCGATAAAAGGCCTCATTGGCACTTTTTACCCGCAAGTGTTTGTCCAAGACCAAGATGGGTTCGCGCATGGTGCCCAAAATACCTTCCGCGTATGAAAGCGTTTGTGCACGCTCCCTCTGAAGGACCTTTTGCTCGGTCACGTCTCTCGCAGCAGCAAATACTCCCAGTACTTTTCCCGCGTCGTCCTTATAAACCGACGCATTGTATAGTACGTCCGTCAACGTGCCATTCTTATGCCGTATTGTGAGCGAATAATCTGAAACTACACCTTTTTTGAATACTTGCTTATATCCCTCACGCGCTTTTTTTGGCTCCGTAAAATAATCCGAGAAGTCTGTGCCTATCAACTTTTCCCTGGACTCTCCCGTTACGTTTACCGAAGCCTCATTGACGTCCGTAATCTTTCCTGCTGGCGAAATGGTAACAAGTGGGTCCGTTGATGCCTCGATCAAGCTTCGAGAGTACTGAGAAGCTAATTTTAATGAATTACTAAACACTTCAAGTTCCTTATTCGCAATTTCGCGTTTTTCTTTCTGCTTGATTTGAAAGTCAAGTTCAATGTCCGCGATCACCAGCTCCGCCGCTCGTTTTTCTTTCTCTTTGTTTTGAAAGAGGAGTTCTTCGTTCGCAATGACGAGCTCCGCCGCTCGTTTTTCTTTCTCTTTGTTTTGAAAGAGGAGCTCTTTGTTTGCAACGGTCAATTCTTCTGCCCGCTTCTCTTTCTCTTTGTTTTGAAAGAGGAGCTCTTTGTTTGCAACGGTCAATTCTTCTGCCCGCTTCTCTTTCTCTTTGTTTTGAAAGGCGAGTTCTTCGTTCGCAATGACGAGCTCCGCTGCCCGCTTCTCTTTCTCGTTGTTTTGAAAGAGGAGCTCTACGTTGGCAACGCTTAATTCTTCTACCCGTTTTTCTTTCTCCGCCTGTTGAAAGGCGAGTTCTACGTTGGCAACAACGAGCTCAGCTGCCCGTTTTTCTCGCTCGTCCTTTTGGTACGCAAGTTCTTTCCTCGCGAGGGTGAGCTCATCGGATTGTATGATTTTTATCATTTTTATCGTTATCAGGTCGTAGTGCCTTAAAGACTCGATGAGTGTAACACACCATGCATGTACGTTTGATAACGGACATGCATACCAACCCCATCATACCTGTACTCATCACGTGAAAATGGGAGAAAATGGGGTCAGCCACCATTCTTTACAGTCTCATCAGCTTCGCAGATTCCGACTCCCGAATCCAAGTCTGACGAGCAAAATATACTCCCCGACACTCGCTTTGGACTTCTTATTTTGTTGCCAGACTTGGAATCGAACCAAGATACTCGCCTTCAAAGGGCGATGTCCTACCGTTAGACGATCTGGCAATAACCTACCTTCTCTGTCCTACATCTTTATCATTAACTCTATGATTGCATCTATCCAACCGCTTATCATACGACTTAAATCGGTACTTTGTCTAATTCTAATTCTAATGGAGTCTTGGTAGCTATCTGTGACGTATCGAACAGTCTTGGGATTATTTTTCTTGTAATAAACAGTTGAGCATTTTACATTTGTAAAACCAGTCGTGGTCGATTATAACCTGTCCCGTCTTCTCGCTTCAAAGGCCACTTTCCTACTTCGACAAGTGAGGATTTATGAGAAAGTATACTTTCTCATAAAATCCGAATGCTGTCGAAGCAAGCTCTGCTTGCCATTAGACGATTCCCCAAGACTTCAATTATACCCCACCAAAGAACACTGAATACTACGAACTTTTACACTATTTAGCAAACAATAATGGTGTAAAATAGTTCTATGGTTAAAAAAGGAGCTGATTGGCGTGTAAAAACCTTGTCTCAGATTCGCAAGCGTATAATGCAAACAGATAGAAATATGGTTGAGGAAATGAAATATAAGAAAGCTACGAATCCCGCTGGAATTCCAGTGTGGTATAGCAATGGGATGATTTGTACCGGTGAGACATACAAAGACCATCTACGACTGACGTTTGCGAAAGGAGCACTACTTAAGAAAAAAGACCCGAAAGGACTCCTGAACGCACACCGTGCGATGATTATTAAAGAAAGCAACAAGCTAAACGAAACTGCATTCAAGAAACTCATCCGTGAAGCAGTATTACTGAATCAACCAAACAAGAGTATGCCTACTAAGAAACCGAGTACCCGAACCAAAACAAAGAAATAATATATTCTATGTCTCCCAAAAGTCTCTCTTCCGGTACCGTGCATACGATTCCAGCAGATTTGCATAAGGCGCTTATGGCGTCTCCCAAAGCTATTGCGAAATGGGAAGATATCACCCCCCTTGCACGCAACGAATGGATTTGCTGGACCATTACTACAAAGAAAATAGAAACGAGAAAGGCCCATGTTAAGAGAGTCGTTTCAGAACTTATAAACGGAATGCGCAGACCCTGCTGCTGGGCTGGTTGTCCACACAGATAACATAATAAAACCGGCACATTGATGTGCCGGTTTGTTTCGTTTAGTGGACGACTGTGAGTTTCGGTCTGCCGAGATAATAGACATCGAGCAAGTCCTTCCATTGTACAGGCGGACGATGTTGGTGCACGTTTCGATATGCATCCACTGTTTCTTGTACACCGAGAAGGTCAGTTTTCCCCTGCCACGCAAAATCTTCAGGAAGAATGTACCTATCAAAATACGCCATGCAGTCGTCAAAATAACTAGGGCACCAGTCGCGATGCACTACTTGGACCGCAACGATTGGCCCTGGCGCAACAATTCGCTGTGTTTTGTATTCAAGTGCAAGATGCCAAAGCTTAACGTATTCGTTGACGAGTTCCTTGATAAGATCAACAGAACCTTTGTGACTTGGATACTTCCCCAACATAAGCGTACAGATTAAGCTTCGATTGAGTGGCGGTGGAGCGTATTGAAGACGGTTCATAGAACTACTCCTTTCAATATCTGTCCATAACTGTAGCGCACGATGTGTACCACTGCAAATGTTCTTTCCCATAAGAAAAACCCCACAAGACACTAGTCTTGTGGGGTTTTAGGTCAGAGAGTTCTGAAATACCTACGACGAGCAGGTTTACGCATAGACCAGTTCTGATTCCGAATCATTTTGAAGATTGAGAATACAAAAGACGGAGTGAGTTCGGTGAGTGCTTCCTTGAAGTTTGGAAACCCAAATGAAATCCTCCGCCTAACTGCAACCTCCTTCCTTGTTTGCCACCACACACGTGGCCAGTCAAGCAGGGACGAAATTAAGACAATATCGTGGAGAATTGTATCGGGATCGGGGTCACGTGCAAGTTTGAATATTGCATTAATCTGATCAATTCCCTCTGAGACATTGCTCGCAATGACAATCTTATTTTCAGTCACACCGAGTGCCCAAGAAAGTTCATAGAAGAAGATATCAGCATCCGGGTCACACTCAGGCGCTTGATAATCATCGATAATCAGGACAATGGAGTCAGGATTCATTGTGAGCTCAACCGCCGCAATGAGTAACCCCTGCCACCAATCTTGAGATTCTGTTTTACCGATACGACCTTTTGTCGTAGTAGGACTCCGTAACAAAGGACAAATGAATGTGGCCACACTAGCCTCCTTTTACAAGTTTGTACTGCAAAGTGTTATACCATAGATACAGGAAAATGCAATGCTCTTTTTACCCCAAGTGAGCGTGGTCGTTCCACGTGTACATGTGCCAGAAGCCATTCTCGTGGCGCATGACAGTGAGGCCGGTATTTTGTGTGCGTAGTCCTCTGTAGAATAAACCCCAGATTTCAGGTGTGAGATTCTTTTTAGTCAGACACGTACCGATAATTACACGAAGAAATAGTCCGTGCGTAACAACAAGTATTTTGTCATCCGGAAGCGACTCCAGATACTCGAGTGCTTTCACTCCCCTCTCATTAAAATCATTAAAATTCTCTTCATCTTCGTAATGCATATCTTTAAAAAGATTCACATCACAAAAGTCAGTATACTTTTTGTGCTCCTCACTCTCACGGAGTACGCCTTTAAGTGACGTTGGCGTCGCTAATTCTCGTAAAAGTGGAGATGTTTCAAGAACATGTCCCGTTCGCTTTGCAATCATCCCTGCAGTGCTTTTTGCTCGCACAGTATCACTTGAAATAAGTTTACTGAATTCCAAATTCTGTGCACGCTCACCCAGTTTCTCCGCTTGCAGTTCGCCGTGCGGACTAAGTGGATCATCGAGACCCTGCACATAATTACCGATATTAGCTAATGTCTCGCCATGGCGGACGAGATATATGACTCTTCCTTCTAAACTTTCTGACATACGTCTACAATTGCAACTTCAAGCGGAAGCGTACTTATAATAGTGCGCCCTGTCTGGTCTGCAGCTTCAAGAAGACGCATGAGGAGTGCCGAGTTTATCGGAGATTTTGCATCATTGGCAAAAGCTCGAAGTGCTTCACTATCCTCAGGACGGAACTGCGAGAGCAGTAGCTCAGCATCATTTTTAGAGTGACGAATGAGCATCACGGCGCGCACACGCTCCAAAAGAAGTCGCATGAATAATTTCATATCGATATTCTGCTCGGAAACGGCACGCAAAGTTGTGAGTGCACTCTCTGCGTCTTTTTTATGGAGTGCACCAACTATATCAATGAGTGCTTGCCCTTTAGGCGCCCCAATGATTTCTGCTACCTCATCGCTCGACGCGCCATTGTCACCAGACGCCATCATCACGCGTTCAAGTACGCCATATGCGTCGCGGTACGAACCATCCGCCGACACAGCTATCAAATCTGCAGCATCATTTTCAATTTTAAATTTCTCTTCCTTACCCGCAGACAACACCGCTTCACGCAAAAGCTCACGTGTAGGAGCTTTGAAATTAAAAACCTGACAGCGCGACACAATGGTATCGAGTAATTTATCTGCTTCGGTTGTTGCAAGGATAAAAACCACATGCGCAGGCGGTTCTTCTAGGGTTTTTAGAAACGCATTGAATGCTTCTTTTGTGAGCATGTGTACTTCGTCAATGATGTACACTTTTTTTTCTGACTTATACGGCGATGTCAAAACCGCATCGCGAAGTTCGCGGATGTCATCGATACCGCGATTTGAAGCAGCGTCTATTTCATAGATATCAAGCGGGTCCGTTCCTATTTCACGCGCAAAAATACGAGCAATGGATGTCTTTCCCACACCACGCGAACCAGTAAAAAGGAGCGCGTGTGGAATTGTTTTCTTCTTAATAGCACCCTCGAGTGCTTTCACCACATGGTCTTGTCCGCGCACATCCGCGAAGGTCTGCGGACGATATTTCCTATAGAGAGCAATATGCGCGTCTGTCATAACGAAACAACTATAGCATATTAGCGTATGTCATATTCGTAGTGGACAGAAGCATGAAGTCCTTCGGTTAGTATCTGCATATCAGTCTTCAAATTGTCACTTCCGAGGAGGATAATACCAATGGGACGCGTCACATCAAGAGAAAGTTTTTCATCAAAAATTGCAGCGAATGTGCGCTCGGCCTCTTCGGTATAGCCATGTTTTCCTCCAATGAAACCAGCCGACGAAAAAATAGGGTCGTTGTTTTGCCACATATGTTTTGACCCTACGAATGTGGTGAGATGGGTTATGTCGAGAATGTGCCTGCGCTCTGTATAGAGATGCATGAGCAGTTTCTGCAAATCGAGTGTGGTAGAAACATTGCCGCTTGAAAGCCCACTCGGGTCTTGCAGTTTTGTATTATCCATTCCCAATTTCTTTGCGTTATCGTTCATGTGGCCGATGAATACTTCGCGCTTCACGGATTCTGCGAGCGCTTCTGCAGCGTCGTTTGACGACTCAAGAAGGAGTGGAAAAAGAAGCTCGCGAGTATTCATAACGTCGTTTGCTTTCAGACTTCCCGCTTTACCTTCTGTCGCTACTGCTCGCCACGAGATAGTCGTCGAAGCATTGAGGTCAAGCGATGAGATAGCAGTCTCTGCGGTAAGAAGTTTTGTCACGGAGGCAATCGGTAGAACGGTGTCTATGTTCTTCCCCCCAAGTACTTCTCCAGTTTCTGCATCAAATAAAAGCCACGCTTGTGCGGAAAGTGTCGTGCTTGAGATTGCGCTATCGATAACATAGTGCGGGCGCGCAAATGTCTCTGCGGTGCCATTTTTTCCCATGGCAATAAGCATAAATGTGGCAACACACAGAACAACGAACCCTGCTGCCTTGAATTCAGTGTGTTTCATAGTCTTCATGATACCAAATGAAAGCATACTAGAGTCATTTCTCTTGTATGTATCAGTTTAGATAAAAAAAGCGCCCCTTGAGGGCGTTTTTTTACTATTTCTTTACAGCGACCTTCCTCTTTGCCTTCGTAACTGCTTTTTTAACTGGAATACTTATATTCTTTGCAGGACCAGTCTTTTTTATTTGATCCCAATAGGTTTTCATTTCGTTTGCAAACGCACCGAGGTCTTTCACACTCGCACTGCGCGCTGCTTTGTACCCTTTCATAACTTCGTCAACTAACTTATCGTATTCAACCTCTGTTAGTTCTTTTGTGTTTTCAATACCTTCAAGCACCTCCGCTTTTGCTTTAAGCATCCAGCTATTTACTGTCTTTCTATTTTTCTTTGCATCTTTAGCGCCATAGAGGAAATATCCGCCTACAGCCGCGAGCATCGTTGCGGTAACGCCAATACCAATCCCTACCTTTTGTCCTCCCGTAAGACTTGGTGCTGCTTTTTTTTGTGTGGCCATAGTATTTTATGCTTCGTTATCATTTATAACTGTACTGTCCTCGTTGTCCGTATCCTCTTCGGGTTGTTTCGCGCGTCTGCGTGATTTCCGAGTACTGAACCCAGCAGTTTTTGCTGCACGTTCATATATTGCGGAAAGAAAACTTCCTGAAAGTATTCCCTCGCGGAAATTCGCAGCATCTTGCGCAATGACTTCGCTGCCCTCGCGAACGCGTTCTGCAACGTCTCGCACAGCGCGCAAAATCCTGATGACGTAGTAGAGCGCAATTATGACCATAACGGTCACCAATACCACGGCAATTGCGGTGATAAAGAAAAAAATATTTGCGTGCAATACGTCGCTCATCCCCTTAAGTGTAACAGGCTTTACGGAAACTCCCCTGTGCATAAAATAGCCGAATGAAAACGCGTCTCATTACAGAAAAAGCCACGCATTGTGCGTGACTTTTCGTTTAGTTAAGTACTTTGCCTTTCATCAAGCGTCCCTCGATGAACTCTTGTAGACTTCGGTTTGGATTTTCCTTGCTCCAACTTGCAAACATTTTCTCAAATTGTTCTGGGGATTCCGTGTCATCCTTGGATAATCGCCGTAACACACGGCAAAAGTGATGCGCGTAATCCGTTCCGGCCACAGTAACTAATTGCCAGAAGAGCGTTCGTCCTTGGATAAGTGCTCTGCGTTGTGCAGCGATTGTTAGTTGTTCCTTAGAAACAAGATTCATTCTATTCCTCCAACTTTGATTCTAACGAAAAGAGTACAAAGATACCGCAAATCTTGCAAGTTATCCTTTAAGGTATTTCTCAACGATTTGCTCAACCTCTGTAGCAGTCGGTGCATTCATGAGTTCAGCACGAAGCTCTGCAGCTCCATCAAAACCAGTCACATACGCTTTATAGTGCTTTTTCATAATGGCAAAGCTTTTATGTGGAAGCAGTTCTTCAAAAAGTTTTGTGTGCTCTACAAGTACACGGAGACGCTTCGCGAGCGGAACTGCTTCAATACCGTGTTCACTGAATAACCAAGGATTTCCGAATATGGCGCGACCCAACATTATTCCGTCGGCGCCTGACATTTCAGCTTTTGTGCGCGCATCCGCAAGATTCAGCACATCCCCATTTCCAAGAATGAGGGCTTTTGAACCGCATTCGTTGCGTATCTCAACAGCGCGCGCAACCCTCTCCCATCGGGCAGGAACTTTCGACATCTCTTTTCGTGTGCGCGCATGAATCGTCACCGCCGCTGGTTCTGCAGAAAGAACCTTCGGCAACCACGTATCTAATATATCTGTGTTGTATCCAAGTCTTGTTTTCACCGATACTGGTAGGCCATCAGCACCGCGCTGTGCTGCTTTTATCACTTCATATGCGCGGTCAGGGTCTTTTATGTGTGCGGCACCTGCTCCCTGTTTCTCTATCGATTTATCAGGGCATCCCATGTTGATATCTATACCGTCAAAGCCAAGTTCTTTGCAGAGACACGCCGCGCTCTCCATGTATTCCGGCGTTGCAGAAAAAAGCTGGGCAACAATCGGACGTTCTGTTTCAGAGTAGAGCAAATCTTTCATCAGCTTCTCTTTCCCTTCGGGAGTTGCTCGCATAAGACCATCAGCTGACACAAACTCTGTCCACATGACGTCAGGACCACCCACAGTTCCGTCAGCGCGCACATGAGAACTCTCTAGCGCAATCATACGGCGAAAGGCAACATCAGAGACGTCCGCCATAGGCGCAAGCACGAAAAAAGGTTTTTTTAGTTTATCCCAAAAAGACATACATATAGATTTAAGAAAGTGTGTTTGAAATTTCCAGAGTCGAGGCGCAGAGGTGCAAAAACCCGACACGTACTAAGTACGGTGAGAGTATGGGTGCTGAACGCAACGAAGAGTATGGGGATTTCGGACGCACTACTCGACAGCTTCACTTGTAGTGGTCGAAGTGTCAAGAGGTGGCTCTTCCTCAACAAACACCTTATTACCAAAACGGAGGTCAATATATTCGAAGTCCCCTGTCTTTAGATTTTCAAATTCTTTTGCATTCAGAATTGAACTAATGTTGCTGAAAATCTGTTCTACTGAATCAGTCGTATCGATTCTAATCTCCGCCCCACTCGTAAGTGTCAGAGTGACGTCCGTTGCCTCGTGAATGGTGAAGTCCTGCACCTGCAGAGCAAAGGTCTGAGCAAGTGATTCTGAAAGCGCTGTAAGCCGTGCCAAAAGTTCTTGAGGAAGCAAAACCTCATCCTTTCTTGGTTCCTTCCCCTCTATATAGAAACGCGGCATAGTGCCCCCAATGAGGGTCGGCGCTTTTTCATACGCAATGCCGGATGTGTTTATAAAATAACAATCTGATGCCACATCATTCGCTTTGCACCACAGTGCATTTGGCTTGAATTCACTGACTGATATCACTAGTGCATTCTGTTCGGTTCTAACCGTGGCTTCGCTCACACGGTCTATGCTCTCAAGAGCCGAAACGATTGCCTGTGTTGGATAGAGATACAGAAACCGCTTTGGGATGATGCCCCAGTACGCGCCTCTCATAGTTTCATCAACTCTTTTTTCGATATCAGCAGTTGCAAGAGTCTCGACCCCCTCAACTCTCACAGCAGAGATTGTGAGTGATGGCATGCGCGCAACATTCCAAACAGTAAAAAAGAAAGCGCCTACAAAGATTGCTATGGTACTGCCAAGAAAAATGTGCCACAATTTTTTGTTTGTGTGGCGTCGTTTAGATCGGAGTATGGTTCGTCTCCGGTCAGTCATACCTTAAACCTTTGGCATGATAACGTCTGTTCCGCCAAAATAAGGTTTGAGAGCATCAGGTACTGTGATTGAACCATCTGCATTTTGGTAGTTCTCTACGAGCTGGCAGAATACGCGCGGCATCGCAAGAGCGGTATTATTGAGCGAGTGTGCAAAACGCATAGTACCGCTCTCATCGCGGTAGCGAATATTGAGGCGGCGTGTCTGGAAATCATGGAAGTACGACGCGGAGTGTGTTTCGCGATATCGATTCTCAGAAGGCATCCATGTTTCGATGTCGTATTTCTTAACCTGTCCAAGTCCTAGGTCACCCCCACAATTCACAACTATGTGATACGGCAAATTGAGTTCTTGAAGGAGCGCTTCCGAGTTCGCAGTAATTTCCTCATGGAGTTTTACTGTTTCTTCATGATTTGACTCGCAAAGAATTACTTGTTCGAATTTCATAAACTCGTGGATGCGGAAGACTCCTTTTGTGTCTTTTCCATGACTCCCTGCTTCACGGCGGAAACATGGCGAGTAAGCAAAAAACTTTTTTGGCAGAATGCTCTTATCAATCACTTCGTCCATGAAGTATCCCATCGTTGCAACTTCAGCAGTGCCGGCAAGATAGTCGCCATCTTGGGTCTTATATAAATCTTCTTCGCTCTGTGGCAAATAGCCAGTGCCAAGGAACGGTTCGCGACGCACCATGGACGGTACGACAATAGGTTCAAAATCAGGCTTTGCAAGAAAACGGTCTTCAACAAAACGTGTGAGTGCCCACAAGAGTCGCACGCCATCCCCTTTCAAAAAATACCCTCTGAAACCTGCGACCTTTGTACCCCGTTCAAAATCTGCCATGCCGTTTAACAGCATGAGGTCAACATGGGAGCGGATTGGAAAATCAAAATTCCGTTTTTCGCCCCAAGTCTTCACTTCCACGTTGTCAGCATCACTCTCGCCTTCTGGTACAGAGAAGTCAGGAATATTTGGAACCTGCACCATGAGCTTCTGCCATTCAATCATCAAGGGCTTCAATTCTTCTTCGATTTTTTGAAACTCGTCCTTAACCACTTTCATGTCTGCAATGAGCTTTGCACGAATCACTTCGTCTGCGCTCGCTATTTGATTCGAAAAACTGTTCTGTTCAGCCCGCTTTGCCTCTAGTGACTGGAGAAGGGCACGGCGTGTATCATCCAAGGCAATAAGCGCATCAAGGTCGATTTCGATGTGTTTCTTCTTAGCCCCCGCTTTTACGAGATCCAGATTCTCACGAATAAATTTAATATCTAACATACCTGCATATAGTCCAATAAAATCCGACATTCCGCTAGTGTATGGGCATTATAGCGCAATGATAGAATAATTCTATGGATTTTCCGATACGAACGCTTGAGAAAAGTGAGTGGCCTCCGCTCCTTGAACATATCCCAGACCCGCCCAAACTGTTGTACTTGCGAGGTGCACTTCCGCCAGCCGAGCACACATACCTTGCGGTTGTCGGTTCCAGGCAGTGTTCTGTGTATGGAAAAGAAGCTGTGAGAAGACTCATCGCTGGCCTCAAAGGCTACCCCATTACTATTGTCTCGGGGCTTGCCCTCGGTATCGATGCGCTCGCGCACGAGGCGGCACTTTCTGCAAAGCTCCACACAATTGCTGTCCCGGGTTCGGGAATCGATGACTCTGTTATATATCCTCGCACGCATAAAGGTTTGGCGAGAAAAATTCTCGAAAGTGGCGGAGGACTTCTTTCAGAATTTGAGCCGACATTTGTTTCTACGACATGGGCGTTTCCTCAGCGCAATCGAATTATGGCAGGTCTCTCAAAAGCGACGCTCGTTGTGGAAGCTAGTCTCAAATCCGGAACACTCATCACTTCTCGCCTTGCAACTGAATACAATCGCGACGTGCTCACCATTCCTGGTTCAATCTTTTCTGCACATTCAGCCGGCCCTCACATGCTCATCCGGCTTGGCGCTACTCCTATCACTGAAAGCAGAGATATATTAGAAGCGCTTGGTATACGCGAACAAAGCGACACACAAATACCGCTCGACTTATCTGCCGTGGAGCAGAGAATTTATGACGCCCTTGCTGAACCCTGCACGCGCGATGAACTTGCGGTTCGTACTCAGCTCCCCATTCCTGAACTCAATATGCATGTCACCCTCCTCGAGTTGCGCAACGTCTTAAGTGAGCTAAACGGAGTACTGATTCGTTCATCCCATTAGAAATGGGATACGCGCGTTTTCGTTATTTCTAACGGGACGAGAAACTTTGATGGAACCACGTACCATGCTTTAATGGCGTCAGATTGAGAGGTAGAAAACATGTCAAAAAGCGAGTCTAGTTGCCCGTGGAATGCGGAGCAAATCAAACTTTTAAAAGAGGAATGGGTTAATGGAGTGAGTGGGCGTGAGATTGCTGATAAATTCAATTTGCTGTACCCGCAGTATAAGATGAAGCGGTCGGCAGTACTCGGAAAAGCACACCGACTAAAACTTGCTGAACGTCGGATTCAAGGAGTAAAAAAACCGAAAGTTCAACAAGCAAAGTTGAAATCTTTTCCGAGGAAGAAACGGAAAAAATTAGTGAACTTGCCAGTTGTGGCATCAATAACAATTGTACGCAAAACTCTCGCACCAGCACCTCTGCCAAATAGACAATTGACTGTTCGGACACTCACGAACGAAACCTGCAAGTGGCCTGTAGGAAACCCCGGTGAGGATGACTTTTGTTTCTGCGGACATAAGCCGAGAGACAGATCACCTTATTGCGAATATCACTCACGGCAGGCGCATCAGCCTCAGAAAACCAACCGTCCAGTATACGTGTACTGACAAACCTAAGCCTCTGCACACATTCGTGCAGAGGCTTTTTGTACATACGCGCTTTCATTCATTGACCCTGTCGAACAAAAATGTTTTTATAACCGTAGAAAATTGTTTATAGAGGAGATGCGACATGGAAAAAAAGCCAGATCCAGGCTGGGATGATTCGACCAGAGAAATATTGAGGAAAGGCTGGGCTCGAGGTGATTCCCGAAAGGTAATCTCAAGCACGATTGGCAGAGCTCATTCACCGAGCGCAATTGGTGCTGAAGCAAGACGCCTCAAACTCGGTATACACCCAAACATTATCATTAACCCAGAAACCAAAAGTCGCGTTGGGCACGTGCTACGCGACGCAGCAAATACCTCTGATTTGAAAGAGCCAAAAATTACTGGCGTGCCTTCTATGCCACCGCTCCCAGTCAGTCGTTTCACCAACTCGAAGTAGCACAAATCGCCCATCTAAAAAAGTGGGCGATTTCTTTTTAATAACTATGCTATTAGTTGACACAAATCAAGTTCCCTAGTATTTGTGGGTACGACATGAACACACTCGTCATAGTGGAATCGCCTTCAAAAGCGAAAACAATAAAAAAATACCTCGGCAAGGGTTATGAGGTGCTGGCCTCTGTTGGCCATGTGCGTGATTTGCCTAAAAATAATGCGAAGGCGATTGATATTGAAGGTGGTTTTATTCCAAACTATGAGACTTCGAAAGATAAGGCAAAAATCATAGCTGACCTTAAAAAAGCCGCAGGAAAAGCGGACAACGTTCTCCTCGCGACTGACCCCGACCGCGAGGGTGAAGCCATTGCATGGCACGTGGCTGAACTTATTAAAGGAGACAACAAACATATAAAACGCGTTGTTTTCCACGAAATTACAGAAGATGCTGTGAATGAGGCTATAACACATCCGCGCGCAGTAGACCAAAACCTGCGCAAAGCGCAGGAAGCGCGACGCGTGCTCGACAGACTCGTTGGTTATGACCTTTCTGGCCTTATCTGGAAAAAAGTCCGTTACGGACTTTCTGCAGGTCGTGTACAATCTCCCGCGCTCCGCATCCTTATGGAACGCGAACGCGAAATCCGCGCCTTTATCCCAGAAGCGTATTTTGTTATTACAGCTGATGGGAAATCGAAAGATGGAGCTTCACTTGTTCTCACCTGCGTCGAAGAGCCACGTGACATTAATGAGGCTGAACGAATAGTGTCCGTAGGTGAAAACGGCACTTGGACAATTTCAGACGTTGTAGAGAGCGAACAGAAGCGAAGCCCCCGTCCTCCATTTACCACTTCAACACTACAGCAGTCTGCATCCACTCGACTCGGCTTCTCCCCTTCACGTACAATGCGAGCTGCTCAGAAACTGTACGAAGCGGGTCACATTACCTATATGCGTACCGACAGTGTGACATTGAGCAATGTCGCGCTCGGCGATATTGGAAGACTTGTAGAAAAAGAATACGGAAAGAAATATCTGGCTATTCGCGCGTGGAAAACAAAAAGCAAATCTGCGCAAGAAGCGCACGAGGCAATTCGTCCAACTCATGTGCAAACAGAACATGCTGGAGCCACGGCAGACGAACATAGTCTGTATGAACTCATTCGAGCACGCACCGTTGCGTCGCAGATGAGCGAAGCACTTTTGAAGAAAACACGCATTGAAGCGAGTGTTGCGCCACAAGGCACTGACAAGGAAATTCCACTTTTTATAACAAACGGTTCACGCGTTATTTTTGATGGATGGCTTCTTGCGGACCCGCGCGCGCGCGGCGAAGATGTTGAAGTACCACTTGTGCACCAGAACGAACTGTTCACGCTCGCAAAGATTGAAAAAGTAGGTAAAGAGACGCAGCCACCATCCCGCTATAGTGAGGCTGGTCTTATAAAGGAACTAGAAAAACGTGGTATTGGACGTCCATCAACGTACGCGTCTATTATGAATACCATCGTCGCGCGCGGATACGTAGAGAAACAAGGGCGTACGCTTATACCGACAGATACGGGCGATGTCGTTTCATCGTTCCTTGAAGAGCATTTCACAGATTACATCAGCGATACATTTACAAGCGAGATGGAGGACAAGCTCGACAATATTGCTGAAGGTACAGGTGAATACGAAAAAACACTTCGCGAATTTTATACGCCGTTTTCCAAGGCAGTCGCTGGAAAGGAACATATAGACAAATTGACAACACTCGGCGATGCTCCGGCTGAATTCCCTTGTCCAAAGTGTGGAAGCCCTATGATAGTGAAGCTGGGACGAGGAGGTAAATTCCTTTCATGTGCTACGTTCCCTGTCTGCGATGGTTCGCGCATGATAGACGGTACAGAAATTAAAGCGACCGAACCTATTGGTATGCATCCAGAAACAGAAGAACCGATTTTCGTATTAAATGGAAAATTTGGACCATACGTCCAACAAGGAGTTACACCAGAAAAAAAGCCTAAGGTGAAGAAACCTCGCAAGAAGAAAGGAGACCCTGTAAGTGAAATAATTGAACCAGTTGAAGTGAAACCACGTCGTGCATCCATTCCAAAAGGAAAAGTGGTGAGCGAAGTCACCCTTGCTGATGCGCTTCACTACCTTTCGCTTCCCCGCATTTTGGGAAGTCATCCAGAGACGAGTACTGACATCGTTTCAAACATTGGTCGCTTTGGGCCGTATCTCGCTTACAACAGCGATTTCCGTTCGCTTAAAAAAGGTGACGACCCATACACGATTACGCTTGAGCGTGCTGTTGAAATATTGAATACGCCAAAGCCAGGGCGAAAGGGAGAAAAAATGATCCGCGAAATTGGCCCTCATCCAAAAACTAAAAAAATGCTTCGTATCTACGAATCGAAGTCTGGAAAGTACTTTAAGAAGGGTTTCAAGCGCATAGATATTCCTGAAAACACAGACATCGATGCTCTCACTGTTGAAGACGCAGTCGCATATCTCAAATAGTTTTTTTGCAGGGAGGGCGAGAGAAGCGTACAATATGCAAATGTCCGATATCGATGAAATTCTCTCAAAACTGTCTTCCTCCGAAGAAGAAGACCGTGTCCTTGTAAAGAAGGCATACGAATATGCTTATGAGGCTCACAAAGGCCATGAGCGGTATTCCGGTAAGCCATACATTACCCACCTTGCCTCAGTGGGAAAGATGCTTGCTGAAATGGGTATGGGTGCGAAAACCGTTGCTGCTGGACTCCTCCACGACACAATCGAAGATACGAAAGTTACGCCCGCAGAAATCCGTGAAAGGTTTGGCGACGAAGTTCTTTTTCTTGTTGAAGGTGTTACAAAGCTCGGAAGCGTGCGCTACCACGGCGCCGACCGCCACAACGAAAGTCTGCGTAAATTATTTGTAGCAACTTCGGAAGACATACGCGTACTTATCATTAAGCTTGTTGACAGGCTTCACAACATGCAGACACTGCAGTTTGTCCCTGAAGTGAAGCGTTTGCGAATCGCCAGAGAGACGCTTGAAATTTATGTGCCCGTCGCGCATCGCCTTGGCATGGGACGCATCCGAAAGGAACTTGAAGACTTGGCGTTCCCCTATGTGCACCCAAGGGATTTTGCGCGCGTTACGGAACTTATCAAACCGTACATGAAGAATGTATTTGAAAGGCTTGAAAAGGATCGCAAGACGCTCCAGAAAAGACTTGCAGAAGAAAAGAATATGGGAGAGTTCCGTACATCATATCGAGTGAAAGGCACCTACAGCCTCTACAAAAAACTTGAAAGAAAAGAATGGGACGCAGAGCAAATCCATGACCTGCTCGCCATCCGCGTCGTCGTTCCTACACTCGAAGACTGCTATCGCGTTCTTGGCATTGTACACGCCCTGTGGCGCCCTCTTCCGCGCCGAGTGAAGGATTATATCGCCTTCCCCAAACCGAATGGGTACCAGTCGCTACACACAACAGTAATTACTGCGGAAGAGCACATTATGGAAGTGCAGATTCGAACTGAAGCCATGCATCGGGAGAGCGAGTTTGGCGTTGCGTCCCATCTCTCATATAAAGCGGAACAAGAGGGCGGAGACCTTACCGCAAGTCAGTCTCGTACATGGGTCTCACAGCTCATTCCTTCCCTATTCCGTCCATTCAGCTGGAAAACAAAAAAGAAAGTTGAGGTAGTTCAGCAAACTGTCGACGAGAAAATTGATTATTTGAAAAAAGATCAGGTGCCGAAATGGATTCAGGAAGTTGCGGAAGCCCATCAAGCGACGCATGACACCGACGATTTTGTTTCCGACTTGAAACAAGACTTCTTCACACACCGAATCTTTGTGTTCACCCCGCAAGGCGATGTGATTGACCTTCCTATAGGTGCAACTACAATAGATTTCGCGTACGCTGTTCATTCAGATATTGGAGACCACACGTCAGGTTCAAAAGTAAATGGAAAAATGGTTGCCTTGAGCACCGAATTACATAACGGTGATATTGTTTCAATCATCACCAAGGATAAGAGTCAGCCAACAGCAAAATGGCTTGAGTTTGTGAAGACAAGTATGGCTCAGCGCCGCATCCGCGCCGCTCTTGGATTGCAGACTACAGAGAAAAATTCTTAATATCGTAGAGGTCTGGTGATTCGTCAAATTTTTCTACCTTCGAACGGTCGTCTTCAGGTTTTTCCGGTTCTATCGCGTCCACTGATACAACGACAGCCTCACTGCTCCCGTCTTGCGGTACAGAGACCGTTTCCTGTGCAGGGATTGTTGGTATTTCGCTCACAAACGGTTCTTGCATTGTGGGATGATTATTTGCATCAATCATATCGAGTATTTTACGCAAATCGTCCGGTGAAAAATAATCAATCACAACCTTCCCGCCAAAATCAGTGCGTGAAATCTGCACGCGCGTACCGAGAGATTCTGTAAGTTGTTTTTCCATTGCAATAAGTTCTGGGTCTATGTCCCAATCCTTTTTACGGACTCTCTCTACTGCAATCTTTCGTGAGATGCGTTCAACATCGCGCACTGAAAGTTTCTTCAGAAGTATTTCTTTATAGAGCGTCATTTGCTCTTCCGGCCGTTCCGTGAGCATCAAGAGAGCTCGTCCATGACCTTCTGTTATTTCACCTTTTCGTATTGAAGTAAGGAACTCGTCTGGGAGCCCAAGGAGGCGGAGCGTGTTTGTAACATACTCTCGACTTCTCCCAACTTTAGCGGCAACTTGCGAATGAGAAAGCGTGAATTGGTCTGCGAGCTGTCGAAACGCAAGAGCGCGGTCAACAGGGTTTAAGTCTTCGCGTTGAAGGTTTTCAATGATTGCAAGCTCGAGCTTCATGCGGTCGCTCTCTTCACCAGTACGTATGATGACCGGTACTTGCTGAAGACCCGCGAGTTTCGATGCACGAAGGCGGCGCTCACCTGCAATGAGTTCATATTCAGAGCTCCACCCGCCGTCTTCCTTTTGTACCTCCTTTCGCGTCACGACAAGCGGCTGTAACACGCCGTACATGCGAATAGATTCAGAGAGTTCTTTAAGACGATGCTCATCAAATTCCCGTCTCGGTTGAAACGGGTTTGGACTGATTTTATGTAGTTCCACCCAAAAAATGGAATTCCCTTCCAATGCCATATATGCGAATTGTAGCACATTGGTATTTGAGGAACCTGTGGAATATTGATTGGCACTTTCCTTACAGGAACAGTATACCTTTCGTATTTTCTCATTCTTTTAGATTCAAAAATATGCAAAAGGTCTTCGAGTCCCTCACAAAAGACACGCAGGTGCCTTTCTCTCCAGCACGCAAAAGTCCGCTTTTAGCGGACTTAATTGTGCTGGAGGAGGGACTCGAACCCTCAACCCTTGCGAGACACGATTTTGAGTCGTGCGCGTATACCATTCCGCCACTCCAGCTTTACTGAAACGGTCTGGGAGACCGTTTCAGAGTGTATCACAGACCCAGAATCAGCGGTATTTACTTCAACATCGCTGTACGTGTTTCAACGTCATAGATACCAGTGACAGGTATTTTTGCTTTAGTTTGATACTCGCTTACTGCAGCGGCAGTTGCAGGACCGTAGTACCCAGTCGCCCCTGAACCCAATAGTTTAATCGCAGCAGGTCCCGAGTTTTTTGATATCAAGTAGAATTGAATCAAACTCACCTCCCCGCCTTGTGATTCAAGAGCCAACTGCTTGGTTACAAACCTAGGAATTGAATTTATGATCGTATCGAGCTGTTTTTGAAGGGATTCAGTACTTATAATTCCCTTGTCTTTCAATTCTGAACTTATGAGTGAAGGCAGTTCGTACCCACTATTCACTGCGATCTGGAATTCTTTTGTGTAGCGCGTGACAAGAAATTCTGCTAAGTCCTTCTCATCATCTAGTTTCTTAAATCCACGATTCAAGAATTCCATCTTCTCTCTTAAGTCATACTCTTTTTTTATTCTCAGGTAGGGGTCAGTCGCGTCATCATCTCGCACTTCAAAGTGTAAGTGCGAAGCACCACCTTTTGCATTTCCTGTGTCACCAACCGTTCCGATTACATCACCGACTTTTAGCACATCTCCGCTCTTAATTTCAGCAGTTGTGTCGAGATGCATGTATACAAACCGTTCACCTCCTGGGTTCGCAGTCGAGACAAATTTTCCCGAACTTGGACCATCGCCAACATTAAGTACCACAGCTTCTGTCGGTGTAACAACTGGCGTTCCAATGGGTGCCATTATATCGAGCCCTTCGTGTGTACGTGTTCCCCCGCCTCGCACATCACCAAAATTTGGCGTGATATTCGAAAGTGTTACGCCCAAAAGAACTGGAATCTCAAACGTTTTTACCTTATCCTCATCGAGCGCTTTTATTTTCCTATTGAGGCTAGAACTGTACCCACCCCGTCCCATTGTGTGTGCCGCTTCTGTGGGGACTGATGCACTTAGAATCAACAGAGCTAAAAAAATAAACATACATCCTCGTATGAACGCCTTTTGTATCATTCAGTTATTATAACAAAATCCGAGAGCAACTGTTTTATTTCTTCACGATTGCTTCATTCCCACTTTCCAAAAAAATATGAAAGATAATAAAACAGGGCATCTGTGATGCCCTGTTATTTTTTGCATGACGCCGCCGCAAGAGCAAGCATTCTTTTTTCTAAGTCTCTAGTAATTACTTTTTTATCTCTCTCGTTCGGATATTGAATACACTCGCCAATATGTAGCGTGAGCCGTTTGCGGAAGTTCGGGAAACGACTACCAATCGGTAACACGTCTTCTCCGCCTTCCACCCATACAAGAAGGACTGGAGCGCCTGTGACAGCAACGAGCGCACCGATACCATCTTCGAAAGGACCTATCTTGTGTCCTTCTAATGTTAGGTGCGTACTCGCCTTTCCCGTTCTTCCTCCTTCTGGAAAGAGAATAATGTTACAGCCAGAATGGAGTGCGCGAACCATCTGGCGAAACGCACTCACGCGAGCTTGTCTATCTTCTTTACTATCTCCACGCTGAACCAAAATAAAAAAATCTTTCGCAAGTCCGATGAGGCCTCCGGAAAAATTCTTCTTATCTGGCGTACTGTACGGCGCACGGCGCACCCCTTTTAAAAGAAAGTGCGGTGCGAACAACCCGTAGAGCATGAACGTTTCATACAAAGACGGATGATTCGAACACACGATAAGCCCTTGCGGGTTTTTTGGAAAACGCGTCCGGTGTGTCACTTGTATATGCCCAAACAATCGCCCGAGGTAATACCAGAGGGCGACTACGAGCAATATAATGTATTGCTTCATGTCTCTCTCCTTCTGTTCTGCCTCCAAAAATCAATCTGCCTGAAGCCTAACGAAAAAGGCGTGAACATGCAATGAGCCTTTACAAAGAGCGTATTCGGGACTAAAGTTTCATCAGTTAGGTTCTAAACGCGGAGGAAACCATGTCCATAAGTGCCTCACACTGGGCTGCCGTCTGCTCAAACGTACGAGCACATGCAAACAAGCTTCATCCTTTTGATAAAAAGGCTGCAAGAAAACTTGAACATCATCTTCTGGCTATCGTCTCGAAAGAAGATTTGGAGGATATGCATGAGAAGTCAGAAAAGATTACGTCAGGGTGGGATAGACGGCTGCGCAGATGCAACGAAGGCACTACTGTCTCAATGTGGTTCTGGAAACTTTGGTACGGCTATCTTTAATTCAACAATAACTTTCAGCCACATTCATGTGGCTGTTTTCTTTTCTCCCGCTTTAGGTATACTGCCACCAGACTTGAAATTGGAGGACAACTGAATGACACATGATTGGTTAAAGAAGTTCCGCGATATCGGCATGCTTTGGCAGCATGACGGCAACCCCAGGCGTCCTTACGCAAAACTAACGTCAGGAATGATAAGTGATGGATTTGTGAATTGCTCACAACTCATTACTCGTCCAAGAATGCTTCATGAAGCAGTACATGAACTGCTCGGAAAATTTATATCGCCTGGAAAGCAACACTCGGTTATTGGTCAAGCTATGGGTAGCATTACCATTGGTCACGCCGCTGCCTTTATTCTTGAATCAAGATTCTATTGGGCTGTGAAGACTAGGAGTGGGGGTATGGAAATTGACCCACGCTTCCTGATTGATAAGAGCATCCCTGCAATTCTTATAGAAGATGTCACAACGACTGGTGAAACATCAATGAAATCAAAGCGTGCATTGGAAGCTATCGATGTTCCCGTCCTGCCTATCATATATTCAATCGTGAATAGGTCCGGTAAAAAAAGTATTGACGGTATGGAAATCAGGTCTCTCATAGATTTGAATTTCGCAACATGGGATTTTGGCAATAATCCCCACGTCAACGGCGGTCTTGAGTTAGTCGGAGCAGTTCGTCCTAAGGAAGACAACAATTGGGACCTTCTCACCAAAACCTACGCGTAAACTCTCCCCTCGGCATACTATGCGCCGAGGGGTTTTTTTATGCTAGGATTCGCAGAATGAAGAAAGTGATGAAACAAAAGATTGTTGTTATCGTGGGACCAACGTGTTCTGGGAAAACAGCGCTTTCAATACGACTCGCAAAAAGCTTCAATGGCGAGGTTATTTCTGCTGATTCTCGACAAGTATATAGAGGACTCAATATTGGCACGGGGAAAGTGACGAAGAAAGAAATAGCTGGAGTTCCTCACCATCTCCTTGATGTTGCATCACCAAAGAGAGTGTACACAGCCCATGATTTCACACACGATGGCAGAAAAGCGATTGACAGAATTGTGAAACGAGAAAAACTACCGATTGTGGCAGGTGGCACTGGTTTTTATATTGATGCACTTGTCGGCAGTATTTCACTTCCAAACGTTCCGCCGAATCCAGTGCTTCGTAAAAAGCTTGAGAAGAAAACAGCTGAGCAGTTGTTTAAGCTTCTAGAGAGAAAAGATTCAGTTCGAGCTCTAAGTATTGATAAAGATAATCCTGTACGACTTATTCGTGCACTTGAGATTGCGGAGGCACTTGGAAAGAATCCCCCATCGGTTTCTGAACCTATATACGATATTCTCTGGATTGGTATTGCTCCTAAAAAAGAAATCCTTAAAAAGAAAATCAACGAACGATTACTTGCACGTATGAAACAAGGCATGATAAGAGAAGGAACTAGCCTTCGCAAAAGCGGACTCTCTCACAAGCGCATGGAAGCACTCGGACTCGAATACAGGTATCTTTCACGATTGCTTCGAAAGACAATTACAAAAAAAGAGTTTTTGACAGAACTCGAGCAAGAAATAAATCATTTCACTAAACGCCAAATGACGTATTGGAAGCGAAATAAGAAAATCACTTGGTTTGACCCCAAAGATCTGAAGGAGATTGAGGCTACTGTGAAAATATTCCTTGCTCAATAAATATCACGTCCGTGGGGATGGAGGAATGGATGTAAAATTTTCTGCAGTACGGCAGCTAAAAAAAGCGTGCCGAATAAATACATTGCTCCATCCTTTACAGGCAGTTTATAGAACATGTACACGACTGTTGCTATCCAAGCCAGTCCGCTTATACTGCCGATTGTTCGTCGGAAATAGCCGTTTCCCTCTATGCCAAATACCATTATGAATGTCGCGAGAACTCCGAAGATATAGACATAATTTATATCAATCATAGCGATAGTATAGCGTATCCACTAATGTGTCGTACAAGGTATTTCGAATCAAGGTTCGACTCCTTCAGATTCTGTTCGGGTTGTATGTTGTGGTCACAGATAATTTTGCTAACACAAAATTTCCGCGGCCCACGAGGATTCTTTCCCTACGGGAGCGGTATAGGTTTCATATGTGCGGTCACAGGTTACTAATCATTTTAGTCAAAGTATTCCTAAAATAATAAGTACCTTCGACTCCGCCTCGACTGTTGCTGAAGCAACATGTCTGCGGCCCCCGCACAGGTACGCAAGCAAAGCAGTTTGCTTACTATAGAAAAAGCAGTCATTTTTATGACTGCTTTTTCTATGCCTGTGCGGGCCCACGAGGATTCGAACATTACATGTTCAGTACCCGTTGAGGATACTTTTGTTGTTATACACAAAAGTATCTCGCAACAGCTTCGAATCCTCGTGGGCA
>Ga0163150_10002204_pt1 | contig 30643 bp, 25 predicted proteins | sample OliLakLV19P2IB_FD_148628 | JGI IMG/M metagenome (GOLD analysis project Ga0163150, IMG submission 148628) | Freshwater microbial mat bacterial communities from Lake Vanda, McMurdo Dry Valleys, Antarctica - Oligotrophic Lake LV.19.P2.IB | ecosystem: Environmental > Aquatic > Freshwater > Lake >...
CCGCCGTTCTCATTCCTTGCAGAGCGGCGTAGACCAGCCGCGTACCAATGCCCCGGCCGCGATGTTCCGGAACAATTCCCACGTTCTGAATCGCGCCCGTCAGACCGTCGCCCCGGATGGCCTGGATCGTTCCGCACGGCGATTGCCGGTTGGCCCCGGTTTCGACCAATACCGCCAGCCAACAACATCCGGGCAAGAAACCCTCGCGGGTCGCGATGTCCTGCATCAATCGATGACAGCCTTCCTCGTGACCGAGGCTGGGGAAAACTGCAGAATCCGATCCGTCCAGGAAACTTTGCAGTTTGACTCCGGCATGTGCCTCCAGCAGGGAATCCTGCCAGGGCAACAGTTCGTAGCGGGCTGGAGGTTCCAGCTCGGGAATGGATCTACACTGCAGGTCAAACTCCATACGGAACCTGCGGAACCAGACAGGCATGGGTCGTTCTCAAAAGGTTGGCGAATTGCCATTTCCAAATCCGGCTCCCTGGACCGAAAGAAAATGACGCCAAAACTCCGCAAGGAACCGGACTCTTCCAAACCTCAACGCGAAGATTGAACCGGGGTCTCCCGGGCAGTACCTTCGACCACTTCGGGCCGGTCGGGACCGGGCCGTCCACCGACTTGAACAACCTGGACTTTTTCCCGAATCCAGGAGTTCAGCCGGCTTCGATACCACTGGCGGCATCGGGGAATCAACATGCTGAATCCGGCCAAATCTGTCAACAGTCCTGGAGTAATCAGCAGACAGGCCCCCAACAGGATCATGAATCCGTCGGAAAAAAGTTCGGCCGGAATTTCACGCTGGTGCAACCGCGCGCGGGTCCGGTCCAACAGCCATTGCCACTGTTTTCTGGCAAACCAGGCCCCTGTAACTCCTGTCACCACGACGATCATAATCGTCACCGGAACGCCGGTATATTTGGACAGGATCAGCAGCAAAACCAGGTCGGTCAGCGGCAAGGCGATAAACAGCAACAACAATCGGGCAAACATTTTCTGTTTTCTCTTTCGCCTTCACCATCCCGTATGCCAGCGATGTTTCAACGCTTCCGGAATTTTCAATGGCCGTCGCGATCCGACTCCGATTCCGGCTTCGTTTCCGGTTTGCCGTGTAACCAGCCCCGAACAGACTGAAAGGCCCGATTCACCAGCTTTCCGCTCAGCAAATCCGCAGTGACCGTCGTTCGATCCATTGCAAAATTGTACCACAATGCTTCCACGTACGGTTCGCCCATGTGCGAAGTCACAGCAAACAGCCCGTCCGCCCAAATCTCCCGGGCTGCACTGCGGTAATGTTCGAAGATATGCTGATCGATGTTCGCCTTACCCGGTAACCGACAGATGGTTATCCTGCTCCCCGGTCCAAAACCCCGTTGTCTGCTGCCCTTCATCCGGTCGAAGTTTGGCCGGCACGATGAACGGTGCGATTCGGGATACTGTCGGAGCGACGTGCAGGGGGTCCAATCCAATCATCCACCAGATAATGATCTGCGCCACCGGCAGGGCCAACAGGGCCCCCATCACCACTTTGGCAAATTCCACCGCAGGGACCCGGGGCTTTACCGACCGTTTGCTTTCCTCGGCCCAGGCATGACTTGTTCTGTTTCGTTGCGACTTGCGTTTTTGCTTTCTGTCGGCATCACTCCGCCGCAAACGGGTTGCTTCACTGTTCGGCGACTCCACCCCCGGTTTCCCGGACTTCCGCCTGCGGCGGCGTGAACCATTTCGCAGAATGTCGGGAACTTCCAGCAGACTGGGCACCGATGCGACAAGTTCCAGCTGGTTGGCAGTTTCAGTCGCTCCAACCTGAACCATGTCCGGTTTCGGAGATAATTCTCCATCGCCCCGGACCACGATCAATTCCGGAATCAAGTCGGGCAACAGGGCCCGTACCGGATAACGGTCATTGCATGTCGGACACTGAACCATCGCCTCGATGTTGACGCACGCGGGCAACTTGACAAAGGCCCCGCAGTCGGGACATGTCGTGATGATCGGATCACGGCTCAAGTCCGTTCTGGATGATGTTGTATTCATTGCCCTGTGCCTGCTGGTCTCTGGAATCGCAATGACTCGCTCCAATTGCCTGTCTGTTCCGACATGAAAGGCCCTGTGTTTTTGCGGACATGCTGTGACTCCAAGTATAACACGCCAAGCTGTTCGGGGCATTTTGGGGAAGCAACCAAATACCGGCGTCCAGCAGAGTCGAGACAAATATTCCGCGTATTCCCTACAAACGACATACCCCTCGTTGCACTTTTCCCGCAGATGACGCAAAAGGGGCAGGGGGGAGACACTTTTTCCGGTGGCACGCTGAACCAGTTCGGCCGGTCCAATCAACTGTCCATATTGATAGATATGTTCGGTCATCCATCGCCGGAGTGGCTTTTAATGTTTGAATCTGTATTCGGAGTCATGGCTGGTCAAAAGTAGGGGCACGTTGGAACGATTCGCCGAATGAATCTTCGATCACTGACAATTGACGAAGGGTACAAAGTACCATAAACAGGGAAATCCCTCCGGCCATGTTGGCCTACAAGCACAACCCGAGCTGACTGATTTTCATGACACCGTTCTCTGGCCGCAGCGTCTATTTGATGTCCCGCAGCAATACTGCGATGTTGGTAATTGATATCCAGGAAAAGCTGGTAACCAAAATACCTGGCGACCGGGCCCTTTGCTGGAATGTCGGCCGCCTGATTGACGGGGCCCGTCTTCTCGGCCTGCCGGTTCACTGCACGGAACAGTATCCGCAGGGTTTGGGGCAGACCGTCGGAGAGTTGCGGGAGAAACTGGACAGGCCAATGGAAAAGCGGATGTTCAGTTGCAGGGAATGCACGGAATTGATTTCCGGGCAACGGGCTGCCGGAATCGAAAACGTGCTGTTGTGCGGAATAGAAACTCACGTCTGCGTCCAGCAAACTGCGCTGGACCTGGTCTCAGCCGGGCTGTCCGTGTTCCTGGCTGTTGACGCAGTTGGATCGCGGTTTGCAATCGACCATGCAACGGCACTGGGCAGAATGCAGGCGGCGGGGGTCACCCTGACGACGACCGAATCAGCACTGTTCGAATGGTGTGAGACTTCCAGCGCCGCAGAATTCAAATCGATCAGCAAACTGGTCCAGCAGTCCGCCCCTGCGGAATAGGCCAGGCCGTCAACAGCTGACTGCCTGGCCACCGTTTGATTCCAGGAATGGTCCTACCGTCCGCGGAAGAGTGCCGAGATTCCGTAGGTGAAGAACGCGCCAATTCCAAAGTTGACCAGTTCTTCCTGTGGTTTGAAGCGGAGAATCAGTGTGTCCCCGGCCATCACCAGAATTCTGGACCTGGGATTGTTGATGGCCCGATTGACGTCGATCCGGATAGCAACCTGCTGTTTGCCAGGCAATCGGCGCAGGACGATCAACTCTGTGGGGGGCACTCCCTGAACACCCGAACCAAATTGACCAATCTGGTTGCCTGTTCCAATCGAGTTCCCGGCCACCGACATGGCACCGATCACATCGAGGTCATAATCACGCGGAATCAGGAATTCCCCGCCGCGCAACAATCCGCCAGTGTAGTAAAAGTCCGTTTCACGTGAATCGACGTACAGGATGTCTCCGTCTTTCAGGATAATGTCTTCGGTCCGGATTTGCGGTTGTTCTCCGGGATTCAGGCGGGTCGGAATCTTGAGCACGTTCGATTCATCACTGACAGCTGGCAAAACGCTGTAGGGAAATTCTTCGGCACTGTGGGAGCGGTAAAACTCGTTGATTTCCCGGTCCCTGTTTGCCTGGGAAACGCGATCGCCCCGCAATACACGGATTTCCGATTCGGCATTGACACCGGGCATACCCCCGGACTGTGAAAGCGCGTTCAGGACGTCGTTTTTGTACGCGGGCATTTGAAGTACAAAGCCACGACTGCTGAAGTCGCTGCGGTTCGACACGGCCCCCTGGCCTCCTCCCTGACCACCACCACCAAATTGTGGGTTGAAAAAGCTGGTTGAATTGTCCTGTCGAACCACGAATACCCGGTAGGTTCTCTCCCGCATCAAGGTCACGATGATCCGGGCATCGTCCGTCAACAACGGCTTTTCTCCATCGCGATACGTTCTCGATACCAGTTGCTCAACCTGTTGAATATTCAGGCCACGAACCGGGATCGGCTTGACCAGTGGAAGCGAAATGGTTCCGTCTTCGCGAACAGGCACGGGAAAACCGATTGCCGGTGGAAGGTCGCTGCCTTGTTCGGGCATTACGACCGGAGGTGCTTCATCCACAGTTCCCAGAACGCCTTCAATGAAAACACCAAGCACATCCCCCTTGTCCATTTGGTAGTAGGCCGGCTTGGGCTGTCGCAGCCTGGAAACGTCAATCGGCACCTTGTCTGCCTGCGGTTCCGCAAGAAACTGGGGCGGGAGTCGCTCAGCAGGAATCGTGTCGATCGGCGAAAGGATTGCTGTGCATCCGGACAAAACCGGCAGCAGCAAAACGCAGCCCAGCATCAGGGCACGCTGAATGGTCCGGTTAGGAATCGTCGATTTGTTGATCATGGACATCATCTCGAAACTACTCCGATTGGCTCGCTAATATGCGACAGGACATTTCCTGAGTGGACGGGGGAACCGGTTTCGTTATCTCGTTTTGGGAGGGGGTGGGGCGATCTCGGCCGCTTTGGGCGTTTTGGTCCCCGGTGTTGCCAGAGACCAGTCACGCGTCGGCAGTGCCAGCGGTCCCTTGACTTCACCGACTGTCGCCGATTCTCCAAATCCGGAAACCGGATCCCCAGCAACATCATTGCGGACCACTCGAATGTCGGACGGCAACTTCACACCTTCCTTCTGTTGTGAAATCGCAGCATCCAGCATTTGGGACATGTAAACATTGCTGTACCGACCCGCGTTGTCACTTTTGGCCACGGCTGCCCCTTCCGGAAAGCCTTCAAACCATTCGTTGACGCAAACCGAACCCTGCTGGGATTGATACTGGGAGGTCCAGTAGTCTTTGGGTGGCAAGCCGGGTGCATTCCCGTCGCCACCGCGGCAGACATTGCAGTAACCTTCGATGAATCCCCGGCGATGATGATCCGTGAACAGGCTGGGGCGGCCGCCGAATTGCTCGTTGTAGGCCCGGGCTGCCCAAACCCGGTCGCGGTAGCTAATAAACGCGTTGTCCAGAAGGGCCCCGCGATTGTTGTAGGGACCGGACATGCAACCCGATGACTGGATCACAACCAGAACGGCCATGACTCCCATCAACCAGCTGCTCAACCCGATTTTCACGCTCGAACGGCAAGGTCTGACCAGGAATGGCTTCCAGGATTTGCCCTGATTGCTGTTTGGTACTGCGGCCATCCGCGTCGCTCCCCTGAATTGATTCCGGTTGCCTGTGGCATGCGGGCAATCGCCTGCATATCGCTACAAAAGCACTCGACCGGGACAGCCCGATCGCCATACTATCAATCGCCGTAAGGGTTGTTCCGGATTTAACGAACCTGAGGCCTACGTCAGAAAATTCGGGAAAAACCAGCTAACCGATGCAATCGCATCAACCGATTGGTTCTAATGCCAGCAGAAAGCTGTAGCCTGCAGAATTCAGACAGCAGGCGCATTCTGGCCCGAACACCTGCAGGAATACGCCCCGAACCTCGCCCGTCCAGGGAATACGCCGCAATCATGGGTACCGGTCGCCAGTACCTGTGCATCAATTGGACCGGCGATAACTCATCGCTTCGCGAACCCGGTCTTGCGCAAGGGAAAGGGCAGCGTCACGCGGTTTAATTCCTGATTCCTTTGCCAGGGTCAGAACAGACGCCGTGTTCTCCTTCATCTTCTCTTCGATTTCCTGGAAAGCCGCTGATTTGGTCCCGCCATGGTACTCCACCGAACCGCAAATAACCCCACCCGCATTGGCGACAAAGTCGGGCACGTTGATGATTCCGCGGTCGTGCAAGATTTCCTCTGCCTCTTCTGTGCACGGAATGTTTGCACCTTGAAGTATCAGCTTGCACTGAAGCCTTCTCGCATTGCTGGCATCAATCACGTCGGGTTGGGCTGCCGGCACAAAAATATCGACTTCCAGATCAACAAAATCATTGCGGCCAAGAATCTGGCTCCCCGACTCGTCGTAATCGGTGATCGGGCGACCCGCCCGCATTAGCGAAACCAGCTTTTCAATATCCAGACCGTCCGGCTGGTAAACCGTTCCCGCAAGATCCGTCGCCGATACAATAACTGCTCCCCGTTTGGGATCGCTCAAGTAACGGGCTGTGTGCTGGCCCACATTGCCAAACCCCTGGATGCTGACCCGCGCACCCTTCAACTCGATTCCGGCAAAGTGTTGGGCTACTTCGGCCGAAACAGCCAGTCCAAATCCCGTGGCGCCTACCTGATCAAGCGGGATTCCTCCAAGTACCGAACTCAATCCCACGCTCCGCCGGATCTCATCCCGAACCCAAGCCATACATGTTTCGTCGGTTCCCATATCCGGCCCAGGAATATATTGGGTCAGCGACTCGATTCCCCGCGCAAACTGCCGGATCAGCGTTTCCTTTTTTTCGGGCATCAGGTTTCGGGCATCGGCGATAATTCCCGCCTTCCCACCTCCATGGGGAATCCCGGCCAGTGCGTTTTTCCAGGTCATCGCCCGGGCCAGCCGGAACACTTCACGCGTCGTTACATCCGAAGTCATCCGGATTCCGCCAATCGCCGGACCGATGCTGCTGTTGTCAACAACCACCATTCCCCGCAATCCACAGCGGGGTTCGTAGATATAGACAATCTTCTCCGGACCAAACTCGTCGCAGAATTCTTCAAAGACACTGTCGCACAAAACGTCCTGCGGCAGATTTGGTTCGGCGATGGACATGATTTGCAATTCCCTGTTGCCACACTCGAAATTTGAATTGATGCTAACTGGACAAAAATCTGATTCGCGTACGAACCGCCCAGATCTTTCCCATCGCAGGGACCTGAGCCCAACTGCACTCGCTGCCCCGAGCTCAATGCTTTCCTGGACTTCCTGAAGTCAATTCGAACCGGCATCAGGATTGAGAATGGGCTGGATTCGGACAACCAGGATTCTACTTTCCCATTGAGGGCATTTTATCAACGATTTACAGCCAATGCCAGTTGCCAATTCAAGCCATTCGGCCGATTACCGGCGCACGGCCTGGGACTTTCATGAATGCGAGCATTTGGTTTCACGCTCATCCTGGACTTGCCGCCAATTCAATCGTCACTGTCCAGAAAATCCTCCGGTCGACCACCCAGCCACGATCGCCCAACGTTAACCAGAAACATTCGCCGCAATGCCTTGCGTCCCAACAGCATGGGAAAACCCATGTTTTTTCGATCATTCAATGTGATCTCGATCGGCCATTGATGACCCATTAGTTCCGCAGCCGTCACGATCACACAACGATCACTGGTTTCACCGTTGGAGCTCCGTATCGGACGAATCTCCAACAACCTTGCCGTGTGCTGCGTAGCCGTTGAATTCCCATCGATGCTGGGAATGGAAAAACGGACCCAGGTAATCAACTCGCCCCGTTTGTTTTCGCGCTGCTCGGTTCCCAAAACAATTGCATCCAGTGAACTCGAAGCCGCTCCGGTGTCGACCTTGCAGGGGAACCGCAAGGCCGAGAGTTTTGGTAACAACACCATTTCTCTCCAGCCGATGATCGGTCGTTTTCGAATATTGATCACGTTGCTGCCTGGCTGGAAAAACCCATTCGCTCTTGCCCAACAGGAGACTTCCCTTTGGGGTTTATCAACGGGAACGCCTTCCCGGTGGATTGGCCGTGCCCCCGGAATATTTTACCGAAAGGCCCTGAAATCCCAATCGGGCCACCCGGGTCGCGATTTGCCGCGTGTGAAGAATTGAAAATTGCTCGTCAACCGGTGATTGCGTGGTCCGCCCGTAGTTTTCGCGCGATTCCCCGATCAGCCGGGCAGCTTGCCTGATTTCTGTCAAAAGCTGTTTAACCGGAAAGCTTTCAATCGGGAGTCTGGCTGGACTTCCGGCCGTGCTTCCCTGACTGCATTTCCGGCCGCAGCTGAATCCGCCAATCTGTACGGGTCGTCCGGGTTATCACAGGCCGTGTCGAAGAATCTGGCAAAAACGGGCCCTCCGCATTTTCCGTGGAACGCGGTTTTACCGATCGATCCGTTTACAGGCCCGCGTTTTGCGCCCTGCCTGCCCCAGTCACCTGTCGGGCCTCCCGGCCCCAGCGGCAGATGAATTGCCTGCGTCAACAAACCCGAAAACACTGTTGCAAAAGTCGAGACCCAAAATCATGTTAGTCCGAATCCTTTTTTCAGCCGTGATTGCCATGGCCGCTGCCAGTCAGGCCGTTGGCCAACAGTACTATGTACCGGAACCGCAGACGAACGCTCCCAACCGCGGCGCTGCAGGCTATTCCATGTCGGATACCACACCCAATCTCCGGCCGGCTTCAGCGACGATCCGGCCTGCAGGACAGGAGCCTGTTCCCCAGACGGCACCGGTCGGAAACAGCTACCTGAACAACAGTTCGGCTGGCTGCTGCGACACCCCGTCCCGTGGACCCGGATCCCGTAACAATTGTGCTTCCAGCCCCGGCGGTTGTGCTGGCAGCCCCGGCGGTTGTGCTGGCAGCCCCGGCGGTTGTGCTGGCAGCGCGGGCGGTTGTGCCAGCAGCCCCGGCGGTTGTGCCAGCAGCGCGGGCGGTTGTGCCGCCAGCCCTTGCGGCAGTAATGCCTGCGGAAGCAACACTGGTGGTTGCGACTCCTGTGCCTGCCCGAATCCACCCGGTTCACGTTACCTGAAAGCCTTTGGTGGATGGAACGAGCCGTATGACATTTCAGTTCCGGCCTCAAACACCACTTTTGATCTCAACAGCGGCTTTGCCTTGGGAGCCGGTATTGGACGGCAAGTGACCTGCAACCTGCGTCGTGAAATCGAATTCACCTGGCGCAACAACACCGCCGATGAACGGGTCGTTCAGGGACAACTTGGTCCACAGATTACCGGACTGGATGGCAACATCAACTGTTTTTCAACCGCCCAAATCCTGCTGTACGATTTGCACCGGCTGAGCGTCGGCGGTTTTACCCCGTACGTTGGCGGTGGAGCTGGCGGAGCCTATGTCGATGCGGACTTCACCGATGGTGTAAATACCTATGCAATCAGCGACCTGGCTTTTTCATACCATGGAATCCTGGGTGTCCAGCGGCAAATGGGTGCCCGGGCGACTGCTTACGCCGAATACCGTTACTTTGGAACGACGAATCTCGAATTCGAAACTCCGATGAACACTTTCGACGTAAACTACCAGGCCCAGGGAGTGTTCGTTGGTTTGCGGCTTGCCCGATAACCCGACACTTTTATCCTGCCAAACGACGATTGGCCACTGTCCCGACCGGAAGCCGGATGGGACAGTGGCTTTTGTCGTTGAATGAGCACAGTCCCGGACCGGCAACTTGAATTCGGGACGCCATTCGGCGATAACGATGGAGTCCAGCTGTCTGCCCCAATAGGGGCCAGACCCCTTTCCGGGTGGACTTCAATTCTGCCGCGATCCCCAATCGAAGCGGCCAGTGTAAGGAATCGCCACGCCGGTTCCGGCGCTGGCAGATCAGGTGCCATGCAACTCGACTACGCTCTGCTCAAATCCATTCATGCCAAGCTGGTGCAGATTGCCGAACTCAACGACCAGAAAGAACGCTTGCCACGAATGCTCAAAGCGTCCCAGGCTGCGGAAGCAGGACTGTTGCGTGAACTGGAGCAGGCCAGGCTGACGCTGACCGCCGTGCGCAAGGTTGCTGACGAAAAACAGTTGCAGTTGTCCATCCGGGAAGCCCGCATCGAGAAGATGACTGGCCAGCGAAATGCAGCGGAGAACAACCGGGAGTTTCAGGTACTGGGTGACCAGATCCAGGCCGACCAGTCTGCCAATGAAGTCCTTTCGGACGAAATCCTGGAATCGCTGGTGCGGGTAGATGAACTGGTTGCACAGGTCGCAACCGCAAAAGAGAACCACGCCAAAGGGATCGCTGAAACTGCCCGGGTCCAGGCCGATGCAGCCGCTCGGGCAACACGGGTCGAAGACGACCTGAACAGGGCGAACAACGAACTCTGCGAACTCGAAAAAAGGTTGCCTGGACCGATCCAGGAGGAATACCGGAGACTGACCCGCTCCTCGGGTGAAAACGCAATGGCCGAAACCGATGGGGAAACTTGCGGCAGCTGTTACAGCGTGGTCACAACCCAGACACTGAGCGATTTGTATGCAAAGAAAGCTGTGTTCTGCAAGAATTGTGGAACGTTGATGTACCACTCCGCCGGAAAGCTGGTCTGAACCAGTCTGGGACTGGAAACGGCGGCTGGCTTGTTTCTGCCATTTCCGGCCAGTTGTCGTCAGGCCTTGCCTGCCGGTAAAAATACGCTGCATCATCCGAATTCGTTTGGGCAATCAAATTTCTTTCAGCGGTTCGCAAGGAATCATGAGCCCGGAGACATCAGGCCAATCGGAACCAGACAGCCTTGAGCTGGCGGGGAGTTTTCGACTGCAGTTGCTGGATCACATCAGCGAACTGGTGTGGAGCCTGACACCGGATGGCCAACGCGTGGTCTACATGAACCGCGCCGCGGCATCCATATACGGTGACACCCAGGACGACCTCCAGAACAAGGACAACTTTTGGCTGGGTGCGATACATCCTGACGACAAACCCTGGATTGTCGAACAGCTGTTGGCGATCGGGGAATCCGGAGAATTCCACCGCCAGTTCCGGGTTTTGCGTTCCGACGGGACGGAGCGGCAGCTGGAAGCCAAGTTTCTCCTGCTGCGTAATGACACCGGGGTGCCGGCCCAGATCGCGGTCATGGCAGATGATACATCGGAGCGGAATCAGGCGCAGCGCAGTTTGACCGAAGCTCAGGCCGTCTACGACGCCCTGGTGGAAAACCTTCCGCTCAAGGTATTTCGCAAGAACAGGCACGGCCGATTTGTTTTTTGCAATCAGACTTTTTGCGATGCTTTGGGAATGCCCCTCGACCAGATCATTGGCAAAACGGATGACGATCTTTTTCCACCAGCCATTGCTGCCAAGTATCGTGCCGACGATCTCCGGATCGTTGAGCAGGGCAAGCCGTATCACGGCGTGGAAGAACATCCCCTGGCGGATGGAACACCGACGTGGGTCGAGGTAATCAAGTCACCCCTCCGTGACCGGGATGGTCGCCGGATCGGCATTCAAGGGGTTTTTTGGGACGTCACGACCAGGAAAAAGGCCGAGCAACAGTTGCAGCAGGCCCGCGAGCTCGCCGAAACTGCCAGCCGGTCCAGGGGTGAATTCCTGGCCAATGTCAGTCACGAAATCCGCACGCCCATGAATGGCATCCTCGGCCTGACCGAACTTCTCCTGGACGCTGTGAACGACCGGAGTCAGCGCGAGTATTTGTCCATGATCCGCCAGTCGGCTGAAGGACTGATGACGCTGATCAATGACATCCTCGACTTCAGCAAAATCGAGTCGGGAAAATTTGAACTCGACCAGGACCGTCTTGATCTTCGCAGCTGTGTCGTTGATGCGGTCCGGGCACTGGCCGTCCGGGCGCACGCAAAAAACCTTGAGCTGGTTGTCGATATCGCACCCCGTTTGCCGCGCGAAGTGGTTGGTGATGCCGCCCGATTGCGGCAGATCCTGAACAATCTGGTCGGGAATGCGATCAAGTTTACTTCCGAAGGACACGTTATCGTCCGGCTGCGGACCGAAGGAATACCCCGGGACCCTGTCTCCATCGTTTTTGAAGTCGAAGATTCCGGAATCGGAATTCCACCAGAGAAAGCCGAATCCATCTTCACCGAATTCGAACAGGTCGACAGCTCGACAACCCGCAATTACGGCGGCACAGGTTTGGGCCTGGCAATCACCCGCCAGCTGGTCCGGATGATGGGGGGCGATATCGGCTTGAACAGCAAGCCCGGTGTTGGAAGCAAATTCTATTTCCGGCTGGACTTGCCTGTGGCCACGCTTGCCCAGGAAGAAAACGAATTTGCCGGGTCGTTGAAAGGAATTTCGGCGCTGGTGATTGACGACCGGGTGGAATCCCGCAACGTGATTGTCCGGATGTTGTTGAACTGGAATATGGATGTCCATGTCGCAAATACAGGACATGCCGGATTGAGCCGGCTGGCGGAACTCCGCAGCGAGCAGCGGCAGGTCAATGTCGTGCTGTTGGACGACGGATTGCCAGACCTTTCCACCAGCCAGTTTCTGAAAAAATTGGCCCTGCTCCCGGGTCACAAGGACGATCCGCCGCGAGTCGCATTGCTGACACGATTCCAGCCTTTGACGCGCCGGCAGGCTCTGGCCGATCTGGACCGGATTCACAAACCGCTTGTGGAATCGGAACTGGGTATGACTTTGATGGCGATGATGGGACTGGCCACCAGCACCACGGCAGTCCAGTCAGCTGAATCCCGCCCGGCCGGTTCCATCATCCGGGTCCTGCTGGCCGAAGACAATCTGGTCAATCAGCGGGTGGCCCTGGTGATGCTGGAAAAAATGGGTTGTGTTGTAACGACCGCAGTCAATGGTAAAGAAGCCCTGGCCCTCGCAAGCGAACAGCCATTCGATGTCATTTTGATGGATGTGCAAATGCCGCACATGGATGGCCAGGAAGCGACCCGTCAAATCCGCAAACTGGGTTCTACCCCGTCCCGTGTCCGGATCGTTGGACTGTCTGCCCATGCTGGCAGTGAACACCGGGCGGCCTGTCTGGCGGCGGGCATGGATGATTACCTGGCCAAACCGATCCGCAGTTCGGAATTGCGCCTGATGATTGAATCGGCCGCCGAACCCACATCGGGCACTGGCCGAGCCAAAAAGGCCGTAAGGACTGGCAGTCTTGCCATTGTGAACTGGGAGCACGCGATGGATACCGTGGGTGGCGAACGGTCGCTGCTCAACGAAATTATCGCGGTTTTCATCGACGACAGTCCCAAACAGATGATTGCCATCGAAGCCTCGCTGGCCGCCGCTGACACGACCGCATTGCGCCGCCAAACACACGGATTGCGGGGAGCACTAAGCTACCTGGGCGCCGAGGCATCGGTGGCGGTAATTACGGAACTGGAACAAATTGCCCTCTCGGGAGACCTTTCCAATGCAGAAGAATCCAGAAAAAGACTGGTAATTGAACTTAAACAATTGACTTCCGAGCTTTTGAGATTTAAAAATGCCAAATAGAGTTTAGACTGGTTCCTGTGGGCCAATTTTCAAACGGATGGAGCTGACCGATGCCAACTGTAATGGTCGTGGATGATACTGCGGTGGATCGAAGATTGGCCGGAGGACTCCTTGAGCAGTCTTTGGACTACAACGTCTGCTACGCTGAAAGTGGACAGGATGCACTTTCGAAAATCCTGGACTATCTGCCCGATATCGTGGTAACCGACCTGCAAATGCCCGATCTGGACGGGCTGGAACTGGTAACGTCGATTGGCGAAAAATTCCCGGACCTGCCGGTGGTGCTGATGACCGCCCATGGCAGCGAGAATATTGCCGCCCAGGCGTTGGCCAGCGGTGCGGCCAGCTATGTTCCAAAAAATGAGCTGGCCGAGTCGCTGTTGGAAACCGTCCGGCACGTACTCGCCATCGCCGGCAGCGAATCGAAAAACCGGAAGCTGGTTAACAGCATCCGCCGGACCGAATTCGAATTTGAACTGGAAAACGACCCGGCGCTGATTGAACCATTGGGAGATCTCGTTCAGCAAATCATTGACAGCCATCAGCTGTTTGACAACCAGACCCGCTTGCGCGTGGGTATGGCATTCGAAAACGCCGTCTCCAATGCCATGATTCGCGGCAACCTGGAAATCAGTCGCAAGGAATTTCCTGTCGCTACACCTGACATTGTTGCGCGCCGTCGTGCCGAGGCCCCCTACGCCGACCGGCGAGTCAAAGTCGAAGTCAGTTTGAACCGGGATCATGTCCAGATTCTGGTCCAGGATCAGGGACCTGGATTTGACCTGAGTACCGTCCCCACTCCCTCCGATCCCAATTCGTTTCGGGATGGTGTCGGCCGCGGACTGGTTCTGGTCCGTTCCTTTATGGACGAGGTGGTTTTTGAAGACGGCGGTCGCACAGTCCGGATGGCAAAGAATCGCGCCGTTCACCCGGCGAAACCACGGTAGTCAACAAGAGTAAAATGATTGTCCCCCATCGTTTGGCAATTGCCCTGGAACGCATATCATTTCAATTGGCCGGAGACGGCAACCGGTTTGTCCGCGGCAGGAATCATTTCCCTGCCGACGATTCCTTGTTCAGCAACCGGATTTCGACTTTGCGAAATTCCACCGGGTGGCTTTCCGATTGAAGCGAGATCGTCCCGGAGTCAAGCTGAACCTGGCCATCGACAATCAGCGGCATGGCATCCGCGTCCTTGGGATCCAGTTGCGGGTTGTGGAATTCCAAAACCACTTCGTCATTGACGATATGCCGGATCAGTTCGTTGCCGTGAACTTCCATTTGCGCAACGACCCACACGTCGCCGTGAAAAGTCGCTGACGACGAGTTCTTGCAATGGGGTGTGTGCAATTTGCCATCGATGACCACGTGAGTGCCAGGGGTACAGAGATTCATGGTTGGGCAGTCGGCCTTGCCGTCTCCACCCCGAAACTGGGCTTCGATCGAAACCGGGAAATTCTGGTCGGTTTTCATCGACTCCGCTGTCTGGCCATGCAGCATCACGCCGCTGTTTCGCCATGCCCATCCTGGCCCGCCCGCCACCTGTTCACCGGTGAAGCGGTACTCGACTCGCAGGATGTAATGCGAAAACGTTTCCCTGAAAAACAGGTGCCCATAACGGTCATTGAACCGGTCGTAACCATCGTAGGAAACCTTCAGGATTCCGTCCTCGACCCGGAATGTATTGGCAAAATTCTCACCTGGTTCATATCCCCGAATCTTCGGCGTCCATCCAGTCAGATCGACTCCGTTAAACAGCGGGATCCAGCCATCCGCGTTGGCTGCCGGAAGCGGGGAATCCTGCGAGTCGGCGACCGCCTGTTCCTGTTTCTCGGGCGGAACAACTGTTTTGCCGGTCTCTTGCCCAAATAACGGAACCGCCGCCATCGCGAAAATCAGCGGGAAAACTGTCGCCACGATCCTTGCCATCTGATGCATCATCATCCCCGTACTCCAAACCCGGCCAACAATAAAACCAACACCCCCTAAATCAGGCTCATGCTCTGCGGATCCAGGCCGACTCCGCCCGTGAGTTCCGAAAGTTGCTGAATGACCAGCAACAACCCGCCCGGATCAATGTCTTCACCACTGTCCAGCCGGCCAAAATGCAGAATGTCAAAGCGCCCGTCACACTTTCTGAGCAGTTCCAGCCTCAACCGGTCTTCGTCCACCAGCGTGATCGTTTTGAATTCTTTCAACAAGTCTCCAACCTGTTGGCGGACCTCGTCCCCCTGAACAATTGCCACATCCATTCCAGAGTTGTCATCGGGGCACTCAATGGCAATCGATTCCAGCAATAGGCCCTCGACGCGAATGGACGAGATGTTGAATCCCTCACGCAGGTTTTCCAGTGAAGCCCGGACGATCTCCGCATCCGGCCGTTTGCCGATCGGGAAGAATACAAAAAACGTGTCCCGATACTGGTAAGCGTTGTTGTCAAACAGGCTCAATGTTCCGCTCCTTGGCTGGGAATTCCGGTCAACCCCGGTTTGACCAATTGTTCAACAGTTCCCCGTCGAACCACAAACCTGACGTGAGAAAAATTGTAACAGAACTGCATGACGGACGGGAAACCGGCAAACCGTTGTTTGGATGGGGCTGAATTGCAAGGCCACGGCGACCGCAATCCGCTAACGGCCCAGTTCCCGGGCGCGGTTCGTCGCACTGGAAACCGCCGCCAAAATCGCTGATGCAAAACCACGGTCATCCAGCTCCCGCAGTCCGCTGGCCGTAGTTCCCATCGGACTCGTCACGCGATCTGCCAGTAGCCTGGGATGATCGCCCGATTCCAGCATCATCCGGGCGGATCCGAACACGGTCTGAACCGCCAGCCGGCGCGATTGAGCTCTCGACAGGCCGTTCAATACTCCCGCATCGATCAACGACTCAATAAACCGGAAAACAAACGCCGGCCCTGATCCCGACAGACCAGTCACCGTGTCCAACAGCGGCTCGTCGACTTCGATTGCCAACCCAATCGATTCCAAAAGCAACCGGACCAGCTGCCGGTCTTCTTCCGTCGCTTTCGGAGAACAGCAGTACCCGGTTGCTGCTTCGCCAATCAATGCCGGAGTATTGGGCATCGCCCGGACAATTCGCCCGTGACCCGACCTGCTCTCCAACGATTTCAAAGTCAGGCCTGCCACTACAGAAACGATGCAGGACCGGGGTGGGACGACAAACCCGGCCAATGCCGAATCGACAAAATGTGGCTTTACCGCCAGCACCACCACCCGGCAGTCTTCCGGCAATCCCTGGGCCGGTGCCGACGCCTTGCAACCGGGAAGTGAATCGGCAAACCGCTGGCAAGCCTGGGGATCAGGATCAATGGCCAGAATTCTGTCGGGACCAATCCGGCCGCTCTGGACAAATCCCCGCGCCATCGCTGTCGCCATTTGACCGGCTCCAACAATTCCAACGATGTCAGTTACGGACATGGGAGACTGCTTTCACAAGAAATTGATAGCATCGCAAACGGGAATGCCGGCACCCGTCGATGGAAAGACCGGCATTATTGTCGTTGCAGCGACAATTGCCACCACACGAAGCGCCGTTTTTCCCCGGTCGATTCTCCGAATGCTGTGGACTTTGGGCGCGTTTTTTGCGATACGCCAGGTTCGAGTGTTTCCGTTTCGAAGCTGTGCCGGATCCAAATCAGATGAAAAAATTGCCAATCGCCATGGTTTTGGCCGTGGCAGGATGTTGTTGTTCGCAGGTCGCGTACGGGCAAAGTTTGTTTCCCGGGGCCGGAATGAGCAACAAAGAATATGGAAACGGGTCCAGCCCGTTTTCACAGGGTCGGGGTATGGACCACCTTGTTCGTCAAATCGAAGAGGCGCCCGAACCCAACAAGCCGATGTTCTCAACACCCGAGTGGATGAAACCAAAAAAGCCCCAGACGGCCAGGTCAACATTCAATTCACCCACCAACAAGGGCCGTTCGTGGCCACAGCTGCCGAAACCGGCCTGGATGGGTGGACAGAAACAACAGCCCAATAACGCCTGGGACTCCGGTTCGCAAAACGGTTTTATGGCCGGCACCGGGAAAAATTTTGACCAGTGGCGGCAGAACACCGGAAAATCCATCCGAACCACCAACGATAACATCCGGTCCGCGTCCAACAACGCCTGGCAGAATATGGCCCGGGCATTCCAGAAACCTGCCTGGATGAATGCGGGCTCCAACGAATCCCCACCGGCAATCAAGCCCCCCCTCCGGACCGCCGACAACTGGAGCGACCGGTCGATCGACCGGCAATAAACCGTAGTTCCAGCCGGCCAATTACCCGTTTAGGAATTGGCCAAAAATAACTTCCTGGATCCTGGGAGGTTGAGGCTCCCGCCGAAACAGGTTCGCTCGAGAGTATGTCTCGGCAGGAGCCTCGACCTCCCGAATTGGCAAACAAAAGCGGAAGTTGTTCTTGATCTGGTCCTTAACCGCGAAGCGAGCCCGGAGATGCAGGCGCGCTTCGCGGTTAAACATCAATAGGGATGAGTCAATGACAGCCGGGATCGGGTCCCTTCCTGCAGCGGCGTCAATGCGCACCTGCAATGTCCGTTGAAATCCATCGGCAGCAACAGGCAGCGAGACAACCGAATGACAATCCAGCCCCAGTCCCACCCCAAACGCAAAAGACGCTGGCTATCGTACAGCCTTCGCACATTCCTGGTTCTGGTCACCCTGATTGCACTTTGGCTCGCCTGGATCGTGCCGCGTGCAAGGCTTCAGCAAGAGGCCGCTGAGTGGGTCCGGAGCCGGCAGGGCCGGGTCGATTACAACTTTCAGTTCAGGTACCTGAATGGCGAATTGATCCTTGATCCAAATGCAACGTCTCGCATTTCTGGCTGGCTTGCAAAATACATCGGCATTGACTGGTTCTCGTCCGTTCACTCGGTTCTGTTCTTCAAAGAAAACGATGCGGACAGCATTTCTTTCGTCGAAAAACTTCCGGGTTTGAAACATTTGGAGTTCGAAGCGACCAAAATCTCGGACATTTCACCGCTTGTTCATTGCAAACAGCTTGAGAACCTCTGGATCAATCAGAATACGATCGACGATTTCACTCCGATTTCAAGTCTGAAGAATCTGAAGAACCTTTGGGCCTATGACACGAATATCAGCGACGTTTCCGTACTGAAGGATTTGCAACACCTGGAATATGTTGTTTTGGCCCAATCAAAGGTAGTCGATGTTTCGCCGCTGGCCGGTCATCCTTCGCTTTCTTCACTGAACATTGGCAACACATCGGTTTCGGACATTTCGCCATTGGCGTCGATCGATAATTTGATTTCGATTCGCGCCCAGGGAACGCTGGTTTCGGACCTGTCTGCGTTTGCCGGTCATCGCGCCCTGGAAGAACTGGTGTTATTGGGCACCAACGTTTCAGATATTTCGCCATTGCGCACAGTCCAGACACTCAAGAAACTGGACCTGATTCGAACAAAAGTCACGGACATTTCCGGACTGGCAGGACACCCTGCAATCCAGGAACTCGACATTTCCCAAACCGCAGTCACCAACATTTCCGCAGTGGCAACCATGAAATCGTTAACCATATTCCGGATGTCCGGCACCAGGGTGCAGGATCTCTCGCCCCTGGCAGGACACCCCACAATCGAGGTTCTCTACCTCGGTGAAGAAGTGATCGAAGATTTTTTGCCTTTGTTTTCCATGAAGGCAATCAAGGAGATAAAATTGGGTTCCAAAGTCGTATTGTCCAGCGAAACTGTGATCGAGTTGCAAAAACAGCTTCCCAACTGCGTAATCAAATGAACGACGTCTCCGTCCCAAAACGCAAGCGCCGCTGGTTGTCGTTCAGCCTGCGTACGTTTTGGTTTTGGTCACGGCGGCTGCACTGTGGCTCGCCTGGATAATGCTTCGCGTCAAGTAACAGAAGATTGCGGCGGTGTGGATACGCGCGAATGGTGGGAGGGTGTATTATGAATTTGAAACCGGCTTCAGTTCGGGCGACTTCGCAGTTCCCTGAACATGGAGGGAACGCTGACGATGCATTTCCCGCCTGCTATTGACCCACTAAAATTCAAGTGGTTCGGAAAGCGAGTCTTTTTCCCGGGCAGCTTCTGTTGTAACCTGCAGGGAAGCCGGAACGGACCGCGTTTTTTGACGCTGTTTGTCGAAAAAAGGTCTCCTTGCCGAGTTGAACCCGGTTGCCTGAGCAAGCTCCATGACTGCGGAAAAATCAGATGCTATCGTTTTGCGGGTGACTGAATTCAGTGAAACCAGTTGCGTGGCGACCCTGTTCACCCGCGAGTTTGGCAAGATAACGGGTTTGGCCAAAGGGGCGAGACGGCGCAAGAGCGCATTTGAGTCTGCACTTGACGTCCTCTCGGTCGTTCGCCTAGTCTTCCTCCGCAAAAATACCGGTGGACTGGACCTGCTGACCGAAGCCCGTTTGGAGCGGCGTTTTCGCAGTGGTTCGACAGACCTCGGCCGGTTTTATGCAGCGTTATACCTGGCGGAACTTTTGTCTGTCTTTACTGAAGAACATGATCCCCATATCGGGTTGTTTGACCTGGCCCAGCGGTCCCTGACCGTTTTGGATCAGCCGGGAACTGCGACCGGACTGGAGTTGTTGAAATTTGAATTTGGACTGTTGTCGGAGGCCGGGCATGAACCCATGTTGAGTGGCTGTTCCGGTTGTGACCGTCCGCTGGAAATTGGCGTGCGCAACCATTTTGGCCTGATCACAGGCGGGTTGTTGTGTGCCTCATGCCGGTCGGGTCAGAAGCAGGTGGTTCAGATTTCAGCGGAGACGGTTGAACTGGCAAGAAAGCTGCAGGATTCGACGGAGGAGATACCAACCGGCGTGGAGCAGAAAACCTACGCACAACTTCGTGGAACCATCAGCCAGTTTGAGTCGGCGGTCCTGGGATTCCGGCCACGGACGCAAACCTGGCTGAAACTGGTACCCCACCAGTCGACCGGATCGGGAGAAGGTTAACAAAACAATGTGCCGGCAGGCAGAAAACAGATCGTGAACCAGCAAACCCGGACGCGGTCGCGTTCGGGCTGAATAAACCAGCGGCAATCGCCCAGGGATGGGCCAGCGCAGAATAATCACCAGGACAGGGAAGTCGATGATTCACTACCAACATGCGATTCGGAATCTCGCGCTATGCGGCGTTCTGATTATGCTGTTTTGCGCAGGATGCCAGACCTTTCAAAAGGGTCCGGATGGCAAAAGACCGTTTGGCATGGCTGGAAAGGGGAAAAAGCATCTTGCTCCGGATCCGGACGAGTTGCTGGATCCTTTGGGAGCGCGAAACCCGAACCGGATCACGCCGTTTGATTTGGCACCCGGCCAGATTTCCACGACGATGAAAACCCTGAAACGGGGCAAGGCCGATGAAGCTGCGGCCCAAAAATCCTATGACGAGGGTCAGGAGTTTTACCAACAGGCGATCGCACTTCGCGATGAGAAACCAGACGGAACTGCCCACAAGGATTTGCTCGAAAAAGCCGCCAACTCCTTTCGACTTGCCAGTCACAAATGGCCGGACTCGGCCTTGCATCAGGACGCCCTGTTTTTTCAGGGAGAGGCATTTTATTTTGCCGACCGGTACGTTCAGGCCAACCGGGCCTATGAATCACTGATCGCCCAGTATTCCGGATCGAGGTATTTTGACCGGGCAGAAGAACGGCGATTTACGATCGCGCGATACTGGTTGGGACGGGCACGAGAACAGTCCGCAATGCAGGCCATCAAATACGGTGATCCGTCACGGCCGGTTATGGGGATGACCGGGGAAGCCCGCCGGATTCTGCACCGGATCCGGCTGGACGACCCCACGGGAAAACTGGCTGATGATGCGACTATGCAGCTGGCCGCTGCGTTTATGGAAGCCAACCTGTTTCAGGACGCAGCCGACGCTTTTGAAGATTTGCGGCGGTCGTATCCGGGCAGTCCGCATTTGTTCAACGCCCACCTGTTCGAACTGAAATGTCGGATGAACTGTTACTACGGGCCGAGCTATGAAGCAGAACCGCTGAAAAAGTCTGATCAACTGATTCGGCAGATCGTCGGCCAGTTCCCCCAGGAAGCCCGGGAACATGAAGAATATCTGGCGCGCCAGGCGACTCTGGTTCGTAACCAGCTGGCGGCGAGGGATTTCCGGATGGGGGAGTATTACGAAAACCGGGGTGAAAACCGCGCGGCCAAACTCTATTTTGAAAAAGTTGGGCAGGAATATCAGGAAACGCAAGTTGCGACCAATGTCGCTGAGCGGATCGAAGTCGTTGAGGATGGGCCGCCTGTACCGGTTCAACAGGCTCAGTGGCTGGTCGACCTGTTCCCGAAATCAGACGCTGCCAAGCCGCTGATCGCGTCCGGTGACAAGGAAGGCATTATTCGATGATGACCGGCCAACAGCGGAACAAGTCGGTATTGGCCACGTCGGTATTGGCATGGAGCCTGGTGGTGACCGTGGCCAGCCTGGCAGGCTGTCGGGCCTATCACATAGGCAACCAGTTTTCGTTTCGCAGTGACATCCGGACAGTGCACGTCGGAATCTTTGAATCGGATTCCTACCGGCGGTTTACCGGTCAACGGCTGACCGAAGCGGTCCTTCGCGAAATCGAATTGCGAACTCCCTTGACGGTTACGGAGCCTGCCCTGGCGGACAGTTTCATACAAGGCAGGATCATTCGTGACTTCAAACAGGTGCTGGGTGAAAACCGGCTGGATGATGTCCGGACTGTCGGCTACGGATGGCAGCTGGAAGTCACGTGGGTCGACCGTGCAGGCGTTCCCCTGATGCAACGCCAGCTGATTCGTATCAACGATGACGTTACGTTGATTCCCGAGGGAGGACAGTCCCTGGGTTCTGCGGAATTGGAACTGATCGAAAGCCTGGCCCGGCAAATCGTCGGCCAGATGGAAAACCCCTGGTAACTGGGGGTATCTGGCGAACTCTTTTGCGAACATGGTCCGGATCTGTATGAGCTTGAAAGCGGTCACTTGTTCTGATCGAATCTTCGGGGACAAGTCACCCCATTACAGCGTTCCGCCAGTCCCTGGACCGAAGCCAGGCTTCCCCCAATACCTCCATGACAGCCCTCATCAGTCTTCAGGAACGATTCGCGCCGAACAACATCTGCTTTGGCTGCGGCATGGCCAACCGGGACGGTTTACAGATCCGGAGCCACGTCGAGGGGGACCTGCTGGTCGCGGTTTTTCAGCCGAAAACGCAACATCAGGCGTACCAGGGAATGCTGAACGGAGGGATTATCGGAACCTTGTTGGACTGTAATGGAGCGTGGACCGGGGCTTGGCATTTGATGCAAAAAAAAGGGCTGGAGTCGCCGCCCTGTGTTGTAACTGCGGAATACACAATCAGAATGAGTCAGCCGACACCTGCCATGCAACCGGTTCGGGTTGAAAGCTGGGTGGTCAAATCCGGAAACCGGAGCGTGTCGACAGCGGGCAGGATCATCGTGGGTGAAATGGAAACGGCAACCTGCGAAGGGGTCTTTGTTGCGGTCAAAGAAGGGCATCCGGCCTGGCATCGATGGTAGGGAAATCCGGATTGGAAAGGCGATACATCATTCAATATTTTGACATCAGGTAAATGGATACAACCCCAACCGCAATGCCATCACTGGCCAGTCATGTCGCATGGCTGAACAGCAAATACGATGAGATGATTGGTTTGCTGATTCGACTTTGCGACACCAATTCCGGAACCAGGAATCTGGCCGGGCTGGAAGCGGTAAGGGAAATTCTGTGCGCTGCGTTTACTCCAGTGGGAGGAGTTCAGAAGTCACTGGCAATTGATCCGCTGGTTTCGGTGGGAGACAACGGGAACCTGGTCACTGAGTCCCTGGGACGAATGCTGAAAATCTCGAAGTACCCGGATGCCAGGCAACAGTTGTTGTTGTGCATTCATATGGATACGGTTTACGGCACCGACCATTCGTTGCAAAAATGCCGCTGGATGGATGCCAACCGGCTGAATGGTCCGGGGGTGATCGATGCCAAGGGGGGGCTGGTCGTCATGCTTTATGCACTGATGGCCCTGGAGAAGAGTCCTCTGGCTGGCAAAACCGGGTGGACGGTGGTCATCAATCCCGATGAGGAAATTGGTTCGCCAGGCAGCAACAGGCTGTTGCGCGAAATGGCCGAACGGGCGAATTATGGACTTTTGTTTGAACCGGCATTGCCCAACGGGAATCTTGTTTCATGGCGCAAGGGTGTTGGCAATTTTACTTTCGTCGCCAGGGGCCGTAGCGCCCACGCCGGAAGGGATTTTACCGAGGGCCGCAATGCCGTGGTGGCCATTTGTCGTTTGATGCTGGCCATTCACAACCTGAATACTGATTCTGATGTAACTCTGAACGTGGGACGAATCAGCGGTGGAGGTGCCATCAATGTGGTTCCCGATCTGGGAATTGGTCGCGTCAACGTCAGGGTCCGAACTATGGAGCAGGGGGAGAAGATCATTCAGCAAATGACGGATCTGGTTGCCCAGGCCAACGGCAAGGACGGGATTGCGGTTGAAATGCATGGCGAGTTTACCGCGCCACCCAAAGAGATGATCGCCGGAACCGGACATTTGCAGCGACTGATTGAAAAGTCCGGTGACGAGCTTGGCTTGCCCATTTCCTGGCAAGGGACGGGGGGCGCAAGTGACGGGAACCGGTTTGCGGCAGCGGGGCTGCCGAATATCGATTCACTCGGTCCCTGCGGAGGAGAGATTCACAGCGCCAACGAGTTCCTGTTGGCCGATTCACTGGTACCGCGCGCCAAGTTGGCTGCCCTGGTTCTGATGCAACTGGCAGCCGAAGCCGCCCCATAGCCGGAGGAGTGGCGGTTCGGCGGAACTGGCCGGATCAAGGTTGTTGGGAAGGGTCGATGAAGACCCCTGATTTCTGTTTGTTTTGGATGGATGCGCGATTGGGTTTCAACAGGCGTTCCATCAGGCCCGCATGGCGACGGGTTTCGGCCGCCGGCATTTCCACGGGCTGATTCGTCAGGTTGACGTTGACGTAAGGAAGATTTGCCAGGGAAGGCTGGGTGCCGGTCGCACCATTTTGACCTGGTTGTGTTCCAGGTTGAGAACCGGTCATGCTCAGTCCACCAGGCATGTTTTCAAAGCCTGGTTGCAGTTGGAATCCCTGGATCGGAGGAAGAACTCCTTCGCTGGAGCGTCCGGATTCCTGACTACTCCCCTCGCCTGCTGCCGCATCGACATTTGCCTTTGGACCTGACCGAAGCTGGATGCTCAAGTCAATCGATTCGGGTGCCCGTTGCTGTTTGTTGGACGCCTCCATAGCAGCCGGGCCGTTTTTTCCCATGACATCCAACATTTGATGAAGAGCTTTTTCCATCCCTTCCCGATGTGAACCGTCGGACCGGAAATAGTCCCGGTCGAAATGATGCTCGGCGACCAGCTCAAATTGATCATCGGCAGCGCGACGGGTCGTTCCTATGTAGGGACGGGATGGTTGATCGACAACCGCACTGTGATTACGGCCGGTCATTGCGTGTACCTGCATAACGAAGGTGGTTGGGCCCAGGAGATCCTGGTGATGCCAGGCCGGAACGGAACCGGTGTTCCGGTCCGGAGAACTTCCAGCGGATTGTTCAGTGTTCGTGGCTGGATTCGCGACAAACAACCGGCGTCGGATTATGGAGCAATCCGGTTGAGCGAACCGTTTTCGGATCATGGTTCGCTGGGTTACACCGTCGCCAGCAACAGTGAACTGTCCAGTTACAACTGTCATGTCGTGGGTTATCCGTCGGACAAAAACGGAACCATGTGGGGACACGTTCGACGGCTGAAACAGGTCAATCCCAGAACGATCGTTTATGACATTGATACGTATGGTGGAAACAGCGGCAGTCCGGTCTTTGTTGTTTTGGGCAACCGGGTCTTTGCGGTCGGGATTCACAATTACGGGGACCGGAGTGGCAACTCGGGTACGCGCATCACGGATACGGTTTTTGACAATATGGAGAGCTGGAAAACGGCGTAGCCAGTTGATGATTTTTCGGCTGGCAGTGCATTACGCGGCGGATTACGTGGCCATTGCTCGGAGAACCTTCTGAAGATGTTGTCGGCAACCTGATCATTGTGGACCAGGTGCGGTTACTTTTCTGCTTCGGGCACCCAGCTGTCGACTGGTCCCGTCTTTCCCGATCCGTTTTGCAGCTGTTCCCGAATCGTGCCTGTTCCGAATCCGACCATCGCGATCAGAAGCGGCAACAGATAGTAAATCACACGATAGGCCAACAGGGACGCCACCAGGGAATGCGAACCGGATGGAAGCATCGTAACCAGGACCAGTTCCAGGACGCCCAGTCCTCCCGGGACGTTGCTGACAAGAGCCAGAATCAGGGCGAGCAGATAAATCGCCGCGAAGGGAAAAAATCCGATCGTCGAGTCCTGGGGCAACAGGACGTATAGCGTTGCGGCGGCAAACAGGAAATCCAGTCCGGCGACCATGGCCTGGGCCAGGCCCAGGCCAAGCGGCGGTGGCTGGAAATTGACACCAAAAAAATGAATCGGTTTTTGGGTAATCGCACAAGCAAGGAAATACAAACTGGCCAGACCCAAAAAAGCGGTGCCAATCGGGCGGCTGGTCCCGAGGTACAGCTGGAATCGGGGGGGCAAGTCAAAGGGGGTAATGACGAACAGCAGGCCAGCGATGGAAAAAAGCCCGATCCAGAAAGCGAGGGTCACAAAAAAAACCAGCCGCACGATTTCCGACGGCGTCATCCCCCATCCGGAATACAGCCGGAAGCGGATCGGTGTGCCGCCAAAAAACATTCCCAGCGAATTGCCGAACGCAAACGACAGCGAGGACGCCTTGGCCACCTGCCAAAGACTGACCGGATGTTTGACCAGTCGAACTCCCAACCAGTCGTACCCGATCATGACCAGGTAATTGATCGTGGTCAGTACCATGGCCGAGACAATGACCCAAAACGGGAACGAATGAAAGCTGTCCACCACGTCGCGAAAATCAATCGTCTTGAACTCGCGGTACAGCAACCAGATTGCAGCAACAAATACAGCAACCGGTATTGCCAGGCGAACCCCCGGCCAAATCCTGTCCCTGGTCCTCAACGGGATCTCAGCGTCAGACTGGGACTGTTGTGACGGGATCGAGTCCTCATTCACTACTTTCATTTTGGCTGATTGCTTCTGTCCGGTTTCGGTAATGGGCTGGAAAGGACGGCTGAAGAGAATCGCAGAATCACTCCTGGACGATTGGCCTGCTTCTGTCCATTATGATTACGACCACGATCCGTCAACAGATCAAATTGGATTGCAAGGATTGCCAGGTGTTCAGGCAGGCCGAATCCGTTTCGCCTTGCGCAAGCGGGAGCGAATAGGAAGCCACCACAACCAGATGCCGGTCGCCCAGAGGCCCAGCAGGACCAGCCCATTGGGAAGGAACACCAACAGTTTTACCGGGTCGGAAAAAAAAGTCCCGTCGTGCAGGCTCTCAATCAGGTCGCTGCGTCGAAAGGTGCTGGAGAGGACATTGCCGGTTTGCAAATCGAGTTGCAGTTCCCAGCGGTTCTTGCACTGGACCTTGACGATTCCCTTGCCCGGCTGAACATCCAGTCGTTCGATATCGGACCAGCCGGAGACTCCTGAGTCAGCGATCGCCATCGCAGCGGACAGGATTTTTTCGAAGTTGATCGCTGGGTCTCCCGGCAGCCCTTTTTGTGTCGGCGGCTGGACCCATGGAACCTGTTTTTTGACCTGCAGCAAGAGCCCCGAAACAACGACCACGAAAGTCGGGATAAAGATCAGCAAAGCCCCCCAGCGATGCAGTTTTCTCGTCCATCGGTTCATATCAGTTCCGGAGTTTGGGTCATCATTGTCTGGATGAATCGCCTGGCGAAAAAGGGGTTCTTCAGGATTCCCGCAAAAGCAACACGGTCACCAGAGGGACCTGGTTCCGGGCGCCATGTCAACGGTTGAGCCCGTTACGACCTGCGTCCCCGCTGTTATCGGCCCCAACCGTTTTACCCGGCGGTCCAGACTGGCGGGAAGGAGATCTGCCAGGAATATCATCTTTTTGGATTTAACCAGTGTCCCATGATTGAGTGTCGGTCTCCCGGCAATTACCATCAGACCAAGTGGGACGGGAGATTTACACCAGCGTACGAATAGGGCCGCCGGAAGGGCGGTTCACCACTCTATCGAGGCATTGCATGTCATTGACACCATTTCGAACTTTGTTCGCCGCTATTTTTGCCATAACCGGCATGATTGCCAGTATCGGATGGGCCCAGAATTCGGCCACATTGCCCCAGGAATGGGCCAACACTGTTAACTGGCGTTCGATCGGACCAGCCAACATGGGTGGCCGGATTACATCGATCGCGGTTTTTCCGGGTGACACAAGTACCTGGTGGGCGGCGACCGCCTCGGGTGGACTTCTGAAAACAGTCAACAACGGCAATGACTTTGAACACCAGTTCGACGACCAGGCGACGGTCTCGATTGGTGACGTCCAGGTTGCAACATCGAACCGGGACATCCTGTGGGTCGGTACGGGTGAAGCCAATCCGCGGAACAGTGTTTCCTGGGGTGATGGTGTCTACAAATCAGAAGACGGTGGCAAAACCTGGAAAAACATGGGACTCAAAAAGTCCTTCCAGATTGGTCGTATTGCCATTCATCCGGAAAACCCGGACATCGTTTACGTCGGTGCACTCGGCCGGCTGTGGGGACCCAGCGAAGAGCGGGGACTGTTCAAAACAATTGATGGCGGAAAGACCTGGGAAAAAATTCATTACGTCGATGACAAGACCGGTGTTATCGATGTGAAAATGAACCTCAAGAATCCTGACGAACTGGTGTTTGCAACCTACGAGCGTTTGCGCGACGGTTTTGACGGCAACGACCCGGTCAAACGGTACGGCCCGGGATCCGGAATCTGGAAAACGTCCGATGGGGGCAAGACGGTCAAGAAATTGACCGCCGGCCTCCCTTCCTGCAACCTGGGACGTATTGGTCTGGATTATTTCGCCAGTGATCCTTCGTATGTGATCGCGATTGTCGAATCGGAAAAAATCGCAACGGTTCCGGAAGATGCTCCTTACTTCGGCGTTCGCGGAGAAGATGCCGACGCAGGTTCCCGGATTACGGAAGTCACAGCAGACTCGCCAGCGGCCAAGGGCACTTTGAAAGTCAACGACATTGTTTTGCGGGTGGATGGAGAGGCAGTGCTGGACTATGCAAAACTGATGGCTGCGGTCCGGAAAAAGGTTGCCGGCGACAAGATCAAACTCGAAGTTGTACGGGACAAGGAAATCATCGAATTGACGGTGGAATTGTCGAAATTCCCCGCAGGGAACCGCGGAGCCAACCCGTTTTCCGGCACCCTCGGAGGACAGGCAGAGAATCTGCAGGACCAGCAGGGGGCGGATGGGAAGGAATACGGAGGGATTTATCTTTCCAACGATGGCGGGGAAAGCTGGAGCCGTATCAATACGCTGAATCCGCGGCCGATGTATTACAGCCATATTCGCATTGATCCCAAGGACCGCAACAGCGTCTTCGTTTGCGGAACCAGCCTTTACAAATCATCCAATGGTGGCGTCACGTTTACCGCTGATGGTGTGACCGACGGAATTCACGTCGATCACCATGCTCTCTGGATCGATCCGAACGACGGTCGGCACATGATTTTGGGGAATGATGGCGGGATCTATGTGACTTGGGACCGGATGACTCACTGGGATCATCACAACCATGTTGCCATCGGACAGTTTTATCATGCCGGTGTGGACTCGACTCCTGACTGGAAGGTTTACGGCGGCTTGCAGGACAACGGCAGCTGGGGCGGACCAAACCGCAGTGCTCGCGACAGTGGTCCGATCAATTCTGACTGGTTCAGTGTCGGAGGCGGTGACGGATTCGTAACGATGGCCGATCCGAATGATCCGGACCAGATTTACGCTGAGAGTCAAAATGGCGGGATGTCCCGCATGAATCTCCGGACTGGTGAACGGGGTTCGATGCGTCCCCGCGCGACTCGTGGAGTGCGGTACAGCTTTAACTGGAAGACTCCGTTTCTGCTTTCGCCGCATAACTCCCGAATTTTCTACACAGCAGGAAATTACGTTTTCCAGTCGCTGAACAAGGGCGATAACCTGAAAGCGATTTCACCGGAAATCACCAACAGCAGTGGCGGGTCTGGCAGCGCAATTTCGGAGTCGCCGGTCGAAGCTGGTGTGATTTACGCTGGAACCACCGATGGTGCCCTGTGGATGACCCGTGATGGCGGACAAAACTGGGAAGCGATCTTCTCCAAACCACAACCGCGAACGGGAGGAGCCGCAGAGCAGCCGTCCGAATCAGGGGGCGTTGCACCAGGCGAAGGCGAGAATTTGGAGCGGGCGCCACGTCAGGCTGGCGCTGGCCGCACCGGACGCCGTCCGGCTGGTGCTCCAACCCAGGCAGCTGAAGGGGGAGGCGAGGCTGGCCAGGCAGCTGCCGCCGAAATGAAAACAGAAGAAAAAGAGGCTGAACAGGCCGAAACAAAAGATCCAATCTCCGGCACCTGGCAGTTTGAGGCCGGTGCAGCTGGACAGCAACGGGGAATTCTGACCGGTTCCAGGCTGGAATTGAAACTGGATGCGGCGTCCGGAGCGATCACCGGCAAAATGGTTGGCAGGCGTGGTGAATACGAACTTGCCAATGGAAAATTCGAAGCGGATTCCGGAAGGGTTGCTTTTGCCGCAACCACGACCCGGGGTGAAATCACATTCACAGCTGATTTGAAAGACGAAACCCTCACAGGCAAGGCGGTCATGGGCGGCGAGATTCCGGACGTGGAATTCACCGCCAAACGGGACAAGGACCCGGCTGGATCGCCAAACGGTTTCCTTTCGCCTTTGAGCGTTGGAACTGCCTTGACGGGTGCCCTGATTCTGGACCCGGTCGGGTTGCTGGAAGAAACCTGCAACGGAAAATGGGATGGGGCTGTTGAGTCCGAGCAGATTCCGGGAGGACGGATGCCATTTTCGATCAGCCTCAAGGCTGAATCCGGCGGCAAGGTTTCGGGGAGTCTGGAAAGTCAGATGGGAGTCCTGGACATCACCGACGGTGTTTTCAATGCTGAAAACGGCAAGCTGCAATTCACTGCCGGTTCGGATGAAGCTAGCTTCGAGTTCTCAGCGACAGTCAAAGGTGATTCCATGACCGGAACCGCTGCGGTTACCGGTTCAGAAATGGAAATTGAGTTTTCGGCCAAGCGGGAAGTGGCCGCCGAAACGGTTGCGGAAAAAGCTCCGGAAAAAGCCCAGGACGAAGCGGCCAAACCGGCTGAAGCAGCCAAGCCTGCTGAAGCAGCGGCGGCCAAGCCCCAGGATGAGGTCAAGGCTCCAGCAGCAACCAATCCGCTGGTCGGATCATGGAAAGCACGCATGAACATGGAGG
>Ga0163150_10002205_pt1 | contig 30635 bp, 29 predicted proteins | sample OliLakLV19P2IB_FD_148628 | JGI IMG/M metagenome (GOLD analysis project Ga0163150, IMG submission 148628) | Freshwater microbial mat bacterial communities from Lake Vanda, McMurdo Dry Valleys, Antarctica - Oligotrophic Lake LV.19.P2.IB | ecosystem: Environmental > Aquatic > Freshwater > Lake >...
CTGCAAAACGACAGCCGGAAAATCATCTCTTTCTTTCAAAAGCCATCGCTCAAATACGCCGCCTAAAGATGAATCTACTTATGGACGGATTAATACAACGCTGACGGCACTTTCTCGCGCAAGACGGCCGCTGGCGAAATCAAGGGCACGTGGAAACTGGACGGCGACAAGCTCTGCCTCACGCAGACCGAACCCGCACCGCCGGCTGGCGCGCCTGCGACTTGCATTCCCGCAAACGGCGGCAAAAAAGTCGGCGATTCGTGGGATGTGACGCTGCCGGATGGCACGAAGCTGAAGGCGACGCTGCAGCAGGGTCGTCCGTGAACTGACGGTTTGCTTTGATTGCCGGGGCTGGCCTTTGAGCCGGCCCTTTTTTATTCCATGATGATGCGCGGGCTGGGTCTGGTGGTGCCCGCTTTCAGTTTCTCCGCGATGCGATCGGCCAAGGCCATGAAGGCCAAGGCTTGAGGACTTGATGGATCGCGGGCTGTGATCGGTGTGCCGCCATCGGAAGTTTCGCGAATGGATATGTGAAGCGGAATCTCACCCAGGAAGTCGCAACCAATCTTTTCAGCAGTTTCTTTCGCGCCACCGTGGCCGAAGATGTGAGACTCGTGACCGCAGTTCGGACAGAACCAGGTGCTCATGTTTTCGACGATGCCAAGGACCGGCACATGCGTGCGCTGAAACATCGCCAGCCCCTTGCGCGCGTCGATGAGCGCGATGTCCTGTGGAGTCGAGACGATGATGGCGCCGGCCAGCGGTACGCGTTGTGCGAGAGTGAGCTGGGCATCGCCAGTGCCGGGCGGCATGTCGACGACAAGGATATCAAGGGGTGCCCATTCGACGTCATAGATCAACTGCGTGAGCGCGGTCATGACCATGGGACCGCGCCAGATCATGGGCTGGTCTTCGGAAATGAGCGATCCGATGGAAATGGCTTTGATCCCCCAGGCCTGCATGGGCTGGAGTATTTTCCCATCCTTGGACGATGGTTTGCCGCTGAGGCCGAGCATGCGCGGGATCGAAGGGCCATAAATGTCGGCGTCAAGCAAACCCGTCGCATGACCCAGACGCTGAAGTGCCACAGCCAGATTGACAGCAACGGTTGATTTGCCCACGCCGCCTTTGCCGCTGGCGACGGCAATGACGAATTTTACGCCTTTGGGACCTTGACGGTCCTGGGGCATGGCCGCTTTTGGTGAAGGCGCAGGGCCGCGGTGGGCGGTGAGGACTGCAGCTACGGAACGCGCGCCATGCAAGGCCAAAACGGCCTTCTCGCAAGCATGGCGCAGGGGTTCCTTGGCTGAGCCTTCATTGCTGGCCACTTCAAGGGCAAAGCTGACGTGTCCGTCCTTGACGACCAGGCCCTGGATCATTCCCAAAGACACAACGTCATTGTTTTTTGCCGGGTCAATGATCGACTTCAGTGCGGCTAATACGCCCTCAGGCGTCAGATTAGACATGCGGATTTCTCAATTGTTGCAGGCCCTTGAAGCAATTCCGAGACGCTCCACATAGGTGAGAGCGCATTGGCCTTGTCAATGGGGCACGAGGTGCGTTGCGTGAACAGGCGTTAGGAACTTATAAACTGCTCTGGACGGTACATCCATTGTGGTTTGTGTCGAGTGATTCGGAATTTTGGGATGTGCTGTTTTCGCCGGGTTTTTCCCCCGCGTGTTCCTCAGCATGCCTCCCCCACCTTGCGTATGAATTTAGATTGAGAGGACGATATGCCCTGGAACGATAATAAAGGGGGAGGCTGGACGCCTGGCGGCGGCGGACGTGGTCCGTGGGGCCAGGGGCCTGGTAACGGCAGCGGCGGCGGGCGCGGTCCCAACATGCGGCCACCCGATCTCGATGAATTGTTCAAGCGCCTGAATGAGTGGTTGAAGCGGATGTTTCCCCAGCAGACGCCGCGCGGGATCATGGTCGCGGGGATCGGCGGCATTGTGCTGGTAGGCTGGTTGTTGACGGGCATACAAATTATCCCGCCGGCTGAACAGGGCATTGTGTTGCGGTTTGGCTCGTTTGTGCAGACGCTTGAGCCTGGATTTCATATTCGCTTGCCGGTGCCGATTGAAACTGTCAGCCGCGTGAATGTCGGCGAAGCGCGGCAGGTCAATATCGGCTTTCGTGCCTCGGCAGAAGGTGAGCGGGTTTCGAGCAGCAATCCGGCGCGAGACAGTTTGATGCTGACCGGCGATGAAAACATCATGCACGTGACTTTTACGGTACAATGGCAGGTCACCAACGCGCTCGATTTTCTGTTTCAGGTCGAAGATGTGGAGCATACGGTTGAAGCCGTTTCGGAAAGTGCGATGCGGGAGTTTGTCGGACAGACGCCGGTTGATCAGATCATGACGGTCAATCGCGGCAAGATCGAAACCCAGGTGCGGGAAACGACACAGCGCGTGTTGGATGCCTACAAGGCTGGCGTCACTATCATCGGTGTGTCTCTGCAAACCACACAAGCGCCGCAGGAAGTTGTCGACGCCTTTAACGATGTGCAAGCGGCGAGTTCGGACCGGGATCGCAAAATCAATGAAGCTCAGAAATACGCCAATACCGTTGTCCCACGCGCCAAAGGTGAAGCGGCAAAGATTGAGCAAGATGCCGACGCGATCAAACAGCAAGCCATTACGCTGGCAAAAGGCGAAGCGCAGCGGTTTGTCTCGGTTTATGATCAGTACAAGAGTTCACCGCAAGTGACGCGCGAGCGGTTGTATGTTGAAACGATGCAGCGGGTTTTGTCCAAGGCCCACAAGATTATTCTTGATGGGCGAAATGGTCAGACAGTGTTGCCTTATTTGCCGATGCAGGGCCTTGGTTTGAGGCCGACACATCCGCCGACCGTTTCGCAACCCAGCACACAAGGGGGTGCACAATGAACAGGCTAACGCTCGCGGGTGTCGTCGCCGCTGTTGCCCTTTTTGTGGCTTTCAATACGTTTTTTGTAGTGGACCAGGCGCAGCAGGCGCTGGTCGTGGAATTGGGAAATCCGGGCCGGATCATCAGGGAACCAGGGCTTGCGATGAAAGTTCCGTTCTTCCAGAACGTCATTTTCTTCAGCAAACGCGTGCTCGTGCTGCCGGGAGAGTCGGGTCTGATTATCACGCAGGACCGTAAAAACATCATCGTCGATGCATTTGCGCGTTACAGGATTTCCGACCCGTTGCAATTTTATAAATCGGTTCGCGGAACTGAAGACATGGCGCGCGCGCGGCTGACACCTGTTTTGAATGCGAGTTTGCGCCGGGTGTTGGGTGAGCAACAATTCAGGGCGTTGCTGTCGGGTGAACGCAGTGTGCTGATGCGGGCTATCCGCGATGAAGTGTCGGCGGGAGCGAAAACGCTGGGCGTTGAAATTGTTGATGTTCGAATTCAGCGTTCAGATCTGCCAGAGTCGAACTTGCCGGCGGTGTTTCAGCGCATGCGGGCTGAGCGGCAACGGGTGGCGGAAGGGTCGCGCGCCGAAGGCGATCAGAAGGCGCAGGAGATTCGCAGTACGGCGGACAAGGAAGCGACTGTGATCAAGGCGACCGCGCAGCAGAAGGCCGATATTTTTCGCGGTGAAGGTGAAGCCGAGCGCAACCGGATTTTGGGTGATGCCTATGGGCGCGACCCTGAGTTCTTTTCGTTCTACCGGTCGCTGCAGGCCTATGAAGAAGCGATGTCGGGAGAGACGACGACGATGGTGTTGTCGCCGGACAATCCTTTCTTCAAATATTTCCAGAAGGGCCAAACGGGCGGGCGGTAGCGCGCCCGCTTTGTGATTTGACGGCAGGGAGCGGTGGTGTTGAGGCTGTTGCGTGCCGTGCTTGCGGCTAAGCTTTTGCTGGTTTGTGGCGTGGCCGGTGCCCGGCCGGTGCCGGAAAGCTTTGCAGGGCTGGCGCAGACTCTTTCGCCCGCTGTGGTCAACATTGCCGCTGAAAAGCCGCGCGCTGCCGATGGCAGAGAGGCACGCTCGGTAGGCTCCGGTTTTGTGATTGATGCGAGCGGCCTGATCGTGACAAACAATCACGTCGTTGAAGGCGCAAGCGCAATTTATGTGGGCTTTGCCGATGGCAGCCGCCGGGCGGCCAAGATTGAAGGCCGGGACAAGACAAGCGATATCGCGCTTCTCCGCGTCGATCCGGATAGGGCGCTGACCCCGGTTTCATTTGGCGATTCAGACCTGGCGAGAGCAGGTGATTGGGTGCTTGCCATCGGCAATCCCTTCGGATTGGGCGGGAGTATTTCTGCGGGCATTATCAGCGCGCGCAACCGGCAACTCGATAGCGAGCACTTCGACGATTTCATCCAAACCGATGCGGCGATCAATCAAGGAAGCTCTGGCGGCGCGTTGTTCGACATTGAAGGCCGGGTGGTCGGTGTGACGTCATCGTTGATTTCACCCAGCGGCGGATCGGTGGGCGTGAGCTTTGCCATTCCGGCCAATTCGGTGAAAGTCATCGTGATGCAGTTGCGCAAATTCGGTGAGGTGCGGCGCGGGTGGATCGGTGCAAATGTGCAAGATCTGACGCCCGATCTTGCCGAGAGCTTTCACCGTGCAAGCGCGCACGGTGCGCTGGTCGGCCATGTCACCCCTGGGGGGCCGGCGGCGCTTGCGGGCCTTGCGCCGGGTGACATAGTCACGCGTATTGAAGCGCAAAGCATTGTGGATGCGCGTTTCATGCAGAAGCAAATTGCCGAGGCCCCTATGGGCAAGGTGCTTGCTTTTGGCGTGTTACGCAAAGGTTCGCTGCAGCAATTCAGTATTCGTGTAGCCCGGCGGGTCGCGCAAACCGAGAGGCCTGTGGGCGTTGGCGCAGCGCCCCGTCAGCCTGAGAATAGTTCGATGCTTGGCTTGGCCGTTGAAGCACTGACAAACGAACAGCGGCGCAGGCTTGGGCTTGGCACAGCCTTGGACGGAGTGGTGGTCAGTAGTGTTGTCCCCGGATCGTCTGCCGCGGAAGCCGGGGTGATCATGGGTGACGTCGTAGTTGAGGTGGCCCAAATCCGCATCCGCAACACGGTTGAATTGAAAGCGCAAATTGCTGCGGCCCGAGCCAGGAAACAGCGGGTAGTGCTGGTGACGCTCAATCGCTCAGGCGAGATGGTGTTCAAGGCGTTAAGGATTCAAGCTGGAAAGATTGAAGCTCCGTTAAAGACGGCCGGGCGGTAGGGAGGCGTTAAGCCGCCGCGAGCGATTATTGTCTTCTGATGAGCGGAATTTTCGGACCATCGTCTGGACCCAATGCTCCGAGATTCGATTTCTCGGTGCTCATCAACTATTACAGGGCGAAGACGCAACTGAATTCGACGAGCGCACCTATTGCGCGCGCGCCTGAGAGTGTGTCAACGAAGTTTGCGCCGTGGTCGCAAAAATCTACACTGGAGACAGCGACGGCTCGATTGCGCGATGCGTTGAGTACAACGTCATTTGTGGACGTTCGCGACGAGGGTATCAACAAGGCTGGCGTGGAAGCGGATCACAAGAAACTCTTTGCGATCTACAAGGGATTGTCGAGGCTACAGGCTTTGGCCACGCGCTCGGCGGATGAAAAGGCATTGGAAGGGGAGCGCGCGGCGCTCAATCGGCGCTTTCAAGGCGGGCTTGCCGAGATCAGGTCGTTTCTGATCGACAAAGGGTTTGAAGGCCTAACGGTGCTTCTGGGTGAGCAAGTATCGAAAGTCGATAGCGGGTTCAGAAAACAACGCCCGCCGTCGCTCTATTCAGGCCCATCTGTGGTGAATGGCGCCTCAAGCAATGTGATCTCAAGCCTTGCGGGCACCGAGCAATTCACTGTGGCGGTTGCTCAAAGCGGGACGACGATCAATGTCGCTATGGATTTGTCTGCAGTCTCGGGAGAGTTGTCTGTCGATAATGTGATTGCCTACATGAACAGCCAGCTTGAAGGCGCCGGAGTTTACACGCGTTTTACACGCACAACATTCAACGGCAAGACCACTACCGACCCCAAGAAATATGGTATTGGCGTTCAAACGGTTGCAACAGAGCGAGTGAGTTTTACGGCTGCGGCGACGAAACCTGCGATTTATCTCGGTGGCGTGGGCGGGACCGGGACCACGCAAGTGGGTCAATTGGTGAAACTCACCGATGGCGGTAGCGAAGTTGCTTCAAACTTCTCAAATAAAATAACACCTCAGACCGGCATTGCTGATGTCAGGGCGACTGCGACCGACAGCAGCGGGCATGTCTACGTCGCCGGTTCAGTGACCGGTGATCTTGGAGAAGGCGAGGTTCAGGGCGATCAGGATGTATATCTGCGCAAGTATGATGGTGCAGGTCAGCTGATCTGGAGCCGACTGTTAGGTTCTTCCGAAAGCGCGACGGGCTTTGCATTGGCAACCGACAGCAATGGGAATGTCGCGATCGCTGGCAAAGTGTCGGACAAACTTACCAGTACTTCAACCGGTGGGGGCGAGGACAGCTTTGTCACAAAGCTCGATTCACAAGGCCGTGAAATCTTCACGCGGCAAATATCGCCCAGCCTCGATGATCAAGCCAATGCCCTGGCGTTTGCCGCTGATGGATCACTTTTTGTAGTGGGGCAGACGCAGGCCGCGATGAGCGCAACGGTTGCGCATGGCGGCGGCAGTGACGCCTATCTCATGAAGCTGACATCGTTGGGCAGTTTGGAGTATGTGCGCCAGTTTGGCGGTTCCAGCGATGACCGGGCAACGGCGATTTCCATCGACAGTGCCGGGGACGTATTTTTGGGCAGCGTTGAAGCCGGAGATGCAAAAATTCGGAAGCTGAGTGCCGCTGATGGGACTTCGGCCGCCATTTGGGAGATGTCGCTTGGCGCGTTGGGGCAAGGCAATCTGAGTTCGATTTTCGTCGAGTCCGGTGTGGTCTATGCCGGTGGCTCAACGACCAATGCGGCGCTTGACGCCGGCGGTCAGGCTTCGATTGCAACGGCGCACAGTGGCGCCTCCGACGGCTTTGTCATGAAGATCACCGATCTGGGTGCATCGGCTGCGGCGGCATTCACCGCCTATGTGGGTACGACGGGTGCCGACAGCGGTTTGGGTCTTGCGGTAAGCGGGGGTTCGATTTACCTGGCGGGTTCGACGAATGGCAGCCTGGCTGGCGGTGGCTTGCCGGCACAAAGTGCAGCCTTCGTCAGGAAGCTGGATTCCACCGGTGCCACCGTGTGGACGCATCAGTATGAAAGCGCACAAGGGGCTGCGGCTGCGCGATCCATTGCCGTTGACGGGCAGGGGGGATCGGTTCTCGACAAGCTCGGACTGCCGCGCGGCGCCATTGCCTTTGATGAAACACTCTCACTGACGGCTGGTTCAAGCGTGCGCAATGGCGACTTTTTCTACGTCAAGGTCAATGATGGTGTGAAATTCAAGATTAAAGTCGATGCCGGCGACACCATGCGGACGTTGGCTCGAAAGGTCAGCAATGTACTGCTCCTGAAAGGCAGCGCTGAGGTTTCACGGGCTGGCGGCGACGGGATAAAAATTTCGGCGAAAGAAGGTCAAGTTATCGAACTCATTCGCGGGAGTGACGGGTTTGATGCGCTCGCGGGGCTCGGCATCGATCCCGTGCGTCTGGACAACACGAAGAAGAGTGCTGCAACGAAAACGAGCGCCAGCACCTTTGCGCTGGGGCTGAAGAGCGATACCGCTATTGGCGACAAGTTGAAGGCCGGTACGGTGACGTATCAATTGGCAACAGCGATGGAAGTGATCAAGAGCGCATTCCTGTCGCTCACCCGTACGGTGAAGACGGCCCCTAATGCGCGTGCTCTGCAATCTTACAAGAGCCTGTAGGGATTTAGACGGCCTGGTTCAGCGTCATGGCTGTGCCGCGGTTTGTCATGCTGGACCTGATCATCGATCCGGATTTTGCATAAACAGCGGGCGTGTCGCGGGCGGCGACGACGTCAGCGACGGCTTTGATCAAGCCTTCTGTGACGTGGCGGAAGCGCACGAGCAATCTGTTTTGTTCCCGCAAGGCTTTGTGCAGCCGGCCGGTGGCCTGCTGTAATCTTTGTTTGGTGTTTGCGGGCATGTGCGAAAGGGCACCGGTTGATTTCAATTCCTTGGCGGCCTTGGCGTACATAAGCAACGCTGTTGTGCGGTCGGCCTCGTTGCGGGCGAGTGCGGCCGGGCGCTTTGCGATCAGTGTGGTGACATCGTCCTCGATCAATGCCGCGAGACGGGTGGTTAGGGCGATGATCGCTTCGGCTTTGGTCAGGTCCGCACTCACCTTACCTGGCCTCTTGAAGGGCTAAGAGTTCTTCTTTGACGCGGCCAGACAGTCCGATTCCACCTTGCTGGGCCATCTGGCGTCCAATGTCCTGGATCATCATTGAACGGAATATGGCTTCACCCGTGCCGCCGCCCATCGCGCCATCCGTGGGGACAGTCGACCAAACTGTTTCAAGCATCTGTGACAGAAACATGCCTTCGAAATCCTGGGCGGATGCGTCGAGCTTGTGCCGGGCTGACGGCGAGGGGCGTGATGGTTGGAGTTGCGAACCGGTGATATCCAGCATGTTCATGTCACATCACCTCGATTTCGGCTTGCAAGGCGCCCGCCGCTTTGATCGCCTGCAAAATGGCAATCATATCGCGGGGTCCGACGCCCAGTGAATTCAAACCATTGACCAGTTGCTGAAGACTGACGCCTGAACGGATGAGCGTGAGTTTGCGGTCAGCGGGTTCTTCGATTTGAATGTCGGTGCTGGGCGTGACGGCAGTTTGGCCTTCACTGAACGGTTCGGGTTGCGAAACTTGTGGTGTCTCGGTCACGCGTATAGTCAGGTTTCCCTGGGCGATCGCCACGGGGGAGACGCGGACATCGGCGCCCATGACAATGATACCCGAAGCTTCGTCGATGACGACTTTCGCCGGAAGGTCGGGCTGGACGCGCAGCTGCTCGATGTCGGTGATCAAGTTGATCATGTTGCCTTTGTTTGCGTGCGGCAGTGTTACGCGAACGGTGGCCGGGTCATCCGTCACGGCCACAGTGCTGCCCAGAAAGGCGTTGATCGTATCGCTCATGCGGCGGGCCGTGGTGAAATCGGGGTTGCGCAACGCCAAACGCAGCGATTGCATCGACGCGAGGTCGAAGTGAACTTCGCGCTCGACGATGGCTCCGGCGGCGATGCGGCCCGATGTCGGGACGCCCTTGGTGACCGATGAGGCTTGACCTTGTGCCGAGAAACCATTGATGGCGATCTGGCCTTGCGACACGGCGTAAACGTTTCCGTCGGCGGCGAATAGCGGCGTGGCGATGAGGGTGCCGCCCTGGAGGTTCTTGGCGTCGCCGATTGCACTGACAGTGACGTCAATGTGCGAGCCCTGGGTGGCAAACGCTGGAAGGGTTGCCGTGACAAGGACTGCCGCGACGTTGCCGCTTGAAATATTTGCGCCGCGCGTGTTGACACCCAGGCGTTCGAGCATGGCTTGCAGGCTTTGCTGAGTTCCCGGTGCGTTACGCAAACCGTCACCGGTTCCGTTGAGACCGACAACAAGGCCGTAGCCGGTGAGTATGTTGTCGCGCACACCTTCGATGTCGGCGATATCCTTGATCCGGGAATAGGCCTGGACGGCAGGTGCAACACTGGCCAGGAGGCCGAGGGCTGCCAAGATTGATAGGGCGCGGTACATTGTGCGTGGGTTCTCTTTGAGAGCGCAATAATCCGAGAGAAGCAAAGCGAACTTTGTGCCAACCAAGATTGCTGAGTAAGTTGTTGAATGCGTTGAGGTTCGGATTTCCTGACAAATGCAGACGAGCAGGGACGGCAAAAATTACCGGGCGTTTTCAGTCGATCTTAACTGCGATGGGTGCATGCTTAAGTTCGGATTAATCTGGTTTGGCGGTAAAAGGGGATTCCGGCATGATCAAAGTCGATGGTTCAAGACCGGTCGACGCTGTGCGGACTGCACGTACGCGTGCTGCGGCGCCCATAGGCGTCGCGTTTTCCCTGGAGCAGGCCGAAGATACGCGCAGTGCGGCATCTGTTTCAGGGCCTTCTCCGATTGGGTCCGTCGAGGCGCTGATTGCGCTGCAAGAAGTGTCCAGTTCGACGACGGGGCGGGCGCGGGCGGCGCGACGAGGCAAAGACATGCTTGATCTGCTCGACGATGTTCGTGACGGGTTGCTGGCGGGCCATGTCAGCCGTGATACGCTGCAGCGGTTGGTTCAGCTCGTGGGGGCCAAGCGCGAGGACTTTGTTGATCCCGGCCTGTCGTCGGTTATGGACGAAATCGACTTACGAGCGCGGGTTGAGCTGGCAAAGCTCAACTTCGCAGATGCGAGATGAACACATTTGAGCGCGGCTTTGTTCATCAATCCTTAGTATTGCTTGCTTTTTCTTCTGTTGCTGTGGTCCAAGCAGGAACATATATTCCGCCGCGCTTTGGTGCTTTTGATTGTGCCGGGAAGGAATAGCCGTCATGAGCGTTGCCTTGTCGCCTGAATACCGGCCGTCTGATGACGAACCCTTTATGAATGAGCGTCAGCGCGAGTATTTCCGGCGCCGCTTGATTCAATGGAAAGAAGAAATCCTGCGCGAGACGAGGGAGACACTTCACAATCTGGCTCAGGAATCTTTGACCCAGGCCGACCTTGCAGACAGAGCGTCAACAGAAGCCGAGCGCGCGAACGAATTGCGGGCACGGGACAGACAGCGAAAATTGATTGCCAAAATCGATTCCGCTTTGCGCCGCATCGAAGAGGGCACTTACGGGTTTTGCGAAGATTCGGGCGATCCCATTACGCTGCGCCGCCTGGAAGCGCGTCCGATCGCGACGTTGAGCATCGAGGCGCAAGAGCGTCACGAAAAGCGCGAACGCATTTATCGCGACGATTGAGATCCGGTATTCCACGAGACAAAGAAAAGGCCGGGAGCGCTCCCGGCCTTTGTCCATTCTGTTGCTGGTGGTGGCCAGCTTCAGAAGGGGAATAGAATATCGATGACCTGCTGGCCGTAGCGCGGCTGTTGCACGTCGGAGATCTGGCCGCGCCCGCCGTAGGAGATGCGAGCCTCGGCGATTTGGGTGTGCTTGACTTCGTTGAGGAAGCTGATGTCTTCGGGGCGGACAATTCCCGACACCGACAGGTCACGCAGTTCAAAGTTGATGCGCACTTCCTGATGACCTTCGATGACGAGATTTCCGTTCGGCAGAATTTGCGTGACGACGGCGGCGACTGTGAGTTCCACTTTTTCCTTGCGGTTCACGGTGCCTTGACCGGTCGAAGACGAATCCGCGCCCAAGTCGATGGCGGCCTCGGGGCTGTAACCGTTGGGCAGCAACTTGCCCAGCGTGTTCTCAAAGCCCAGCAAATTGTTCACGCTTGCGCCTTCTTCGGATTTGCGGCTGCGTGTAGACTGGTTGGAAACTTCGGCCTTGTCTGCAATGTCGATCATCACAGTCAAGATATCGCCGATCTTGGCGGCGCGTTGATCCTTGAAGAACGAGCGCGAGCCGGCCGCCCAGAGCGAATTGGGCTGACGCGCCACCGCTTCCTGGCGGGGCATCGGCATGGTGATAACGCGGTCGCCGTTGCGGTCACGCGGGTCGATGATGGGCGTCAAGGCTGGGGCTTGGCCGACGGCGTTGATACGGTCGACCGTGGAGCATGCGCCGAGTGTCAGAGCTAGGAGCGTGAGGGCAATTCTGGGTGAGCAATGCATGATCTGGTTCTTTCGGGTAATCAATTTGCGGAAGCAATGGTGGCGCCAGGTGCGCTTACAGTTGCGGCACCGGGGCCTGTTACGCGTGCTTCGATCGTGCGGCGCGAACTGGGATTGAGGACCGATACCGTGTCGCCTTTGGCGGCGTTATTGAGCGCCTGACCTTGCGTGGTCAATTGAATACCAGGGAGCAGGAAGGTGACCGTGACGGCATCGCCCTTCTTGATGGATACAGGTTTGGCGACGTCATAGGTGAAAAGCGGCGTGCGGGCGCGCACGAAGCGGCGCGCGGCTTGTCCGGACAAACCTTGCGCTGAAGTGATCAATGACGGGCTGACATTGCCTACGGGGAACTCAAGGGTTGAGAGATCGGCGTCGCCGATGGTTTCGCCCAGCGCGATGTCGCGGGCAAATGTGGGGACATCGATGACGGCATGGGCGCGGCCGGACAGCTCGACGTAGTCGTTGGCGCCCTGGCCGCTGTTGTAGCTGAGCGTTGCTTCAAAGCTTTGCCGCGCGGCGTTGTAGGTGAGGGCGGCGATTTGCCAGCGGTTTTCTGCAGCGTCCGGCAGGGCCAGCTGGTAGGCCGGGTCGGCGAGGGCGACCTTGTAGTGGCCGGAGGTTGGGATGCGGGAGGCGATCGCTTCGGCGATGCGCGACTGAACGGCATCGGCGGCAACGACGGTTCCGGCCAGGGCCGATCCGTTGAGCAGGACTGCTGCTGCAAGTGAAAGCAAAAGGCGCATGGTTCAAGTCCTTGTGGGTATTACGAACGTGACAGACGGGCTGTCATTTGCAGCATTTCGTCGGACACCGTGATGACTTTCGAATTCATTTCGTAGGCCCGCTGAGCGGTAATCAGCGACGTGATTTCCTGCACGGCGTTGACGTTGGAGAGCTCGAGGTAGCCTTGCCTGACCGCACCGAAACCGGTCGAGCCCGGTGTTCCGGTTTGTGCTGCCCCCGAGGCAGCGGTTGCCAGGAACAGATTAGACCCTTGCGCGTCGAGGCCTGCCTCGTTGGCGAAGGCCGCCAAATCAAGCTGGCCGACATTTGTGTCCGTCGTCTGGCCGGCGAGGCGGGCAAGAACCTGACCCTGCGGGTTGACCGTGACCAGAACCGTTCCATCAGGAATGGTGATGCCTGGTTCGACGGCATAGCCGTCGGCGGTCACCAGTTCTCCACCTGCGTTCAGTGCAAAGGCGCCCGAGCGGGTGTAGGCGGTTTCACCGGTTGGCATGCGCACGCGGAAGAAGCCGCGGCCTTCGACTGCCAGATCGTAGGGGTTTTCAGTTGGCTGGACATTGCCCTGGCCCATAATGCGGTAAACAGAGGCGGTGCGAACACCAGAGCCGACCTGAATACCGGTGGGGATCAATGTGTTTTGATCGGACGAGCTGACACCCATGCGTTCAAGCGTCTGATACAGCATGTCCTGAAATTCGGCACGCTGGCGCTTGAAGCCTGTGGTGTTCATGTTGGCAATGTTGTTGGAGATAACATCAACGTTGAGCTGTTGAGCCAACATGCCCGATGATGCGATGGTGAGCGATCTCATGGCTGTTTATTCCTCTCAGACCTTGACTTCGCCAAGCCGTTGCATGGCTTTGCGTATCAGGTCGTCGGTTGCATTCAGGATTTCGGTCGAGGACTGATAGGCGCGCATCACTTCGATCATTTTGGTCATCTCGACAACAGGCTCAACGTTGGAGCGTTCAATTGCTCCCTGGACGATGCGCGCGCCGGTGGCCGGTGAGGGCGGCGCGTCCGAGGCGTAGAGATTAGATCCTTCCTTGCGCAGTGTGTGCGAAGGCACGGTGACAACGCGGAATTTTCCGATCGCTCCCAGTTGGGTCGAGATTGTGCCGTCAGCCGCGATACTGACATCGCTTTCTCCGGGGGGGATTGTCACTTCACCACCATCGGACAACACGGGATGGCCATCCGCTGTGACGATGCGGCGCTGGGCATCGAGTTTCAGATGACCGTCTCGCGTAAAGCGCTCGCCTGCTTCCGTGCGGACGACCAGGAAACCTTCACCTTGAACGGAGACATCAAGCTGTGAGCCTGTTTGCAGCATAGCGCCCGCAGACATGTCGCGCACGACACCCCAATCGCGGACGAACGAAACTTCGCGCAGGGACGCGTCTGCGGCTTCGACCGGGACCAGCAATTGCTCAAAGACCGGCGCCTCGCGCTTGAACCCTGAGGTTGAAACGTTGGCGATGTTATTCGAGATAATTTCCATATTCCGGCGCAGAGTCATTTGCGCCGTCAAACCGACGAGCAAGGAATTGTCCATTGCGGCCACCACTCCGCTGACTCCGGCAAGATCGCCGGTGCCAGGATTGGTTCTGCAGCAGATGTGCCAAAGCCTGATCGCGCGGAAATGCTGATATTTCCTATGTAATCTTTCGTTAAGGCGGGGCTGTTTGCCGGGTAAAAATTGCCGGGGGGGAACTGAAATTTAACCAGCCGGGGTGCATCTTAAGGCGTCAGAAACGATAATTCGTCTGTACACGGAGCGGTGGGTCAAAGATGTCAAGGGATAAAGACGCGGCCAAAGACAAGGATAAGGCAAAGCCAGAGGGCGAAGCGGACGGCGAGGCAGCGGCAAAGCCAAAATCGCGGTTTGGCTTCTTGCTGACCAGGAAAATGCTGATGCTTGTTGGCGCGCCTGTGGCGTTGCTGCTGGTGGCGGGAAGCGCTTATTTCTTCCTGTTTGCAGGTGGAGAAGAGGTTGTGGCCGAAGGCGGGGCGCCGGGCGCACATGGCTCGGAGCACGCGGGCGCCACAGAAGTGCATCCTGTGTTCTTTGAGGTTCCGGATATTCTGGTCAATGTGGCTTCAAGCGGTGGCAAGCCCGTGTTCCTGAAGCTCGCGGTTTCGCTTGAGCTGGAGGGCGCCGATGAAACGGCCACATCGCATCTTGAACCGATTATGCCGCGGGTTGTCGATCAGCTTCAGACCTATTTGCGCGAGCTGCGGCTTGAGGATTTGAGCGGTTCGTCAGCCATGTTCCGCCTTAAGGAAGAGTTACTGCGGCGGGTGAACCTGGCGGCGGAGCCCGTCAAAGTGAAGAGCGTTTTGTTCCGCGAAATGATTATTCAGTAACACACAGGTGGCTTATGAGCGGCGACGCTGACGACGTTAAATTGGAAGATGTGGAACCAAAACCTGACGCGGCGGTGGTGGCGGGGGATGCTGCCACGGCGCCTGTTGCCGCATCAGAGGACGACGCTGCGGCGGCCGAGTGGGCTGCCTTGGCTGATGAGAACGCGGAGCCTGAGGCAGGGGCAACGGCGCGTGTTCTCAATCAGAACGAAATCGATTCGTTGCTGGGCTTTGACGGGGGAGCGGGCGGAGAGCAGGAACGTACCGGCATTCAGGCGATCGTCAATTCGGCGCTGGTGTCTTATGAACGCTTGCCGCTGCTTGAAATCGTCTTCGACCGCCTTGTGCGGCTGCTGACGACGAGTTTGCGCAATTTCACATCCGACAATGTTGAAGTCAGTCTGGACAATATTTCTTCGATCCGGTTTGGCGACTATTTGAATTCCATCCCATTGCCGGCCATCTTGACCGTATTTCGTGCCGAGGAATTGGACAATTACGGCCTGTTGACCGTCGATTCGAGTTTGATTTACTCGATCGTCGATGTGTTGCTTGGCGGGCGGCGCGGCACAGCGGCGATGCGCGTTGAAGGACGTCCTTACACCACGATCGAGCGGACGCTTGTGCAACGCATGCTGGAGGTGATGCTGCAGGATCTGGGTGTTGCCTTCGAACCCGTGAGCCAGGTCAAGTTCACGCTTGACCGGCTGGAAATCAACCCGCGCTTTGCGGCCATCGCGCGACCTGCGAACGCTGCGGTGCTGGTGAAGCTTCGTGTTGACATGGAAGACCGGGGCGGACGCATCGAATTGTTGTTGCCCTACGCGACGCTTGAGCCCATTCGCGAATTGCTGTTGCAGATGTTCATGGGCGAAAAATTCGGCCGTGACTCGATCTGGGAAGGCCATTTGGCAACGGAATTGTGGAGCACAAATGTCGAGCTTGAAGCGGTCCTCGACGAGATGCCGATGTCGCTGAATGATGTGATGAACTTCGAGGTTGGTCAGACGCTGCTTCTCAATGTCGGTCCTGATGCGCGTATCGAATTGCGATGCGGCGGGGTTGGATTGCTGTGCGGGCGAATGGGGCGGATCGGTCATCAAGTGGCGGTCAAAGTTGAAGGTACAGAACGCGGCAGCCGGTCGCATACAGGGGCACGAGCATGAGCGAAGCATTCGTTATTGATGTTGTGGTTATCGCCTTGTTGGGGGCGACGATTTATTTCGCCTTCCGCCTCGACCGGCGCTTGCAGGGTATGCGCAGTGTGCAGAGCGAGATTGCCGGTGTTATCCGCGAGCTCAACGTCGCTGCGGCGCGCGCTGAAGCGGGAATCCAGGGATTGAAAAGCGCTGCGGAGTCGTCCGGCCAAGACCTGGAGGAAAGAATAAAACACGCTCAGGGGATCGGTGATGAACTGGCGATCCTGATGAAAGCGAGTGAGCGGGCCGGCCGTCAAATCGACCCTTCGCGAGTGCAGGCCATTCCGGCGCTGAAATCCCATTCCAGGCCCGCACTTGACGCGCTGCGCGCGCGCAGTGCAATCGTTTAAGGATTTTCAACGATGTCATCGCGCGTTCGATTATTGCCTACACTCATGGGTGCTGCCGGCGTGTTGCTGGCGCTGCGCATCGGCGCCATGGCATCCACGCCCGCAGAACCACCCGAGCCTGCGGGGAGCGAGCAGGCGGCGGAGCCCGCAGATCAAGCAAGTGGCGGCAAAGCGGATAAGACACCACAGGAGCCTGAAAGCCAGCACGGTGAATCTGCTCCGGCGGCCAGCTCCAGCGACGCACATGGTGGAGAAGCTGCTGGTCAATCCCAGGTGTATAGCGGGTTAGCGCAGACCAAGGGTGAAGCGGATGTGTTGCAGAAACTTGGAGATCGCCGCGCCGCGCTTGATGCGCGTGAACGCGATCTTGGTTTGCGCGAACAGCTTTTGTTGGCGGCCGAGAAGCAAATTGCAGAGCGCCTCGCCGATCTCAAAGGGCTGGAGCAAAAGCTCGACGTTATGATGGCCAAGCGCAATGAGCTGGAAGAGGCGCAACTCGTATCGCTGGTGAAGTCATACGAAAACATGAAGCCCGACGATGCGGCACGTATCTTCAACCGCCTGGAGCGGACAATTCTTGTGGACGTTGCGTCTCGCATGAAGCCTGTGAAGATTGGCGCGGTGTTGGCGGCGATGGAGCCTTCAAAGGCACAAGATTTAACGGTCATGCTCGCCAAGCGGATGAGACTCAGTCAGCTCACGCCGGTTGTGCCACCCGTCGCGTTGCCAGCGCCTCCGGCGCCGGTTGAGCCAGTTGCGGAAGCCGACACTTCGGAAGCGCCTGCAGAGGTTAAGCCTGCTGCTGAATCGCCGCCGCATAGCTGAACCTTAAGGGCGGCTTAACTGCGTTCCCGCTAGAGTCAGTTGCTTCAAAGACTAGCGGATCCGGATGTTTGCGTTGCGTTTGATCGTAACTTTTGCCGCACTGGTTGTGGCCGTGGTTTTGCCGGCTTTCGCCGAAGAGATCGCGCGACCGCAAGCCAAGATTACAGCCAGCGTGCAAGATGGCTTTGCGCGCTTAATGTTTGACTGGAACGAAGAAGTCTCGGGGGTCGCGCAGGTTGGCGACGGTGTGCTGATCATTACGTTTGACCGCAGCTTTGACGCCGATACCGGCGCGCTCGCAAAAGCGCTTGAGCCTTATGTGGCTTTGGTGCGCCGCGACGCGGATGGCCGGTCACTGCGCTTTGCGCTCAAGGGTCCGGTCCGGGTGAAGACGACCAATCATGCGGTGCGTTATGCCTTTGATCTTGTGCCGCCATCGTTCAAAGGCGACCCTGCGCCCCCGCCAGCACCGGATGGCGTGAAGGCCAAGCAGCTTGTGACGGTTCGCGTCACCGAGCGCGAACGAACGACACGGTTGCAGTTCGACTACACAGGGAAGATCGGCTACACGGCCAAACTTGCCGATGGGATTTTGCAGGTCAACTTCACGAAACCGGCGAAAGTCAATCTCACGCGATTTTCTGAAACGCCACCCGCATGGATTCGTGCCGCCCGTTCCAGCATCGTTGAAGGAAAGTTGCGGCTTGAGTTTGATGTTGATCGCGAAGCTGACTTTCGCGATGTGAGCGAAAATGGCCAAATCGCTCTGGAGCTCCTTGAACCAAAGTCCGACGCTACAGCCGCTGAGGAGCGGCTCAAGGCCGAGGGTGCGCCGAAAATCATTATTCCCGAGGCCACGGAAAATTCTCCAGCGCCGCCAGTGTTGAGCGCGGATGCAATTGTTTTTGCGCCATTGCCGCGCAAAGGTGCCGAGGCGACTGCAGCGCCAACGGATGAGCCTGCCGGGCAAAGTGCGCTGGCGCCGGATGTGGCACTTGGCGATGGTGCCGCCTTGCTTGCAGCCGCGACGGAGGCACAGTCTGGCGATGCGTTGCCGCCCAACTTGCGGCTTGGCCAATCGGATTTGTCAGCGGCGTTGGCGCCTCTGGTCTCATCGACTCCGGCGGTGGCTGGCAAAGCAAGAGCCGAAATATTTGGATCCATGCTCAGGCTCGAGTTGCCCTATTCGAAATTGCCTGCAGCTGCCATCTTTAGACGAGGTTTGGTGGTTTGGGTGGTCATGGAAACGACAGAAGCCATGGATCTGAGCGGGCTTTCTGCGTTGGTGAATTCGCCCGCGCGTGCCTTGTCGGCGCCGGCAGAAGTAGCGCCCGGCGTCACTGGGTTTCGCCTTGAAGCTCCTGTTTCCATGTCGGTAAGCGCTGCGGCGGTTGGCAATAGCTGGGTTGTGGCTGTCGGCAACACCGTGCCGGATTTACCGGCGCAGTTGCAACTTGTCCGCCAAACGGTGGGCTCGGCGACCAAGATGCGGGCGTTTATGCCTGGCGCTACTCAAGTCGTTTGGCTCAAGGATCCTGAAGTCGAGGACCGGATGGCTGCGGTGTTGAGTTTTGCACCGGCGCGCGGTCTTTTTGACATGCGAAGCTTTGTCGAGTTTGCGGCCTTACCCTCGCAGCAAGGACTTGTTGTGCAAGCGATTGCGGATGATCTGGCGGTCGTGGTTGAAGGCGATGAGGTTGTCATTGCCCGCCCAGCTGGACTGAGTGTGTCGGCGGCTCAGTTTGTCCAGGCACTGGCAACTTCACAAAGCGCATTCCCATCAACCGGAGGGTTTGGCGCTGTTGACTTTGCGGCCTGGGGCAAAAGAATTAAAGCGACGCGCGAAGAGACTGTTTCTGAGTTGCTGCGGCAATCGTCCCAAACTTTGGGGGGAATGAGCCCGCCGCGGATGGCGCTGGCGCGCTTCTTTATTGCCGAAGGCCTGGGCGCCGAGGCGCTGGGTGTTTTGCGGAACATCTCACATGACGACCGTACAGCCGAGGCCAATCCTCCGTTCCGTGTGGCCAGGGCACTGGCCAATATTCAAATGGCGCGTTACCGCGAGGCGCTTGATGATCTCAAGATCGACGCGCTTGGAAATGATCCACATGCTGCGCTGTGGCGCGGGATTGCGGCAGCAGGCGCGCGCGAATGGCGTTTGGCGCGAAGCAACTTGATGACTGCGTTGAAAATTGTTTCGCGGTATGAGCCGGAATGGCAAGGCCGCGCACGAGTGGCGCTGGCGAAAGCGGCGTTGGCACTGGATGAACCAGGGACAGCGCGGCAAATTCTTGAAGCCATGCCACGGCAATCGCTGTCTGCGAGGGTCACGGCCGAGGCCGCGTTGGAGAGGGCCATGATCGAAGGCGCTTTCAAAAAGACGGACGCTGCCATCGCGCACTTCGATCAGTTGATGAATTCGACCTACAGTCCCGTCGCCGCCCGGGCAACGCTGGAAGGGACATTGTTAAAGGCAAAATCTGGCAGGCTAAAAATCGAACTGGCGATCGAGACGCTTGAGCGGTTGCGATTTCAGTGGCGCGGCGATGAAGTTGAGCTGAAGACGCTGACTGAGCTTGGACAGCTTTATGTTGCGCACAACAAAATCCGCGATGGTCTTAACACGATGCGCCTGGCGGTCCGTCATTTCTCTGACTCGGAGGAGGCGCGCACGACTGCAGCACAGATGGCCAAGATTTTTGAGTCGTTGTTCATCGGGGGCAAGGCCGATCATCTGTCGCCGGTAGCCGCTTTGGCGTTGTTTTATGACTATAAGGAACTTACGCCGGTCGGGCCGCAAGGCGACGACATGATCCGCAAACTGGCAGAGCGGCTTGCGGCCATCGACCTTTTGCCCCAAGCGGCGGAATTGTTGCAACATCAAGTCGACAATCGTTTGGACGGTGTGGCGAAGGCGTCGGTGGCGACGCGGTTGGCTCTTGTCTATTTGCTGGACCACGAACCGGGCAAGGCGCTGGCTGCCATTCGATCGAGCAAGCAAACCCGATTGCCGGATGACCTTATCGTGCAGCGAGACCTGATTGAAGCGCGGGCACTTGCGGACACGAAGCATTTCGACCAGGCCCTCGACGTCATTGCAACAGATTTGAGCCTGGAGGCTGACCGCCTGCGCGCCGATATTTACTGGGACTCACAGAGATGGCCTGCGGCTGCGGCGAAAACAGAGGCCTTGCTGGATACACGGTATAAAGACGACACACCTTTGAGCGCGATTGAGCGGATGGATCTGATGCGGGCATGCGTGGGTTATTCGCTGTCGGGCGACAGTGCGTCCCTTGAACGATTGAGATCACGTTACAACGCCAAGATGTCGATGTCGCCTGAGGCAAAAGCATTTGCGATGATTACTCATTCGCCGGACGTGACGAATGACGACTACAAGAGTCTCGTCAAACGGGTGGCTTCGGCCGATACGCTCGATGAATTTCTGACCGAGTTCAAGTCGCGCTATGGCACTGGCGGTCCGGCTGCCACCGCGACGCCGTAGAGCGGGCTGTTTCCATTTGACTGGCGCAAAATCGACGGATGGTCTGTGTATGTACCAACGCATGCATACGTGCATATAAGGAGAAAAGACTGTAATATTTCAATCTGTTAAGCCCTAAAAAACCATCTGAAAAACCAATATGTATGCATGCAGTCGTCGTAAGCCAGGGCCGAAGCGTGGGGGGCGCGCGCCGTCAGATTTCGCGCGCACCCCACCCGTTCCCCGCCTGTCAGGGCAGGGATGCTCGGTCTATTCAAAGTTCAAGTCGCAGCTGGGCATCGCCCTTTTTTAGAGCGACGCCAGAAGTATGGAACATATACAGAACTATTTTGCTGCGTCAACCTGAATTTCACGCGGCGCCATCACCTGGTACCCGGGTTCATAACGGGGTGACACGAGGCTCGCAAAAAATACACACGCGAAAGCGCGATGACGCGAAAAGAAAGTGACCTTCCTGCAAGTGCAGTCGAGCGGAAAAAGCCTCACCCTTTCTTTTCGCGTCTTCGCGACTTCGCGTGAGAGCCTATTTTGAGTTTTCCTTGTCACCGACTTATGATAGCGGACGCTAGTGCATTGCACTGCGAATTGGAGTCGCGCTTCGATGCGGCACAGGAGTTCTCCATGCGTTTTCGTGAAGTGTTTGCCGTGTCGTTGTTGCTGGCTGCGTTTCAACCTGCGTGCGCAGACGAACGGCTGGCTGCCCGCGTTGACCGCGAAGCCAACCGCGTGATGAAAGCCACCGGCGCCAAAGGTCTTGCGATTGCAGTTATCGAAGATGGGCAAGTTGCCTTTGCGCAAAGCTATGGCCAGCGTAATGAAGCGGGCGCGGCGCTCAAACGGGACACGATAATGTACGGCGCGTCGCTGACCAAGGCAGCCTTTGCGTATATGGTCGTGCAATTGGTGGATGAGCGAGTGATCGATCTCGACACCTCGATTGCCAAATACCTGCCCAAGCCCTTGCCGGACTATCCAACTGAAGACAAATACGCGTCATGGAGCGATCTGAAGGGTGATGAGCGTTGGCGGAACCTGACGCCACGCATTCTGCTTAGTCACAGTTCCGGATTTCACAACTTCGGGTTTCTTGAATCCGATCAGAAACTGCGGATTCATTTTGAACCGGGAACGCGCTATTCATACTCGGGCGACGGATTCATTTTGCTTCAGTTCGTCCTGGAACGAGGTCTTGGCCTTGATGTGGGCCACGAGATGCAACGCCGGGTGTTCGACCGCTTCGGCATGGCGAATACGAGTATGATCTGGCGCACAGGTTTTGCGCCCAATCTTGCCGACGGTTGGGATTTGAACGGCCGGGTTGAACCGCACGACGAACGCAGCACCGTGCGGGCAGCGGGTTCCATGGATACAACGATTGCCGACATCGCCCGCTTTGCTGCGGGCTATGTGCGCGGCGATGGCTTGTCAAGTCAAGCGCGCGCTGAGTTGACCAGGGCGCAGATGGCGATCACGACAGCCAGTCAGTTTCCGGTTCTGCAGGATGAGGTTGCGCCGGATTTGCGTCACAAGGGTTTGGCGGCAGGGCTTGGCGTTATTGTGTTTGACGGTCCGCAGGGCCGCGGCTTTCAAAAGGGTGGCCACAACGACACAACTGGCAACACTTTGGTTTGTATTGAAAACGGCAAGAGATGTGTGCTGATCTTGTCCAATGACGTGAGAGCGGAGGCGGGGTTTCCGGCTATTGTCAAAGTTGTTCTTGGCGAAACTGGAATGAAGTGGACGTGGGAATACGGCGCGACGCCGATGTTGCCGTGATCAGAGCGGTTTGAAATCGAGGCCTAGATCCAGGCATCTCGGGGAGTGCGTAATCGCACCGGACGATATTAGATCGACACCTGTGGCGGCGATGGCTGCTATGGTGGCAGCGGTGACGTTGCCTGATGCTTCGAGCACGGCGCGGCCGGCGGTGAGCTTGACGGCCTCACGCAATGTTTCGGGTGGCATGTTGTCGAGCAGGATTGAATTGGCACCGAGGGACAAGGCTTCGCCGAGTTGTTCCAGGTTATCGACTTCGACTTCGACGTGAACCATGTGGCCGGCGTGGGCGCGCGCGGCTTTGATGGCGTTGGCGATGCCGCCTGCGGCGACGATGTGGTTGTCCTTGATGAGAATGCCGTCATCGAGGCCGAAGCGATGGTTGTGTCCGCCGCCGCAACGGACCGCATACTTCTCAAAAGCGCGCAGGCCTGGTGTCGTTTTGCGGGTGCACACGACGCGCGCTTTGGTGCCGGATACCAATGCAACAAGGCTTGCCGTTGCCGATGCGACGCCCGACAGGCGGCCCAGGAAATTCAGAGCGACGCGTTCGCCGGTGAGGATGGGGCGCGCCGGGCCTTCGATGGTGGCGATGATTTCACCGTGATCGACGCTCGAGCCGTCGGCCACAGATATTTTCATTTTGATGCGCGGATCGAGCAGGCGAAAGGCAGTGGCGGCAAAGTCCAGACCTGAAATGCGGCCTGGTTCGCGGGCGGAGATGGTGCCATGCGCCGTGGCGGTGATGGGAATAGTTGCTTCGGTCGTCAGATCGCCTGCGCGGCCGATGTCTTCGAGCAATGCCGCACGCACGGCGGGTTCGATCAGCAATGGCGACAAGGGTTGGACGATGGTGGCCGGTTGCTTCATGCCCTTCGCGTCGCCTGAGCGCTGTCTGAGAGCTTCGTTTCGCGCAATGCCAGTTCGGCGGTCGCGCGGATCTGGGCCAGGGTCACGAATGTTCGATTGGCGAGGGCAGGGTCCGCCTGCGGGTAGTCGCTGCGGAAGTGTCCGCCGCGGCTTTCGGTGCGGTTCAATGCGGCACCGGCAATGAGCAGTGATGCCGCCGTCATGTTGCGCAAGTCGGAATCGCCTGTTCCAGCCCTCTCGAGCATTGTGATGGTGGAAAGGGCTGCGATGAGGTCTTCGGAGTTTCGCTCGAGGCCCACATTCATGGTCATGGATTTGCGTAGGAGCGCTACGTTTGGGGTGGCTGAATCGAGCACCATTTGCGGCGGTGGAAAGGAGCCTGCGGCAGTTCCGCTTGGCAATGAGCTACGCGCAATGTCGCTGGCGGCACGGGCGCCAAAGACGATGGCTTCGAGCAGTGAATTGGAGGCCAGGCGGTTGGCGCCATGTGCGCCGGTTGAAGCGCATTCGCCAATGGCCCAAAGTCCGGGCAAGTTGGTGCGTGCGTTTTCGTCAACGGATATTCCACCCATGTGGTAGTGGGCCGCAGGTGCGACCGGAATGAGTTCGGTGCGCGGGTCAATGCCGGCCGACTGGCAGTATGAGAAGACCGTTGGGAAGGCGTCGGGGAAGCGGGCGCCTATGACGTGGCGGGTGTCGAGAAAGACTTTTCGTCCGGCACGGATTTGCCGGAAAATTCCGCGGGCTACGATGTCGCGTGGCGCAAGTTCTCCGTCTTTGTGGACGGCTGGCATGAAGCGCTCACCCTGGTCGTTGACCAGGATCGCGCCTTCGCCGCGCAGTGCTTCGGTGGCGAGCGGGGCTGGATCGCGGCCGATGGCGATGGCGGTTGGATGAAACTGAACGAACTCGGGATCAGCGATAACGGCGCCTGCACGTGCGGCCATGCCCAGGCCCTGGCCGCGTGCTTGCGGCGGGTTGGTCGTGACTTCAAACAAACCGCCGACGCCGCCGAGGGCAAAGATTGTTGCGGTGCTGCGGATCAGGACCGGCGAGGCTTTGTCATGGACCGGGTGGGCATAGACCCCGGCAACACGCCCGTCTTCCATGGCGAGTTCAAAGGCAATCAAGCCTTCGAGAATGCGAATGCGGGGCTGGTCTTTGACGGCCTTAATCAGGGACGCCATGATTTCAGCACCTGCACGATCACCGGAAACGCGAACGATGCGGTTGCGTGAGTGCGCTGCTTCGCGGCCAAGGACAAAGCCTCGTTTGGCGGTGCGGTCAAAGGGCACGCCCAGGCTTGCCAGATCGTCGATGCGGCTTGCTGCGTCCGAGGCGATGAGGCGGGCGATTTTTGCATCAACAATGCCCGCGCCTGCGATTTCGGTGTCGCGGGCGTGAAGTTCGGGGCTGTCGTCTGATCCCAGTGCTGCCGCGATGCCGCCCTGGGCCCAGGCGCTTGAGGCGCCTGAGCCAAGGGAGGCTGCTGACAATATGGTGACGGGGCCTTCGAATTTGAGCGCCGTGAATAGTCCGGCCAGGCCTGCACCGGCAATGAGCACGCCGCCGGTATGGATGACGTTATCGACCTGGCGGGGCATGGCTTAGTGGACCGCAGTTGGGGGTTTGCCGACTTCAAGCATGCGCTCGACGGCCTTGCGGGCGCGGGCGGCGATTTGGGGTTCGACTTTGACTTCGTGGGTGAGGGTCTGCAGCGAGCGCAGGATCTTGTCCAGGGTGATGCGTTTCATGTGCGGACACAGGTTGCAAGGGCGCAGGAATTCGATGTCGCGATGCTGGGCTGCGATGTTGTCGCTCATCGAGCATTCGGTAAGAAGCACCACACGGGGCGGGCGCTTTTTGGTGACATAGTCGATCAGGGCCGAGGTTGAGCCGGCAAAGTCGCATTCAGCGACGACTTCGGCTGGGCACTCGGGGTGGGCCAGGACAATGGCGCCTGGGTGGTCGATGCGAAAGCGGCGGACGTCTTCGGCGGAGAAGCGCTCGTGCACTTCGCAGCGGCCTTCCCAGGCGATGATCTTGATCTTGGTCTGGTTGGCGACGTTTTGGGCCAGGAACTTGTCGGGCAGCATGATCACGGTATCGACGCCGCGCTCGGCGGCGATGGATTCGACGACGGCAACAGCGTTTGACGAGGTGCAGCAGATGTCGCTCTCGGCCTTCACTTCGGCGGACGTGTTAACGTAGGTGACGACAGGCAGGTTTGGATATTTTTCTCTCAGCAGGCGCACGTCGGCACCGGTGATGGAGGCGGCGAGCGAGCATCCGGCTTCCAGGTCGGGGATCAGAACCATCTTGTCAGGCGACAGGACTTTCGACGTCTCGGCCATGAAGTGGACGCCGGCCTGAACGATGATTTTGGCATCGGTTTTTGCGGCTTCACGGGCGAGCTGAAGTGAATCGCCGACAAAATCGGCGACACAGTGGAAGATTTCCGGCGTCTGATAATTGTGGGCCAGAATGACCGCGCCGCGCTCTTTCTTCAGGCGATTGATCTCGGCGATCAAGGGCGCAAAAACTGGCCATTCGATTTCAGGGATGACGTTGGCGACTTTGGCGTAGATGGCTTTCGTCGCCGCTGCGACCTCAGGCGTATAAATGAGATTAGAAGATGCAGCGTGAGCCAAGGTCGCCTCCCGTATTATGCTCATGTTGAGCATATATATGGCATCAAAAAACGGCGGCACAAGGCCCTCCGTTGTTTAAATGCTATGTTTGAGCATAAGTAATGTCAAGCAGGGCTTGGGGGCGTCAAGTTTTACCCGCAGGCTTTATTGGCGCGGGCGTCACAGACTGCGGCGTACGACCTGACGTAAACCATTGGGATTGCTGTGGCGAAAAGGGTCTCATGTTTCATAGTTTTCAGTTGCTTGCGCGTGTGGGGCTAAGCGTGACGATTTTGGGATGTGGCGCCGTTCTGATCGGGGTTGCGGCTCAAAGTCTGCATTGGTCGTTCGATTTGGCGGCGCAGTTTCTTTTGCCGGCGGTTGTCGTTGCCAGTGTGGCGGCGCTGATCGCGGGTTTGGCGAGATTGCCGCTGATGGCGGCGGGGTTTTTGGGGATCGCGGTTTTGGCGGCGTTGACTGCCGGACCGTGGACGACGAGCCCGCGCTCTGTACCGGCAGAGGCACCACGTTTTTCGGTATTGCTGTTCAATGTCTGGTATCGCAATCAACAGGTGAGTGAAATCGTGCAGATGATCCGGCGCGAGAATCCGGACATGGTTGTGCTGCTAGAAGCGACACCACGGATCAGGAGTGAGCTGCAGTCTCTCGGCGCAGTTTATCCCTACCGGCTGGATTGCCTTGGCAGCGGTGGATGTGACGTGTTGATGTATTCGCGCGCGCAGTTGGCGGCGCATTCGGTCAAGGCGACGCAAGATGAGGATCACTCGCCGTTGCTGTCTGTAGCAACAGAGATTGCCGGCTGCCGGATGATGGTGTTTGCCACGCACATGACGCGGCCATTTCCAATTGGGTCAAATGAAGCTCAACGCGCACAGGCCCGCGAGATCGGCAATGTGGTGGCAGCGTGGGATGGCGCGAAGCTGGTGCTCGGCGATTTCAACGGGGCGCCGTGGGGTTATGTGATGCGGACGATTTCGTCGCGCGGCAATGTCGATATTCTGACGGGAGCGGGGGGCACCTGGCCCAGTTATTTGCCGCAGCAGTTGCGCATTCCCATTGATCACATGCTGGCGGGGCCGGGGCTGAGCTTTGTCTCGCGGCGTATTTTGCCGCCGATCGGTTCGGATCATGCGCCAGTGTTGGTCGAGATCGCGGTCACCGATCCCAGTAAGTGCCGCTAAGGCCGCGCGGTGCGCAGCATGGGGACACGGACGCCGGGGGCGGGGCGTTCTCGGATGACTTCGCGGCGGAAGCGGAACTGTTCGGCGGGGCGCCCGCCTGCTTTATCCGTGCGTTTGCCGGTGCGCTCGACCAGTCCGCCACTCTCGACCAGGCGGCGGAAGTTTTGTTTGTGCAGGCGGATGCCGGAAATCGCTTCGACGGTGCGCTGAAGGTCGAGGAGCGTGAATGAGGTGTCCATAACCTCGAAGACGATCGGGCGGTACTTCAGTTTTCCACGCATGCGGCCCATGCCGGTCGCCAGAATGCGGCGGTGATCGAATTGCATGGCGTTGCCAAAGCGCGCCTGCTCAAGGGTTGGCGGTGCCGAGGACGGCAACGGGCGCCCGTCGTGGCGGGCTTCGGAGACTAAGCCCGCCTCGTACATCAGCTCGTAGCGCTCCAGGACTTTCTCTTCGTCCCACAGGCCGCCATCGAGGCCGAAACATTGGCGGGCGCGGTCCCAGCGGATGTCTTTGTCCGTCATAGACGCCCATGCTTCGAGGCGCGGCCTGATCATCTTGTCGATCAACGCAGGGCGTTCGTTGCGCCAGTCTTCCCAGGGGAAGAAATCATAGATGTCGCGCCAGCGTCCGCGGGTATCGCTGTCGTGGCCGGCCCGGGTTAGGGCCAGATAACCGACGGAGACGACCCGCGCGCCCTCGCCTGGTTCCGGTTCATGGCGTCCCCGGTCACCGAAAGTGTAGAGTTGCTCGACATAGCCCAGCGAAACGCGGGCTTGTTCGTGCACCAGATTTCGCAGGCCGATCTCCAGCGTGCGGTGATGTTCGGGTTCGAACGGGCCAAAGGGCAGCCCTTCAGGGTCGCGCACGACGAGAACGCGCGGCGTTTCCCCGGTGACCGTGACGACGCAGGCATTGAGGCCGATGACAACGGTGTTTGCTGCGGCGGTTTTTGTCATGGCGTGAGGGGAAGCGAAAAGAGCACTCCTTCGAACACCATTTTGCCTGGGCCCATGGCATCGACGGCGTCGAGCATACGCCCGTCGCGTTCCAGCAATTTGTCTGCGAAGGCGACGATGCGGGTGTTGGGCTGGGCGTGGGCGGCGCGCTGGCGCAGGAGTTGTGCGATCGCATGTTCGTGGCCAGGGGGGCTCAACATGCAGGCGATGGCAAAAGCCGATGCTGTCGAGCGGCTGATACCGGCCCAGCAATGGATGAGAAGCGGTTGGTGGCGCTGCCAGTCTTTAGCAAAGGCCAACAGTTCGCGAACATGCATTTCATCGGGCGCGGTATGCTCGGGCGAGCTGGAGGAAATATCGTGCATGCCGAGTTTGAGGTGGCGATGACCGGAGATTTCGCCTGGCGTGGGCATTTCATCGTGCGGATCGAGCAAGGTGATGAGATGCGACGGGCGAATCTGCAGAGTGACGCCGGGGACTTTGCTTTTTGGGCAGACATAGATCGCGGGCATCTTGTGTTCCGCTAGCCTCGCGTTTGGGTGGACGGGAGCAGGTCGTGAAAGCGGGTCATGAAATTTGCCTGGGCGATGCTTGCGGGTTGCGGTTTCAGTTTCACCGGTTTCAAGCCGCGAGGCGAGCCGAAAAACTCCAGAGCTTCTTCGGCAGCAAAGCCCGCCAGTTGTGTTGCTTCGAAATAGGCCGAAGCCTTGTCGGCGCGTTTGATGAGCGCCGTGATGTCTTCGGGCAATTGCGCGGGCAGGCCAAAGCGCAGGTGAATGGCTGCGAGCAGTTTGTTCTCCAGCGATTTGTAGTCGAGGCCGACGGCGGCCTTGAACGGGCTGATCAGGTCGCCGACGACGTATTCCGGCGCATCGTGCAACAAGGCGGCCAGGCGCCAGCGTTGGGCAATGCCGGGTTTCAGTTGTGCCAGACAGTCTTCGACGACCATCGAATGCTCGGCCACAGAAAATGCATGATCGCCGTGGGTTTGGCCGTTCCAGCGGGCGACGCGGGCGAGGCCGTGGGCAATGTCCTGAATTTCGATATCGAAGGGCGAAGGGTCCAACAGGTCGAGCCTGCGGCCTGACAGCATGCGCTGCCAGGCGCGGGGATGGATAACTTTTTGAAGTTTGCCCATGATGCGGCTCGCGTTGCATATTTCTGTGGATGTTGAGCGTGATTGCCCGATCCAAGTCAAGGCGGGTGTGAAGGCACTGCTATATCAGGTGTGGCAATAGCTGAAAGGATCAGAACCTTGGCGTACAGAAAATTACTTGTTCCACTCACCGGCGCAGCGCGAGACAATCACGTTCTGAAGGCTGCCTTCGAAATTGCGAAAGCTTTTGCGGCGCATGTTGCAGGACTATTCGTCCGGCCGGACGTGAACGAAGTCATACCCTATCTGGGCGAAGGTATTTCAGCCGGGGTTATGCAGGAAGTCGTGGACGCGGCGCGGAACGCTGCCAACAGGTCTGCAGCTGCGGCGCGTGGCGCGCTTGATCAATTGGCGCTGACCCACGGCGTTAGTGTTCTGGACGCTCCCGCAGGCGCGGGGTTTTCGGCATCATTCGGCCTGCGCGATGGGCCCAGTGAAATCGTCGTCGCCGAGGAAGCGCGTCTGTCGGATCTTGTTGTTTTCAACTTGCTGCAGGACGCCGACAACAGCGGGTTGCGCGCGGTGATCGAATCGACGTTGCTGAACGGGCGCCGTGCCATGCTGCTGGTGCCGCAAAACCCGCCACCGATTGCCGGGCGAAAAATTGTGATCGCCTGGGATGGCGGGCCAGCGGCCGCGACTGCGGTTGCTGCGGCAATTCCGTTGCTCAAGCGCGCCGAAGCAATCGAGATTCTGAATCTTGCCAAGGGGCCAATCGAGACGCGAAAAATGGATCGTTTGCGTGATTACCTGCGCCTGCATGGATTGTCGGCGACCGAACACGGAATCAACCCCGGTAGCCAAGACACCGGCTCGGCGCTGTTGGACACGGCTGTGCGCGCTGAAGCAGGGCTGCTGGTGATGGGCGGATACGGGCATAGCCGCTTGCGCGAAATGGTCATGGGCGGTGTGACGCGGCATGTGCTGACCCACGCCACGCTGCCGGTCTTCATGGCCCATTAGAGCGCCGTGGCAACGCTGCGCACTTGCGTCTGGCAATTGGACTGAGCGGGCAGGCCCAGCGCCGCGACTTCCCCCCATCGTCTGCAGCCGCTAACGCGGCGCAGCCACTTCCCCCGCAAGCGGGGGCAGACAGAAAATCTGCTGTCTTCCTCCGCTTGCGGGGGAAGTACCTGCGCAGCACTTCGCTGCTGCAGGGGATGGGGGGACGTCGTGCGGTGCGCGGCCGGTTCACGACCCCGGTGGTTTGACGATGAGGACTTTGATGTCGTGTGTGGGCTTGAAGTTGTTGGCCTCAAGGACGAAGGTTCTCGGGCTGGTTTTGCGGACGTTGTCGCCGCAGAGGGACACGATGTTGCGGGCAGCGCCTTTGTCGACTGTCAGGCGGAAATGGCCGATGGGGCCTTTCCAGGTGTTGGC
>Ga0163150_10002206_pt1 | contig 30631 bp, 12 predicted proteins | sample OliLakLV19P2IB_FD_148628 | JGI IMG/M metagenome (GOLD analysis project Ga0163150, IMG submission 148628) | Freshwater microbial mat bacterial communities from Lake Vanda, McMurdo Dry Valleys, Antarctica - Oligotrophic Lake LV.19.P2.IB | ecosystem: Environmental > Aquatic > Freshwater > Lake >...
ATTACCAGGCGTTCCAAAAAAGCTTCCTACTCCTCCTCCTCCGCCCGCTCCGCCACCTCCTCCGCCCGCACCTCCGCCTCCACCACTGCCGCCTGCGGCACCGCCGATTCCTCCCGAAATCAGGGTTCCCGACCCGTTGTTGAAGCCTGCTTGCCCCGCGCCGCCGTTGAATCCGGTTCCCCCATCGCTAGCGTTGGAACCTGAGTTGCCGTTACCACCGCCGTTGTTACCGCCAAACGCTCCATTTCCACCGCCGGCCCCGCTTCCTCCGGAGCCGCTAAATCCGCCGCTTGTCGAGCCGATGCTGTTAAAGCCACTTGATCCGGAAGAACCTTGCGAACCGCTTGAACCGGAGAAACCATTGCCACCACCGCCGCCGCCGAATCCCGTATCTGATCCGGTCGCATAGCCATCGCCACCCGCTCCTCCTCCAGCACCATCGCCGCCGGGACCGATTCCACCGTTTCCACCGCTAGCGCTTCCCCCCTGTCCACCGCCGCCAGTTCCAGTCCCACTTCCGCCACCGCCACTTGATTGGTTGTAACCTCCCCCATTGCCGCCGGAAGTTCCGCTGGTGCTTCCACTTCCTCCTGAAACGCTACTCCCTCCCAAACCACCGCCAGGATGCGAACCGGTACTCAAAGCGGAAACATCGAATTTAACATTGTTGCCAATGACAATATCGTCAGCGGCCCAAATGCTGATAGGTCGGTTGCCGATCACGCGGATGGTGGTGTTATCTGGAATCTGCAGTTCACCGCCGAATCGAAACTCAGTGATACCGTTCGATAGTTTTTCCGTCGTCAGCGATACCCCGTAGAAACTTCCACCCGGCCCAAAGAAACTGCCCGCTGCAGTGTAATTATCGTCGAGGTTTGGATCGACATTAATATTCGAAAATCCAGGCTGAGCATCGGAGAAGAACCACCATTCGCGATTGGTCGGCGCGTTGGTTGTCACAACCGGAATCGGATTCGATGCGACAGTCGTTTTTAAGCCGGTCGTCTTCAAGACAACATTGTCCATCAAGAATGCTTGGCGTCCAAAGCCGACGGCGGGCAAGCCGGACACGCTGACCGATACTAATGCACCAAAGCCCGGATTAGCTGTCGCATCGATGATGAAGGTCTGGAAACCTGGGTTGGCATCGAGCGTAAAGGTCTGTGTTACCGATCGGAAGTTCAGTGTCGTGCCAGTGACGACAACGCGCGTGCCCACTGGTCCGTCCAGCATCAAACTGTAGATGGTAAAGTCTTGGTTGTTCTTCTGGTAGATATTGAAAAACTCTCCGGAAGCCGCCGACGAATCGCCCGTTTGATCAATCTCGAAGTCACCACCAAAAACTGATGCGGAAGCAACAGGCCCTTCCTGAGCCAACACAAGCGCTGTCGGAATCGAAGTGCGAAAGACCCAATCCTCCTCTTCGTAGAATTGACCGCTCGGCGTCAAATCAAAGCCCACCACACCGTCGAAGTTTTGGATCGTAATCAGCGGATTCCCTTGCGGAACGACCACCCGAGATCCGACTGTCAGCTCGACAGCATTGCCATCGATCAAGCCTGGAATGTCGTTGTTGGTCTCGCTGATAATGTTGAGCGTATCGTCAGCCGTCCCGCCGATGATCTTCGTTCGATCGATGCCATCCGTTCCAATAACTTCGACTTTGGTCCCGTTCCCCGGAATCGGTCGCGCTTCAATGAGCCCGCTTCGCACTGTCCACGCAACCGGCAAGTTACTGGTCGAGTTATCGATGATGAGAAATTCTGCCGCCAGACTTAAATTGGTGAATTGCCGATTCAGAGGAAAGCCGGCGATCGTCACGGCCACGGTGTCGATTTCCGAACCACCGATGATCTTGGTATCAAGCGTTCCAGCCCGAACAAAGTTGAAGCGATCGTCACCTGGCCCGCCGTCGATCTCGACGCGTGTCGCGGGCATCGTATTATCGATCGTGATGCTGTCGTTGCCTGAACCGAGCCGAACATCGAGCAAATCGATATTGGTGAAATTGACATCGGCCGGTGCGATCGCTTTGACGATATTGTTTTCGATCGAACCGATGAGTGGAGCACCGAATTTTTCAGAACGATCAATGATAAGATTGCTGGTCCCGGTTCCGCCATCAACCGTGACGACGGCTTGGGCGTCGAAGATCGTAATCGTGTCGGTGCCGCTATCGGCGCGAACGGTCGTGGCAAAAATTACCGAGACGATATCGACTTTGTCGTTGACGCCCGCTCCGGTGTTGATTTCAAGCCGCGAATCGGTCCCTTCAACTCGTACCGTGTCGTCACCCGAACTCAGCGTCAGCCCGAGCAAGTCGACATTTTTGTAAGTGATACGTCCGGCTGCTCCTTCGATAACGCCGACGTTCTCCTGTTCCGACCGCTTGAGCGTTACATTTGTCGGCGTCGAAGAATTGATTCGAAAAACGTCATTTGTCCCAGTTCCGCCTTCGACAAAGAGCGATCCGAGGATGTTGCTGAGTCGATCGCCGACGGTGATCGTATCGCTTCCAGCTCGACCGTCGATCGTGGTCGCAGTTCCAATACTGTCGATCTGCAACACGTCGTCACCCGTGCCGAGAACAAGGCTAAGCGTTTCGACGGCTGCGTAACGCACCCCTTTATCGATCGCTCCCATGCCAAAGCCGGTGACAGCGGTACTCGATAAAGTTCCCGTGTTGGCAGCGTTGTCTCCGGAGTCATTCAAGGTCAAGGTATCAGCACCGGCATCGCCAAAGATTTCGAGTAACCCAGCGATTGCGTTGAGACTGTTCGTATTGCCGCCGACTCGGAATGTATCGTTCCCATTGCCACCTTGGAACGTTGTCCTAAACGTCGCGCTGGTTCCGTCGATGGCGAGGCTGTCGTTGTTGGAACCCCATCCGATCACGAGATTGCCTTGATCTGGATCAGAATAAGTCAATCCGGCGATCGCCATTCCTAAGCCCGTCAAAACTGTCGCCGTAAGAGTCCCTTCGTTGGCAAACGTGTCGCCGGAGTCGTCGAGGAAAATCGTATCGTCGCCGGTACCGGTATCGATCGTGAAGCCGGCTTGCACGGCGTTCAGCGTACCGCCGGTATTCGATCGCGGCGTCGAACCAATCGTTGGAGTCGCGCGACTCCCGATTTGAACTACATCGGGACCAGCTCCGGTGCGAATAGTGGTTGTGGTTCCGGCTGGCAGTCTGGTAAGACTGATTTCATCGTTATCGTCTCCCGATTCGATCATAAAAGTCGCCGCAAAGATTTGGCCAACGATCCAAGCCGTCGCCGCAAGATTGGGCGATTCGGCAGGATCATCTCCCGAGTCGATGCGGACGGTCGCAGCTCCAGCGGCTCGGATGGTGCCAGCTCCGGCCAACATAAAATTATCGCCTACATTCAAAGTCACCGAACCGCGCGTAGCTTGAATCGAGCGGTTGTCGGCGACGAATAGGTCCTGGCCATCGGACACGCTATCGGGAACGACGATCAAGACGTTCCCGTTTTGCGACAAAATCTGATCGATGCTGAGACTTTGAGTCGCGACCGAAGTCGTGTCAGAGTTTACTTCGGTGATGGCGATGTCGCCGAAAGCCTGGGCATTGAGAGCTGTCGCCGCACCATGGGTTTCTATTTGAAGAGGATTGCTCGTCGTCGCGATCGAACCTGTCCCCGCCCTCAATAGGATTCGTTTAGCATCGAGATTCAGAGCCGCAGTTCCCGACCGAAGGATCGATACATTGGCCGTGAAATCGACCGTACCTAGGCTTGAAACCACCGAGGCGACGCCGATGTTTCCTGTCGAATGAATTAAAAAGAGACTGTCGCGACTAGTCGAAGTCACAATCATCGTTTCAGTCCCACTAGCCGAGCGGGTTCGCAACGGAGCGACGGAAGTACCGATTCGTCCCGAGGGGGCGACTAAGTTCAGCGTTCTCGAAACGATCATCGATTCGTTGCTTGGGATCGCTAGGTCAGCTCGAGTTGCATTTTGAATATCGGACGAGCCAAACGGATTGTTGATCATGCCACCAAGCAAAATGTCCGAGTTACCCGTGTTGATGATTTTCAGTTGAGTATCGCCTGGACTGTTCGGCTGGGTTTGTAGGACGAAGTTGACTTTATCTGCCACATTCACCGTCACATTGACACCGACTTGCGAAGATGGATTGAGGACGTTGATATTGTTGACGCGAAGGTTGCGAGCCGAAGCATTCTCGATTTCGACGCGATCGAAACCGGTAACGAAAGTGAACTCCGGTCTCCCGGAAATCGAAGCCGTCGCGGTCGTGCCGGTCGGCTTAATCGAATCGGAAGTCGTGGTGGGAATTGAAAAGGTTGCAAAACCACCAGCCAGTGAGTTATCGTTTCGGATTTCATCAACGATAATGTCACCACTCGTAAAAGTACCATTGAGCAGAACGGTATTGTTGTTGAGCGACGCGTTCTTCAGAGCGACGACCTTGCCGTTTTCATCGATCTTGATCGCTGGTCCCGGAGCGCCGAGCATTCGGACTTTGGCTGGGAAATTGATCATACGTGTTTGATCGAGTGTTGGGTCGGCGACGTTCGCTGGCCCCAAATCGAAGAGAACAAAGCCTGGCGTCGATGCGGAGGTCGTAATCGTAGGCGTAGAATCGGAATCGGCTTTTACGACCAACGTTCCGGCAGCAAGCCTTGTCAGAATATCCGTTTCAATCTTGGACGTTGTTTTCTGACTGTTCTTGGCTTTGGCATTGGAACCGCCTGCGAATCCCTCGGCGTCCGACGTCGCGGTGGCTGACGTAGAGAGGTCGGGTTGCGTTGCAATAATCGTCAGTGTGCCTCTGGCAGTAATGGAATCGGTGACTCGCATTGCGGCGAAGCTAATCGTCGAAGATGAATTTGCATCCAACGTCGCATTCGAGGTTGCAATCGGAACCAAGGCCCCGACCGAAGAATAGGCGTTCGCACGCGCGTCGAGTTTCGTGACTTCGGATCGAATCGTAACGTTCTCGCCTCGGAGATTGATGTTCGCTCCGAGTTCCGCCTTTGCAACTACGGTTACCGTCTCCGTGGCAATCGTGTTGGGACTTGCCACTAACCCACCGTTTTTCACTGTCGAATCCGCATCTGCGTTTGTGGTGACCTTGGATTCGATCACGAGATTACCGATCGCTACGATGCTTGCTCCTGTGCCGACTGAGACTGGTGATTCGTCGCTGATCGTAAGCTGGGATGTTGCTATGTTCACCGCGACAAGACCGCCCCCGCCGTTGGTCGCTTTGGATTTTCCGGTATTATTAGAATTGGTGTTCAGTTTAAAATCGTTGACGATAGAGACAGACGTTCCAGCTCCGACTTTTGCTGAGTTGCGATTCGTAAGCTCTGATACGCTCGTCATTCCTGTCACGGCGACGATGCCGCCGCCGATAGCGTTCATCATGGAGTCAGCATTCGTTACCGACTTCGAGCTGATGTTTCCACTCAAGGCGCTGATCGAGCCGCCTGATTCCGTAAAAGCGGCTACCGTTGGCTTTACGGCCGCTTTCACAGTTGTGAAGCTCACCGCAATCAGTCCAATGGCGAGATCCGATCCTTCCGTCGTCGCCTTTGCATTCGAATCGGCATCGAAGGTTACCGAACCGGAATTCGCAGTTACATTCGCGTTGTTGCCAAGATAGGCACGCACCGTAGGCCGTGATTCGGCGTTGGTTTTGGAGCCAGCGATACCGAGCAAACCGATCGTCGTGACACTTGTTTTCGCCTCCGCCGTTGAATTGTGTTTCGCGTCGACATCGATTCCTCCACCTGTGATCGTAACTCGTGTTGGAGAAGTCGATACAGTTCCAGTGGTCGGACCAATGTAGGCGGCGGAAGTGCTGCTATCGAGGGAATCGAGTTCGATCCCGGCACCGGCGAGCAGCCCAACTCCAACCACGCTGGTTGGCGATTTGGCTGTCGCCGTCGAATCGGATTTAAGATTCAGTTGTCCCGCATTTACGGTGGCTGCGTCCCCGACATAGGCTCGCGTTGTTGCATTGACAGTCGATTCGACATCGAGAACCGCGACTCCGATAGCACCACCGCCGATACCTGTCGATTTCCCTTCCGCGGTCGATGTCGAAGTCGCGTTCACATCGAGTGTCGCTGCGCCAAGAGTTAGATTCGCATTCGTTGAGACGAAGGCTTCCGTTGTACGGCTGATGGTTGCGGCCGACTTTGCGCCCGCACCCCCAACGGCACCAATACCGATTACGAATGTCGTCGGCTTGACGGTGTTCATGCTTGTCGAGTGTACATCGACTCGATTCGCTTGGATGTTATTCGTACCACCGATGCGAGCGGCGGTAGTTCCTTCGATCGTGGTATCCGAAAACATGGCCGCAACGCCGACGAGCCCACCGGAGACGCCCGTAATAGTCGGCGTACCGCTGGCCGTCGAAGTCGCGTTGACCAGAACATTTTTACCCAAGGCAGTTAACGTAGCGCCGTTGAGATACGCTTCGGTGGTTCCTCTGATTTTTGTCTCCGAGTTACCGCCGGCTAAAGCTATGCCTGTACCAACTGAAACTGCACCCACAATATTGGAGGTCGTGATCTTGGGTGTTGAAGAACTGGTAACCGAAATATCAGCACCGGTTGCCGTCACGGTCGCGTTGGAGATAAAGACAGGGACCGTCGTCGTGATTAAATCGCTGGCGAGAGCAACTCCAGCAGCGATGCTTCCCGCTCCGACGGCAAGCGAAGCGGCAAGGATGCTTGACGATATTTCAGATGTATCCGTAGCTGAAACGGTGACTGCGCCACCGGACTGTACTTTGGTGGAATCCGAAATGTACGCGGAAACCGTGTTAGAAATAGTGTTACTGGCTGTGGTGATCGCGACGGCAGCCGACACGCCGATGCTCAGGCTGATTGCTGTACTGGCTGATGTGGTCTCAGCCTTGACTTTGGCGTTTTCGTTGGTTGTTATGGAAACTCCACTGCGTCGAGTCGTGAGATTCGAAGCTCGCTTGATGAACGCTTCGACTTGATTTTCGGTACTATTCTTTGCGAATGCGGCACCCAGAGAAAGTGAAGCACTGACCAGGGCGACTGATCCAGCGACGGTAGCGGCCCCAGCCGCCGCTTTAATATTCGACGTGTCCGTTGCGCTGATGACTAGGTTATCGACGGTGATACCGGAAGGACCATCGCCATCAATGTAGGCTTTTACGTTCGTGCCGATTTTATTAGTGGATCCAACACCTGCCCCGCTCACGCCAAGCGAGAAATCGACACCGCCAGCAATAGAGACAGCAAAAGCCAGCACGCTCGCGTCGATTACTTGGGTACTTGTGGCCGTGATATTGAGGCTCGTTGCGTTCAAGATGCTGGTGTCTTGGAGATAGGCTTTTGCATCAGCACCTTGACGGACACCATCGAGATCATATCCGATCAAGTTACGCGTTACCGCTGCACCGATAGCTACTCCGACTCCGACCGAGCCGCCGACACCGATGCCAACGGCAACGCCGGTTACCTTGGCTTCGGACTTTCCGGTCAGCTCGGCTTTCACCAAAATGCTACTGGTGCTGCTGAGAACACTGCTCTTGGCAAAAGCATTCGTCTTGGCGAGGATCACGTTGGTCGATTCCGCGCCGGCTCCTGAAAGACCGACACCGACATTCCCGGCGGCTCCAATCGCGATCGAAGCGGCCACGGACGAAGAAGTGATCGTCGCCGCTTCCGTCGCCATGATCGTAATGCTGCCAGCGGTTGCGGTAACGGAGTCAGCGTTGCTGATCGAGGCTTCGATATTATTCGAGATAATGTTGCGAGCCAGCGAGACACCGATGGTCAAGGCGGCCGCATTCGAACCGGAGGCGGCTACCGCAAAGGCAACCCCAACGGCCGTTGCGTCGATCTTGGATGTATCATTCGCGACAATCGAAACGCTTCCAACACGAATACCGTTTGCTCCGTCGCCATCTATAGAGGCTTTGACATCGGCACCGATATTATTGTCAACGGATGCTCCGGTTCCAGAGAGCCCAAACGCGTTCGACCCTGTCGCTCCGATCGTTCCCGCGACAGCTACGGTTTCGGCGTCGATATCTTGATTGGCGGTCGCCGTAATGGAGAGTGCGCCACCGGCAGTGAGATTCGAGTTCGTAGAATAGGCGCGAATCTGCGACTCTTTCTTCGTCGGTGTGATTCCATATCCTTCAAAGCCGATAAAGTTTTTCGCGAGCGATGCACCGATAGCCGCCGCACCACCGTTCGAACCACCAGCACCGATACCAATACTGACCGCAACCACCGAAGCTTTGATCGTCGAATCGCTATCGGACGACAGCGTCATGTTGTTGCCAGCCGATACGGTGCCACTGGTGATTGTTGCGTTCGATTTACTAAGGATCGTATTGAACGAAACGGCACCGCCGCCGCTGATCGCAAAGGCGTTGTTTGCCGAGGCGGCGATCGAGATACTGGCTGCGACGGAAACCGCAGTGATCGTTGCATCTTCGGATGAGGATACGACGACATTGCCAGTATTGGATGCGGTGACTATCGAGTTACTAATTGCCGCTAGAACATCATTGTCAAAATTATTCAAGGCGACCGAAATGCCGATCGTCAGCGAGACAGCCGAGCCGCCTCCGGAAGCACCGATGCCGATCGCAACTCCAACCGCTTCGGCGTCAATGTTGGAGTTATCGGTGGCTGTGACGGTAATGTTACCGGGCAAGTTCAAGCCGCCGTTGTTGGCGGTGAGCGTGCTGTTGTTTTGGATGCTCGAATGAATATCCATATCGATCGAATTGACAGTCCCAACACCGGCACCCGCGAGACCTACTCCTAAACCGGTACCTAAAGACGCGCCGACAGAAAGCGATCCAGCGATCGCCAGCGCCTCGATCTTGGCGGTCGAGTTTGAAGTGATCGAGACTGGGCCAGCCGCCGTCACGGTCGAGTTATCGACATAGGCAAGGACAGAATGCCCAGCGCCTTTACCGATGTCGTTAAGCGATACCGAAATTCCGAAACCGAGTGCTCCGCCGCTCCCATTGCCACCACTTATACCAGCAGCGAGCGCATAGCCACCAGTGTCCGATCGGATGCTCGAATCGTCACTTGCAGAAATCGTCACCCCACCGGCTGTGGCCGTTACTCCATTGTTCGCACCATTGCTTTCCTTGACGAAGGCTTCGATGGTATTGTCGATCTTATTGCGAGCACCTGAACCGGCCCCGGCGATGGCTCCGGCGGAACCGTTAGCGGTGCTGAGCGATCCGGAACCCGCCACGCCGAAGGCTAAGGCATCGATACGATGTGTCTCTGTCGAGCCAGCGGCTTTCTTCGAAGCGGCATCAATGGAGATGCTGCGAGCGGTGAGTTTGGAATTCGTGACGTTCGCGCTGACAATGTTTTCGAGGGTATTCAAGGCGACGGCGATACCGATCGAACCGGACAACGCACTACTGCTCGCCGTTGAAAGAGCCAACGCGACGGCGACCGCGCCCGCATCGGAATCGATTTCGGAGCTGTCGGTGGCCGAGATAGTTGCGTTGCCATTCGTGGCCGTCACGATGCTGTTGTTCGTGATGGCGGCCAGGATACGCTGCTTGATTGTGTTCTCTGTCCCAACACCGGCTCCGGCCAAGGCACCGGCGATTCCCGAACCGCTCGTGCTGCCTGCGGCGGCGCCCGAGCCACCGGCTGCCAAAGCGTAGATGCTCGCTGTCGAAAGGGCCGTCAAGGTTACGTTATTTGCAGCGGTAACAATCGAGTTATCGATATACGCTTGCGTCGATTGACCGCCGTCGAGCCCGATGTGGTTCAGCACGACCGAGACGCCGACGGCAACGCCAACCGTTGCACCCGAGCCGGCATTCTTAAAGCCAAGGGCCAGCGCAATCGTTCCAGCGACGCCTACGACATCGCTCGCATCGTTGGCGGTTAGCGTGATGGAGCCACCCGAACTCTGGACGTGTTTCGTTCCACCACTATTGGCGATGTAACTGGCGATGTTGTTATCGACATCATTCACGGCCGCCGAACCCGCACCGGCCAGTGCGCCGGTACTACCAGTACCGCGGGCAAGGGAAGCCGCGATGCCGACGCCAAGGGCCGAGATTTCGGCCTGCTCATCGGCTATCAGCTCGATATTCCCGCTGGTATCGACCGTCGAGTTATCGATATAAGCTTGAATCGTATTCTTGACCTTGTTCTTCCCGATACCAATACCGATCGCGAGCGCTCCGGTGGTGGCACTGGGGCGCGAAGACTTGGCATAGGCGAGGGCGATACCGAATGCATCGGCGCGAATCAGCTTCGTCAGATCCACTGCCATGAGCGAAAGCTTGCCGCTGGGATCGCTGGTTACTACGCTCGAGGCATTGATGAATGCCGTGATCGATGACGCAACGCTATTCGATGCATAGGCACCGGCTGCCGCGCCGGCCAACGACGTGTTGGAAACGGTCCCACCAGGTGCCGCCGAAACTGAGCCGCCTACGGCCAGCGCATGATATTTTCCAGACGATGTCGCGTTCAAGCCGATCGAATCGCGGGCCGTGACTTTGGAATTATCGATGAACGCGAGGACTGAATTTCCCGCAGCGTTGCCGATCTCGTTAATCGCCACCGAAACGCCGATCGAAAGCGAACGCGAGGATGTTGGGTTGTTCGTATCCTGAGCCCAGGCCAACGAAACGGCCCCAGCCTGCGAAAAGACTTGTGTCGAATCGGTTGTCGTGAGCGTTATCCCACCGGCTGTCGAACTGACTCCCCGGGTATCGACGATTGTCGGATTACTGTCTTGGATAAACGTCTGAGTATCGTAATGCACCGTATTGGTCGCGGCGGCACCGGCGAGGGCAATACTGTTCGTATTTCCCCGCGCTAGCGAGCCGCCGATGGCCAAGGCCTCGACAATAGGATCGGACGTGGCTGTCAAGGTAATGCTTCCGCCAGCAGTGATCGTCGCATGACGGATGTACGCCTTGGTTATGTCGCTGAGCGTGTTATGAGCATAGCCAACGGCAACCGTCAGCGCCGTTTCCTGCTCGGATAGCTTGTCATTGGAAGCCTTGGCACCGGCGACTGCGAAGGTGCCGAAGAAACCGGTATTGACCGCGCTGATATCGAGCTTGCCGCTGGGTATGAACGAGCCGCCGCCAACTAGAACATCCCGCTCCCAATTCGTAAGGTCAGTGTAGTCGGTTGTCGCTAAAACGAGTTCTTGGCCATCGTTGGGGCCAATAAACTTATAGACTCGTCCGACTACGCCTCCTTGAGGGAAGGCATCGACGACCTCGACCGTATCGCCACGTCGAATGAATCGCTTGCCATCATCGGTCCGATACGTGGCTTGGTCCGCATGTCCCGCATAAGCGAGGGTGGTTCGCGATACGTCGTTGAAAGCCACCGATGCACCGATGCCCACTCGTTCAGTTCTCGATAACGAGGCAGCCACGGTGACCAGAGTGCTCGAGTCTTTCGAATCGATCTTGGCGTCGGCCGCGGTCTTGACCGTTGCATATTCGCTGACACTTGCGATCGTGTGATTATCGATCGAATTGTAGAGTCCCGTGCCGGTAAAACCGAAATTCTTGGCAGTCCCACCGGACGCTCCGACCGCAACCCCAAGGACTCCATTAGCGGCGGTCACATCAAGTTTATTCGCATCGAGAAGCACGCGGTCCTGAATCTGCGCATAGACGGTATTCGAGTACTGATAGATAAGAATGGTTGCACCCGCAGCGCCTTCTGTCTCCTGGCCGCCCACACCGTTCAGCGTCGTCGCTTTAGTCCTTTTGCCGATGTCCTTGGGCGACCAGCTCTTGTAGTTGGTTGCCGAACCGAGCAATCCAAAACCGAGTGTCTGGAAGCTTCCGCCCAGATCGAACGTATCATTCTGACTTTGCGCGTTGACGACGACATCTTGACCAACATTGCGGAAAGCGGCATTCTGATTGATCTTGGCCCCACTCTTAATCGATGCCAACGCCCGATGATCGAGAACGACGTAAGCGACGGAGCCAGCGATGGCAGCTTTCTTTTGCCCAACCGAAGTCGCTTGCGTCCACGAATCGACGAGATTGCTGTCGAGGCCGAGATTGCTATCAAGGTAATAGGTGAGTGTGCGAATGAAATTTTTGTTGGTCTCGGATCCGAGATTGGCTTCTTCCCATCGGCTCAAAGCGAAATAGTCCTCAGCGCCGAGCGCTATCTCGGCTCCGTCTGGACCAATGTACCGATAGACTTTGCCAGCCCCGCCACCGTTCTTGTAATCCTTAATAAGCTCGACCGTATCCCCGGCGTTCAGCGTATTCTTGCCGTCGCTCGACTTATATTTCGGACCGTTATTCTGGAACGGCGAGACGAGATTGCTTCCAAAGGTGCTGTTCAGATCGAAAGCATTGAGGGCTTTCGAGTCAACCGTAATTACTCCTCTGGCGTTGACCGTCGCGTTCCCAGCGATGAACGCATCGGACGCGTTGTGGTATTCACCGACAGCGACGGCAATCGACACTCCGAACTTGACGTCGCCGTTTACTTTGAGCGAACCATCGGTTGTCGTCGCGCCTTCCGGGCTGAACTCGTTCGAAGCACTGGCCGTGATATCGGGCCGGTTGGCGATGCTCGATGTGACGTTGATAAAGCCATTCGCGGAAACAACGGCCGCATGCGTTGTATCACCGAGCACTCCGTCGCCGATGCGAGAGGTCACGTGGTTCGTGTCCTCGACGACGCTGACGGCAAACGCGCCTTGGAAACTCTTTCGATCAACTTGGGTTACCGGCTGGTTCTCTGGGCCGAACTTCTTAGGGAATTTTTTCCGATACGCATCCGTAACCTTGTTCCCCAAGGATTTCAACTTATCAAGAACTCGTCCTTTGTTGTACAATGCGTCGAGACCCTTCGCGAACCCGATCGCGCCGCCTCCAGCCGCAATCGCGCCACCCGGGATCGTGGATTTAACATCGTCGAGCAACGATCCGGTAGTTGAAGTCCCAACACCGGCTGATGCGGCTACGCCCGTGTAATAACTGGGGATGAGGAAAGCCCGATTTGCTTCGATGGCGGCCTTACTTTGCTTCGCGGTTACATTGACGTTGCGGGTGACGATTGCATTGCCATCGAGAGTCGCAAGCGTATCACCATTTTCGACACTGACTCCGACCGCGATTCCGACGGCTCCCTGCGGATCCACCACGACACGCCCGAAGGTACTGTTGCGGTCGATCGTCTCCGCTTGAACGTATAGATCCCGCCCTACGGTTAGCTTCGAAAGATGACCGACGTTTGCTCGCACGGTGGAATCGACAACGCTGACACCCACTGCGATGGCGAACAGATTCTTCGTTTTTGGCCCGTTGTTCGTGGCGTCCGCTCTCACATCGATGGTATGATCGCCGATCGCTCTCACAACGAGATCTTCGGACGTCGTGATCTGAGCATTTCCGATATCGATCGTCGCTTCCGTCTTCGCGATCGCTACCGCCACCGCGAGCCCTCGACCGATGGGCGCCGAAGCCGCCCGGACATTCGCCGTGGCTCCGACCGTCAAGCGATCGGCCACGATCACCGTAGGAGACGCGAGTGAGGTTCCCAGGCTAACATGGGTCGTCCCCCGCACATAGGTAACACCCGCGATGAAGGATAGCGAATCGATGATTCCCAGAATTCCGTCGATCGGCCCAACGAGCTGACTTATCGAGACATTCTTCTCGGATTTGATGGACTGGTTATCAACCAGGCCGGTGATTTGAATGTCGCCGCCTTGGATGGTGGCTGAACCGATTACGATCGTCGTATCGAGTAAGTCCACATTAGCAAAACCGGCCGCCGTCACCTGCCCGCTATCTTCCGATGCGAGGATAGTGATGGTGCCCGCTCTTCCGCCGCCGCTCACACCAAGCGCGTTTATGGTGGCACCGCCGTCGATAACGATGTGCTTGGCCTGGATCTTAATATTTCCACCATTGCCCGCGGTGGAACTCGTATCGAGTTTCTTACCGAGGATCCTTACCGTCCCCGCTTCGAGCTCAATATTCGCGCCTGGATTGATGATGTCTTCCTTAATTTCCAATATCTCATCACGACTGTGCCCGACATCCAGTGAAAGGTTTTTTCCCGTCGTTCGAATCGTTTTAATGTCGGTCCGCACGGCTAGATTGACCCACCAAAAATCCGATGCCGTCACTTCCTTCGAGGAATCATTGATGATGATCGTTGATTTTGTTGTTTCCGCGCCGACCTCGATTTGAAATTGATGGGCCGTATCCATTCTGGACGTCGGTTTAGCCAAATTGTTAACGTCGAGATGGTATTCAGCATTGGCCGCGGAAGGACCTTTAAGGATATCGAGACCACCATCGGTGAACAGGACGACGTCCCCCGTGAAAGCCTTCGCATCGATCGTGTTGGAACTCGTTCCACCTGTCAGTTCCGCCAATTCAATACCGTCCAATGAATCGAGCTCAGTCGTCGCGCCGATCGAGATGCTTAGACTGGTGGACGACAAGGTGAAATTGGCGTCGCGCGACTCGACAAGTTTATCCAGCCCCGTACCGCCTTTGATACTGTCGCTGCCAATTCCACCGGTGATTTGATCATCGCCCGAACTACCGATGATGATGTCGTTGCCGCCGCCGCCGTCGAGTTTGGTTTTCGCATTCGCGATGACGTTTCCGTTAAGTGTACCTCCCGCACCGACCGTTCCAATGAGCCCGAGGCTTTGTCCGGCGGTCGAACCGTTTGTCGCATTGATCGAGAGATTCCCTCCGGCAGAGACTGAATCGGTTAAAGTAATTGCGGATCGGGACGCATTAAGCGAGGCGGTTAACCGCGAACTGGCTGCATGGAACGCATCGAATATCTGCTGAAGGGTGAAGGCTCCTGTGAGATCGACATAGACTTTCGAACCATCCGTCAGCGTCACGACGAGATCGCTGGCACCACCCGAAATCGGTACACCGACGAGCGTGTCGCCACTCGCAAAACCTTGTAACAAACCAAGGTCGGAGGCGGTGCTCGAACCCGCGATTGCGGTAACATGAAGTTTACCGACTCCCACTCCGGAATCCGTTAGCGTGATCGCGGTCCCCGTCGTATCGAGCGTCGCCGTAACGGTAGGTGCGGCGGCAAGTATAGCGGCGAAAACGGCGTCTAACGTGGTGGCCGATTTGAGGTCGATCGGTATGGTCGTTTCATTATGTGTCACGACGTTGAAGTCGGCTCCTGAAATATTTCCGACACCCGCACCATTGTTCAAAGTCGAAAGCCGCGTCGTCCTGGTAATTCCAGTCAAGTTGACAGAGACGCCCGAATTTGCCCCGAAACCTTTCCTGCTGTTCAACGTTTCAACGTTGGTATCGGGACTCAGGCCAGTAAACGTCGAGGCATCGATCGTATTCGGGCTCGCGCCGCCCGTCAGCTCGGCAAACTCGAAACCGGAAATCGAGTCGAGTTCGACATTCGTCGTCAGTGTCGAATTAGTGAGCGTAAAGTTGACGTCACGGGACTCGATCAAGGTATCAAGTCCAAGACCACCTTCGATCGAGTCCGATCCACCGGCCCCGGTGACACGATCATTTCCCAATCCACCTTTCAAAATATCATCGCCGCCGCCCCCGATCAGTATGTCATCCCCCTCAAGCCCCGAAAAGATCACCGACCCACTGAACAGCGAGCCATCGAGTAAATCCGAGTCGCTCGTCCCATCAATCTGTACTTTCTGAATGTTCGTCAATTGATTGACAATCGCAATTCCGTCGATCTTCGTTACGTTAATTCCGCCTCCCACAAGATCGATCGATGTCGCGGTGATGTCCGCTTGATTTTGTCCCGCTTTCTTACCGTTGAAGGTGACGATCCACGGACCACCAAGGGTCGGCTGTGTGACAACGACGTCACCGTCGTCGATTCCCTTCAGTCGAACCAAGGCGCTTTGAACTTCCTTGAAGTTCGCGTTGTAGGCGATCGAGTCGGTGGTTTGACTTTGGTAGGTCAGCGTGAGCGCGCCGCTTGTAACCGCGCCGGTAAGTGAAATCGTGACGACTTCGTTCGTCCCCTCGGCGACGTCAAGCGTTGATGCGAACACCGTTCCAACTGGCACTCCACGCGGGCCGAATTCAATCGCCGTATTCACTCCCGCTCCGCCGTCGAGAGTATCGAGCCCATCACCGCCGCTCAAAAAATCGTCGCCACTGCCACCCTTTAAGACATCGTTGCCGGCGTCACCGACGAGCGCGACGGAACCAAGCGAAAAGGCCGAGGCATCGAGCGTGTTCGAGCCGATTCCGCCCGCCAGCCGGGCTTGCTCGATATCTCCGGCGGCAAATGTCGCGATATCGCCTGAATCATAGGTAAGTGTCGTATTCGTAAGCGTAATATTCGTATCGCGCGTCGCAATAATCGAATCTTTGCCAGGTCCGCCAGCAATCACGTCGTTGCCGCCGCCGCCAATGATCGTGTCGTCGCCGCTCCCGCCAGTCAACGTATCATTGTCAAGTCGCCCATCGAGCCTTAGAGTTCCGGTACCGACGATGCTCGTACCGAATAGCGAACCGAATAGTCCCGGTACACTGATCCCCAGATCGACTGCGGCAGATGAGCCATTCAGTGACGTCGCATTGAAACTAACAGTTCCTCGTGAGCCATCGTCGAATCTCAGACGTTGTCCGTCCGTATCGATCACGGCCTTGAATCGCGGATCTTCGGCGTTCAGAGTATCGAGAATGTCGTCGACTGTCTTCGCCCCTGTAAAATCGAATTCAAGCTTACTACCATCGGAAAGCGTGATCCGCAAATCGGACGCAACGTCACTAACTGCGAAGCCGGTCAGGGTTGCCTTGGTGCCATCTCGCAAGATCCCCAGATCCAAAGCCGCGAACGAACCATTGAGTGGTGTGACCTTAATATCTCCACCGAGATTCTGGGTATCGGTGAGCAACAGTGAGTTCATAGTGTTCGGGTCGATGACCACGCGAAGGCGTCCGAACGAAAAGAGGCTCGAAGCATTGATCATCGCGTTGATCGCATCTTGAACGGTCAATGTTGGCGGACCTAGGTCGACGTCGATCGTCTGACCGTCGGTGAGCGTAATGCGAAAATCCGCGCTAGCCGCGGCAGTTGTTCGGACACCAGAACCTTGATTCAAACTCGAAAGAAGTGTGTTGCCGGTAAGATCGATTTGATCTTGATCCGTCACCCGAACCCCCCTGCCACCGTTGAGCAACGAAAGCAGCACCGTCGAACCGCCATCAAGCGTGACACTGCCGGTAAAGCCGCTCGCGTTGATGACATTCGGGCTGGCACCGCCCGTCAGCGAGGCTGACTCGATGCTCGTCAGCGTATCGACTTCGCTCCCGGTGATTCCTGTTCTGGTCGTGGTGAGCTGAGTATTCGTGAGCGTGAAATTAACATCCCTCGATTCGAACAATCGATCGTTTCCCGGTCCACCATCGATAACGTCCGCACCCTCGCCACCTGAAATCACATCGTCGCCGTCGCCACCGAACAATCGGTTTGCGAGTGCGTTGCCGGTGATCGTGTCGAAAAACTTGGTTCCCGTTACATCGCGAAAACCAGAAAGCTCGATGAAATCGGTCGATAAACCCCCGAGGAGATTAACCACCACGCCTTCGGTGGACGCGGAGAAATCGAGCGAGTTGACTCCCGTGCCGCCGGCGAGAATTTCGATGTTGTCGAGCAATAGGCTGTTGCTACCACTCCCAAGCGTGAAGTTGCCAGCGGCCGCTTTCGTCACCGACACGTCGGAATTGACCGTCGTGAAGTCGATTTTATCGTTCCCTTCAACTCGATCTACAAGCTCGGTGATCGTATCGATTCCCCAGTTATTGCTGATAACGTAAGTGTCGTCTCCGACGCCGCCAATCAACGTATCGTTGCCGCTGCCGCCAGCAATCACATTGTCGAGCTCGTTACCGATAATCTTGTCCTCTCCCGAGCCGCCTATTACATTCTCAAAGACGTTACCCGCAGAAAGCGTAAGTTTTAGACTCGATGCAACTGTTTGTTGATCGATCTTTGAAAGATCCAACGCGATCGCAGCGGAGCTCGCCGAAAAATCGAGCGTGTCGATACCGCCTGCCATTTCATCTAAGAAAAAGCTACCGCTTGCGCCTACGACAAATCGGTACGTATCGTCGCCCGACCCACCTATCAAAAGTTCGACGTTCGTTGCGTGAACCGAGTTTACAGCGTTACTCTTGTCGACAACATCAACACTTCCATCGGAGCCAATGGTAAAGGTCAATCCAGATGTCACCCTCGAAAAATCGAGTGTGTCGTTCCCTTTATCGGTCGCCTCGGTAACGATGTCAGTTCCGAAGTTGTTGAGGAACACGTAGGTATCGTCGCCAGCCTGTCCGGTCAATATATCTGCCGCGTTCGTACTGTTGAGAAAATCGTTCGCATCGGTCCCGGTGATCGAAGCGAGCACCATTCGCGGTTCCATCTGTTCGATCAGCAACCGGCGAAAGAAGCTTCGCGATCGGGCCCGAATGAACCGGCGGCGTGTTCGACTCGCCAATTGGGCCAGTCTACTGAGAAATGAAAACTCTCTTGACAATCGCATGGTGTGATATCTTCTCCGCTACCGATCAAGCAAATGAGCCGAATCCGGAAATGTTGACCGGTTCTCTGTGATGCGCCGACGATGAGCCTACCAAGTGTCAAAACCTAACGCATCGGATGGATGCACCAATCGGAGCGATCGCTACAGATATAATCTACTAGAGGTGTACTCGCCACAACCTTACGCAGAAATTGTGGACCGCGTATGGTACAAAAACTCAGACGAAAATTTGGATGTGAGGAGTTTTAAGCCAAGTGCGGGTTTGGTACGAATCTCGGTCGAAACTGCTCCATTGTGATCGGTCATCGAAGGACGTAGTGTTGCACAATGAAAGTCGTGGAGTTGATGCTAGTTCATTGGAGTGTTAAACTTGGCTGTGACGTTTCCATGTTTCCCGACTAGAAACCTACCGGAAGGGTCTCGGAATTCGCAAGTTGTTTCGCTTTAATGACTTATGCGTTTCGAAAAAGAGAGTATATAACGAAGAGGGTTGCTTCCGGGGAGCTGATTTTTTTCTGCAAATGCCCGTCGACAGCCGAGTTAACACAAAACGCCGAGCGGACCAACCCTCGGCTTTTTGCGTATTATCCCCAATTTTTTGCCGGGTTTGCGAGTTTCGACCCACTCTCAAAAAGTTCTCTCTTCGCAAAAATGCGATCGCACGTTTGTCGCCTCTGAGACCACTTTCGCCATCAACTCTCCAACTCCCTCATTTTGAGCCAATCCCAGTTAACAACCCGGTTGCTCGCGGTATCGAGAGCAACCCGCTACTGAAACGACAGCGGGGTTAACTCAAACGTGCGATTGGCAAACCTTGGAAATCATTGTCGGCAACTCGCGGGCAAAATGATGGCAGGGAATATGAGTCAACTCTTGATTGCGTCTTGCTTGTCGCGGCACGCGGCAAGACAATCGCCTTACTATGCACATCCATCGCTTGTTTTTTCCGGTTCTCTTTCTTTCCCCAGTGTTGGCAGCGGCCTCGCTATCCCTTGCTCATGAGTGGACGCTGGTTCGAGAATATGCCGCACCTGAGGCAATTCAAGCCGCTGCGGTGGATTCAGAGTGTTTCTACGCGATCAACAATGTTCAGATCGCGAAATATGACCGCACGACTGGTCGTCGCCTGGCACTCAGTACTGGAGCGGCAAAGCACTTGAACAGCGCATTTGTTTGGCATGGGCGGCTCTACTGTGCTCACTCGAATTACCCACAGTTGCCTGAGCTGAGCGAGATCAAGGTATTAGATGTGCAATCGATGGTGCTAACGACCTTCAAAGACTATGGCGGTAGTTTGACTTGGTGCGTGCACGACGATGCCCACTGGTGGTGCAAGACAGGCTCCAATCGTCTCAGAGCGATGACGGTTGCTGCCGAAGAATTCATTCGACGTTTTCTTCAACATGTCTTGCCGAGCGGATTTCAAAAAGTCCGACGCTATGGCTTTGCACATCCGAGAAGCAAGACAAACTGGGAGAATCTCGCGATGCTCGTCACCGTAACGCGGAATCTGGTTTACGTGCTCACGGTACAAGCTAAACCAGAACGACCACGCGCAATTTTAAAATGTCCCGATTGCGGAGGCGAACTTCAATTCTTCGACCTGACACCGTCGGAGCGAGAAAGCCAACGAACCGCTAATCGACCCAAAACATCTGAATTCGCAAAGGACTTTGAAACCTTCCGCGAGTTTACCAATAGCAGTTAAAACCCTCGCATGATTCATTACTTGCTACATAGCGTCGCTTGGCAAGTAAGACTCAAGCCGCATTCGAAATTTCGATGAACCGCCAAGGCTCATCTGCGTTCGACCTGTGCAATGAACTTGAAAAGCAGACCAAACCGATGCGAAGAACCAACCCAATTCGACTTGCGATCCAATCAAACTGGCGTACATTCAATGACGCGAAGAACCAATGCACACCAACATGAGAAGATAGGTCGTTCGCTTCGACAGCGGCTTTGGCACGCAACCACTGCCGTTCGGCGGGTGAATGTGCGTTCGAGTCAGAATCGTTCGGCGTGAACCAGATCAAAGAGCCGCAATGAGGGCAAGGTGCGTCTCCAGGCGGGTGAGACGGCTCGCCACTTTATCACAAATTTCATTGAGCTTCGCGACGCGTTTTGGGTCTAGCGACAACTATCGCAAGAGCTGTCGCAGCAACATCCTTCATCGAAAGTCGTTTGACCAGCTCAGCCGAAAATCGCCAAGTGCAGAGGACGTGACCGGTCTCGGCATCGGGTGCGACGATTCGCGGCGAAATTGCGTTATCCAATTCGGCTTGCACGACTGGCTCCGATTTGCCTCGTCGGCCACCTTCCTTTTTGCCGCTACCGCCGGTGAATTGCAAGATCTGTCGAACGCCATGCGATTCAACGACGATCGCCGATGCGTAATGCGCTTTGTCCGACACATCCTTGCTGCGCCATATAACGTCGCCATTCCGCTTGTCGAGCGCGACGACGCAGCCCGCAGCACCACCTGGTGTCACGATCAGTTTTCCACCATCGACAAGTGGACTTTCGCTGTATCCCCACGGAAACGAGCGATGAAAGGGATGGAATTGTAAGAATGCTTGATTGTAAGAATGCTTGCCGCACTGAGATTTCCGCGATCCCACTCGCAATGCAACGACATTCTGCGGATACCTTCGCTCCGCGACTTGTGCATCGCAAAAGCAGACCTCGCGAAGAACTTCACACAACTATTGGAAGAACGGAGGATCTAAATGATCCAATTTCCACGTGTTTCTCGCGTGAGCTGTTGGTCCGCCTCGTAGTCGTTGACAAATTTTTCCGCAAGCGGATTCCAAGTCAGTTCGCGCCGCAATCGATAACCGATATTTGCGAGGTGGCAAATCGTTGCGGACCGGTGGCCAGTTTCAGCGCTGCATATTGTGTGTGAACCAGTCTGGATCGCGTCCAGCCAATTATTTTGGTGATGCGTGGATGGCATGATAAGCTTATCGTTGTCTCCTAAGCTTTCCTTAAGAATACTCTCTGGCCGACTCGAAATTCCATTTCGGCTTACAAGGATCATTCCCTCGGTACCTTCGAAGACACAATCGGCCTTGATGTCTTCCTCGAAAGTATTATGGATCATCTCGATACCGTTTTCATAAACAAACGTCAGCCCATTTTCGGCTTTGGAGTCTTCGGGAGGAATGATCTTCGTGGGGCCGCTGGTATCCATTTTCAACGCCCACTGCGCAATATCGAAGTGATGGGCTCCCATGTCGGCAAGCCCACCACCACCAAACTCTTGATAAAGTCGCCACTGAGGGAAGTGCTTGTGTACACCCTTCGGACAAAGAATCTCGTTGTATCCGCGCATCGGAGCGGGACCGATCCAGAAATCCCAGTTGGTCCCTGACGGAATCTCTTCCGTCGGTAAATCGCAAGGCTTGGCCGGACCGCCAACTCCGATCCGGACTCGTTTCACTTTGCCGATCCTTCCGTTCCAGATGTACTCGACAGCCTTTCGGAAATATCCACTGAACTCACTTCGCTGCTGACTGCCTGTCTGGAATACAACGTCTGACTTTGCGACTTCGTCGACCAATATACGACCTTCCGCGATATTGTGCGTGAGCGGCTTCTCACAATAAATATGCTTGCCAGCCCGTGCGGCCAGGATGCTAGGAATCGTGTGCCAATGATCTGGCGTTGCGATCACCACCGCGTCGATGCCAGCCAGATCCAGCAACTGTCGGAAATCACCAAATTCCCGGACGCCCCTGTATTTCCCGCTCTTGGTTTTTTCTCCATAGCGATCTTCCACCGTCGACTTCGCATGGTCGAGTCTTTCCTTTACGACATCGCAGAGCGCGACAACCTGGACTCGGTCGTTGCCGAGCAATTTTCCAAGGTGCCCCATGCCCATTCTCCCGAGTCCGATGAATCCAAGGTTCAATCGTTCCGCGGGTGCAACTGCGCTGACAATACTCGGTCGGACAAAGGGCAGTGCGACAACGCCAGTCGTGGTCGACAAAAAGGATCGGCGATTCAACATAAAAACCTCGGGTAAAGAAACAAGGATTGCGGGTCTTTTGAAATACGGCAACGATGCCATCCGTCAACTATTCTACGATCACCGGCTTCAAGCGTTGGTTAAGAATGCTGGGAGCATCGAAAATACTCTTGAGTATGGAATTCCTCAGTCTTCTGATCGAGGCTGGCTGCGGCAACATAATTCGGCTTCTGTTGTTTTGACCGATGGCGTGAGCACTTGCCGCACAACAGCAAAAACTAGAGTCGAATCGATCACGGACATGCCGGACGTGCAAGAAACCGGCTTCTCTGTTTGGTACGCAGCCGCCACTTTGGAAAACCAGTCCCTGGGAAAACGAGAGTGGCGACAACTCGCGCATGTTTGTCCGAAATGTCGTGACAATCTGCACCGAAAATGGTCACCGATGTCCGCCTCAAGTAACGGGTTATTTTGAGCGACCTCATGGCGGACTTCGGGTGACTAGGGTAGCTCTTTCTTCCAAGCTTAGCAAATAGCTTGGGCGTGGTCGATTGATGCCCGCACTTTCTCAGAACCGGACGTGCGCCGTTATCACCCGACATCCACTAAGCAGCCAAAGCTGAGGATCGAATCTGATCGAGTAAATTCATAATCTTCTGCACTTGGTCGGTCGTAAACAGCGCGTCGAAACCAACCGGTGCAACATCGGTGAATGGCGATTCGTACAGCAACGACAACTCGACGATTCCGTGGTCCACCAACTGATTGATGATGAGATTGATAAACTCGATTTGGTTCGGTGTGTACGTATCACCGGTTAGGAATTCGCCAAACAACCGCTTAGCGACTTCTCGATCAAGCCCGACAAGCGATCGAACGAAGATGCCAAATCCTTGACATTCCTCTTTTGCCTTGGCGATGTATTCAGCGTTGCCAATCTGATGGTCGTAAAGCAAGCGTTCCAGTTCTTCAAGGTCGTCGTTCGTCAAACGCTCGGATGTTCTCAATTTACGCACGGATTCGAGATCAAGATGAGCTCGCAAGAATGCCTGAGCTTTATCGCGGAAGCGCTCAAACGTATCGGGACTAGAAAAGGTTTCCAACTCAATCTCAACCTCGTTACCCATCAGATCTTCGAAGTCTGTGTAGATCGGCTTCCGCTTCTGCTTTTCGATGAACTGGACGAGAGCCCGAAGACGTCGGCGGATGGCCTCCAGCATAGGTATGGTTACGTCTTGCCACCACTGCTCTGTTTGCACATCTTGGATATAGGTCAGCCAGCTTCTTTCAGCAGCAAGTCGATGAAGTAATCGCGAGTCTCCGCTTCCGAATAATTGTGATCGTCGGGAATCTTCTCTGAGGCTTTCTTCGCCTCGGCCACTTCGATACGAAGCTGTTTGACCTCCGCGTCGGGCTGTTTTACACGCAAGTACTCGCCCGCCGCCACCAGAAAACCAGCCGTACCACAAGCCGGATCGCAGATCACATCATTGGTGGTCGGTGCGGTCAGTTCAACCATCAACTGGATGATATGCCGAGGCGTACGAAATTGGCCGTTCTGGCCGGCCGAGGCGATCTTGCCCAGCATGTACTCGTACAGATCCCCCTTGGTATCGCGATCCTCCATCGGCACCTGATCGATCATGTCGACCACCCTGGCCAAAAGCGCCGGAGTCGGGATCGTGAACCGAGTGTCTTTCATATGGTGAGCATACGTCGAACCATCACCGCCGAGCGTCCGCAAGAACGGAAAGACATGCTCGCCAAGGACCTCATACATTTCCTTGAGTTCGAAGTGCTTAAACCGCGACCACCGCAGGTCGTCGTACGGTCGCTTTCGTGCGTCTTTGCCTTCAGGAAAGACCCTTCGCTCCATCGGCTTTTTGGTCGCGGTCGCTTTGTTCTCTTCTAGCGTGTGCAGGTCATCGAGCCGCTTCAGGAAAAGCAGGTAGGTGATCTGCTCGATAACTTCCAGTGGGTTGGAAATGCCACCCGTCCAGAACGCATTCCAGATGGCATCGATCTTGCTTTGAATCTCGCCCGAAATCAATTCGGTTCTCCCTCGCCGTCGTCTGCATTTTCTTAATCGTGGGTTGCCTCACTTAAGAATGCCGAAAGTAAGAAGACCGCTAATCTAGCAAAGTATGCATGCCGGTGAAAGCTGACTAGCCCGCAGCGTCGACGTTACCGGAACAAATTACTTGTCCGGTATTTCGACTTCGATCACGTAGGCGTCGTGGTCCGATAACCCTAACGCAACAATTCGTTTTGCACTAATAACGGTCCAGTCGTGAGGAACTCCAATGTGGTCGATGGCAAAGCAAATATCGTTGCGGTGAAACAATTCAGTTGTTGGCACTTGAAGATTCAATGCCTTTATCGCTTCGAGAAGATGGACTCGACCGCGTTTGCTCCCAGCGACCTCCTTACCCTTGAGAGAATGGTTCCAATCACCGCCCCAAACCAAATTCGACCTCGGTAGCTTTTCCAATAAAGCCGTGATAGCGTCGGCCGTCCGTGCGGAATGGTTTTCACCAACCCAAGGATGCTCACCACCGCTCCCCCGCCACGGCAGAATTGTCGAGCAGAACATAATGCCGTTCACGCTAGCTGCTGCACTCGCTTGATGTGGGTCTTCGAGAGGAATCAAGGGTCTAAAACTTAGTACAGCGGCCCAATGTTGATTGCGCCCCATGACTCCCTTCGAACGGTGACAATGGAAGTCCGAAAACTTACGATCGTTCACCCAACCTGCAGGCAGCTCGGTAATAAGCCACACATCACAATTCTCTCCAATGATTAGATTCTTGTGCTTGTCCGTCAAAAGCCAGTTATCAACATTCCAAGTTCCGATTCGCATCCGCATAAAGTTTCCTGGTTCTTGACACGCTCTTTGTACGGCACGTTTAGCAATGACCGTCTTTACCCGATTTCGTCTGCCTTTGGTATTGTCACCGATAGGTGTATTTTGGGCTCTTCCGCAGAATCTGTGGGGCAAAATTAACTATTTATTGTTACGAATAGAAAACCGAAGTTTCACCGGACACCCGTTTCGCATTGGATTTTTGAGGCATCACTCCGATGTCCAAAGTTGAAGAAAAACAACCCACCAGACGATCAGTCCGGCGGGTTGCCGAGCGCCTTTGGCGCATCGGAGCCATCCCTTGTAAATCCATCCGCCAAACTCTTTGCACCATCCAAACCATAGCAATTTTTTGGGTAAGCATTTCCGGTCAGAAAGCGAACCTTGGTTTTTGCAATCAATCAGTCCAGTGTTTTCCTTGTATTTCACCGCTAAAATCGATTGCGGATCACGAAAACCACCCACGGCTTCTGCGGAAGAGCCGTATTTTATTGGGTTTGCCGCTCCTTGTTTCCGGAATTCATTGGGCAAACGCCGGCCAACGTAGTGCCGTCGAATTTTATCTGGTGCGATCGAACCAATGAATCCATGGCGACCAGGGACAGGCTCACGGCCTGGAAAGTGTTCGACTACTGCGGGAAGCCATTTTTCGGCGACGAACACTGCGACAATTACACCGAATCGAACTGCCACGATGATTTCGGCACGCGATGCTTTTATCGGGTTTATTTTCCAAGCATACCGTGTATCCGTTTGAGCTTGTCGTCGGGGTCGTCCGTTTCAATTTCAGCAATGATATGGGCGAATACACGGTTGCCCTTTCCCTTTCCGACGTAGAACGTCTCGCCATTGCGAGGGTCGATTAGCCGGTAAACGTACGTTTTCAGCTTGTCGATCACTTCCGGCGGAAACGATTGCATTCAAAAAACTTTCTTTGGGAGACAGACTGACTATGTAACCGGGCAACGATGTTACGCGGTGAATTTATTTTCCGCCGGATTCACTGCTCCGGTTCACGCAATTGGTACGCTGGTCATGGAAATAAGTTTGGGGGCCACATCGATATAATCCTGTGCGAGTCCAAGAGTCTCAATGAGAATCAGTATACCAATCCCGCGCTTTCATACGGTCGTCTCCGCCACGCCAATGAAACCGAGATGAACCGAACCAAACTGCCGACATCGCTTGTCGGAGGGTGGGAAGTTGAACGTCGGCCCTAGATCGCGGTCATCTCAAATGACTGTTTTGTCCCTATCTCCGAACTTCAACGCAAGAGCCTCAAAACTCAATCGCTCGAAGACTAGCGCCTCGAGCGCGGATACCCATGATAGTTGGTTTGGGGGCTGCCTCCACCGCCTCCTATGTTGCGTCGAAAGTAGAAAGCAACAATCTGGATCGACGCTTTTACAGATCCAAATCTGGTTGATTTAGGAGTAGAGTGACCGGTGAGCGTTCAAGTCACAACCTTTCCAAATAATTCGCCGCTCATTTGGAATCTTTCCTATAAAGTTCTGGCGTCGGCACAGGCTTTGCCCTTATTCGCGTTAAACGCTCTGATCGCGATCTAACTTTTTCTTAAAAGCACAGGCCACCCAGGAAAACGCCGGCGCTCTCACGTGAAGAAAGTCCTACCATTATGAATTTGAAATTGGAACAAACCTATTCTATTTGGATGAAAACGGGAGCGATTCCTGTTCACGGCGCGCTGACAATGGATGTCGACGCTAACGTCTGCGTCGTGGGCGCTGGAATCGCCGGGATGACGACAGCGTATTTACTCTTAAAGGAGGGGCTATCCGTCGTTGTTCTAGATGACGGTCCCATTGGCGGAGGACAAACTGAGCGCACGACGGCACACATCTCCAACGCGATCGATGATCGATATTTTGAGATTGAAGGCTGGCACGGTTTGGAGGGGGCACGGCGGGCAGCGGAAAGTCACACAGCGGCGATCGACCGCATCGAAGAAATTGTCACTCACGAAAATATCGAATGCGATTTTGAACGGCTGGATGGTTTCCTCTTCGCTCCCCCCGGCGAATCTCCGCACCTACTGGAGCAAGAACTGCACGCAGCGCGACGGGCCGGATTATCACATGTCGAGTTTGTTCCAAGTTGTCCACTGGCCCACTTTGACACAGGCGCTTGTTTGCGATTTCCTCGCCAAGCGCAATTTCATCCACGAAAGTACCTGGCCGGACTGACTGCTTCTATTCTCCGCATGGGAGGTCGTATTTTCACTCAGACTCACGTTGAAAAGATCGAGAGTGGGCCACCCGCCCGCATCCGAACCGATCATGGGTCCACCGTCACAGCAGATGCAGTCGTTGTGGCGACGAACAGCCCGTTCAATGACTTCGTAACGATCCATACCAAGCAAGCTCCGTATATGAGCTACGTCTTAGCGTTCGGCGTACCGCGCGGTGTGGTGACAAAGGCGCTCTATTGGGACACGGAGAATCCGTACCACTATGTACGGCTTCAAGCCATGCCAATCGACGTATCGGCGGCTGCACTACTGGGCAATCCTTTGACGGAGGATCTCTTGATAGTAGGGGGAGAAGATCACAAGACTGGGCAGGCCGATGACTCGGAGGCGCGATACAACCGACTCGAGACTTGGGCCCGTCAGCGATTTCCAGTGAACGACGGACGACGATGCCACTGGTCCGGACAAGTCTTGGAAACGATTGACGGACTCGCATTCATCGGCCGAAACCCACTTGACGGACCGAACGTCTTCATTGCCACCGGTGATTCGGGTCAGGGAATGACACATGGTACTATCGCCGGAATTCTACTTACGGATTTGATCGTCGGTCGACCGAACCCCTGGGCCGAGCTTTACGATCCTGCACGAAAAACCCTGCGGGCTGCCGAAAGGTTCTTAATGGAAAATATCAACGTAGCTGCACAATACGGCTCGTGGGTGACCAGTGGCGACGTCGGATCGGCTCAAGAGATCGTTGCTGGCACAGGGGCAGTACTGCGGCGAGGTCTAACGAAAGTAGCGGCATATCGGGACGATCAAGGTCAACTCCATGAGTGCTCGGCAGTTTGCCCGCACCTCGGCTGTATTGTGCAGTGGAACCACAACGAAAGCACATGGGACTGCCCATGCCATGGTTCGCGGTTCGATAAGAAGGGACACCTCCTTTGCGGCCCTGCCAACACGGATCTCATTCAATCAACAAGCTTTGCCGATGAACCGGCTGGTTTGAAAACGGCCTCGCCTTGAGTGAGTACCTACCGCTCCAATATAGCAGCCACGTCACGCACCCTGGAAATCGGCCAGTCAGCCAACCTTAGAGAGATATTTCTGACCTGATAGAATTCTCGGTGGGCGGAAGCATTGTGTACTTAGCTCGTTCCCTCGCAACATTCGTCAGTTCAAGCCAGCTACAATTTTCCGGTCGTTTACTTCTATGCAACTGGCAACCTATTGATCTGCTATTGTTATCGCTCACCGAACAAAATCGTTGCCTCTACCCTATGAAAACCGACCTCGCCACCGAGAAAACCAATAGCGATCGTGGGCGTTACTTAGCAGTTGGCGAACTCCCGATCATTCCTTGAATACAAATTCTTAACGAAAGAATATCATGAATTTATTCAGCAAATTGTTAAATCCCAAATCGAAAAGGCGAAAAGTGCGCTACGCGGTTGTTGGGATGGGAAACTTTGCTCAGACTGCAATCTTGCCAGCGTTCGCAAATGCCGCCGACAGAGCGGAACTCACTGCCTTGGTGACCGGGGACACCGAAAAAGCTTCAAAGCTAAGCCGTAAATATAATGTGCCTGTCTATGGTTACGAGGATTACGTTTGCCTTCTTGATTCGGGGACTGTCGACGCGGTTTATATTGCTGTTCCCAATTCGGAACATCGCAAGTTTGCCGAATCGGCTGCACGTGCCGGAATGCATGTACTTTGCGAGAAGCCGCTTGCTTACACCATTCAAGATGCTCAAGCGATGGTCGATACCTGCCGAAAGGCCAAAGTGTATTTGATGACCGCCTATCGACTACATTTCGAGGATGGCAACCTTGATGCGATAAAAACAATCCGATCTGGAAAGATCGGTGAGGCAAGATTGTTTACATCGGTACATACGATGCAGGTCGACTTTGATAATATCCGTACGGATCTTTCTCTTGGCGGCGGGCCACTAGAAGATATCGGCATTTATTGCATCAACGCAGCTCGCTATGTGTTTCAGGCAGAGCCCGAAGAAGTCACCGCATTTGCAGTTCGAGGCAAGGATCGACGTTTCAAAGAGATTCCCGAGGCGGTAAGCGCCACGCTTCGCTTCTCGGGTGGTAGGCTCGCGTCATTTCTTTGCGGATTCGGTGCGACCAAGGTGTCAGAGTATCGAGTAATCGGCACTGAAGGAGTATTGAAGATGGATCCTGCATATACGTGGCATGGAGATATCGAGCAGACGATCTTGCGTAAGACGAAATCCAAAACCAGGATCTTCAAGCACCGCGATCAGATTGCCGCCGAGCTAGTTTATTTCTCAGATTGCATTTTGACGAAAAAGGAGCCAGAACCGTCCGGCCGCGAAGGCTTGATTGATGTGCGAATATTGGAGGCATTACGAACGTCATACGAGAAAAACCGGACTGTTCGAATAAAGCTACGGGTTAAAAAACATCGACCGAGCATCACTCAGTCAATTGAGAGGAAGCCCCCAAAAAAGCCAAAGCCAATAAAGGCCGATCCACCGTCAAGGGAATAATCTCGTCGAAACAATTCCTCGCGGGAGCTTAAAGCGTTTAGGCAGCCTCCGGCTAAGAGCTACTCAGACGGGCTTTCATTCCATGCGGATTGTCACGACACTCTGGAGTTTCCTGCGCGAGAAGTCGTTTTAGCCTACCTTCCATACAATCGCAATTATGATTGTTCGATCATGATTGCTACCTCTCGAATTCAACGTCGATACGATCACCGGCTGAAAGTGTTAGTTAAGAGTGCTGGGAGCATCGATATTGCACTCGAGCATGGAATTCCTCGGTCTACCGCTCGGGGTTGGCTGAGACGTCACGATTCTCCCTTAGTCGTTTCGACCGATGTCGTTAACTACGATGCTGCAAGCCTCCAAGTGGAAGTTTTAGCGTTGCGGAGCGGAGTATTCAAAGGGGTCAGGCCTCTTTGTTGGGTTTCGGGATCGGGAATCGAACTCGTCTACGTCCACGTGGACGCATTGTCGATTCTAGGTTGAGTCTTCTGGCGATCG
>Ga0163150_10002207_pt1 | contig 30626 bp, 27 predicted proteins | sample OliLakLV19P2IB_FD_148628 | JGI IMG/M metagenome (GOLD analysis project Ga0163150, IMG submission 148628) | Freshwater microbial mat bacterial communities from Lake Vanda, McMurdo Dry Valleys, Antarctica - Oligotrophic Lake LV.19.P2.IB | ecosystem: Environmental > Aquatic > Freshwater > Lake >...
GTAAGAATAATCTGTTTATTCAAGTCACCAATAATTGGTAGCTTAAAAGTAATTTGAGCAATTTTAATTTTGCCTGCTCGTGTTTTACTCCAAAGAAGAAACGACCAAATTGCGATCGCTAAAATCCCCACAATCACGTACCAAAACTGAATAATGAAGTTAGAAAATCCGGTTAAAAGACGAGTTGAGAGTGGCAGATCGGTTCCAAACTGAGAATACAGGTCCGTCAACCGAGGGATAACAAACACAACCATAACCAATGAAACACCAATCATACCGATGACAACGATTGCAGGATACACAAGTGCTCCTTTGACCTTTCCACGAAACTCCTGTGTCCGCTCCATGTTATCCGCAAGGCGAGCCAGCACCTTATCAAGTACTCCTCCTGTTTCTCCAGCTTTCATTAACGCAATATAGCTATCGGGAAATACTTTGGGATGCCGCTTCATCGCGTTGCTTAAGCTTTGGCCTCCTTCGATATCTGCAAGGATTTGAGTGATAACTGGCTGGAAACCAGGCTTTGCCTGAAGGCGAAGAATTGAGAAACACTCAGTAATGGGGAGTCCGGCATTAACCATCGTTGCAAGCTGACGGGTAAAGGCAACTACATCGCTATATGAAACTCGATTCCCAAACGAGGTGAACATGGTTTGTAACCCACCCATTGCTTGACTAATGGAGACCACAACATACCCACGGTCGCGGAGAAGCTTTGCAGCTACTGACTCATTTGCTGCTTCAACTTCACCCATGACGACTTTACCGCTTTTATCTCGTGCCTTATATCGAAATTTTTTCATAACGAGGGTCTCTTATCTTTTCAACAGGCGCATTAACTGGTCCGGCCGAAGTGAGAAGTTCTTTGCATCATCAACGCTAACTTTTCCCTCAAACACAAGCTGTGCGAGCGATGACTCAAGTGTATACATTCCAACATCGCTTGATGTTTGAATAATTGAATCAATCTGATGAGTTTTTCCGTCACGGACCGCGGTTTTTACGGCAGTTGACGCGAGCATAAGCTCGGACGCAACAATTCGTCCTTCAGCAGGTGATGGGATGAGCCGCTGTGAGAAAACAGCTTCAAGGACATTGGAGAGCTGCAATCGCACCTGTGATTGTTGCTCCTCGGGGAACACATCAACGACACGATCAACAGTTTGTGCAGCCGAGTTTGTGTGCAGTGTTGCAAAGACTAAATGTCCCGTTTCAGCAATGGTTAAGGCAGCTGCAATGGTTTCATAGTCACGCATTTCACCAACGAGTACAACATCTGGGTCTTCACGCAGGACTGAGCGAAGTGCAACAGTCCACGAATGTGTGTCATTTCCCATTTCACGTTGAGATACAATTGCTTTGTTTGATTTGAATACAAATTCAATTGGATCTTCAATCGATACGATATGCACTGCACGAGAGGCATTAATTTCATTAAGGACTGCAGCAAGGGTAGTAGATTTTCCTTGCCCTGTTGGACCAGTAATCAAAACAAATCCTTGACGTAACGTGGTAAAGGTATGCATGATGGGTGGCAAATGGAGCTCATCAATTGTCGGAATTCGTGAAGGAATCACACGAAACGCTGCTGACCAAGAATCTTTCTGTGTGTAGGCATTTACACGAAATCGTGCCTGTTCACTAAATGCGACTGAAAAGTCAATTTCTTTATTGACGGTTAAGCGCTCAAGCTGCTCCGCCGACATGACATCTTTCAAAAGGGTTTGAATTGATTCGTGAGTGAGAATGACATCTATTTCAATTGGCGTAAGCTCTCCATGAATACGAAGCATCGGTGCAACACCAGCAGAGAGGTGCAAGTCAGACGCACCACGATCGATAGCAAGTTGGAGCAGGTCTTTAATGTTCATATATTATTCTTGAGCAACACGTAGTACTTCCTCAATAGTAGTGATACCTTCGAGTGCTTTCAAGTATCCATCTTGTTTTAAACTGACCATCCCTTGGAGTTTTGCCTCTTTTTCAATGTCACTTGCAGGAGCACGCTCCAAAATAAGACGGGCTAATTTTTCTGTAATCGGTAACACTTCAAAGACGGCAACGCGTCCTTTGTATCCAGAGTTATTGTTCTCTGGAGTTGGTCTTCCACGGTACAGCTTAATTGGAGTTGTTGCCGGCAGAAGCGGGCCGAGAGCCTTTCGAATATCTTCTTCAACTTTTGGGTCTACGGGATATTCCTCTTTAGTTGTCTCATCAATTTTTCGGAGCACGCGTTGTGCCACAATTGCTGTGATTGAAGAGGCGAGCAAAAATGGCTCAGCTCCCATGTCGAGAAGTCGAGGAAGTGCACCCGCTGCATCATTTGTGTGGAGTGTTGCAAACACTAAATGTCCAGTGAGGGAAGCCTGAATTGCAAGGTCAGAGGTTTCGTGATCACGAACCTCTCCAACAAGAATAATGTTTGGATCTTGACGTAGGAATGAGCGCAAACCAGAGGCAAAGGTCAATCCCACCTGCGCATTAATTTGGACCTGATTTACTCCAGGTATTTTATACTCAACTGGATCCTCCAATGTCATAATGTTCACTTTTGGAGTGTTGAGCCGCTGAATAATTGAATAGAGGGTTGTTGTTTTACCACTTCCGGTTGGTCCGCAAATAACAATAATTCCATGAGGACGAAGAATTGAATCCTCCAGGTTTTTGAGTGCCCGACCACGAAGCCCTAACTCGGGAAGCTCAGGTATGCCTCCACTTTTCTTTAAAAGTCGAATAACGATTTTCTCACCCCAGGTTGTAGGGAGGGTTGATACACGAAGGTCGACCTCCTGCTCGCTATTTTTAAAGTTAAATCGACCATCTTGAGGAATACGCTTCTCATCAATCTTCATGCTTGAGAGAATCTTAATACGGGAGACTAATGCATCGTGAAGCTCCTTAGGAATAGAGAGTTTTTCCTGCAAAATTCCATCAATACGATAGCGAACTCGTGTTTGCTTCTCCAATGGCTCAACATGAATATCAGATGCACGAGCCCGCACCGCAAAGTCCAAAATGTGGGTTACCACTTCACTGATGCGCTCTTGGCGAACAAGTCCAGTTTGCTGAGTGACGTCTAAGGTTTTAATCTGATTTCCATCAGAGTTTACCTCTTTTAATGCAGCTGAAACCTCTTGTGAAAGTGTTGTTGAATATCGCTTTGCAATAAACTCATCAATTGCAGCGGGGACTGCAGCACCTGGACGAACACGGTAGCCGGTGCGCTGCTCAATAAATTCAATTGCAGATAAGTCGAGCGGCTCGGCCATTGCAAGCGCCAATTCTCGATTGGTTGAATCAGCAGAAATAGGAAATACTTTAAATTTTCTGGCAAGCTCTTGTGGAATCAGAGACAACGCCATCGGGGAAACCGGGACGTTCGCCAAATCTATAAAGGGGATATTGTACATTTGTGCCCGGGCACGAACTACCATTTCTGGAGCGGCTAAGTTTTGGCTGACAATAATGTCCTCCTGTGCTTTCCCAGTTTGGACTTCGGCAAGCTTAACGGCATCAGCGCGCTCTTTTGTCAAAGCTCCGAGAGATACCAAAATATCAGCTAAAGATGAAGTGTCTGAGAACGCAGCTTGGGCAGCCATATATCCAGTATATAATGACGCTGTCGCATATGCATACCTATCTTTTAACAACCCCACAAAAAGAAGCTCAGTTAAGAGCCTCAGAACAGGCACAACTGCTAACCGCGCAATTGTACCCCTTTGAAGTAACTACAATTGACGCAGCGCGGTCGCTTAAGTCATTTATTAAAAGTGGATTCAATGAAAAAATGCTTATTTGGCTACCTGAATTTGATCATTGTACAATTCCAGCACAAAACGCACTTTTGAAAATATTTGAGGAGCCAACACATAACGTATCCTTTTTGCTCACAGCGGAAAGTGTTGAAGGAGTACTTGAGACCGTACGATCGAGAGCACAGATGGTCAAAACTGCGACAGTACATATAAAAAATGACCTCGCAACCGAATTTGTTCACGGCACACAGAGAGAACGTCTGCAAATCTGTTCACAGATTCATTCAAAAGATAGTGCAGAGGAGTTCTTGAAAAGAGTTCTCTCAGAGCTCTCTCAAGGAAACCAGTCTAAAAAACTTGATGCAGCAGTGCAAACTTATAGCGCTATCAAACAAAATGGAAACGTAGTGCTACACCTCACACATTTGATATCAAAATTTGAAAGTATTTGATATATTTGCATACTGATAGTATAATTTTCTACCGCTTAATGACCTTGGGAGGTCGAAATGAAGAACGTAGTATCTCAGTTCGAAAACGCTAGCAATGTTGCTTTTGGAATGCTGTTTATGCAGCAACCAGAAGCAGGTGACCAACTTGCATCAACGGGTGCAACAATGACATCGACGTATACCACAACTTGCGGCGTAAATAATGATTCACCAGACGACGGAGAATCAAGCTCAAAGGACGATGCATAACTAGCGTTCGGATTTGAAGCGACCCAGCGAGTACCTCGCTGGGTTTTTTATATAAGAAAATCTATATCGGAGGTGTTAAGTGATACTAGTAGTAACAAACACAAAAGATCAAACCGTAGACTACGTAGAAGATCAATTTCAACAGATGAACATTCAGTATCATCGATTGAACACTGATCTAATGTACACCAAGTATTCTCACGAATTTCATATTGATAATGATCCAAAATCAGATATTCTAGCTGCATATTTTGAAGGTGAGTGCATCGATTTTTCAACTATTACCGGGGTTTGGTATAGGAGGGCAGTAGAACCGAACCTTCCTAGTAACTTACTGTCACCTCAAGCACAAAAATATGTCGCAGAAGAAGGGCGTTATTTTACAAAATGCCTATGGAGACTTCTTGAAGGGGCATGTTGGGTAAGCAAACCTCAGGCAATAAGCTGGGCAAGCGTAAAACTGCATCAGATGAGAGTAGCTCGTGATTTGGGTATGAAAATACCCAAAAGTCTAGCTACTACTAATCCGGAAGCGGCTTTGAGGTTTTATGAAACTTGTAATGGCAAAATAATTGTTAAGCCATTCACCGCAAATACTTTAGAGTACGATGATGCGTACGTAAGTATTTACACCAGCCGAGTCACCGCGGAGCATTTGAAGCATATCGACCAAATTGCAAATGGAATTACATTCTTTCAAGAAGAGATTCCTAAACAATTCGAAGTTCGAGTAACAGTAATTGGAGACGATATCTATTCAGCAAAGGTTGACTCACAAAATGACGATGAGAAAGTTCTTGATTGGAGAAGAACATCTAAAATTCAAACACTCTGGGAACCGTATACAATACCAAAGGCACTGGCTAATAAGTGCATGCAGATGGTCAAGATGTATGAATTGTCATACGGAGCCTTTGATTTTGCATTCACACCTGATAATGAATATGTTTTTTTTGAATTGAATGCTAATGGGCAGTGGGCATGGCTAGAAATAGAGCTCGGCTACCCCATGTCAAGTAGTTTAGCAAAGACTCTAGGAGGATAAATAAATTAAGTGGCCATATTTATATGGCCATTATTTTGTAGGTGTCGCTTTGTCCAGGTGATAGATAATCTGGTTTTTATCAACTATAGATATCGACCTATCAGGCATTAGAGTGGTTTTGAAACTTCGACGTTCAAAATTGAAAAATTCGCCGCTGTGGTACTGAAGCTTAATAAGAAGTACTTCATTCTTATTAAAATAGGTACCTAACGGATTATATTGTTTGTTATCAATAATTAATTGGCTTAAATTTGTGTGAATATTTCCTGCAACTATTACAACAACAGATTTATCCGTATGTTTGATTTTTCTAAGATTATCAAACATTGATTTATCTCTCTCATCCCAACTCCCAAGTCCACTATCAAAAAATATGAACTTAATACGCTTTGAAAACAGATACTTTAATAATTCGAAATGGTTCTTTGAGAATCTCCCATCGTTTAACAGCATTTTAGTTACAGGAAGCTCTTCAATTTCTTTGTAGCTATCATTAGCAACTGCTGAAATATAATTATCAATACAAAAAGCAGGATATTCAAAAGCAATATAATCTATTTTAGTATTCTCGGAAATTTCCTTTACAAAATGTTCTATAAAAGTAGTGTTTTCGTTTACACCGTGGTTTTCACCAATTAATATGTACTTTTTATAATTTAAGAGTGGAGCTATTGTGGTTATTAATTCGTTCACAGCCGTAGTATACCAAAGCAAGTGTAAATATTTTTATTATATTTGTCAGTTTGAGTCTGAACTAACGGTTATCTCAATTTACAATTCCTATAAGGCAATGACACTATGCTAGTTTCAGGATATAATCATCCCATGAACACCGCCTACAATAGCACTGAATCTGAGGAAACCCTTTATAAAAAGTGGGAAGACAGTGGTGCGTTTCAACCAAAGGACAGTGGTGAACCATTTACAATCATCATGCCCCCTCCAAACGCGAATGACCCGCTTCATGTCGGACACGCGTTATTTGTTGCAATCGAAGATATGCTTGTTCGATATCATCGAATGAAAGGTGACTCAACTGTTTGGATTCCAGGAACAGACCATGCCGGAATTGAAACTCAATTCGTATACGAAAAAAAACTGGCAAAGGACGGCAAATCCCGATTCGATTTTGACCGTGAAACGCTTTACCAGAAAATTTGGGATTATGTGGAACAAAACTCTGGAGGAGCCGTTACCCAGATGAAGCGCCTAGGAGCATCTGCCGACTGGAGTCGGTTTACATTCACACTAGACCCTTTAGTTGTCGACTTTGTCGTCGATACATTTATAAAACTCCATACTGACAAGCTTGTATATCGAGAGGAGAAGCTTGTTAACTACTGTGTGAAGTGTGGGACCGGATACTCAGAGCTTGAAATAGAATACGAGGAGCGTATTGATCCACTCTATTATATAAAGTATCCACTTCATGGGTCCGATGGTGAATTTGTAACGGTTGCAACTGTGCGACCTGAGCCAATTTTTGCAGACACACACCTTGCCGTGAACCCTACAGGTAAAACTAAACAGCACCTGATTGGGAAGCAAGTTGAAAACCCTTTAACTGGAGCACTTATGGACATTATTTCGGACGAATTTGTGGATCCTGAATTTGGAACAGGGGTCGTTAAACTTACCCCAGCACATGATGCAAATGACTTCTTGGTTGCACAAAAACATGGGCTACCTATTAACCATGCGGTCACCATGTGGGGAAAAATGACTGAGAACGCAGGTGCATTTGCAGGACTTAAAGTGGCTGAAGCACGAAAGCAGATTGTAGAGCTTTTAGCTGCAAAGGGACTGATTGAAAAGGTGAATGAGAAATATTCTCACCGGGTTGGAACCTGTTATCGCTGCCACTCAGTGATAGAACCGCTTCCACTTCCACAATTTTTCATATCTGTCGGGCCGTTAACGAAGAGAGCACTCGAAAGCCTTGATAAAAAGGAAACAATTATTCACGGTGCAGGACGCGACAAAATACTCCGAACTTGGCTAAATAATTTGAAAGACTGGAATGTGAGCCGTCAGATCGTTTGGGGTATTCGGCTTCCCGTGTGGTATGACACACAGAGTAATCCTAATATTTCAATTACATTTGTGACCCGCTCTGGTGAAAAAGTGCGAGGCACTCTCGAGCTGTTATTAAAAGATTATAGTTTGGGTGAAATTAAAGATGGACTCCAGTCGCTCATTGCACCAAATCGTTCAGAGTTTGTTATATCAAAAGTATCACCAGGTGAGAACTTCTTACAAGAAACTGACACCTTTGACACCTGGTTTAGCTCAGGCCAATGGACCGTTGTTACTTTGAAAACAAAGTCTGAAAGTGAATTTGAAAAGTATTACCCAACAAATGTAATGGAAACCGGATACGATATTTTGCCGTTTTGGGTCATGCGAATGATGATGCTTTGCATATACCTAACAGATGCTACTCCATTTAAAGAAGTGTACCTCCATGGGTTAGTCAGGGACGAGCAGGGGCGCAAAATGAGCAAGTCAGTGGGGAACGTTATCAATCCAATAGATTTGGTTGAAAAGTATGGCGCCGATGCGCTCCGAATGGCATTAACGATGAGCACAACTCCGGGACAGGACAATAACATTGGTGAAAGCAAAGTAAAGGGAATGAGAAACTTTTCAAATAAAATATGGAACGCCACACGCTATATTTATGAGCTCAGAAATTCAGAAATGGTCGAGGGACGGAAGTATGTTGAAACAAGCGGTGCTCGTGATGATGAATTCAATACAAAGGTTGCTGATGTATCTCGTGAAGTAACTGAATTTTTAGAGAAACTAAAGCCAGGCCAAGCTGCCGAAGCTATATACGGTCACTTCTGGCACTGGTTCTGCGACGAGATGATTGAAGCGCACAAAAAGGGTGAGCTTTCAACTGAAGCGCTCAGTGGAGGAATGGAGATATTTCTAAAACTGCTACACCCATTTGCACCATTTGTAACGGAAGCTGCGTATCAAGAAGTATTTGCGAAAGACGAGAATGATCTCCTGATCTCTTCTTCTTGGCCAGCGTTGTGATTGTGATATAGTTCTTCATCGCACACTATAGTGAGGATTTGAAATGAAAAGTGTAGTGATTTGCGGCAGCAGACGCTTTAAAATCGAAATGCGTGAGTTAACCTACGCGCTCCGCGAAAATAACGTCGTTGTCTATGAGCCATATTTATATGACGAGCCAGAAGACGTGAGAACACAACTAGATGAGCGTGAACGTGACTATATTGCATTGGGGCTCACCCATGACCATTTCTACAAAATTCGAATGGCAGATGTTGTGTACATCTACAACAGTGATGGGTATTTAGGAAACAGCACCACAATGGAACTAGGGTATGCAGTTGCCATGAATAAGCCAATATACGCGTTTTCAGGACTCGATCCAGAACGGTCAAGACGAGTTTTGTATCGGGCAATCATTTCTTCCGCAAAGGAACTTTTACCTTATTTGCTCTGATAGATAGAGACATCTTCGGATGTCTCTTTTTTTAATTTCAATCAAAGCCGATTATTGTAATATTACCCAAATAAAGGTATAAACTATACGTATGATTAAACCACTCTATGTTGGAATAGTAATTGCAATTTTAATTGCCGTTGGGGGAGGAGCATTTGTCCTTTCAAATCGAAATAATCCAGAAGTTTCAAAAACAGCAGAAATTGAAACGAATCCCCAAACCAATTCCAGTACAGAAGCACCTCGGAGCATTAAGGACCTTCTTTCGTATAAAGGAACACAGCAGTGCAGTTTTAGCTCTGAAGGAAATACAGGACTCATATATATGTCTGGTGGGAAGATGCGTGCAGACTTTACGGTTACCCTTACACCAGGAAATACTAATTCACATATGATTGTAGACGGACAAAGCGTTTATATTTGGACAGAAAACCAAACAACTGGCGTTAAAATTACTACTGACGCTATCGAAGAGTTTGATACACCAAATCAAGCTGCGACGATCGATCCAAATCAAGATATGGATTTCAACTGCAGTTCGTGGACCGCAAATCAATCAGTGTTCACTCCACCAACTAATGTTAGTTTCGCTGAAATTGATTCTTCACTGAAAGTCGATGGAAATGCTCCTCCTGCAATTTCATGTAGTACCTGTGACACAATGCCTGAATCTGCACGAGCGGATTGCCGAGCAGCACTGTGTAATTAACCTCCAACGCATAAAAATACCCCCGAGTCATAGTGACCCGAGGGAAGTAAACTAATCAGAAAGCGAATTACAGTTAGTCGCAACCACCACATCTGCTCGAACCCATCCGGTGTAGGTCTCATCCAAAAGGACAAGACGTCCGTCGACAGGATACACGATGCCGTAAGTGTGATACCACTGATATCCGTCAGAACCCATTACCAATAGGTCAGCGCCTAAAAATGTTGATACCTCAGTATCACTCACACCCATGGTATAGGTCAGAGGTGCCTGAGTTACGATTTCGGTGTAAGTACCAGCACCTGATCGAATATTTATCCGTTCATTCGGCTCAAGAGCACAAATACCGATGGCTTCGTTGTTTTCGAGCAATTCCTCAGATCCGCGTGTAAACGTGTACGTCTGGCATGGGCTTGCCTGATTGGCCGCATACAAGCTTATTTGATCATCGGTGTCACGTTCAATTTCGTCTCCTTTGACTACAAATAACAGTAAATTGTTGCTCGTAACGGTAGTACTAACCCCGTCAACCTCACCACCAAGTTGTTCAACTTTTGATCCAATGCCATCCATGAGCGAAATCCAGGCTATTTGCTGCATATGATGAACTCCTACACCTGAAATAGCCGTTGCTAACTGGTACAGTTCATTGGTCTTTTCTGGTAGATCACCACCCGATAAATTACGGTACACGAGATCAGCTAGGTAAGTGCTAATACGATAGTATCCTCTTGTGTAGAACGTAACCGTTCCATCACTGTTTTCTTCAAAACCCCATTCCCTTGATCCAGGAGTCGGGTGATCAGTATAGGTACCGGCATGATCAGTGATAGTAGTTAGTACATAGTGATCAGGCTCAAGCTCAGTCAACATGAGGCTTCCATCCCCACCGTTTGCAATTGAAATTACACCGATGCTGGTTTCAACGGGAAAGGTGCGATCTTCAAAATACAGATTACCTATTTGAGGTCCCTCGGCACTCAAGGTGTTTGGAACCTGAAGTAAGTAGGTATCAAACTCAAGATACCCAATAAACCCGTTAAGATTTGCGGCCATCTCAAATAAAAATTCTTCAGCAGTAACCGTGTCTGACAACTCGACAATAATCGTAAATTCGTCAGATACATAAGCTCCAACGCCAGAAAATATTTCATCGACGGCTACACCGAGTGACGTTAAAAAACTATTTGCGTCGTATGAAATTGGCGCAGTGAGCCGCACAAGCGAACTTGTGCATTCTATTTGCGCTGCTTGGGCATTCACCTGATGAGCAGCCGCAACCGATATGACAAGTGTGATGATACAAGCTAGACGTAGTGCGAAATTCACTGTTCACTCCTTATATATGTTGTAAAGTACGATTTTAGTAGAACGAAGTATAACACGACCTATAAAAATATTCGAGCTCATTTGAAGTATGCCCTTATAAGCCAAGTTTCTTATTTTTGGTTTTTTACCTTTTTGAAAATCTTCTTTCCAATTTGGAGATTATCACCATCAGCAATTGCGGCTTTAGAGTCAGCTACTGTGACCCCGTTTACCTCAATCGAGTGCGACTTAAGCAGTCGTTTAGCCTCACTAATGCTTCCGACAATGTGAGAAACAACATCAATGAGCGTGCTTGCAGCTGCAACATATACCTCTTCATCAAACTCGGGTGCTTTGTGCTGAAACGTTTTTTCAAATTGATCCGAGGCTTCCTGTGCAGCCTCACCCGAGTGAAGCTCCTGCACTATACAGAAGGCAAGCTCTTTTTTAAGTAGCATAGGATTCTCACCCGACTCAATTCGTGACAGCTTTTCAGAAACTTCAACCTCTGAGAGATTCGTCGCATGTTCAAAGTAGGATGCAATAAGCTCATCCTTCAAGCTCATTACTTTTCCGTACATTTCAGCAGGGGAGTCAGTTAACCAAATGGCATTGCCCCAGCTTTTGCTCATTTTTCGACCATCGGTGCCTTCTAAGTATCCAGTGACTAAAACAAATGACTCTTTCTGTTTCCGATTTTTAAGGAGCGTTCTTCCCGCTAACATATTAAATGTTTGATCAGCCCCTCCAATTTGAACGTCAGTATCCAGAGTCAAACTGTCATATCCTTGCATCACTGGATAGAGGGTTTCGTGGAGTCCTACTTTTTTGCCATCGGCGAGACGATTTTTAACAAGTTCTCGTGAAACAAAGTCACCAACGGAAAACTCTTGGCAAAGCTTAATAATGTCGGCAAATGTTAGTGCCGCAAGCCATTCGCTATTTTTACGCACTGATACCTTTGAAAAGTCTACAATCTTGCTGGCTTGTTCTTGGTATGTTTTGAAGTTTTCGTTAATTTCCTCATTTGTCAGTACCGGTCGCTCGGTATCTTTGTCTGAGGTGTCCCCAATAAGCGCTGTAAAGTCACCAATTAAGAATGTGACATTGTGTCCCTCCTCAACAAACCGTTGAAGCTTCCTGAGTGCAACCGCATGTCCTAAGTGAATACGAGTTGCCGTGGGATCAATACCTAGGTATACATTCAAATGTGTATTACTCTCTAGTTTTTGCTCCAGAAGTTCTCGAGTAGGGAGAATTGTTGTTACCGATCTGGAAAGAAGATTACTCATGTGCATATTGTAGCGCACGCACTGCTTTCTCTAAAGTAGTCTCTGTTTGCTCCCCATTTTTCATATTTTTTAGAAGAACCGAGCCACTTGATGCTTCTTGAGTACCAATTACTATGACATATGGAATATTATTACTGTCAGCATATTTAAACTGCTTTTCGAGCTTAGCTGAGTCGAGATACATCTCAGCATTTATCCCGTTTTTTCGAAGATAGGTTACCGCTTCAACCGATTGTCTACGAAGCGTATCGTCAAATACCGTTACTAACACTTGGCTCACGACACTTTTCATCTCACCCCACAAGTTCTGATCCACTATCACGTCAATAACACGCTCCATACCAATAGCAGTTCCAACTGCTGGCAAATCAGGACCACCTAATGTCTTAAGAAGGTTGTCATACCGTCCACCACCTGTTATTGAGCCGATTTTGAAGTCAGTTACAACCGTTTCAAAGATAGTGCCCGTGTAGTAGTCGAGTCCTCGGGAGATTGTTGGGTTAAAAACAATGTTTTGAGCCCCCATCTCTTGAGCACTTTTAATAACCTGAGTAAGATTCTCATCAGGCTCAGCACGATCAAGACTTTCAAAAACTCGGGCTATTTGTTCATCGGAGATGCCTTTTTCAGATAGTTCTACCTTTACCTCATCGGCTGACTTTTTATCGAGCTTGTCTAAGCTCTGAATTACTGAAAGCCACTGGGACTCGGTAACACCCGCATTTTTCATGATAGAAAACAGTACCGTTCGGCTATTTACATTAATTATGAAGTTTTTAAGGCCAAGGGCGAGTACTGAGTCACTAATTACCGCTAAAATTTCAGCGTCAGACTCAGGGGAGCTTGTGCCAACAATATCAATATCACATTGATACAGCTCACGATAGCGGCCTTTTTGTGTGTTTTCTGCGCGCCATACCGGTTGGATTTGGTATCGCTTAAAAGGCAGGGGAAGATTGGGGTTATTAGCAATAACTCGAGCCAACGGAACCGTTAAGTCATACTTAAGCCCAACTTCACGCTCGCCAGGGTCTTGAAACAAGTACATTAACTTTTCAGCTTCCTCTCCGTATTTGCCAGTTAGAACCTCTCGATACTCAAGGGCAGGTGTCGCAAGCTCTGAGAAACCATATTTTTCAAACACTGCAGAAAGCCGACGTACGACTTCTTTTCGAATAACCATGTCGGCGGGGAGAAAGTCACGAAATCCCTTCAACGTTTTAAGCGATTGGTTTGCCATGTACAGATTATAGTATATATTGAAGTAACTTTCCCTAGATAACAGTAATTGTAGTAGGTGAACGTGATGGGGATATCGCAGATTCGTTCTTTTCACAGTTCGCAACAGAGATTAGAGCATTGATGAAGGCAGTTGTAATGGCGATTGCACATACGAATCTGACAACAGCGGTTGTCTAACGGATCACGAATCAACCTAAGTTCACACCTTCTCGATACCCTGTCTAATTACATAGGGTTTTTTTGTACATTAAATAGAGGTGATAATGTTACTTGTATGGCATATTTAAGTCACGTGTTGTTGGTATAGACCCTCAAGATATGGTTTCGTACATACTTTTAACCAGCTAATGAGCCATTTTGGTTATTTAACCGAATTACAATCTGCATATGCAAAATAAAGTAGAACAAATTAAATCTAAGATAACTCAGATCTTTTTAAAAGATCAAACGATTAGAAAAAATCCACAGACTACTCTTGAAGAAATTCGTGCGTATGAAGATGAACTGACTAAATACTTAAAATGTGTAGTTTTAGAATTCGGTTGGCTAACTATTTCGAAATTTGGGAAGGAGGTTTCGTATCAAGCAGGAATTCTCGTTAGCCATACTCAGGATAAAGAGTTTGCAAAAGAATGTCTGAAACTCATGGAAGAATCCTTACACGATATAGATACCACTAACTTTGCACTTATTTACGATAAAGTCATGCTCTCAATCGGTAAGCCACAACGATATGGAACAAAACTTAAATCGTACTACAAAGAAAGTGGAGAACTAGTGACCGAAGTAATGCCCCTTGAGGATACTCACCATATTGACCGGTTGAGAGCAGAAGTTGGCCTCGCTCCACTCGACGAATATATAAAAAATTCCGAAAAATTGTTTCTGCAAATTAATTCTCAACCAAAGTAGTGCATATAAAAACCCCACCCGAAGCGTGAGGAAATTCCTCTATACGTCGAGGAAATATGAACGAACATCGATAACTTCTTCAATTGGTTTACAAAACGTATCTCTTAAAAGATCAGTACTATTAACGTGAACCGAAACATCAATCCAATTTATATACAAGATACTTTCAGACTTTTATCAATAAATGGATTGCGTCCAATCGATCTTCTAAAAGTATTTCTATATCGTTATCTACCCCTCATATGAAAATATACTTATAGTATGTTCTGGTTTTGCATGGAACTCAATATACTCTTTAATAACCAAGACGGGCAGTTATCCCTTGACAGTAGGTAATTAGTCTGTCATATTTAATGTATGAAGAGATACACCATTAAGGATTTACAGAAAGATTTTCCCAATGATGAAGCTTGTTTAGAGTGGCTAGTTAAGTACTTCTTCCCTAACGGTATTCCGTGCAAAAACTGCGATAAGGTAACCAAACATCACAGAGTTAAGTCCCGTCCCTCATACAGTTGTGACATTTGTGGTCACCATGTTCACCCAACAGCGAATACAATCTTTCACAAGTCTTCCACACCTCTCACTCTTTGGTTTTATGCAATATTATTAATGACTTCAACACGAGCTGGAATAAGCGCAAAACAGCTTGAGCGGGAACTTGGAGTAACATACAAAACAGCATGGAGAATGTTTCACCAGATAAGAAAAATGATGTCAGATGACAAAAATCTACTTTCAGGCGAAATTGAGGTTGATGAAGCGTATGTAGGAGGTAAAGGCTTTAACAAAAGACATGAAGCAAACTTTGGTGAAAAACCTAAGCAGGTTGTGATGGGGATGGTTAAGCGTGGAGGTGAAGCCAAAGTGAGGCATGTCATAAGTTCAGGAGCTAGAGTTCTTCTTCCACAAATTCAAAAAAATGTAGAACCAAATAGCCGGATATACAGTGATCAACTTGGGGCTTACAGAACTTTAAATAAGCTTGGGTATAAACATTCGAGTGTTAATCACCATGAAGAATATGTGAACAATAATATCCATACTCAGAATTTAGAAAACCTGTGGTCAAACCTCAAAAGAGGAATTACTGGAGTATACAGACACGTAGATTCTAAGTACCTACAAGCCTACTCAAATGAATATGCTTTCAGATACAGTCATAGAAATAGTCAGAAGGCTATGTTTTGGACTTTGATGGAGAGAGTTCAGAAGGTGTGAGTTTTCGAGATACTTTTTTTAAAATTGACATAAACTCTTCTTTTGTTGTTGAAGGTTTTTGTGTAATTCGTTTCTTCTTTTTGTTTTTCATGTTAATTTATTTTACACCTAAGATATCTTCCTCGATGCTTGGCTCTATTTGCGTATTCTCATGCCACTCATTCCACGAACAAATAAATAGATGACCAAGATCGGTTTGTTTCATATATAGATCAAGCATTTGATTGAACATCTGACCGTCTCTCCGAATTGGCGGGTGATCATCCTGAGGACGAACTGCAGTATCATCAAATCCAGGTATTAAAGTTGGAATGAATTCTATGTTGTGAGAAGTGCAATAGATTTCCCACATTTTATATAGCCTTGGCAACTCATTCCAATAGTTTGAGATAATTTGAGGAAGAGAAATATGGGGATTATAAAGCGAAATTGCATCGTACGCTTCGTAGTGGCCAATGTCTTTGTTATGAGGGTCAAACCAGTAAACCTCGTCGCCTATAAAATAAGGATTATGTCCGCGTGACTTACAAGTATCTCTCAATGAATCTAAAACAGCTGTAATATTTCCTTTGAAAGTTCTACTTAAATATAAAAATACAGCTGGTCGACCTTTAATATTATAGTAACTGGACGAAGAGAATATTTCTTCACTCAAATATTCAAAGTCAGATTCCAATTTTCTTAGATTATCAGGTGAATCTATCTGAATACTCCTATTATCCGTTTGTAGCAAGCCAGACGATTCATATACTAAGCAATATTTGAAATCATTTTCATTACAAGCAGTTGATAACTTTTCTTTTATAACTATATCTTCAAAGGATCCTTTTCCCCACCAACTGGTAAGAAAGAAATTAATCCTCGCTTTTTTTGCCCAAACAATATGTTGATTTATTACTTCTGAGTCTAATGAAGAATAGTTTCCTAACAGTGGTTGTTGCAAAGTACCTTCTTTCCAGTGTCTTTCTTTATCATACCAAGGGTAATAGAACGCGCCAGTTTCAACCATGAAACAAGTATAGATACATGATTCTGGTAGCATAACTAATGATGTGTGATCACCCCAAGGTTCACACGGCAAAATGCACCGTAGTAGGCCAGAACTATCCTTAAGATCAGAAAGACCGTCTAATGAAACTCTCAAGAGTCCGGGAACATTTTCATCCTTTGACGGCTCTCTGTTAACTCTGTAAGAGCCTTCCCAGCAAGTTGTTATTATCTGTCGTCCATTATGATCAGGGAAACTTGCTACGCGCTCTTTTTCGAACAAGCCCAAACTGATTAGGCAAAGGATAAATCCTTGATTATTCACGAGTTATCTCCTTATCTTAATATCAACTAGAAAATTATAGCATCGTGCTCGAAGATTGCTAAAAGTAATTTTATTTGAGTACCAACGAATACCTACATTAAAGGGATAAGTGCCCCAAGACGCTCTTGACTTTCGGCTATCAATTTTATATTATTAATTTCAAATGCTACCAGGTAATCCAATGGATTTTTTGGAACCTTTGAGGAATCAAATCAAAGGTATAGATTATTCACCCCTCGCAATAGAGGGGCTTTTTCGTACTTAAAAACTGATTTTAACAATTTGTTATCTTGTAATACTTGACAATTAGGGACTTTAGTAGTAATATGAGTACCCATAGGGATTAGTTATATGCGTATTTGCTGAATCTTGAAAAACCAGGACTCACCAAAGGCACATATTTCAAAACAAACTATGGACCGCGAATATTCAACAAAAGAAAAATTTGCACTAGCTACTGGAGCGATTATACTCGCTACTGGTCTTGCTGAAACAGCTCCTACACAGGCGGCAGATCTTACGCCCGCTGAAAACACTGGCCCAACTCTTCACATTGATAATCCTTATATTTCATTTGAGGGATACAACCACTTGATTCAAAAAGTTAAGATTGAAGCCCAAAAACAAAAGCAAGTTGAAACACCACTTGGATTTGCAACTCCTGCACCAGCATCAGAAACTGAACTTAACCTTATAAACTCCGCTGAACCTGCAATCGGAGTAATTAGTGCTGTCGAGCTTTTTACCCTCATGCAAGAGAATACTGAAATTACCGATGCGCAAAAATTGGAGTTACTCACGTCCCTTAGTAACATCGAACAAACAAAGGATTATATTTCTAAACAGATTAACCCTAATGCTGTATATGACATTAACACCTTTAGTTCTGTATTTTCAGTAATTGGCGGTACCGACAATTCACTTCACCTTGTTTCATACATTACAAACATGGATGAGATAAGTGATGGGCGAGATACCATTGCTCCTAATAGTATTTTATTTACCTATCCTAACCCTGAAACCCCGTCATTACCGTTAGTTGGAAGCTTCAGCTCTACAGATGGAGCATCTTATACATTCCTACCGGATATGGGTGGACAAGCAATTCCAGTAACTTCATTTAGTCAAGCAGGGGAGCTCGTGTTAAACACAGTACCAGTACAAGGTAGTGATGGACGACCAGTTGAAGCGTATGCTGCAGATGTACTTTTCAACAGCGAACAATTGCCATCACTCTATCGATTCCAAATGACTGAAGTAGATGGTCAGCTAAAAACTGATATTACCAGACTCGTGGCTGCTTCAAATGAGCAACTTATTGTTGCTTCTGCATTACAGTCAGCAGAAATTTTTACACAAAATGAAGGTATTTCTGTTAAAGGACGTGCTGCAATTTATGAACAGTATTTAGAAGACGTACCGGCCCGAACAACAATTATCTTACAAAGTAATGAAATGGACGGAAACCCTGCAAACAAACGTCCCGGAACGCTTACTGGAATTAACTTAATTGAGGATTTCCTTCCAGTTCATCCAGAGCATCCTGAAGATCGACCAAACTTTGTACTAGATGGAGAGGAAACTTCACTTAATTCACATGAGGCGCTCACAATATCTGTTGATCAAGCTTTTTGGCGAATTGCAAAAGGACAAGGTCTCGTACCTGTGGATATTAGTTTCGAAGACTTTGTCCGACAATATCCTGACTTGAAAGTTGATATTTATACAAAAGATGCTGAAATGGTGCCTGTTAGCATAAATGCACCACGTATCTTCCGACTTCGAGGGCAAGAAGTAGAAGATAGCGTTAATAACCCAAAGCCAGGCTATATTCGTACACAATTTGGAACGTTTACTCATAGTGTTGATCCTAATACTGGGGCATTGATTACAGATATTTGGTACGGGTCAGCAAACGATATGGAAGGTTGGTATGGCTTTGATAAAACAGATGACTTCGGAACTGATGACTTTACAACAACACGCATGGTAGCACAAGCTGTTCTCACAATTGGAAAGAATCAGAACTATGCTGATTACGGTGATATCTTTGGATTTCAGCACCAGGGACATTCTGCAAATGCAGATTTAGGTGATATTTACGATCCTAATATTGGTATTATCCCTGAAGGTTATTACCAATATATTGGTCAGCCAGAAGATCCTATGGCACCATATTATGATAATGCACAGTTGGTAAACATTCAGTAAGCGTATTTATACTTCTTCATGAGCTAATTTGAAATGTGCACATCACTTTCATAGCTTCATAACTACTTTACAAACCAGTGCTTGAACAGTAATCTGAATAAGCATGTCAACTGGTTTCACAAAAAAAGCATTTTTTGTATTAGTTTGCGTTCTTCTCATTATTGGAGCGGTAGTAGGTAGCGTTGTCTTGATCCGAAACCGGTCAAATAACCTGAGTACTTCAGATACCCCTGTCCAAACAAAACCATCATACTCTTCTGAACTTCCTGGCTACTTTGTGAAGCAAACTGAAGAAGGGGACGCCAATTTTGAAAAATTCCTCAAAGATCAAAAAGTGTTTGATAAGGGACAGGTAAAAATTGGCAGCGTTGAAGCACGGTCACCAGACTTTGCGCTTAAAAAAGTACTAATCAAAGTTGCGAAAGACCCTCAGCCAACTATGAAGTTTGATGGTATTGGAAATTTAGGATCACTTTCACAACAAATAGATGAAAAAACAGGCACGCTTACAGTACTTGTATATATATCTCCACAAACGCTCGTGATGGATGAAGTGGACCGGGCAACAATCTTCAGCTCAATTGCAATGCAAGGAATATATTACACACTCCACCCGCTAACACCTGGCAAAGAAGTACAAACTGACCAAAGCGCCGTGCAGTTTCTTGATTTCATACAAAAGTATGAAGACGCCAAGAAGCCATACTTTTCAATAAGCAACCAAGTTAGCTTCAATGGAATTATGAGCAGAGTTAAAAGCTTTAAGTTTGTTAAAGAAGTACAGGCAAGCCATTGTCGAAACTATAACTTCGAAACAGGTTCATCACAACAAAGACGTCGGTGTGTTGGCGGATCAAATGATGGTAATGCATGTACAAATAGTGTTACAGATTGCCCAGGCGGTAGCTGTGTGTCTGGTTGGCAATGCGTTTTAAGCGGTTCTAATAATGGTATCTGTGTTGATGTTCAAACCGGAGGTGGGTCACACGCATGTGGACCACAAGGGCTTGGAAACTGTGATAGCGATACGTGTCCTTCAAACCCTGTTGGGGGCGGTGGAGGCGGTCCTGTTTGTGGAAATAACGTATGTGAATCAGGTGAAACTGCTGCGAGCTGTAATGCTGACTGTGGAGGTAGTGCACCACCATCACCACCAAGTGGAGGGTCGTGCGGAGGAAGCTCGTCATGTTTTACTGGAATTCCTAATTGCGGCTCCGTAGGTAAAGATCCTGGATCCGGGTCCTGTTCAGGAGGTCTATGTTGTCAAGATAGAGGAAACTACGTTGCACAATGTTCATGGAACCCTAATAACCCTCCTGGTTGTACCCCAGACGGAGTAAATGGTGGAGCTGGTGGTACTTGCTGTAGTGGACTGGAAAGCAATGGAACTGGAATCTGTGGATGTCCAAGTCCAGGACGATGTACTGCGTCAGCTGTCCCAACACTCTCGGTTGCACTTGGTGACACAGTTCCGTACACAATTAACTACGTTCGTGATATTAATACTGGATCACGTCCAATAACCGGAGTCATATATAACTCTTCAAACCCTTCAGTCTTCAGCGTCACTCCAGCTCAGCCCACCCTCTATAGTGGTACTAACATTGAAGGACTTGCAGTTGGTGGCCCATCAAACGTCACCGCATCAGTTATGACAACCGATCCACGAAACGGTAATCGACCTACACTCGCGTGTTCAGTATCAACTGCAGTCAGCGTAGTTGCGACTAACCCTGCAACAACGGTTGACTTGAGAGTCAACGGATCGAACGGACCAGTCAATATTACGTCAGGAAATAATATTTCAGTTACCTGGACGTCAAATAATTCCACCACTTGTGCAGCTGAATCATTTCCACTACTTGGTGGTTGGAATGGGGTTAAAGCCCTAAATAGTGCTGCACCACAAGTTATAAATAATATTACGCAAAGTTATGTATTAAACCTGAGATGTACCGGGAACAATGGTACTGAAGTTGATACGGTACAAGTGAATGTCGCAGGATCTCCTCCCGTACCGTACTGTTCAGTTGAAGCCGGGACACGACCAATAGACGTCAATGCGGGATCAACCGCTACGATGACCCCAGTAATAACACTTGGGAACGGTGCGGTTGTACAAAATGTAAGCTATACCTCAAACGATACTGCGGTGTTTACAGTACAGGCACCAGCGGTGAAACCGCTCGCACCATATACCGTTACCCTTAATGCATTAAGCCCTGGGCGCAGGTCACTTGCAACAATAGTCAGACTCACAACTGGACGATTGTGTCGTACTGATGATCCAGTACGGTCATTTGTACCTATTTGTGGACGCGCAACTCCATATGATCCACCATTCTTTAGCTGTCCAACCACACCCACAGCAGCTGATGGATCTGTAACGTGGACATGGGCACCAGTTGCAAATGCTAACTCATACGTAATCGAAATTCACAGCGGAAGCTCATCAGGGCCACTTGTTCGCTCAAGCGCATGGCGTCGAGCTGATATTGCACCATTTCCGTTTACGACAAACTGTACGACAACTGCAGGGAGTCCGCTCTGCTCATTCACAACAGCTGGACTACGAGCAGGAGTTTACTATTCAATAATTAAAGCACGTGGTCCCTGTGGCGAGTCGGATTGGTCTGATGCAAAGAGAGTTGACTTGTTGGCTTGTACTATTGAGTCGTGGTGGCAAGCACAGAACGGGAATGTCATTTCAGGATCAAGTATTACCTCAACCGTGCCAAATAACACACTAGACCTGATTGCGGACGGAAATGGTGGTATCCCTGGACTCGCCATTAACGGCGCAGGAGCAATTAATACGGGAAATGGAACAGTTTCTAGCACAGACTGGGCTGCTAACACCCAATATCGATCACCATTGCCTGACTATCAGACCTTTATTCGACTCGTACCAACAGGAACAAACTTTGTTGATCCTGGTGCCTCAGCTCCAGGAAACGCTTTCTCGTCAGGGGGCACCCCAGACTCAAATGGGTACGTCTGGTACAGGCACACCGGGAACATGACTATAACTGGAAATGTGAGTATTCCATCCGGACGCAAAGTTATCGTGTTCGTCGATGGAGGAGATGTAAATATTAACGGAACGATACAGCTGGTCAATCGAAATAATTCGTTCTTCATGTTAATTGTAGGCCCTGATGCAGGGAACACTCGAGGTACTATTCGAATAGCCAGTACCGTCACCTCGCCAGTTGGAACTCCAACTTTAGAGGGGATATTTATAGCACCAGGAATGATAACCGGAGCTGGATCAGGACAACTATCAATACGAGGAAGCGTTGCCGTTGAGAATGGGGTAACACTTGAGCGTGACTTAGGCCTTTTGAACAATACAACACCAGGAGAGCTGTTCCAATTTAGCCCAGAGCTCATGTATAACTATCCTTCAGCACTCACGATCAAGCGCCTCAACTGGCAAGAAGTAGCACCTTAAAGGGGTTCTCCTTTCACAGACAGTAGGTTGATTTTAATATTGACTACTTTTGGTATGATATATGTATGGAGAATAATTTAATGGTAATACAAACCCCCATAGGAAGTTTTCAAGTAGGTCGTGGCACTGCAAGTAGTGGAGCTACTGTTGCTGTGCGTGATATGCAAAAAGATTTCGTTAAACTAGCATCTGAAATAAACAAAGTGCAACAAAAATTTAAGAAAAATGCCAAAAGAAAAAAAATCTCCTAAGCCTATTGTTTTGGCAGACACCAATATTTTTTCCTATTTAATAGATAAAGGTAAAGTTTTTGAGACACTAAGTATTATTGGGGAGCTTGAAAATGAATATGAAGTATCGTTCTCAGACGTAACAAGATATGAGCTAATTTGTACCGGAATTGCAAAGATGAGAGTAGTGGTAGCATTTCTCACCGGAAGATTTCGGCTTTTTAATATAGATAAAGATATTCTCACATTCGCAGCATTTTATAGCTGTCTTGGAATAAAAAAGGTTCCTGATTCTATAATTGCAGCCACATCATTTTTGAACGACGGCTTAATACTTACGGCTGACAACGATTTTTGTGAACCTTACTTTTCTGAAATTAGACATTGGGTTGTTAAAAATGTAAACGATAAAAAAAGAATGTCCGCGACTATCATCCACTTACTTAAAGTTAACCAGAATGAAACCGTGACTGAGATACAAAAAATAAAATATCTTCACGTAGATGAAGAACAAAAAGGCGAGAAATAGTAGATTAACTGCTTAATTCACATTCTCCATACCACACTAAGACATATGTGCCCACCTTAACCCTAGCTTGTACCTCAAATAACAGGTATAATGATTGGCATTCCATTATGGCAGATACGAACTATTCAGCAGATCAAATTCAAGTTCTTGAAGGGCTTGAACCTGTACGAAAACGACCTGGAATGTATATCGGTTCAACCGATCTTCGAGGGCTTCATGAATGTTTGCGCGAAATTATAGATAACTCCGTTGACGAAAGCTTTGCAGGGACTGCTAAAAATGTCTGGGTGAAAATTCTTGATGACCAAACTGCTATGGTTCGAGATAACGGCCGTGGAATTCCAACAGACAAACATGCCTCAGGTGTTTCGGCGCTTGAGCTTACCATGACTAAGCTACATGCTGGAGGAAAGTTTGGTGGCGGTGCATATAAAATCTCTGGTGGACTTCATGGAGTTGGTGCGTCAGTTGTAAATGCCCTTTCAAAATACTTCTGTGTGATTGTTCTGAGTCCTGGTAAGGCATTTTTCCAGGAATATAGTGAGGGGAAGCCCAAGGCAGACGTCAGAGAAATTACACAAGCGCAGGTAGACGCGATTGTACCAAAAGAGTGGGGAATTGTAGTTGCAGACCAAAACACTGGAACCATTACCAAGTTCACCATCGACGACTCAATCTTCAAAGAAGTTGCATTTGACCGAAATAAAGTAAAGACATTACTTCGCGACCGTGGATACCTTGTCGGAGGCCTTTCATTCCACTTTACTGATGAGCGCAATAACGACTCAACAAACTTCTATTTCGAAGGTGGTATTAAAACAATGGTTACCCACCAAAACCGTGACAAAGAACGAATTACTCCTGTTATTTATATGTCCAAAAGTGAAGATCCAATCAGTGCTGAAGTTGCCATCCAATATACCGACTCATACACCGAAAACGTTAAAAGCTATGTAAACGGTATCCACACAGTCGATGGTGGAACACATGTAACTGGTTTCCGAATTGCATTGACGCGCGTTATTTCTGAATACGCTAAAAAGACAGGATACTTGAAAGACGACAAGCTTGCGCTCACAGGTGAAGACCTCCGTGAAGGGCTCACTGCAATAGTATACGTGAAGCTCCCTTCAGATAATGTTCAATTTGAATCACAAACCAAGGCTAAGCTTAATAACTCTGAAATGCAGGGATTTGTTCAGTCTGCAGTCAAAGAAGGGCTTGATATGTATCTGGAGGAGCATCCACAGGAAGCCAAAAAGCTCCTTGATAAAGTATTACTCGCTGCACGCGCACGCCTTGCTGCACGCGCTGCAAAGGATGCCGTTCTTCGAAAAGGTGCACTTGATGGCATGGGGCTTCCAGGAAAGCTTGCTGACTGTCAGTACACTGACCCGGCCCTCTGTGAGCTGTACATTGTCGAAGGAGATTCAGCCGGTGGATCGGCAAAGCAAGGTCGAGACCGTAAGTTCCAAGCGATATTACCACTCTTTGGAAAGGTCCTTAATACTGAGCGAGCTCGAATTGATGAAATTGTGAAGTCAGACAAGTTTAAAGACTTAATTATCTCAGTTGGTACCGGAATTTCAGACCAGTTTGATATCACGAAGCTAAAGTATCACCGCATCATAATCATGGCTGATGCTGATATCGATGGAAGCCACATTAAATGTCTGTACATTACCTTCTTCTTTAGACACTTGCCTGAAATTGTCAAAGCCGGGCATTTATATATTGCGGTGCCTCCACTTTACAAAGTAAAGCAAGGAAAGAGTGAGCAATACTTCTACACAGATGAAGAGAAAGAGGATTATGTTAAATCCCTTGGCGACAAAAAGTTTGTTGTACAGCGATATAAAGGTTTAGGAGAAATGAATGCACAAGAGTTGTGGGACACAACCATGAGCCCTGAAACCCGTCAGCTCAAAAAAGTGAATGTTTCAGATGCGGATGAAGCAGACAAGGTCTTTACAATGCTTATGGGAGACGAGGTAGCACCACGAAAGAAGTTTATTCAAACCCACGCATTGTCAGCAAACCTTGACTTGTAAGATTTACTTCTCGCTGACAAAAATTCCCGTAGAGCGGAATTGCAACATTTCCTCATCGGTAAACCCAAAGTCCACTTTCCATATCTCATGAAAATAGGAAAGACAGAGTGAATCTTTGTAGAGGACACGCATAGAAAGTAAATCAAATATTTGCTCATACTGGTCAAACGTAACTGGAACATAGTTTTCTCGGCCTTCTCGCTCCCAGTTGTCGGTATAGCGGTACTTCAGTAAAAAGTGATTAATAGTGTAAATATCATTTAGCTTGCCAAATCGATGCTCAAAGTCAGCAATGTAGGGAGTCAAATCATCTTTAGCCCGAATCTTCTCAACTACAGTCTGCATCTGCAAATCGGAATGCTTTTTGTAGTCAGAGTAAATCATATCCCGAATAATCACTCGACCTCCTTTGTTTAGGATTTCATGCGCATCGGCAAGCGCTTTTACAACAGACGAAACACCTTCACCGTAGCTTGCAAACTCATGCAAAACGGAGCAAAAGGTTACCCCATCAAACCTGACCTGTCGTGAGAGCATTTCGCGTAGGTATACACATTCAAAACTGATATTAGGCACTCCAATTGCTCGCTCGCGTGCACGCTCTATAAACTCTGCGTTTAAGTCAATTCCTACAAATTTAATCTCAGGAAACATTCGAGCCATTTCAATGGTTACTACTCCATCAGCGCAGCCAACATCGAGTACATTGGTTGCGTTTTCAGGGAAAAACTTTACAATTTTCAGCTTCTCGGCTAAGGGTTTGCTCATTCTGGAAAGGTAGGTCTCTGTGTCATGTATTGAAGCCATATTGATATCAGTATACATACGTTTTACGTATAAAAGACATTGACAAAATACTAGTTATGGGGTATAATTTATCTATTGAAAACTAGCTGTATAAAGGGATTCCTATGGACTACGTATTTGCACAGCCATTGGCTAAACGAGCTGGTGTTGATAATATCGGACAACTACTGATCAATTTCGCACATGAGCTGCCACAACGGATATATTTCCTTGATTGGCAGAGAAATGTGCGCTGGGTTGACCGATCTAATGCCAGAATAGAGGAACGTCTCCGCATTGCTTGTTTCCTTATTCCCAAGCACGCAGAAGTTATTGAGAATCACGTTCGCAGTATTGAGCAGCTGAAAGCTGCGCAGCTGCGGCTGGTGGATCAAAACTTTGAGCGGTTGATTAATGACGGATACGGGATTGATGACCTCCTGTATACGTTCGTCGATTATCTGACGCCCGAGGATGTTGAAAACATCCGCCAGCGTCATGGCAATAAAGTGTGGTTATACTATGTGCGCCAACCTGGTGAGCGTTTGCTTGTAATGGGCGGCGACAAGAAAAAGTGGCAATTTTCAAATGTTGCTGCACAGGGCTTTAGCGCGCTGGTAGATGATGGTCAAACCATCTACTACAAGCCGCGCGGCTAGTTAGTTTTTTTAGGGCTGACCAAGTGTCAGTCCTTTTTTTGTGCTTGAAAGGAGAGGTATATTGTCTATAATACGGTATGTCACTGAAAGTCATTGGACACATATCTCCCGATACAGATACCGTATGCTCTCCCATTGCATATGCATGGTTTTTGAGTGAGAAAAAAGGTCAGGAAGCCCAAGCTTTTGTCTCAGGGAAGCTTAACAAAGAAACAGAATTTATTTTGAATCGATTCTCAGTACCAACTCCACAAACACTTGAGCACTTCACGAGTGATGACCACTTGGTAATAATGGACACAAATAACCCTGAAGAGCTGTTAGAAGGCATTGAGGAGGCTCACATAGAGCAAATTATCGATCATCATAAACTCGTTGGAGGACTCAAAACTGACCACCCTATTACGATAACCATGGTTCCCGCAGCATGTACAGCAACAATTGCGTGGGACATTATGCACTACGAAGGAGTAGATACCCTTCCAAAACATATTGCCGGCGTAATGCTCTGCGCGATTATATCTGATACGTTGAAGTTTACGAGCCCTACAACTACCGACCATGATAAAAAAACCGCTGAGATGCTTGCGCAAATGTGTGGAGAAAATATCGATACACTCGCTGATGAAATGTTTGCAGCAAAGTCAGATTTAACAGGAATGAGCACTGAAGACATTCTGAAAGTTGACAGTAAAGTCTTTGAATTTGGGGACAAAAAAGCTCGTATCTCAGTGCTTGAAACGACAAAACCTGAAAATGCCTTAGCTATGCATTCTGATGTTGTAATGGTACTTAATGAAATGAAAGTGGCAGAACAGCTTAATTACGCGTTCTTTTTTGTCATCGATATTATTAAAAGTGAAGCACATTTGATTGTAGCTTCGACTGATGAAAAAGAGGTAGCTGCTCGAGCATTTAATATCGCCTTTGAAGGCGAAACAATAACGCTTCCCGGTATAGTTTCACGAAAGAAGCAGATTATCCCGGCATTGGAGCCAGCCATAATTGGGTAACTATAATGGTAGGTACCGCCCCAAACGTATTTGCAGTTATAAAGCTTACCGTTGGGCAACTCCAATCAAACTGCTTCATTCTTTATAACACAAGAAATCGCGATGCAATAATCATTGACCCAGGCGATGATGGGGAATATATCTCAGACAAGCTGCAAACGTTTGAGCTTGTCCCACGAGCAATACTCTTAACCCATGGACATTTTGATCACCTCCAAGCCGCGTTAACACTCCAGCTTGCATACAATATTCCGTGCTACCTGAATAAAAAGGATTACTTCTTCTTGAAAGATATGCGAAGTACCGCACTTCACTACACTAAAGTTGATCCGGGACCACCTCCACAGGTACTTCCACTCGCTGACTCAGGAATATGTAACATTCTCGACTTTACTATTAAGATAATGCCGGTGCCGGGACATACACCTGGTAGTTTGGCTTTTTATATTCCAGGTGCAGATTGTGTATTTGTTGGTGATCTTGTTTTTTCAGATGGAACGACAGGGGAGTGGAGGCATAAGTATGGTGACCGCAAAGTACTACACAAATCTATAAATACACTGCTACAACTTCCAGAGCAAACTATTGTATATACAGGACACGGGGAAGACAGTAGTATTTTAGAGTTAATGACTTACTTTGGAGATTGATAGAGGACACCTTGATACGGGCTTTCAGCAACAACCCAACAACCGTTACAACGTGCTTCATAGGTAACTTCTGAGACACCCGTTTTATCTTCAACGACAATGGTATTGTTATAGTAATTATCAGGCTCACCGTTTATGAGTCGTTGTGTGCGATCTGCTTCACTCGAACACTGAGTACACACGGCATGCAAAATTTGAATATCCCGTGCAGCGGTCATTATTTCACCCATCATCCCAAATGGCTCACCTCGAAAATCATCTTTTAACCCACCGAGTATTACCCGCATTTTTCGCGATTCCGATAGCCAGCGGACAACATGATAAATCTCATCATCAAAAAAATTCACTTCATCAATAAGAACTACTTTGGTATCTGGAAGTAACACGCGAGGGATAATATTTGCACTATTTACTAGTTCTGCAGGAACGCTACCACCATTCCGAGAAGCAATTGCTGCACCATCACGAGTATTAATGGAATGGTTAAATGTCTGATGAGGAACTTGCGCGATATCAAGTCGATGCTTTCTTCTAATCAACTCTTCACTTTTTCCACAAAACATACCACCTGCAATAACTTCAATGCCTCGTTCAACTTGGCTCATCGAAAAAAGTATACGTGAGTAAAATAGCTTATACAACTAGCTTTGGGTCCTCACGAGACATGAGCGTCACAATCGGCTTTGGGTTGATATTGTGGCGAGCAAGATCCCAAACTTGTTCATAGGTGAGTGACTCAATCATCGCACATTGTTCTTCAAGAGAATAAATTTTCTGCTCTTGAAAGAGCTGTGAAACCAGTATGTTTGTAATTTGATACGGTGAATCAAACGACATGAGCGTCCGCATCATGATAAACTTTTTTGCTCGCTCAAATGCCTCTTTGGTAACACCTTTATTCAAAAAATTGTGAAATTCTTTTAACATTACTTCGTGTACCTCAGCTACACGTTCGTGAGATGTAGAGGCACCAAGGGTAAAGTCACTAAATACTCTTGAAAAGGAGAAGTATGAGTCTGTACTATACACAGCTCCCATTTCGAGTCGCAGTTTCTTGTGAAGAACCGAGCGAGATGATCCACCAAGCAGATACGAGAAAATAAAAAGTGCAATTCGGTCACTAAATGAAAAGATTTCTTGGCCAGGAACAAAGTAGTTAATATTTATTGCAACTCGGTCACCATCTTCTTTATGCCATAAATATGATCCCTGTGGATTGGCAGGGGACGCAGAAAAATCTTTTTTTACACCGGTATCTTTATGCAATATTTTTTCAAGCATAGTAAGTGCACGCTTTTCTGAAAAATTTCCACTGATGGCAATGACTAAATTAGACGGAGTAAAAAATTCAGAGTGTAGCTTCTGAAGGTCAGAGGTACTTTGAGCATTAAAGTACTCGGGTATACCCATTCCATCGCGGACATAAATATGATCTTTTCCATATAAATATTCATTATTTGCTCTCCAAAAACGCGAGTTTGGGTTACTCCATTTATCTTTATATTCTTGATCAATTACAGACTTTTCTCGAGCGAGTTCTTTCTCTGGAATGTGCGGCTTAAAAACGAGCTCGTGAAACAAATGAAGACCTTCCTTGAGAGAAAGGTTTGGAAAGTTCATCTCATATGACTGAAATTCTCCACCGGTAGTTGCATTTTGGTAGATCCCATTACTTTCTTTAAACAACTCAATTGAGTCTCGATTAGGAAACGCGTTAGTTCCATTGTGAACCATATGCTCTAATAAGTGCATCCCGCCCCACATAGTTCCAGGCTCGTACCAGCTCCCTGCACGTAGCATTCCCTTCACTGCGACATTTCCGACAGATTTCATCGGGTACAGCGCCACTAAAGTGCCATTAATATTTGTAACTGTTACGGGTTTTGACATCAAGCTATTTTACACAAAAGAAGCTGCCAATGGGGGTGAGCTCTGTGAGCACTTCATTCTCTGAAACAAATGCGGATGCAGAACCTCCATCTAAGTTAATCGCATCAGCAATTGCAATGTTTCTATTTTTTGCCTCAGTCAGTACCGCGTCTGGAAGCTCAGCAAGTAGTGGTCC
>Ga0163150_10002210_pt1 | contig 30620 bp, 21 predicted proteins | sample OliLakLV19P2IB_FD_148628 | JGI IMG/M metagenome (GOLD analysis project Ga0163150, IMG submission 148628) | Freshwater microbial mat bacterial communities from Lake Vanda, McMurdo Dry Valleys, Antarctica - Oligotrophic Lake LV.19.P2.IB | ecosystem: Environmental > Aquatic > Freshwater > Lake >...
CCGCAAGAGCGCCCCTCGCCGCCGCTCCCCCCCGCGCTCCCAGAATCACGTCGAAGACGCTGGAACTGCCGGTCGGCAGCGAAATCTCCGTCCGCCTGAATGAAACCGTCGACTCGAAGACCGCGACCGAAGGCCAGACCTACGACGCCGAGATCACCCGGGACGCAAAGGACTCCAGCGGCGATATCGTGATCCCCCGTCTCTCGCACACCGCGGTCGTCATTCGATCCGCCAATAAAGGCAACCGAATCTCCGGCGCTTCGGATCTGGTGCTCGACCTCTCCACCGTAACCATCGATGGCAAGCGCTACAACATCGGCACGGTCGACCTCGAGAAGAAAGGCAAGGACGGCGCCGGGCTCAACAAGCGCACCGCCAAATACGCCGGAGCCGGAGCCGCTGTCGGAGCCGTCATTGGAGCCATCGCCGGCGGTGGCAAAGGTGCGGCCATTGGCGCCGGAGCAGGTGCCGGAGCAGGCGTAGCCGGCGAGGTCATCACCAAAGGCGGAGCCATCAAAATCCCCGTCGAAACCATCCTGACCTTCCACCTCGACCAGCCGCTTCGAGTCAACGTCGCCCAGTAATCGGCGCTCACCACCCAGGACCTGAGGGCCTTCTCGCCCACAGTTATTTCATCCCGGAAATTGGGGTGGAGCATGAAACAAAGAATGGGTGTTGTCGGCTTCAATGAGGCCGGGCTTATAAGCACATAAACGGCGATGGCGATCCAGATTTGAGTCTTCACAGCATTCTCGCTATTACCGTAAAATGCTTTGATGCGTAGGTGCTGTTTGATCCATTTGAAGAAGAGCCAACCTAACGCGGGCTTCCACCTTATCCCTCATTCAGGACTGACCACCCCGCCCAGGTGGCTTGAATCCAAGTTGGACAAGAGTGATCGGGAATCCACAGAAAGATATTTGCGCCGACGAAGCTTCGGATATTGGGAGCTTTATTGAGCAACCGTGCTGCCACTGTTGAAGTTCCGGCGAAAATTAAGAACTGCGAAGTTGTCAACCTGCTCCGGTTGATATCCAGGTCACCGAAATCGCTGTCGCTCCAATGTTCCAAACCCAGCACCACGGCAACTGCTTCGTGGCTGTTGCGCAAGCTACGCAACAGTGCCTCAACTCCGGAACCACTTCCATTGACGACAATCAACGACAGGTTCGCCTGCACCTCCAGTTCTTTCGTTAATTCCGAGAGAAATCCGGGCTCGCCTTCAGGCAGGAGGAGAACACAAAACCCTGAAGGCTCGAGGTCCACAAGTCTCGCTATCTCGAATGCCGACACTGTCTTGATCTTCATTTGGGTTTGACTTAATTCTTGCTCAGGAGGGGAACAAGCGCCGGATGCACTTCATATCGGTCAGCCCGTTCAAGAATTCGTCTGGTGATTAGAAGTTCCATGCTGAGGGTTTCGGATGGGTTGAATCCGCCACCAGCTAAGACGTTCTGCAGGATTTCTTGTTGTTTCGTTCCGAGTCCGAGCAGATAACTGTTCCCCAATTGCTCCGCTGCGCGCTGAACGTGAAGGTCCTGGATCATATCTGCGTCGTCCAGATACGCGCTTTCAGCGCTGTTTCTGGCGAGCGACACCAAATCGCGCAATACACCTCCGGATGCCAAACACACTGCCTGCATTTGAGCCTCAGACATGAGCTCGTTCGCCCCCCGCAGTTGAAGCACCTCGAACAGAAACGATGATTCGCGAGGATCGGCTACCGCCGGGTGGAGGTAGCACGCAGCATCAAAATAGTCCTTGACCAGGCGTCCTTGACCATATGAAACTGACAGGGGCCCAGCGATGAGGACTGAGATCTGAAGGGGACGAAGAGCGCGCAGATCTTGCTCTGCGACAGACCAAAATTGATCGACTTTAATAAGTCGATCAAGTCCATCAAAAATTGCGATTACTTCTTTGCCGCCGTCTTTGAGTACACCATTCAACTGTTCGACATGTTGCGCCAGGTTGCTGACGTCTCGCTTCAGCGCAGGAAATGGCGGCTTCAGCTTGCCGGCAACTCGGATTCTTCCCAAACGGCCGGGCTCATAGTCGGAGTCATCAGGCTCGTAGTCGCCGAACTCTTGCTCATGTTCGGGCTCCCACACCTCCTCCTCGTATCCGTAGGCTGCTTTACTTATCTCCAAAAAGAGCGGCCGGAGGGTTTCACCACCGGGAGCGATCTTCATAACATGCCCAGACAAGTGCAGGGCGAGACTTGCAAGGAGCGCACCAGAATTGACTGTGCTTAGGTCGGTTTCAGCAGAGACGTCTATATATACGGGCATCGCTGCCTCATGTCGACTCAGTTCACGCTGAGCGAGGAGTAGCTGTGTCGTTTTACCTGATCCAATTCCTCCGACGATGAGTTGCTGACTGCCCGGCGTTAGATCGGCACCTGCCGCAAGCCGTCGAAAAACAGATCGTAAAGGGTCATCGTGTATCAACCCGTCACCAACCGCATCTCGGGGCGGCGCGCTTGGGTTGAAGCGCTTTAAAAATAATCGAAAACGCTGTCGACGGTCTGCGATCGTTGTTGTCGCTGGCATTAGCGCCACGGTATCCTCTTACCCAGGAGTATACTTGACACACTTGACACTGAAGTGATAGACATTTGAATGGATCTGGCCCCTTCTTCCTGGGAGCGCAGCGGCAATAGCAGATGGAATAGTCTGAACTTACGCTTTCCAAACGTATGCTGCGTCGCGCCGGGCCTCAACGTCGGCTACGTGACTGGCTCCGGCGACGAGGTTCCGCAGGCTCTGGAAAACCTGGGCCTGAAAGTCCCCTTCCTGTCCTCAGCCGACCTCGCCTCCGGCAATCTCGCGCGCTTCCACGCCATCCTTCTGGGCGTCCGAGCCTACGCCGCACGGGAGGACTTGAAGGCACGCCTACGCCTTTTACCGGCAGCTCCCGGAACGAGTACCCGGCGCGTATCGCATTATCTCGAACCTGGTCAGCCTGGCGAAACAGCCCGCGCGGTAACCCGGCGGGAGGCACGGGGTTTGGGTTTCGTACCATGGAAGTTTCAGCATGGACAAGCGCATCTCTCCGGCTTCCCGCCTTGAAGGCAGTGTTCTCCTCCCTGGCGACAAATCGGTCTCACACCGGTACGCCATGATCTCCGCAATCGCCGAGGGGAAATCGAAGCTGCACAACTATTCCACTGGCGCCGACTGCCAGTCCACCCTGTACTGCCTGCGCGGTCTCGGCATCGAATGGACCAAAGACGGCAATGTCGTCGAGATTGAGGGCCGTGGCCTCGACGGGCTGCGGGCTCCGTTGGCCAACCTGGACGCGGGCAACTCCGGATCCACCATCCGCATGATCTCGGGAATTCTTGCCGCTCAGCCGTTCACCTCGACGCTCGAAGGCGATGAGTCGCTCTCGCGCCGTCCCATGGAACGCGTGATGAAGCCGCTCCGCGAGATGGGTGCGAATCTGGAAGCGCGCGACGGCAAGTATCCGCCGCTAACCATCCACGGCGGGCCACTGAAGCCCATCGAGTACACCCTCCCGGTCGCCAGCGCACAGGTGAAGAGCTGCGTTCTGCTCGCTGGACTTTTCGCGCCAGGCGCCACGACCGTCAACGAAGCCATCGTCACGCGAGACCACACCGAACTGGCACTCCGCGAGTTTGGAGCCGAGGTCACTTCGCGCCGCGGAGCCATCACCGTGCAGGGTCGGCCGACACTCACCGGCAAGGAATTGCTGGTCCCGGGCGATATCTCGTCCTCGGCCTTTTTCCTGGTAGCGGCCTGCATTATTCCCGGTTCCAGGCTGCTGATGCGCGCCGTCGGCCTGAACCCGACCCGCACCGCACTGATCGACTTCCTGGTCGCGATGGGCGCTAAAATCCGCGTCGTCGACGTGAAGAGCACCGGTGGCGAGCTGGTGGGCAACATCGAAATCACTGGCGGCGACATCACCGGCGGCACCATCGAAGGGGCCACCACAGCCGCGCTGATCGACGAGATTCCGGTCCTGGCAGTGCTCGGAGCCAGAAGCCGTAACGGGCTGACCGTGAAGGACGCCTCGGAGTTGCGCGTCAAAGAAACCGACCGCATCGCCACGGTCGCTGATAATTTCCAGCGTATGGGCGTCACCGTGGAAACAGCCGCCGACGGCTTCCACATCCCAGGCGGCCAGAAGTTTGCAGCCGCGGAGCTCGATTCCTGCGGCGACCACCGCATCGCGATGGCCTTCAGCGTCGCGGCGCTGGCTGCTGAAGGGGACTGCACCATCCATAACGCGGAAGCCGCATCGGTTTCCTATTCGGAATTTTTCGACACTCTGCACGCTCTCCGGGCATGAGATATCTCTGCATTCACGGGCACTTCTACCAGCCGCCGCGCGAAAACCCGTGGCTGGAGGCAATCGAGCTACAGGATTCCGCCTACCCGTACCACGACTGGAATGAGAGAATCACGGCCGAGTGCTACGCGCCAAACGGGGCCGCGCGCATCCTCGACAGCGAGCGGCGCATCACCACCATTCACAACAACTACAGCCGCATCAGCTTTAACTTCGGCCCAACGCTGCTGGCGTGGGCGAAGGACAAGGCACCCGGTCTCTATGGCATGATCCTCGACGCCGACCAGGCGAGCGCCGATTATTTCTCCGGCCATGGTTCGGCCATCGCCCAGGCTTACAACCACATCATCCTGCCTCTGGCAAATGCGCGTGACAAGTACACGCAAATCCACTGGGGCATTGAGGATTTCCGCGCGCGCTTCGGACGCGACCCCGAAGGCATGTGGCTCGCCGAAACGGCCGTCGATATCGAGTCGCTGGACTTGATGGCCGGGTTCGGGATCAACTTCACCATCCTGGCCCCGCATCAGGCGCACCTGACGCGTAGTATCGGCGCGCTGGAATGGGTGGACGTGACAGGTGGACGCATCGACCCGACACGTGCGTATCGCTGCTCACTGCCTTCAGGCCGCACCATCGCCATCTTCTTCTATGACGGTCCGGTGTCGAGGGCGGTGGCGTTCGAAGGCCTGCTCAACAACGGCGAGACGTTCGCCAAACGGCTGCAGACCGCCTACTCGTCCTCACGGTCCTGGGACGAACTCGCACATATCGCAACCGACGGCGAGAGCTACGGGCATCACCACCGATACGGCGAAATGGCGCTGGCGCGGGCGTTGCAGGAGATAGAGCAAAGCGGCGCCGCACGCCTCACCAACTACGGCGAGTTCCTGGAACTGCATCCGCCTGTGCAGGAAGTAGAGATCTACGAGAACACCGCATGGAGTTGCGCGCATGGAGTCGGCCGGTGGAAAGAGGACTGCGGCTGCAACTCTGGCGGCCGGCCGGGATGGAACCAGCAGTGGCGAGGTCCGCTGCGGGACGCGCTGGACTGGCTGCGTGACGAAGTGGCGCCACTCTTTGAGGCGCGCATGTCGGCCTGCGTTCACGATCCCTGGACGGCCCGCAATGAATACATTGGCGTCGTGCTGGACCGGTCAGCGGAGTGCCGCTCGGATTTCCTGCTCCAGCACGCCCGCCGAATACTAACCGCCGCGGAAGAAACGGAGCTGTGGAAGCTGCTGGAAATGCAGCGCCACGCCATGTTGATGTACACCAGTTGCGGCTGGTTCTTCGATGAGCTCTCCGGCATTGAGACCGTGCAGGTGATCCAGTACGCCGGGCGAGTCGTGCAGCTGGCCCAGGAGCTTTTTGGACTCGCCGCCGAGGGCGAAGCAACGCTCGAAACCAAATTCCTGCAACGCCTGTCGCTCGCCAAAAGCAATCTTGCCGAGGAGCGGGACGGCGCCCTGATTTATGAGAAGTGCGTTCGGCCGGCGCTGGTGGATTTGTGCAAAGTCGGCGCGCATTACGGCATCAGCTCGCTCTTCCTTCCGTATGCGGAGTACACGGAAGTTTACAGCTATATCGTGCACCGGATGGACGTCCGGCAGTTCGAAACGGGCCGTTTTCGCATGGTGATCGGGCGGGCGAAGCTCACCTCGAAGATCACTCAGGAACCGGGCGATCTGACCTACGGCGTATTGCACTTCGGCGATCACAATCTGCACGGCGGAGTTCGCGAATTTCGGGGTGAGCCTGAGTATGACCGGCTGGTTAGCGAGACGTCCCAGGCCTTCTCGCGAGCCGACATTCCCGCCGTTATCCGCGCTTTCGACCGTGGTTTCGGAACCGATACATACTCACTGAAATCCCTCTTCCGCGATGAGCAGCGCAACACGCTGAGCCGCATCCTTCTGTCAACCCTCGACGAAGCGGAGAGTGTGTACCGGCAGCTGTATGAACATCACGCACCGCTCATGCGCTTCCTGGTGGACCTCAAGACCCCGTTGCCAAAGGCCTTCCAGACAACGGCGGAGTACGCGCTGAACAGCCACCTGCGCAGGGCTCTGGCAGCTGAGGAACTGGACCATTCGCGAGTGCGCACGCTGCTGGAAGAAGCGAAACTGGCGAATGTGGAGCTCGACACCACAACGCTGGAGTTCACCTTGCGGAAGGCCATTGAAACCCGCGCCACCCGATTGCGGGAAGAACCTCTGGATTTGGGGCGGCTCGCCGCCTTGCTGCAGGCCGTGAATTTCAGCCAGACACTGCCATTTCCCATCACGTTATGGACCGTGCAGAACGACTGCCACGACATGCTGTGTGAGTTCTACCCCCACATGGAGGCGCGGGCGCGCTTCTCTGAAGGCGATGGAGAAGCAATGCGCTGGCTGAGCGACTTCCGGGACCTGGCTGTCAAGCTCTCCTTCCGCCTCGACGTCACTGGATAATTTCGGTTAGCCTGAGTTTTTTCGCCATCGGGAGCGCAACAACATCAGCCGCATCCTGGTCTCACCCTCGACCAGACGGAATGAAAATCCCAACAGCAACTTACCGGGTCCAGTTCAACAAGGATTTCCGGTTCCAGCATGCGATCGATATCGTGCCGCGGCTACACCGGCTCGGAATCTCCCACCTGTACGCCTCGCCCATCTTCGCGGCGCGGCCCGGCAGTCAGCACGGCTATGACGTCACGGACGCCAACCGTCTGAATCCCGAACTCGGTCCGCCGGAGGACTTCGACCGGCTCTCGGAGACACTGCACAGTCACGGCATGGGAATGGTTCTCGACATCGTGCCAAACCATATGGCCGCCAGTCCCGCCAACGCGTGGTGGATGGATGTGCTGGAGAATGGCTCGGCCTCCCGGTTCGCCGGATACTTTGGCGTGAACTGGAACGCCGCGCAGGATACGTCGGAAGGCAAGATCTTCCTGCCGATCCTGGGTGACGTCTATGGCTCGGTGCTGGAAAAAGGCGAACTCCGGCTGAGTTGCGAAGAGGGCCGTCTCTACCTGAACTACTGGGAAACGCGCCTCCCTGTTGGGCCGCCGAGCTACGCCAAAATCCTCAAGCCGCTGCCGGACAAACTCGCTTCAAACCCGGAAGTGCGGCTGCTCGTCGACACCATGGACCGCCTGCCTTCACGCACGGCGACGGAATGGGAGACACTCGAACGCCGCGAGTCGGACAAGGAAAACGTGAAGCGGCGGGTGGCGCAGCTGGCGGAGTCGCTGCCCGGATTTCGCGAGCACATCGGGCGGCGCCTGTCGCAACTCAACGGCATACCGGGCGAGCCCTCCAGCTTCGACGCGCTGCACCGCATCCTCGAAGAGCAACCGTGGCGGCTGGCGTACTGGATGGTGGCACGAGACCGGATCAATTACCGCCGCTTCTTCGATGTGTCTGAGCTGATCGGCATCCGGGTCGAGAATCCGGAGGTTTTCCAGGCCACCCATGAACTCATCTTCCGGTTGCTGCGCGAAGATAAGATCGAGGGGCTGCGCATCGATCACATCGACGGACTGAACGACCCGGCTGGCTACCTGGAGCGCCTGCCCCGGGACGTCTACACCGTAGCCGAGAAGATCCTCGTCGGCACGGAGCAGCTGCCCGCCTCATGGCCGATCCACGGGACCAGCGGATATGACTTCCTGGGTTACGCCAATTCGCTGTACGTGAGCGCCGACGGGTGGAACCGGCTCGACTGGCTGTACCGGGATGTCATTGGGTTCGTTTCGTCACGCGAGGACGTCGAGTACGACCGCAAGCGGCTGGCGCTGCGCACCCTCTTTCCGGGTGAACTGGCCGATCTGGGAGCGAGTCTCGCCGCGCTCGCCGAGTGCGACCGCCACGCCCGCGACCTCAGTCCGCACGACATCATCCGCGCACTCCGGGAGATCACGGCGAACCTGCGGGTGTACCGCACCTACACCCGCGACACTGAGGTTTCAGAGACCGACCGGCACCATATCGACCACGCCAAAGATGCGGCCCTGCAGCGCATGGCCGGCGCGATCGACGCGCAGGCATTCGACTTTGCTTCGCGGGTCCTGACGCTCCGTTTCCGGCCCCGTATGAGCGCGGCGGAAAAGGACGAATGGCTTTGTTTGGTACGGCGCTGGCAGCAGCTCAGCGGCCCGGTGATGGCCAAAGGCGTCGAGGATTCCACGTTCTACGTCTACAACCGTCTCGTCTCGCTCAACGAAGTCGGCGGTCTGCCCCGACCCGTGGGCACGGAAGAGATGCACCGCTTTCTTGCCGGCCGGGCGCTCCAGTCGCCCGCTGCTATGAACGCCACGTCCACACACGACACCAAGCGAAGCGAGGACGTCCGCGCGCGCATTCACGTACTCTCCGAAATCCCCGAGCAGTGGATTCGAGCCGTCACGCGCTGGCGCCGAATGATGCAGGACCGGCGCGGTCCGGTCGACGGTAACGAGGAATATTTCATCTACCAGAACCTGCTCGGCGCATGGCCGCTGGACAACGCCGAGGTGCCGGCTTTCCGCGAACGCTTCCGCGCGTATGTGACGAAGGCCGCCCGCGAGGCTCGGGTACACACCACATGGGTGCGGCCGAACCAGGAGCACGAGGCCGCTCTGCACTCCTTCGCCGATCTGCTGTTCGAAGACCAGAAGTTCCAGCAGTCCTTCCAGCCACTGCGGGAGCTGGTGTCGTTCTATGGCGCTATGAACTCGCTTTCACAGACTTTGCTGAAAATTACCGCGCCGGGAGTGCCCGATTTCTACCGCGGGACCATTACATGGGACTTCAGTCTGGTGGACCCGGACAACCGGCGGCCCGTGGACTTTGCCCCGCTCACCGATTTCGCGGAGCCAGCTCGTGCGCTGCTGGACCACTGGCGCGATGGCCGGGCAAAGGTGTATCTCACCGAACGCGCCTTGGCCTTCCGTGCCGCCAATCGCGCATTGTTCGACAGCGGCGACTACATTCCGGTCGAGGTTCGGGGCAAGCGCGCCGATCACCTGTTCGCATTCCTGCGGCGCGCCGGAGACGTGTGGACGCTGGTTGCCGTGCCTCGTCTGACCGCGCAGCTTTCGGGCACGCACCGCTTTCCGGTGGGCCAGCGAGCGTGGCTGGATACCGAGCTTGTATTGCATCCAGCAGCTCCGCTTCGCTGGAAGAATAAACTTACTGATGAGCGCCTGGCGGCGACCGGTGGCGTATTGGCCGCGGCTAAAGTTCTCAGTCATTTTCCGGTTGCACTACTGAGTTGCATGAGGTGATTTGAATGGAAGGACATGCTCCCGATATTGCGTTCGCGATGCTGGTTATCTTCGGCAGCGCCAAACTGCTCGCCGAGGTGTTCGAACGGCTGAAGCAACCGGCCATAGTCGGCGAGATTCTCGCAGGCGTACTGATCGGTCCCAGTGTCTTCAACTGGATCCAGCCGAATGAGGTGCTGACCGCGCTGTCCGAGCTCGGTGTGATGTTCCTGCTGTTTCGAGTCGGGCTCGAAGTGAAGTCGTCGGAGCTGATGAAGGTAGGCGGAGTCGCGGCGCTGGTAGCGACGCTCGGAGTGATCGTGCCGATGGCGATGGGCTGGGGGATCATGCGCGCGGCAGGGTACCCGCAGGTGGAATCGTTCTTTGTCGGCGCTGCAATGGTGGCCACCAGCGTGGGGATTACGGCCCAGGTGCTGGCATCTCGCGGACTGCTCCACGTAATCAGCAGCAAGATCATCCTGGCGGCGGCCGTGATCGACGACGTGCTTGGGCTGATCGTACTGGCGGTCGTGAGCTCGGTGGCACGGGGCGATGTGAACGCGGTGGCAATCGCCACCACAGCGGTGCTCGCCATCGGGTTCACGGTGCTGATCGCGACTGTAGGGAGCCGTGCCGCCCAGCGCCTGGTTCCGGTGGCAGACAAGAGGCTGATTGCGGCGGAATCGCAGTTCAATATTGCGCTGGTGGTGCTGTTCGCGCTGTCGGTGCTGGCTCAGTATGCCGGAGTGGCCGCCATTATCGGTGCGTTCCTCGCCGGAATGGCTCTCGCGGAAAGCGTGGAGCAGCGCGTCCATGACCTGGCCCACGGCATTTCCGAGCTGCTGGTTCCGTTCTTCTTAGCCGGCATCGGACTGGGCCTGGACTTGTCGGTTTTTGCCGACCGCCGAATCCTGCTGCTCTCCGTCGTGATTCTGATCGCAGCGGTTTTCTCAAAACTGGTTGGATGTGGGCTGGGGGCGTTCCAGCTGGGCCGCCGGCGCATGCTCCAGATCGGCTGTGGAATGGTGCCTCGCGGCGAGGTCGGGATGGTCGTGGCTCAACTCGGACTAAGCCTCGGAGTGATCGAGAAGCCAGTCTACGCCATCGTTGTCTTCATGGCCGTGGCGACCACTCTGGTCGCTCCCCCTCTGCTGGCTTCCTCATTTGCCGGAGAGACAGTCTCCGAGCCGACGGAGCACTTTTCCATAGGTTAAGGACGCCAATGGGTCGGCGGAGCAAAATTTCTTCGCATCAGCACATAAAAAAGTGCTGAAACTACCCCACGGCGTCGAAAATTGATGCTATGCTTGTAGATGTACGTCGCTTCTGACGCGCACTCCAAGCCAAGCTTCAACCGGACACAAGGTACAGGTGCTACCCTCGCTCGTCGATGAGAACGCATCCGTGTCTTACTCACTCCAGTGCTCCCGACGGCAATACCTGCGACGCGACCCTCTCCGTCGTGGAAACGAATTTAGGCATTGTCAGGAAATAACATTACCATTGAAGAATGTTTTAGGCTATCGTTTAAGGCATGGATGGCATCGCTGGGGTCCGACAACGATTCGCCGCTCTCGAATCTGTGATTGATGAGCGCACCCGTCGGCTTCTGGTGGCGGCCGAGAGTAGCGCATGGGGTGCAGGGGGTATCTCGGTTGTGTCCCAGGCGACTGGGGTTTCCCGACAGGTGATCCGGCAGGGACTGCGGGAGTTGAAGGAACTCCCGGTAGCTCCCGCGGGACGCATTCGCAGGGCTGGAGGTGGGAGGAAGAAGTCCAGGCAAAAAGACCCGTCGCTGGTGGGTGACCTGGAGCGGCTGCTGGAGCCGCTGACTCAGGGGGATCCACAATCCAGTCTGCGGTGGACCTGCAAAAGTGTTCGCAACCTGGCCGACGAGCTGAAACGACAAGGGCACCAGATAAGCTATCCCGTGGTTGCCGAACTGCTGCACGAACTAGGCTACAGTCTGCAGTCCAGTCGCAAAACGAAGGAGAGTTCCAGTCACCTCGACCGCAACCAACAATTTGAATACATCAACGCACGGGTCGAGCGCTCAATCAACATGAGTCAGCCCGTCATCTCGGTGGACACCAAAAAGAAGGAATTAGCTGGAGATTTCAAGAACCACGGTTCCGATTGGCGACCCAGGGGCGATCCGGAAAAGGCTCAGACGCATGATTTTGCAATACCGGAATTGGGCCGTGTTGCTCCGTATGGCGTCTATGATTTGGCGGCAAACAGCGGCTGGGTGAGCGTGGGATTGGATCACGATACGGCTTCCTTCGCCGTGGAGACAATTCGCCGCTGGTGGCATGCGATGGGTCAGGAAAGGTATCCGCACGCAAAGCAGTTGCTCATCACAGCCGATGGCGGAGGCAGTAACGGATCGCGCCTCCGTCTTTGGAAACTGGAACTCCAGAAACTGGCTGACGAAACCAGGCTCATCATTGCCGTCAGCCACTTCCCTCCTGGCACGAGCAAATGGAACAAGATCGAACATCGCTTGTTTTCCTTCATCAGCAAGAACTGGCGTGGACAGCCTTTGACCAGCCTTGAGGTGATCGTGAGCTTGATTGCCGGGACGGCCACCAGGAAGGGGCTGAAGGTTCACGCCGAGATCGACGGCCACACCTATCTGCCAGGCACCAAAGTCTCCGAATCCGCAATGGCAGAAATCAACCTCCGGCGCGACCCGTTTCACAGTGAATGGAACTATGAGATCCATCCCCTTCCCTGATAATGTTACTTCCTGACAATGCCTAACTGTCGCCGACATCCTCGGGAACAATCATCTGACGCGGTTCATTGCGGACGTAGCGGAGCAGTTGGACCTGTCGAAGATATTGAGGGAGTACCAGCGGCGGGATCGACCCACCAAATGTCCCCCCTCCGCAGCCCTGCTTCCCCGTCCTCGGCTACCACTCGCCCTCTGCAATCGACGCCCGCTGAACAGCGCGCCAGGCCGGGTTCCAGCTCCAACGGCTCGTTCGCATAAACCTCATTCAGCCGCCGCGTAACGTCCTCATCCCACTCCAAAAACGCCTCTAAAGCCCGAGCGTACAACTCACTCCGGGACACCCCACGCTCGCGTGCAACACGCTCCACGCGGCGAAACAACTCGTCCGGAATGCGCCCTCCGCGAGAGTAGCGTAGAGCGTCATCAAGGCCAGCCAGAATCCTCCGACCTGCTGTCTCCTTGCTCATGTCTTCATTTGCGCGCGCTCAGCCGGGAAAGACCTGAGAACACCTCCTCGTTACATCGTCCACCTCCCACCACCAATCGCACTCGCCACCCAAACATCCGCCAGCCCGAAACCAATTTCTTCGATTTTTAGAAAATCGTGCGCACAGAATCAGCTACTTACAGCCCACACCACCAAAATCGACCCACAAGGCATGCTAGATTCTCAGCGGGGAAAGGAGGGCGAGGCAAACATGATCCGAACCAATGAAAGCGGCACCAGACCGAAACCGAGAACCGACAAACAAAAGGAAGCCGCACGAGCCAATGGACGCCGCTCCAGTGGCCCCAAAACCGAGGCAGGCAAAGCCATATCCGCCCGCAACGCCGTCAGGCACGGGCTCCGAGCCTCGGAAAATCACATTTGCGAATGGGAATCCGTCGAAGACTGGAAAGCGCTCCATGATGCCACCGTGCGACGCTTCCGACCCGCCGACATGCAGGAATATCACCTCGTCGCCCAGCTCGCCTCGTACCAGTGGCGCATGACCCGCCACAGCCTCCAGACCACGCAGACCCTGAACGACGCCGCCCACAACGATTTCCTCATCCAGCGCAATCCCGGGCGAGGCCCAGATGAAATCTGCGTCATGAGCCTCCGTAAGGAGCGTGGATCCGCCCACAGCATCCCCGCCTCCATGAATCGTGAGGAAGCCCACGTCCACCGCATCTGGGAAAAAGCAGCCCGCGATCTCTACTACCTCCAGACCGTGGCCCGACAGGCTCCGCCGCCAAACCAGCCAGACCCCGTCGACGCACCCTGGCTCGGGTTCCTCAAAGAGCCCAAAACAGAAAACTGTACAAACGAACCCGGGAAAGTCCTACCGGACAGCCTCCAAACCGTTCAAAGCAAAGAGCTTCTGCCCCTCCCGGGATACCAGCCAGCCGATGAACCGCTTTGCCTCCCCCAGGTGCCGCGCCCCGCGGGGGATAACTGCCGTCTGCTCAAGGACATCGTGCCACTCAGCGGGGAGCGGTTGACCCCCCTCCCGGAATGCCAGCGACCAGGAAACAATCGCAGCGTCGACATTCCCGGTCCGCGCGAACTGCCACGCCTGCCGGATGTTCTCGCTAAAGACAATCCGAGCCTCCAGGCCCTTCCAAAGCCCCCGGCGCTCCAAAGCCTGCCGCGCCGCCCGACCATAGGGCGCCAAAGCGGGATTCGCAATCGCCACCCGATCCGCCCGTCCCAGGTCCTCCCACTTCAGTCCTTTGCTCGACCACAGGGCAATTCGTCCCCTGGCATACACCACCAGCTCCCCGCCGAGCCCCTCGGCAAATCGCCGGTCAGCCGCCAGAAAGACATCGAAATCGGCCCCTGACCGGATCTGCTGCGCCAGCATCCCGCTCGATCCAAAGGAGATCCGTACGTCGCACCCAGGCATCGCCGCCTTCAACGCCTTCTCCAAAGGCGACAAATCCGAGGCCGCCGCAACCAGCAATTCGCAGCCACCCAGTGCGCGGATAGCCCCGACAATCATCCAGAGACCGAGAAACGCGAAGCGCATACTCACATTCCAGCACGAGTTGCAGCTCTCAAATGACCTTGGACAGACATTGACACGGGCTGCTGCAAGGACGAATAATTGGTCATCTTATCGGACATCTGGCAGGACATTATTGTGGACATTGTTGTGGACACAATTGTACCAGCCGGGGTAGACATTACGTCTGTAGTATTGGAGAGGAAGCCATGAGTAAACGACAGTACGAGGCAACGCACCCTTGGTTAACATTTAGAATCGATCCTCCGAGATTTCCAGCAGAACTATGGATGATCCTCGGTGAGTGCCAGTCGAAGTGCGAGCATATTGCTGGCGTTCCGCTGCGACCTGCCGACAACGCCGCGATGCACGAGGTCTATTTGGCAAAAGGGGTTGCTGCAACAACAGCCATCGAAGGGAACACCCTGTCGGAGCAACAAGTCCGACAGCGCCTGGAGGGTACGCTTTCGGTGCCTCCTTCCAAGGAGTACTTGCAGCAGGAGATTGACAACATTATCGAGGGCTGTAACAGTATTCTTGGCGAAATACGGGTGAGTAAGCTACCGGAGCTGAGTGGTCCACGCATCAGGACCCTTAACGCGCTTGTGCTCCGCGGACTCGACCTGGAGAACGACAAAGCCGTTCCTGGTGACTTCAGAGACCATTCGGTAGGGGTCGCTGGTTATCGTGGCGCGCCCGCTGAGGACTGTCCGTTCCTGGTTGAGCGTCTCTGCGCGTGGCTAAACGCTCTGAACAACGAAAGTGACGAGAACCGGCTTATCTTCTCCTTTATCAAAGCCGTGCTGGCGCATTTGTATCTGGCATGGATTCATCCGTTCGGGGATGGCAATGGCAGAACTGCTCGGCTTGTCGAAGTTCAGATTCTGATGTGCTCAGGTATCCCCTCACCCGCAGCGCAGCTACTCAGCAATCACTACAACGAAACAAGAAGTGAGTACTACCGCCAGTTGTCACGAGCCAGCAGGTCCGGTGGCGATGTTGTGCCGTTTTTGCTTTATGCTCTGCGGGGCTTCAGAGACGGTCTTCGCAGCCAAATCGAGTACATTCGCGATCTCCAGTGGAGGGTTACGTGGACCAACTTTGTCCATGAATCCTTCCGGGGGCGTAATTCAGAGCCCGATCGAAGACGAAAGCACCTAACGCTTGCCCTGTCAGACTGGGAGAAATCGGTGAGGCTCGAAGATGTGACTCGCCTAACTCCTGAGCTGGTTGAGGCTTACCATCGCAAGACATCGAAAACGTTGGCGCGAGACCTTGCAGAACTCGAACGGATGAAGTTGATTGTTAGGGAATCACGCGCTGTAAAGGCAAACCGAGATCTAATCCTTGCGTTTTTGCCACCGCGTGCTTTAGGACCTAAGATGTTGAATCGATAGGGCATTTGCGTAGCCGCCAGAAAGACATCGAAATCGACCTCTGATCGGATCCGCTGTGCCAGCATTCCAGCACATTGTGAATCCAACAAAGACACTCATACATCATTGACAATGACGCACTCAGATTTGATAATGAGAGTGGGCTGAGGGTCCGTAGCGACTCACGCAGCCGAAAGTTTCCAGGGAGGAATTCATGAGCAAAATTATCGGTATCGACCTCGGCACCACCAACTCCGTCGTCGCAGTAATGGAAGGCGGTCAGGCCGTTGTGATTTCCAATCAGGAAGGCGCCCGGACCACGCCTTCTGTTGTCGGCTTCACCAAAAATGGCGAACGCCTCGTCGGACAGGTAGCGAAGCGCCAGGCCGTTACCAACCCCGAAAATACGGTCTATTCCATCAAGCGCTTCATGGGCCGCCGCTATGACGAGGTGAGCGAAGAATCCAAACTCGTTCCCTACAAAGTGGTTGCCGGAGACAGCCGCGACGCCCGCGTCGACATCTCCGGTAAGAAAATGTCCGCACCGGAAATCTCGGCGATGATCCTCACCAAGCTGAAGGAAGCCGCCGAAGCCTACCTCGGAGAAAAGGTCAGCGCCGCGGTCATCACCGTCCCGGCCTACTTCAACGACGCCCAGCGCCAGGCCACCAAAGACGCCGGACAGATCGCTGGACTCGAAGTAAAGCGCATCATCAATGAGCCCACGGCCGCCGCGCTCGCCTACGGCCTCGACAAGAAGACCAACGAAACCATCGCGGTCTTCGATTTCGGCGGCGGTACGTTCGATATCTCCGTTCTCGAAGTCGGCGACGGCGTCGTCGAAGTGAAGTCGACCAACGGCGACACCCACCTCGGTGGCGACAACATCGACCAGCGCCTCATTGACTGGATCATCGGCGAATTTAAGAAGGAGAACGGCATCGATCTTTCCAAAGATCAGATGGCCCTCCAGCGCCTCAAGGAATCCGCCGAAAAGGCGAAGGTGGAACTGTCCACCCTCCTCGAGACCGAAATCAACCTGCCGTTCATCACGGCCGACGCCACCGGACCCAAGCACCTGGTCATCCGCCTCACTCGCGCCAAATTCCAGGACATGGTTGAGGACATCCTCCAGCGCCTCGTCGGCCCCTGCAAGCAGGCCATTCAGGATGCCGGAGTCACCCCGCAGCAGATCGATGAGGTCGTCCTCGTCGGCGGCTCCACCCGTATCCCGAAGGTACAGGACATCGTCCGCAACCTCTTCGGCAAAGAACCGAACAAAACCGTTAACCCGGACGAAGTCGTGGCCCTCGGCGCCGCGGTCCAGGGCGGTGTGCTCGGCGGCGAAGTTAAGGACGTGCTCCTGCTCGACGTCACCCCGCTCTCACTCGGCATCGAGACACTGGGCGGAGTATTCACCAAACTCATCGAGCGCAACACCACCATCCCGACCCGCAAGGGCGAGACCTTCTCCACCGCGGCGGACAGCCAGACCTCGGTCGAGATCAAGGTGTATCAGGGCGAGCGCTCCATCGCAGCCCACAACCGCCTGCTCGGCGTCTTCCAGTTGGCCAACCTCCCGCCCGCTCCCCGCGGTGTGCCGCAGATCGAAGTCACTTTCGACATCGACGCCAACGGCATTCTCAACGTGACGGCGAAGGACAAGGCGACCAACAACGAGCAGAAGATCACCATCACCTCCAGTTCCGGCCTCAGCAAGGACGAAGTCGAGAAGATGGCCCAGGACGCCAAAGCCAATGAGGCCGACGACCGCCGCCGCAAGGAAGAGGTCGAGGCCCGCAACGAAGCCGACTCCATGGTCTACAACGTCGAAAAAATGCTCAAGGAGCACCGCGCCAAGATCGGCGAGGACGACGCAAAGAGCGTGGAAGCGGCTCTCGAAGAAACAAAGAGCGCCATCGGCACCGGCAACCTCGAAGGCATCCGCGCCGCCAAAGACAAACTGACCCAGGCCAGCCACAAACTAGCCGAGGCGATGTACCGCACCACCAGCACCCCGCCCCCCACAGACGGCGCCGCACCCCAGGCTGAGAAGCCGAAAGACAACGTGGTAGACGCCGAATTCGTAGACGTAGACGACAAGAAATAAGAAAAGCCAGTACCTGCAGGTGCTGCAGTAAGTCAGCACCTGTAAGAAGCCAGTACCTGCAGGAGCTTGCAGTAGCCAGTACCTGCAGGAGCTTGCAGTAGCCAGTACCTGCAGGAGCTTGCAGTAGCCAGTACCTGCAGGAACTGCAAGAAAACCAGTACCTGCAGGAACTGCAAGAAACCAGTACCTGCAGGAACTGCAAGAAAACCAGTACCTGCAGGAACTGCAAGAAAACCAGTTACCTGCAGGAACTGCAAGAAAACCAGTACCCTGCAGGAACAGCAAAGAAAACCTGCAGGAAGTGCAAAGAAAACCAGTACCTGCAGGAACAGCAAAGAAAACCTGCAGGAAGTGCAAAGAAAACCAGTACCTGCAGGAACTGCAAAGAAAACCAGTACCTGCAGGAAGTGCAAAGAAAACCTGCAGGAAGTGCAAAGAAAACCAGTACCTGCAGGAACTGCAGGAAAACCAGTACCTGCAGGAACTGCAAGAAACCAGTACCTGCAGGAACTGCAGGAAAACCAGTACCTGCAGGAACTGCAAGAAAACCAGTACCTGCAGGAACTGCAAGAAAACCAGTACCTGCAGGAACTGCAAGAAACCAGTACCTGCAGGAACTGCAAGAAACCAGTACCTGCAGGAACTGCAAGAAAACCAGTACCTGCAGGAACTGCAAGAAACCAGTACCCTGCAGGAACAGCAAAGAAAACCTACCTGCAGGAACTGCAAGAAACCAGTACCCTGCAGGAACAGCAAAGAAAACCTGCAGGAAGTGCAAAGAAAACCAGTACCTGCAGGAACTGCAAAGAAAACCAGTACCTGCAGGAACTGCAGGAAAGCCAGTACCTGCAGGAACTGCAGGAAAGCCAGTACCTGCAGGAAGTGCAGGAAAGCCAGTACCTGCAGGAACTGCAAAGGGGGGCAGGCCCCCAGGCCTGCGGCGGGCGCCTACGCCCGCCTCAATGTCAGATAAAACGAAAGGAGCCCAAATGCCCGCCGCAAACAAAAAAGAATATTACGAACTACTAGGCGTAGCGCGAGGTGCCTCCGACGACGAACTTCGCAAGGCCTACCGCAAACTCGCCCGCAAATACCACCCCGACCTCAACCCCGGCGACAAATCCGCCGAGGACAAATTTAAAGACGTGCAGGAAGCCTACGACATCCTGAGCGACACCAAAAAGCGCCAGATGTACGATCAGGTCGGCTTCTACTCGGAAAACGGAATGCCCAACACCGGCGGCCCCGGTGGTGGAAACCCGTTCCCCGGAGGCTTCGACTTCCGCGGCTTCGACTTCAACGAATTCGCAAGAACCGGCCGCCAGGGCACCCGTCCGGCAGCCGAGCCCCAGCAGGAAGACGAAGGCCTCGGCTTCAAAGACTTCTTCAGCCAGATGTTCGGCGGCGGAAGGGGAGGCAACTCCCAGCCCCAGGCACCACCCGAGCGCGGCGCCGACCTCGAATACACGCTCAACATCGACTTCTGGCAGTCCATCCGAGGCACCAACGTCCGGCTCAACATCAATCGCCAGGACATCTGTTCCACGTGTAATGGCTCCGGAGCCGCCGGAAATGCAGCCGCAGTCTGCCCGCAGTGCAACGGAACCGGCAACGTCAATCAGAATGCCGGGGCCATGAAGTTCAATCTCACCTGTCCCCGCTGCAACGGGTCCGGTCGGCTGAAAAACGCCTGCCCCACCTGCTACGGCGACGGCCGCGTCATCGCGCGCGAACAGGTGGAAATCAAGATCCCACCCGGAGCGCAAACCGGCTCCCGCCTTCGAGTCAGCGCCAAAGGCAATGCCGGAACCCACGGGGCCCCCGCCGGCGACCTCTACATCAACGTCACCGTCGACGCCCATCCGTTCTTTGAGCGTGATAACGACGACATCCGCATCCCGGTCCCTGTGACGGTCTCTGAAGCCGGACTCGGAGCCAAGATCGAAGTGCCTACCATCGACGGAAAAGCGCTTCTGAAAATTCCGCAAGGCACGCAAAACGGCCAGAAGTTCCGCATGCGCGAAAAAGGCGTCTTCAACGCCAAGAAGAACCTGCGGGGCGACCAGATCGTCGAAGTCGTTCTCCGCGCTCCCGACGTCAACCACGAACGGACTCGCGAATTGCTCCGCGAACTCGGCCAGCTTGACACAGCCGACCCGCGCCAGGAACTCTGGTCTGAGGTTAAATAATCATGGCGCGTCAAAAGGCAAAAGCCGCTTACATGATTTCCGCCGTATCGGAGAAATACGGCATCCATCCCCAGACCCTCCGGCTCTATGAGCGTGAAGGGCTGCTACGGCCCAGCCGCAGCGACGGCAACACGCGTCTCTACACCGACGAAGATCTCGTCCGCCTCGAAGTGATCCTCAGCCTCACGCGCGACCTCGGCGTCAACCTCGCCGGAGTCGAGATCATCCTGAATATGCGGGAAAAGATGGAAGAGATGCAGCGGCAGATGGAGAGCTTCATCCGCGAGCTCAACACTCAGCTCGCCAACCGCCCCCGCTCCCCCGAGCCTCAGCCCGCGCGAAATTCGCTCGTACCCGTGATCCAGATCAAGACGCGGACCAGCGGCTCCGGAGCATAGGACAAATATGTCGCGTACCGTCTTGCCTGGAAAACCGTTTCCGCAGGGAGCCTCATGGGACGGCATCGGCACCAACTTCGCTCTGTACTCGGAGTCTGCCCAGTCCGTCGAACTCTGCCTGTTCAACCACCTCAATGAAGAGCCCTCGGAAACCTGGCGCGTCAACGAGGCGACCGCCAACGTATGGCACATCTACCTGGTCGGCATCAAACCCGGGCAACTCTACGGCTACCGCGTTCACGGAGAATATGACCCGCACCGCGGTCTCCGGTGCAATGGAGCCAAGCTGCTCATCGACCCTTACGCCAGGGCCATCGCCGGAGCCGTCAACTGGGATGACTCCCTCTTTGCCTACCAACTGGGACACCCCGATGGCGACCTCTGTCGGTCGGACACGGACAGCGCCCGCGTAATGCCCAAAGGCGTCGTCACCGCCAACCACTTCGAGTGGGAGAACGACCGCCCGCCCTTGACCCGCCTCGACGAGTCGATCATCTATGAGGTGCACGTCAAAGGCTTCACGGAGAAAATGCCGGATGTCCCCGAAGACCTCCGCGGCACCTACGCCGGCCTCGCCTCTCCGGCCGCTCTGAACTATCTGAGGAAGCTCAAAGTAACTACCGTCGAGCTGCTTCCGGTCCACCACTTTCTCCAGGACAAGATACTCTTCGACAAAGGCCTGCGTAACTACTGGGGTTACAACACCACCAACTTCTTCGCGCCCTACAATTACTACTCCAGCGCCGGCGACCGAGGCGAGCAGGTGGCCGAGTTTAAGGCCATGGTGAAGGCGCTCCACAACGCGGGCATCGAGGTCATTCTCGACGTCGTCTACAACCACACCTCCGAGGGCAACCACCTCGGCCCGACGCTCAGCTTCAAGGGCGTCGACAACATGACCTACTACCGGACGGTCCACGACGCCCCCCGCTATTACATGGACTATACGGGCACAGGCAACACGCTCAACGTGCGCCATCCGCAGGTGCTCAAGATGATCATGGACAGCCTCCGCTACTGGGTCACGGAGATGCACGTCGACGGCTTCCGCTTCGACCTTGCGGCCGCACTGGCCCGCGGACTCCATGATGTGGACCGGCTGTCCTCGTTCTTCGACGTCATCAACCAGGACCCCATCATCAGCCAGGTGAAGCTGATCGCCGAACCATGGGACGTCGGCGAAGGCGGCTATCAGGTGGGTAACTTCCCGCCGTTGTGGGCGGAGTGGAACGGCAAATACCGCGACGTGGTGCGCCGCTACTGGAAGGGCGATGACGGCGTGCTGTCCGAACTCGGCTACCGCCTCACCGGGTCCAGCGACCTGTACCAGCGCGACGGCCGCCGTCCGTCGGCCAGCATCAACTTCATCAGCGCGCACGACGGCTTCACCCTCCGCGACTTAGTCACTTACAGCGACAAGCACAACGAGGCCAACGGAGAGGACAACAACGACGGCGCCAACGACAACCACTCCTGGAACCACGGCGTCGAAGGCGAAACCGACGACCCGGGAACCAACGGTTTGCGCCGCCGGCAGCAGCGCAACTTCCTCGCCACCCTGCTGCTCTCCCACGGCGTCCCGATGGTCTGCGGCGGCGACGAGATCGGCCGCACCCAGGGTGGTAACAACAACGCCTACTGCCAGGACAGCGAACTCTCCTGGTACGACTGGAAGCTCGGCGAGCAGGAGAAGGACCTGCTCTCCTTTACCCAGTTCGTTATCGACTTACGCCGCGAGCACCCCAACTTACGCCGTCAGAAGTTCTTCCAGGGACGCCGCATCGATCCGCACAAGGCGACAGAAGAGGACATCGGCGGCCGCCACTACCAGGACATCACCTGGATCCGACCGGACGGCGAAGAGATGACGGAAGAGGAATGGGGCCAGGGGTGGGTCCGTTGCCTAGGCCTGCAGCTCAGCGGCCGCATGCTCGATCACATCGACGCGCTCGGCAACCGCATCAAGGACGATACGTTCCTGATCTGTCTCAACCCGCACTGGGAGAACATCAAGTTCTTCATGCCGAACACGCAGGGCGAGAAGGCCTGGCGTCTCTGTTTCGATACGCGCGTCTCCGGCCCGTGGGATCCGCTCGAGATTCCCGCAGGCCAGGACTATGAGTTGGAGAACCGCTCGATGGCAGTCTTTACTGAGGTTGAAGACGAGCCTGAAGTCCCCTGAGGTGGTTGATGTCGTGGCCCGCCATGATGATCGGGTAATCGCCGGCTTCCTGCGGGCCACGTTCCAGGTTGTTGCCTAAGCGCTTCAGGTCGTGCGGCGGAGTGTTCTCAAATAGTCGGATGGTGGCTCCGCGCATTACCTGGAACCGCTCAAAGCTCTGCGCGAAGGTCTCCTTCTCGCGAGCCCATCCATTCGCCCACCGATCCTGATCGAACGGCTGTATCGCCGGCATGTCCTCGAACAGGATCATTCGGGCGCGGCACTGGAACACCAGCTCACAGTCAGCCAGGTGGGCGACGATCTGATGAATCGACCACTTGCCTGGCTCCGGGTTCTCCAGCAACTGCTCCTCGCTGAGCCCTTCGATCATGGCCGTGATGTGGCCCACTGTGGTCCGAATCACTTCGAGTGGGTCTTTGTCCTGGACATTTGCCGCGTACGGAATATCAGAGCGCACGAACCGCTTCCTCCACTTGTCTGGCCAGGGTAGCATAGTCGTCCCCTTCGAGCCGCAGCGGCTTGCCGAACCGCACCTCGACGCGGCCCGGTTTGGCCATGCGCCACGACCGGTGCAGCACCTTGTCGAGGCCGACCAGCTTCACCGGCACCACCGGGACTCCGAGCCTCGAAGCCATCAGTCCGACCCCCGGCTGGAACGGCGCAATCTCGCCCGTAGTCGTCAGTGCGCCTTCGGGGAAGATGACGATGCACCAGCCGTCGCTGGTCAGTTCCCCGATGTAGCGCATCGTCGACCGCGCGCCCAGTTCCTTCTGCGGGAACGGGAACGCGTTGAACATCAGCGAGCCGAGGTAGTAGTTCAGCGAGTTAGTAAGTACTTCGTGCCACTGATACTGCTTCGGATAGAAGTGGGCTTTGAAGAACTCCTTCGCCATTGCCGGCGCCAGGCGGTAGCGCCACTTCGCGGGCAGAGCGATCATCAGCGCGGGAATGTCGAGGTGGCTCTGATGGCTCGGCGCGAAGATCACGGGCGGCTCGAGTCCTTCCAGATTCTCCAGTCCGCTCGCCTTCACCCATACGAACACGCGGGCCAGCGGCAGCAGCCAGAGCGGCAGGTGGAAGCGTCGATGCCATTGAGCCCAGTTGCTTCGATTCCACGAGGGGAAGTCGACCGGCGATTCCGCCGCGGTCACAGGTGCGGCAGGCAGCGTCTCCAGATCCCCAATGGTCTGAGCGTTGGAGAACGCCGTCTCGTCGACCGTCATGTGCAGCCGCCGTTCCAGAGCCAGCTGCAACTCGACGCGCTCCAGCGAACTCAGCCCCAGTTCCTCGACGGTCGTCTCGCGGGTGATCACGCGGTTGGGCGCGAACGAGCGGAGTACTTCGAGTAACTCGTCGCCCGACGAAGCCGCAGCAGGCGACCCGCCGGTAGTTACCCACTGCAGTATCTCGCGGCGCTTCAACTTACGCGTGCCCTCGGTCCGAGGTAACTCGCGCGACGGCCACACCGACGAACTGCGGATCTTCTGGTGATCCTCCAGCTTCGCGTTGGCCGCCCGCACCACGGCCTGGGCATCGGCGCCCTCCCGCAGCACCAGAACCGCATGCGCCCGGTCCGTGCCGACGACCGCGGAATCCTCGACACCGGGCAGCGCGTTCAGGACACGCTCGATGTCTTCGGGGAACACGTTCAGCCCCTCCGGCGTGACGATCATCTCCTTCTTGCGCCCGCGGATCTGCAGCCCGCCACTCTCGTCGAGGCTACCCACATCGCCGGTATGGAACCAGCCCTCCGCGTCGAACGACCGTGCCGACTCGGCATCGGGATTCAGATAGCCCGACGTCACGTTCTCGCCGCGCACCAGGATCTCGCCGTCTTCCGCGATCTTGACTTCCACGCCGTGGATCGGTTTGCCGACGCTGCCCTTCTTCGTATGGAACGGGTGGTTGAGCGTGACGATAGGTGCGGTCTCGGTAAGCCCGTATCCCTGGATGACGACGAAGCCGAGGTCCTTCCACCAGCCCTCCAACTCCGGATCGAGAGGCGCGGCGCCGACGATCAGCGCCCAGAACTTCCAGCCGAACAGGTCGTGCACCTTGCGGTACTGCCACCAGCGCTGATACCACTTCGTCCCGGGCTTCGGCGGCTCCGATGCCGACGGCACATTCGCGAGGATGTATTCCTTCAGCACCTCGAGGATCTTGGGCACGCACACCAGCACCGAGATCCGCCGCGAATGGATCTGATGGACGATCTCGCGCGGGTTGTAGCCCGCCATGAAGACGACCACGCCGGGGAGCATCGGCGGGATGAACGTGGCCATCGACTGGCCGAACATGTGGCTCAGGGGCAGCAGGTTGAGAAAGCGGATGGGCGCAAACGGCTTCTGATACCTGAGGTACTTCACCACCTCGCCTTCCACGGGCCGGATGTTGGCGAGCACGTTGCGGTGCTCAATGATGACGCCTTTGGGCTCGGCGGTAGCGCCGGAGGTGAACAGGATCTCGGCGACATCGGTCCGCTTCAACACCACACTGGGCGCGGGAGCATCGCCGTGCCACGCAATCGACGACATGGGCCAGACGGGCACTCCGGCCTCGGGCGCGCCAGGCACCTCATCGCCGGTCAGCAGCAGCTTGGCTTTGGCGACAAGCTGCACGCGGCCCAGCAACTCCGCCGACGCACGGTAATCGAGCGGCACCACGACCACACCCTGCAGCAGGCATCCCCACATGGCCGCGACCCATTCCGGGCGGTTCTCGCCCCAGAACAGAACGCGGTCGCCCTGTTGCAGTCCGGCTTCCCGCAACCGCGCGGCGAATACCCGCGCCGCAGCCGCCACATCGGAATAAGTGTGACTGCGAGTCCGGTATCCGTCGAAGTAAACGAGGAATTCGTCGGTGTAAGTCGCGAAGCTTTCGAAGAAATCGACAAGCGTTTCGCGGCGCATAATTCTTCTTCAGTGTAGAGTAGAGGCGGAGGCGAAGCCAGGTCGCTTGCGCAACTTGAAAGGTAAAGTCGCACTCATTACCGGCGGAGGGCGGGGAATCGGGAAGAGGCTGGCTCTGGGTTTCGCGGCGGCGGAAGCCAAAGTCGCGCTGCTGGCACGCAGCAAGGCCGAACTCGATCTTGCCAATCTCGAAATTGAGCACGCGGGCGGAGCAGCCCTCCGACTGCGCGCGGACGTGCGCGATTACGAGCAACTGGCAGCGGCCGTCGACCGCCTGAAACAACACTTCGGCCGTCTGGATGTTCTGGTGTGCTCCGCTGCGATTCAGGGTCCGCTGGGACCTTTCCTCGAATGTTCGCCGCAGGCCTGGATCGATACCATCAACACGAACCTGATCGGTGTGATGAACACGATTCGGGCGTCGCTGCCGCTGATGCAGGCGAAGCGTTCGGGCAAGATCATTCTGCTGGGCGGGCGCGGCACGGCGGACCCTCGTCCGTGGTTCTCGGCGTATGCGGCATCGAAGGCCGCGGTGAACCGGCTGTCGGAGACGCTGGCCGAGGAGTTGCGGGATCTGAACATTCAGGTGAACGTGATGTCGCCGGGCGGCGCTTACACGCACATGACCGACGAGATACTTTCGGCGGGCGAGAAGGTTGGCCGTAAGGAACAGGAGAAAGCCTTGCAGATCCGGCTGACCGGAGGAATCGTATCCGCCAAACAAATCGAACTGGCGTTATTTCTTGCTTCGGAAGACTCAAATCACATCAGCGGCAAACTGATACACGTCAACGACGACTGGAAACGGCTGCAGACTAACTCAGTCAGCCCGGAAGTTTATACGGTCCGCCGTATCCAAAAGACGTGATTCGACTTCAGCTAACAGCCTCGGGCATGGTACGGTAGGAAATTCGATGTCACTACAGATCTTCCTGCATGGCAAGATCCCCGGCGCGGAAGAGTTTCTCCGCAATGCGTCCGGAGACTTCGAGGGCCGTGCGCAATGGGTTACGCTGCTGAGCGAAGTGCTCCCGCGCGCGCTCCTGGCCGAATTCGGATTGTCGAAGATGCTGCTTGGCGCGAGCGGCGGGGGACAGTTTTTGCTGGTGCTTCCCGAGGAATTCCGCAGCCGTGCCGCCGAATTCTGTGACCGCGCCTCGCAGGCAATTAACGAACGTTCGGGCGGATTTCTCCGGCTGGTTTACGCATTTACCGAAGTTCTGGGGAACTGGGCCGACATTCGTAAACGGCTCCAGATCGATATCGACGAATGGTCGGCGACTCCCGCGGCGACGCTGGGGGCTCACTGGTTTGACGAGCCGGTGGCTGGCGCCGAGCCCGGATTGTTCGACGCGCGTTTCCACCGGAGTGCGAAGGCTGGCTGGTCCCCCGAGCATCCTGCTGAGATCACGCAGGGCGAAGGCAAGTTCACATGGTCACTGGGCGATGAGATTCCGTTCGCCGATCACGCCGCACCGGATGATGACGGCGCCGGACCCGCTCCGCTGAACGTACTGGCGTCGAGGGCTTCGGGCCGCTGGTACTGGGGCGTGCTGCGCGGCAGCGTGGACGAGTTCGACGACCGCCTGCGCCGCTCGAACACAGTGGAAGAGTATCTGCAACTGTCGCTGATGTACCAGCAGTTCATGGTGAATGAACTGCAGATGCGCTGCTCACTGCCGGAGTTCTGGCAGGGTGTGGAAGTGCTGTATGCATCGGGCTCGACGTTTGCTGTCGCGGGCGCCTGGGATGCGCTGATCGGGCTGTCGCGCGAGATGCAGCGGATCTTCAGCATGTTCGTCGAATCGAATCTGCGCGAGTTTGCGGGAGCCGCGGGCAAGACGATTTCGATGGCGATTACGCTGGCGTCGGAAGACTCATCGACACTGGCCAGCGTGTATGCCGACGCGGGCGACAAGCTGGAGCTTGCGCGGGCCGTGAGTCGGGATTCGATCTGGGTTTTGGGCCGTACGCTGGAATGGAAACAGCTGGCTGACGCGGCCGAATCGCGCGTGACGATGACGCGGCTGATTCGTGAGTTTGGAGCGTCGCGACAGTTTCTGGATGAGCTGGCCGCGTTTTACCGAGACTCAGGCGATACAATCGTGACGCCGGGTGCTCGCAGCACCAACACACGAGTAGACAAGCCGTGGCGGTTTTACCGCCGGCTGAATTCGGTGCTGGCGCCCTCGGGACGTAGCAAGGAATACCAGCGGTTGAGATCGGACCTGATCTCGGATTTCACGGGCCGCCGCGCCTCCAACATTCGACTTCGGCCGCAGGGCCGGGTTGCTTTGGAATGGGCGCGTCTGGAAACCGGACTGATTTGATAGTGGGTAAACATGGCAGACACTGAGCAGGACGTTCCGCAGCAGGAAGCTCCCCCGGCCGAAACGCCCGTGGTGGCCGAGAAGCCAGCAGCGGCAGACAAGCCGGCAGCGGGCGAGAAGCGGGCAGCGGCAGACAAGCCGGCGAACCAGGGTGGCGGCGGTCCGCAGACTGGCAAAGGCGGCGGTAATCGCGGCGAAGGCCGTGGTCCGAAGCCCCAGGGCGCCGCTGGCCCAGGTGACCGTGGCGCTGGTGACCGTGGTGCTGGTGACCGTGGTCCGCGTCCCGAACGGGGCGGCGGTGACCGTGGTGGACCGGGCGGCGAGCGCAGCGGCGCAGAGCGCGGCGGCGGCGGTGGCGAGCGTGGCGGCGGAGACCGCGGCCCGCGTCCGAACCGCGACCGCTTCGACGGGCCGCCTGAGATCGAACTGGAGAAGCTGATGGCTGATCCGCTTTACCTCGACAACCAGGCACACGGCGTTGTGGCGCGAATGCGCGACATGGATTCAGGAACGCGCAGTCAGTTGCGGCGTTTCTACAGCGCGGTGCGCCGTGCCTGCCGAACCGTGGACGCCGAAAAGCAGCACGAGTTCGTGATGCTCCGCGCACGGCTGGCATACACCATCGCCCGGCACCAGCTTCGCAGCCTTGATCCGCTGGAGAAGCTGCTGCTGCAGGTCACACGCAAGAACGACAACCGCGGATATGAACGCTTCCGCGATTTGTTCGAAGCCATTGTGGCCTATAACGAATAAGAGTTTCCGGAGAGAACATGAGTTCGCATACTGCGGATATTGAGCTGAAGCTGATCGGGAAGCTGATTTTGGAAGGGGACCTCACCTGTGAGACGGGTCTCCACATCGGCGCGGGCAAGGGTTCGCTCGAGATCGGCGGCGCCGACAACCCGGTCGTGAAGGATGCCTTTGGCCGACCCTACATTCCGGGCAGTTCGCTGCGCGGCAAGCTGCGGTCGTTGCTGGAGCACTCGAGCGGTCTGACGTCGCCGCAGGAACTGGTTTACCTGTCACGGCGCAAGGGTCAGGAAGTCCGAATCCATCAGAGTGACCGTCCCGACGACGAAATCTGCGTACTGTTCGGCCGCAATCCGGGCCGCATGGAACGGGTGCAGGGCGAGGCGATGGAATCGCGTACGGCGTCGCCGTCGCGCCTGACTGTGTATGACGCTCCGCTCGACATGGACAGCATCACGGCGCAGATGCGTGAGAACCTGGACGACGAAATCACCGAAGTGAAGAGTGAGAACGCCGTCGACCGCATCACGTCGCAGGCGAATCCGCGGACACTGGAGCGTGTTCCGGCGAGTGCGAAATTCCGCATCCGCATGGTGATCGACATTCTGTGTGAGCCGGACAAGGAACTGGTACCGCGTGTGGTCGAGTCGCTGCGTTTGCTGGAAGACGACGCGCTCGGCGGCGGCGGATCGCGCGGCAGCGGTCGTGTGAAGTTCTCCAACATGCGACTGGCGTGGCGCGGCCGCGAGTTCTACACCCGCGGTGGCGAGGAAGCGGAACTGCTGGCGAGCGGCGACTTGAGTGCATTGCAGGCTTTGGCTGTCGGCGAGCTCGCAGGACGGCTGTCGTAAGCCATGCCAGCGGCTCTGCTGGTCCGGTTCCGTCCGGCTGGGCCGTGGCGGCTCGGACCGGACAACGGTGCGAAGGATCGCACCGACTGCGTATTACACAGCGACGCTGTTTACTCAGCGCTGACGATCGCGATGCGCGATCTCGGCTGGGTTGAGGAGTGGATTGCTGCGACTGCTGAATCGTCTGATCCTGCTGTTCGTCTGACGTCCTGCTATCCGTGGACTGGCCGTCTGCTGATGGTGGAACCGCCTCGCAGTTTGTGGCCGGTTGCGCAGACGGGCAAGCTGCGGTGGAAGACGGCTCGGCTGGTTCCCGCCAATTTGATTCCACAACTGGTTCGTGGCGAGTCTCTCAAAGAAGATCAATGGGGCGTGGATCCGGTGAGCGAGTGTTTGCTGCCGGTGACTCGCAATGGTCCGATGCATCCTCCGTTCCGAGTCACGAAGCGTCGCTTTGCCACGGTGGACCGTGGATCTGGTGCGAGTGAGGCGGCTCGTGAAGTGGCGTGCCTGCAGTTTGCTCCTTCCTCGGGCATGTGGTTTGCGGCGGTTTTCAATTCCGATGCGGCTCGCGACCGGTGGACTATGAGGCTGCGGTCGGCTTGTAAGTTGCTGGCCGATACCGGGCTGGGCGGCGGACGCTCGCTGGGGTGGGGCCGTTCGGATGAGCCTCGGTTTGAGAGTGTGGCTGACTGGACTCGGATGCTGACGGGTGCGGCGGAGCATGAGGGTTCGGGGGAGTCGGCCTGGTGGCTGCTCTCGCTGTTCAGCCCTGGTGCTGCGGATTCGGTCGACTGGAAGCGCGGGAATTATGCGGTTTGTGTGCGCGCGGGGCGGATGGAGAATCTGGCGCGCTGGGGTGAGTTGAAGGCGGCTTCGCGGATGGTTGCGGAGGGGTCGGTGCTGGTGAGTTCTGCTCCGTTGCATGGTTCGGCGCGGAATGTGGCTACGGCTGAGATTCCGCATGCGGTGTACCGGTCTGGGATTGCGGTGGCTGTGGCGATTCCGTGGAAAGAGAGCCGTCGGTTGCCGTGGATGACTGGTTCGGCGGAGCCTTTGGTGGAACCTGGTGGGGTGGTCGAGGACTTGGACCCGCTGAAAGCGGGTCCGCAGGCTGAGAGCCTGCCCCCCCTGGATTCTGCTGAGGGTGAGGCTGATGTGGCTGAGGCTAAGCCTTTGATTGAGGCTGCTGCTGAGGTCGAGGCTGCTGCTGAGGTCGAGGCTGCTGCTGAGGTCGAGGCTGCTGCTGAGGT
>Ga0163150_10002211_pt1 | contig 30611 bp, 23 predicted proteins | sample OliLakLV19P2IB_FD_148628 | JGI IMG/M metagenome (GOLD analysis project Ga0163150, IMG submission 148628) | Freshwater microbial mat bacterial communities from Lake Vanda, McMurdo Dry Valleys, Antarctica - Oligotrophic Lake LV.19.P2.IB | ecosystem: Environmental > Aquatic > Freshwater > Lake >...
CAAACCAAGACAGAAATTCAAAAGATGAAGCAAACGAAATGGAAAAAATCAAACCAGTCCTGCTGGCACGGTCGCCGCTGCGCTGCGAAAATCAAGCTCCGACAAACAAGCGTTCGCTTGTTTGAGGACTAGAGAACCGGGCAGCCGGTGGGAGTTTATTTGAATGACGAAAAGAGATCCTGACGCGATTGCTACATTGATTCGGCGGGAGAGTCTTGCCGCTCCATCGGTGCGGATGTACATCGTGGTTGATGGATGCCAGGCTAACGAATTCGTGTTATTGGCTAAGGAGAAGTATTCACAGCCTGCGCGCTCGCTTTTCAAGGGTGCGCTAGCGTCTTGTGAAGAAATGGAATTGGTTGCGCCTTATTTTCTTTGCACTGATGTCCAGTCTGATTTCTTGAACCAGTGGACAGAGTATTGGGGCATGAACGCGGGAGTTATGTTTACTAGTTCTGCAGAGCCACGCGTTATTTTTCGACATCTGCGCAGCGTCTTTGTGGTACAAGACGAATCAGACCAAGAGTATTTCTTTCGGTTCTACGACCCTCGGGTACTTCGGGTTTATTTGCCAACTTGTACCACGGAAGAGTTAGCTGAGTTCTTTGGGCCGATAAAAAGCTTTATGCTCGAAAGTGAAGATCTTCAGTCAATACAAACTTTTGAAGTTGAGTATGGAAGACTGAATTCGCACTTGCGGTTAATCAATTCCACTCGGGGTAAGCGATCATCATAGCCATTGGCTTTCTCGGCGACACGGCAGGATTTCAGAGGGTAGGGGCCCTTCCGGTAGGTGCCAGGCACCTATTGACTGGAAGTTGGCGGCGGGTACACTGCTCTTCAATGGAGATTTGCTATGCCGAGATTGCCGCGAAACGAACAGTTTGATCCCAGTTCAGTTTGTATCGTCCATCTGGTCCAAAGATGCGTCAGGAGGGCTTACTTGGCCGGCGAAGACGCTGTTTCGGGCAAGAACTACGGGCATCGACGGGAATGGATCCGATGCCGGATGGAACGACTTGCCTCTGTTTTCGGTGTCGATGTCCTAACCTACTCTATTCTTTCCAATCATTTGCATATTGTCGTTAGAACGCGGCCCGACGTCGTCGCAGGTTGGTCCGATTCCGACGTTGCCCGTCGCTGGCTGCGCGTGTTCCCCGGTCGACGAATCGATGAACAATTGGCCGACCCTACTACCGCCGATGTCGAGGCTCTCGCCAACAATGCTGAACGTATCCAAGAAATCCGCGTCCGACTTTCCAATCCGTCCTGGTTTATGAAAGCACTTTGCGAACCCATCGCTCGACTTGCAAACAAACAAGACGAGGCTACCGGCCATTTTTGGGAAGGACGCTTCAAAGCACTTGCGATCACCGATGAAGCTGGCTTGTTGGCGTGCAGCATGTACGTCGATTTGAATCCGATTCGCGCTGCGATGGCTCTCACTCCCGAAGAATCGCTGCACACATCGGCGTACGATCGAATTCAGGCGCTCCAAGGTGCAACGATCCCGTCTGCCGCATTCGACTTGGTCGCAATCGAAACCGAAGAGGCGGGTCGAATACTACGAACATCGACTCCCGATCAATTGAGAAAGAGAAAGACGGATGCAAAGAAGCGTCGAGGAAATTCCATTCTCAGAGACGCGTGGTTATCCCCGCTAACGATCAATGAACGAGCCGCCACCGGTCCCCAATCAAGCAGTTCTGGCGTACGAGCTAGCGACAAAGGATTCCTATCGCTAAACCTCAACGACTATTTGAAACTGCTAGATTGGACCGGTCGGCAAAGTGGTAGTGTTCATAAATCTGAGATACCCAGTGATTTGGATCCAATCTTGAAGCGAATCGGTATCGACGGTCGGATGTGGTGCGATCTTGTTTGGAATTTCAAAAAGTACTTTGGTCGCGGAAGTGCTGTGGGTTCGCCGGCAAGCATGAAGGAATCCGCTTCGAATCGGGATCGCAAATTTTTGAGAGGGCAAAACGCCGCCTCTTGTTGCTTTATTGCCGGTTGATCGGTTCATGGCAATTGCGTTGCCAGTACCGCCGCCACCTACTTGATTTGAGAAACTCAGGCATGTACAGCGAAGGTGTGAATGGTGTGCCTCTGCGCCAGCCTTAGCCCAGAAGGATCTGGCACAAACCTCTATAACAAGCGTTGGAAGAGATCGGTGCAACAATCGATGTGGTTATCAACCCAGTGGCCCTTTGGTAGGTGCCCGGCACCTATTGACTCGGCACCTATTGACTCCCGGCACCTATTGACTCGGTTGAGCTCGCTCGACATTATCCGGATTTATGTTTTGTTGGGCTACTAACCCATGATGATATCCGCTCTGCATTCGGTGCTGCAACGGTACACTCGGTCGGAGTTGGATCTATAACCCCTTCTTTACGATCACCGTCTTCCTCACGCAGTGTTTGAGTCCGGATCATTCATGTCGAGAAGCGGTTTCAAAGCTCATCGCGTGGCGTGTCCGGAATCAGATGAAACCGTGCTCCTCTGATACGGGAGCTTACGGTATCGCTCGCGATCAACTTACGGAAAAACAATGTCAGGACTTGGCTCGTCAAACTGGAAAGCAGTTGGAAGATTCCGCACCGAAAGCCTAGCTCTGGCTTGGCCGTCGAGTCCGTGTTATCGACGGCTCGACAGAAACCATGCCGGAGCCCGAAGATAACCAAGCGGAACATCCTCAACAGAAACCGTGTTAGGAAAAGAAGGCTCAAGTCATATCCCATTATGACCAAGCCTCGAAACGGTTACAAAAAGTCAATCCAGTAAACGACTTAGAGCGAACTTTAAGTGCCATTCCAGCCTGCCCCCGGCGCGGCCCCTTGTGGGCGCAGCCTCTTTTTCGACCAAGGATGGGCGGTGACCTCGAAGACCGGTTGTGCAAACGGGAACGTCATCACAGACAGTGGATTAAGCCCCGAAATGATAATCGCTCAGGGTAAGTGTGGGTTCGAAAACGGCCCAGTTCGAACATGGTGTATCGCTTCCAGCGGCAGCAACTTTTATACCATATGATTGAAACCATCGTTCATCGATCTTATTGTAGTGCCAACTCTAGGTCATCACGGTTTCGTTGATGTTTTGCTAGGAAGCACTACTGGGCAAGTTCTCCGAATTGCCGATTGCCAAGTGCTTGCGATTACGTCGAAAAGAAACGGATGCGAGAAGTTGGGCTAAATCGGACGATCGAGGGGCTGTTAGGCGGTAACTTTTCAGCCTATAAACATCACTGACCTATTTGTGAACAACGGCTTTCGAGGTTGCAATTTGAAACGGGATCATCTTTTCCGCCGACGTTCAACTCGTCCGTCTGGCTACCGAACGGAGTTTTCCCCTAGGATTGAATCCTTCGGACGAGTCCATTGTGCGTTGGACTTCGACTTGGCCAATCTCGCGATGGTGCAGGTAGATGACGGCTATGTGGCAATCGACGCAGGCTCTTCGCCTAAGATCACAATGCCGATTGTGGAGCGATGGGAGCAACTCGCTGGGGGGCCCATTCGAGGAATGATCTATACTCATTCTCATATCGACCACATTGGTGGTTCGGAGGCCTTCAACCTCAACGACGTACCTACCTGGGCTCATGTCAATTTTTCTGATGAGATTGGCATGAGTCAGTTGTTACCAAATGCCTACTTTGTTAGAGGCGCCAAGCAGTTCGGTTATGCGCTCCCGGCCGCAGAGGTTCTTAGCAATGGCGTCGGCCCTCCGATGAGGCTTTATGATACCGGTCGTACTTCGATCCGATTTCCCAATCAGCATGTCAAAGATTACGAGGAAACGACGATCGGAGGACAGACTTTCATTCTTCAATCCGCTCCCGGCGAGACCTGTGATCATCTGATGATCTGGTTGCCCGATCAGCGAGTGCTATTCGCGGGGGACAACTTATTCGAAGCATTTCCGAATTTGTATTCTATTCGAGGCGTGCCTCCGCGACCCGTGCGTCAATGGATTGACACACTGGACAGAATGAGGCGATTACAACCGCGTCCTGAGCTCATGATTCTCGGGCATACCGCACCGGTACAAGGTGCCGACAAGATATATCAGGTGCTAACGGACTACCGCGATGCGATCGCGTTTGTACATGACAGTGTGGTTCGTGGAATCAATGCGGGCAAATCTCCAGATCAGCTCTCTGAAGAAATCCGGCTCCCCAAACACTTGGCGAACCATCCGTATCTGCAAGAGCACTACGGTACGGTTCACGGTTCCGTGCGAGGAATCTACGCGGGGTACATGGGTTGGTTTGACGGCGACGGTATGAATTTGGTACCGCTCTCGGATCGTGAAATCGCTGGTTGGGTGATTGAAGATATGGGGGGACGAGATAAAGTGACGGCGAGATTCGAACAAGCCATTTACGAGGGAGATTTGCGCCGGGCTTCATGGCTTGCTCGAATGCGGTTTGCGAACGCCCCGAAATCGAGCGAAAGTCGTCAGGCAAAAGCGACGGTACTGGAACGAATGGCCGAGAATAGTAACAACGCAATCAATCACAACTGGCTAGCTTCGGAAGCCGCCCTTCTTCGCGGTCGTTGTAGCCTTCCGAACAAACCCAAGATCAGTGGCGAGCTACTTGAAAACATTCCGATCGAACAACTGCTGGCCCTTCTACCAAGCCGATTGAATCCCAGGACATCTGCGAAGACCAATTTTTCGCTCGGCTTTGACATAACGGACAAGAAGCAGCAATACACACTGTTGATTCGTCGTGGCATTGGTGAACTAGCGTCTGGATTGATTGATTCGCCCAGCCTTATTGTTCGCGCCACCGAACGAAACTTGAAGCGGGTTTTTTTAGCAGGTGATATCCCTCCGACACAACGGGAGTTTTGGCAGTGCTTAGAATTCGAAGTTCCAGATCGCGGTCTTTTGTCTCCAATCCAGCGCCTGCTTCGACTTGCCCGAGTCAGCCGCCTTTTTCATCGGGCTTGAAATCCAATTGATGGCGAAAGTCTCCATGAAAATTGAAAAGCGAGCTTCACTTCCAATTCAAGCGCCCCGCAGTTGGCACGGCATGACTTCAAGCGTTTGGTTTCGGTTGCTTGCACAGAATAACTTCAGTATCTCGCCTAGCCGTTGCCCGATGGCAATCAGCATATCGTTTGTCAGTTTGGCGAATAGCTTGATGGCCGCGACCAGTGAGCGAATCTACCGCAAACGAACCATGGCTACCCAAATCGAGCAACCGCCACTATTTGTCATCGGGCATTGGCGGACTGGCACAACGTGGTTGCACGAACTGTTGGTAAGAGATCATCGGTTTACGTTCCCGACGACCTACCAGTGTATGGCTCCACATCATTTTCTGTTGACCGAAAGATGGTTGAGTGGGCCATTGAACTGGACAATGCCGAGCAAACGTCCAATGGACGATATGGCCGTCGGAATGTCTCGACCGCAAGAGGACGAGTTCGCGTTAATGAATCTTGGGTTAGGCTCGCCGTATCTCGAATGGGCGTTCCCGAATCGCAATCCGCGATATGATCAGTACCTTTCATTGCAGGGCCTGGACGCCGTGACGAAAGAACGTTGGAAGAATACTTTCGAGTACTTTGTGAAGCAGCTTACATTCCGCAGTCCCAAACGCGTCGTCCTTAAATCACCAACTCACACAGTTCGAGTGGCGACCTTGCTAAAGATATTCCCCGACGCCCGTTTTGTGCATGTGGTGCGCAACCCTTTACAATTTATTCCATCCATGGTTCGCATGTGGACTCGCATGACCGATGCCATGTCTTTGCAAGTCCGTCGCGACCCGATCTCCGTCGACCGTATTCTAGAAGTATTTCGACTCATGTACGATCAATTTGAAATCGACCGCCAATTGATCCCAACGAACCATTTCTTTGAAGTTCGCTACGAGGATCTCGTATCTCAACCGCTATCCCAAATGGAACTGATTTACCAGCATCTTGGATTGGGTGACTTCGAGCCCGCCCGGCCTGCGATTTCAGAATGTTTAGCCAGTGGCAGTGGCTACAAACCTAATAAACTCGAATTGCCGAATGAAGTCGCCGATAAAATCTATGAGTGTTGTGCCGCCTACATGAAACGGCATCACTATCCGATTGCGAACGAACGAGAACCTGCGTCGATCTTACCGTCAACGTCATCCGATTAGCATCCTGATTCTCCGACAAAACTGTTTTGGCGAGTTGAAGAAAACTCGGCACGCTAAGAAAGCGGAATCGTTGAATAGCGTATTCATGCGCATAGCAGATTCGCTGATGGTAGCGGAAAGTTTTGCGTCCACGGGTTCTTGGCTAGCTCGTGCTACATTCGAAGGGCTACGCATTCGGACGGTTACGGAGTTGTTCTTGAAGACTGTTGGTGATAGCCAAGAGTTCTTCAAGCGATTTCGAAGTCAGCTCCGATTTCGGCGTAACCGTGACTCCATCTAAAGTCCGCCCCAATTCCTGGTCAGCCAATCGAAACGCATGGTGGACCTTTTTTGCGTCTGGCCAAAGCATTCCATCGATCAGGCAGATCGAATAGACGGGCTTGAGTTGCGAGTAATCGTCGCCAGCCTTGAGTTGCCCAGCATAAATCTCGCAACCGTAGAAGACGATTCGTTGGACCAAGCCTTTAAAGACCGCAAGCTGAATCTCAATATCATAGATCGTCCCCATTTGGTCAACGGCTTTGATATCGAGAATCGACAGCTTGTCATCTTCGAAGTCTTGGAGGTTATCGGCACGGCGGTCGTTCTCCAAATAGCAAGACGATGAAAGTCAAATCCAAAAGGCGACACCAATATAACCGATTCAGGCACAGTTCGACCGAGGAGTTTCCTTAGTGAGCTGCGGCACGACGCAACTTTGGAGATGGTCAGAGCCATCAAGGTTCTGTTCCGAGTACCGCGCGGTCGATGAATGACATCTACCATCCTGCCATCTATCGACATTCAGGCTACTGACATTTGCAGAGAACTTGGTTGCGTTCAACACTCTTCCAAAAAGATGGGTGGACCCAAGTTTCCCCCCTTTTGCTCATCAAGACGTTCAATTGGAAGTGCCAACCCGTCCGCACGGTAGTGGGTGTGTCCCCAGGCATCCGGTAGTGGGTGTGTCCCCAGGCATCTGTTTATGCGGAACATGATGACTCAGCTCAAGCTGACGGTCAACGAGACGAAGACGCATATCTGCCACGCACCTGAGGAATCGTTCGACTTTCTGGGATATACCTTCGGACAGTTGTACTCGCCTAAAACGGGCCAAGCCTATATTGGCATCAACCCGTCGAAGAAGAAGGTCTTGCAGCTCTGCCGTAAGATCAGCGAGATGACTAGTTGTCGTTGGGAACTTCTCGCTATCCACTGCGATATGTCTATGACACAATGGGGCTCATTGAGCTTCAAGTGGTACCACGCAACCTTCCGCGTGCGAACGCATGATACTTTGTCCGAGAGCCGGATGCGGCAAATCCGCACGTCCGGTTCGATGAGCGGGATGTGGAAACGGAGCATGGCAGACGGTTATTGCGCCACACACGGGGAAACCCAGAAACGGAAGTAAGCCGAAGCCTAAACCACCGCGCCACATCTCGACTCTACCGGAAGAGCAAATCAGCAGGGATTTATTGGCAATATCAGGCGGGAGATCGACGGGGGTTTAATACTCCGACACCATCGCAACTGACCATCACGAAAAACGAAATAGCGCCGGACTTCTTTTCGGTTTTTGCAAAATGTTCGCAACTGTTTGGGACTTCGTTCGACAACCTATTGTTCGACCAATGAAGTGCAGTTTCCCATCAACCGTTTAAAAAAGGAATTGAATCATGATCACGAATCTCAAAATTGGCTCAAATGGCCCACTTGTTACCGAATTGCAGCGGGGGCTCAATGCGAAACTGCGACCGAGTCCGAACTTGGTTCCGGATGGGATATTTGGCGGGAACACCGACCGCGCCGTCAAAGCCTTTCAAGCCAATGCATTGCTCGTGGTCGATGGTATCGCGGGCGTATGTACTCAGAATGCACTTTACGATCGAGAAACCTATTCCCCAGTCTTGCACCAAATACCGTTTATACCGCAGCCTACCAACACGACGTGCTGGGCAGCCAGTACGGCGATGATGACAAGGTCCACAGTCGCTGGTGTCAAAGCGAAAACGCCACAAGATATGTGGAGCGATCAAGCTGGGTTGTTTAACAGTTCCGAAACCGATGACGCAATGACATCCGGCAATCGATATGCTAAGACTCACGGATTACATTGCAATCCACCAATGTCGTGGATGCTCTCGAAGCTTCGAAATTCATTGCAACGTGGTCCACTCATGTTTGATATGCTATGGAATGCAACAGAATACGTTGCGGGAAATGGATCTCCTGGCCACATGATTTGCGTCGTAGGAATACGCGGGGATAGCGATGAATCGGGAAAGGGAACCACGCTTCGATTGCATGATCCATGGGCTCCGAATGTTGGAAAGCGAATTTCTGTCAATGCAATGAAATGGCTCAATGAAGTGCCGACTCGAACTTATCGAGTGTTCGAAAAATAGGGCGATTGAAATTTCGTGAACGAGCTAAAAAAGCTCGGCGATGCTGTCTGATTATTGTCTAACTGTCGTCTTTTAACTTGAGCTTCGGAAACTTTGGTGTTTGCTCGCGTTGGGCTTGTCCCGTTGCGAGCTAGTTTCGGCGCCGTGGGGTGGATCGCGGAGTAACGTTGATTGCCCAGAGCACCAAAACGCATCCGTCGGAGACTAGCTTCGAGCGGATGACTCGCTCCGAACGGATAAGAAATGTAATTGGGCGGCAATTGAGGAGTTCAGCGAGAAGTTTCCTTTCACTAAGATAAGCTAGGCAAGTGCCATATTGCGGTCTAAATGAATGATGCAACCGTCGCGCAGAGAAACAGAGAATTGTCCGTTGCTCGCGATCGAACTTGTCATGTCTTGATATTTCCCGGTTGATTGCAATGCGAACCAGCGAATGGTGGATTCGTCGGTATCGACGATCAGGTAGTGTTCAACTCGCTGCTCTTCGTAAAGCTCTCTTTTGGCATGAAGATCTTTATTGGCGGTGGATTCACTAAGGACTTCAATGACGAGCGAGGGTGGTTTTTCAAGATGGCGCGATGGCTGCGTCCCGCAAACCAACATGACATCGGGTCGAACGACTGTATCCTTTTGAACAATCCAATCCCGCATAAACAGCGCAATCGCATTCTCCTATGGAAATCGATGCATCGATTTGCGCGACGAACTTAGCAACGGCTCGTTCGTGAGGTCCAAATGGCGATGGACTCGTGGCGACGGCTGTTCCGAACCAAAGCTCCCAGTCTCCCTCCCATTGCTGGTAATCGTCAACGGTGTAATGCGGTTGGAATCTATGATTGGTTGACATGCTTGTGAATAACTAAGAATCGACGAAAAGATACAATGCACGTCTTATCATATGCGAGGGTTAGCCAGTTTCGAGGCCGCGGATGGAATTCGATGTACTCGATCCGAAGCGGTCGATCTCGATTCCCATCTGTTGAGCAAGAACAACGAACAGGTTCGCGAAGGGAGTATTGCTCTTTTCATCGTGAGCGACGTAACCACTGTGCTTGAATCGCCCGCCAGCAACCATGATCGGCAAATTGTGCCAGTCGTGGGCACTGGCATTCCCGAGGTTCGAGCCATAAAGAACTGATGTGTTATCGAGGAGCGTCCCATCGCTCTCTTGAATCGCATCGAGTTTTTTAAGGAACTGGGCGAATACTTCAAATTCGGCTTCTTCGATGAGCTTTAATTCATCGATTTTTTCCGGATCCTTACCGTGATGGCTGAGGTTGTGCCAATCATTTTTAACGCCGGGGATCGTGGGTACTTGGTTTAGACCACCTAGTTCGTACGTAATGGTCCGAGTTGAATCGGTTTGCAACGCGAGAACAATCATGTCGTACATCAGCTTTTGTCGATTGATTGCGTCGGCTTTATCGAGAATATCGACCGGTGGTTTCACGTCGACTTTCGGTTTAGGTTGCCGAATCCAGCCTTCGGATTGTTGAAGGCGCTTTTCCAGGTCGCGGACGGCTGTCAGATATTCACTTAATTTTTCTTGATCGCGTTTGCCAAGATTTTGAGTCAGTTGCTGAGTGCGCGATTGGACGGAATCGAGAATACTTTGTCCGCGACGGACATACTTCATCTCGGCTTCGATTTCATCTTTCGTCCCTTCGATAAAAAGAGACTTGAAGAGCTTCGATGGGACGGTCATTCCTGGAATCTCGACTCCGTTAGAGCTCCAAGATAATGACGACCCGCTATGGGATAACGCTAAAAAAGGAAATCGAGTTTGGTGACCGACTTCGGCGGCGATGCGTTGATCGAGAGAAATGGAGTTTTTGAAACCAGCTAAGCCAGGCCGTTGTGCCGAAGTCAACCAAGTCAGTGCCGAAGCATGGCCGTTGTTCCCTTGTTGATTGGGATGAGACAAACCGGAAAAAGCGGTCAGCTTGCCACGAAAATCGACTAGCTTTGAAAGATAGGGGGTCGCGAAGCAATCTTGTTCTTCATCTTCGGGGAACAAAAACGGTGTATGAAATCCAAGCCCGGCGCACATGGAGACGAGTCGGCGCGGAGACTGAGTCGTTGCTGCTCCGAGAGTTCGTTGGCCGATCGTCAGCTCCATCGCCTCAAGAAAGGGAAGCCCGATTGCGACAGCACCCGCGTTACGCAAGAAAGATCGTCGGTCGATGGACCGGCGAAGATTAATGTTTGGGATGTGCATTTTAGTTTAACTCCACAATCACTTGTTTCGAAATATTTCGCTCGCGATAACACGTTTAATTAGATCGCGGATCGGATAACCTTGCGATGCGAATTCCATGACGATTGTTTCGATTTCGTCTCGGTCAGAGAAGCCCATTTCGCGTCCAGTAGAAAACGTCAGTAGTTTCGTGAGAAAAGCCCGAGCAAGCTCAGCTTCATCCTCCAAGAGCAACTTACGAAATTCATTAAAATCGTTAAACTTGCGTCCGTCTTCGAACTCGCCGGATGAATCGACGGGCAGTCCAAGTTTAAATCGGACCTTGCGACCTTGGATTTCACGTTTGACCGATTCGCCTTCGCCAAGACTCCGAAATCGGTCGCGCCAGCCACCGATGGGGTCGAAACTTTCGAGCGCGAAGCCAGGTGGATCGATCACAGCATGACAAGCCTGGCAGTCATTATTGTTTCGATGCACTTCGAGCATTCCTCGAAGTGTTGTTGTCCCTCGAATGTCGGGTTCGATCCCCGGAACGCCTGGCGGTGGCGGATCAAGCTTCTTTCCTAAAATTCGTTCGCTTACCCAAACCCCACGCACAACGGGAGAAGTGTTCGTACCATTGGCGGATACTTTAAGGATGCTTGCATGACTCAACAAGCCACCGCGCACCGAATTGTCCGGAAGTTGGACTCGTCGAATTTCGGGCCCGTCTACGGATTCGATTCCGTAGTGTTGGGCAACTCGTTCATTCAGCATCGCAAAGTCGGATCGAATGAGATTTCGAATACCAAGATTCCGATCGATGAGTTCTTTCAAAAAGGCGCGTGTTTCGTCGATCATCGAAGAACGCAAATAGGAATCGAATTCAGGGAAAAGCATTTGGTCGGGGTTCGTAAAATTGATGTCGCGAAGGTTCAGCCAGGCATCGGCGAAATCGCGAATGAAACGATCGAAGCGGGGATCGACGAGCAATCGATCCGACTGCTCTAATAAGCCTGCCGTACCGTTGGAAAGGAGCCCCTTTTTTGCAGCAGCCAGAAGTTGCTCATCGGGGCTGGTTCGCGTTAGAAAATACGATAATCGAGATGCCAAAGCGTAGTCGTCGAGCTTTCCGGTGCGCTCAGTTAAAAACAGAAAGTCGGGCGACGTAAAAATGGCGATGATCGCACTCCGAAGGGCTTGTCCAAACGACGAGCCGACGCTCAATTCGTCGGCGAACAGCTTTTCATACGGAGCGAGCTCGCTTGATTCGACTGGCCTCCGGAAAGCGGCTTCGGCAATGCGTCGAATTACTTTGGAGCCATCTATACGTGGCTTGGATGCAATGACTTCCCAGCGATCCGACGACGGAATCTTCTGTTTGTCATTCGGCTTTTTCTTAGCGGCTTCGCGAATTTCTAAACCGTCGAAGACCAATCGATGTCCACGCAATGGAAATTCGCGATAGAGCGGACCCTCCAATTCGACCGAAAGGATGGCGAGTCCCGGTCCGCGATAGTTTTCGACGCCGAGATTCTTGATCGCGTACTCTTTGTCAAAAATGCCCCACGGACTGATATCAATCATCTGCCTCTGTTCGAGTTTCGCTTCGATTTCGATCGTCGTTGGTTTCCCTGGTGGCATCGAAAAATAGCCGAAAGTCGGCTTTTCTTCGCCACGACCGAAGGAAGTGGCACCAATGGAAAACGTGATCGGCTGATCGGTTTGATAAGCATATCCCGTCACGCGAATTTTATAGTTTCCCGTTTGGTCCGCATGAGCCGAACGAAGCATACCGGTTGGATAGCCAAAATCTTGAAAGAAGACGACGGCACTATCGTCGAGTTTCAGCCATTTCGTCCCGATAAACTGATCGCCTTCTCGTGTTTCAGCATAACTTGTTCGAATCAATTGGATTGCAGGTGCCTGCGAAGAAGTTGCGATGGCGGAATCGAGCACCGCGTCGATTGCTTCCATGTAACGCTCGATCTGCACCATCGAGACACTCAACGTCTCAGCCACGTTATCGAATTCGTGCGAACGTCCGTCCTCAGGAAGTCGAGCGGCAAGGTCTAAGTCGGTTCCAAAGAGATCGTTGACTGCGTAACTATACTCACTCCGATTCAGGCGACGACGCACGGTCTCCTTCGATCTCGAATGCGCATCCCAAAGAGGTATTCGAAGCGCTTTTAAAAAGGCAGCTCGTACTTCGTTGGTTGGCTGAAGTGTGTCGGAGGGTGGCATCTTCTTTTCATCCACTCGATCGAAAAGTCTCAGCCATCGATCAAAGAGTATTACGTCATTGAAATCCGCGCCGAGCTGTTCGATATTCAAGCCCCCTTCTGACGTTGTATCACTATGGCAATCGAAGCAATACTTCGCCAAGAAAGGTTGCCACTGAGACTTGACGGGCGTTTCAATCGCGTTGGCTTTGGGAACAAAAACACCCAACACAAATGTCAACCAAGCGCAGGCAACTTTGACGCGATAAGATTTGTTGAGCAATGCTTGAACCACAGATTTTCTCCGGTTCGGCGTCTATAGGTAACGTGAAAGACTGATTATAAACAGTAATCACCACCAGCAGAGTCCTAACTTTAGAGTTAAGATTACAATCAATCGGACTTGAAATGCGCAGATCGTAGCTCCAAAACAAGCATCGGCAAAAGCTTATTAGCCGATAAAAGGCCGTATAACATGCAACTGATGATCGTTTCAGCACTTCTCTGCTTCACGCTTTGCTCGTCGCTTATCGCTCAGACCAAACCCAACATCATTTTAATTTACAGCGATGATCATGGATTTGCGGACGTTGGTGCACAGGGAGTGGACGAGGATATCCGGACGCCGAACCTCGATGGACTCGCCAAAGATGGGGTGCGATTTGTACGCGGCTATGTGAGTGCGCCGCAGTGTGTGCCGTCTCGCGCGGGTGTGATGACTGGCCGATACCAGCAGCGATTTGGGGTCGAGGACAACACGCAAGGCCCGTTGCCTTTGGCGGAGCTGACGATACCCGAACGGTTGAAACCAGCCGGCTATGTTTCATGCCAAGTCGGCAAATGGCATTTAGATCAAGCTGGCAATCAGAATTTCGTTCCTCACGCCCAAGGCTTCGATGAGTATTTTACGGGCTCGATGAATGCGTTCATCGCCTCGCACGATCTGAAAGGCAACAAGCTGGCTAATGCGCCACAAACGCTGACCGACAAACGCTTTCGCTGCGTCTGGCAAACCGACGCGGCCCTTTCCTTTATCGACCGTCATCAGCGCGATCCATTTTTCCTCTACCTGGCATATTTCACTCCACATGTGCCGCTCGAATCACCCGAGCCATGGTTTTCCAATACGCCATCACATTTGCCGAAAGAACGTCGTCAAGCGCTTGCCATGATCGCTGCGATGGATGAAGGTATCGGACGCATTCGAGCGAAGCTTCGCGAACTGGGAAACGAAAAGAATACGCTCATCTTCTTCATCGGCGACAACGGAGCACCGATCAAGGAAGGTGCCTGGGACGGTTCGCTCAATCTGCCGCTTGTCGGTGAAAAAGGGATGCTCACCGACGGTGGTATCCGGGTACCGTTCCTTGCGGCGTGGCCTGGCACTTTGCCTGCCGGGAAGCATTACGAACCTCCGGTAATCAATCTCGATGTCGCGGCGACCGCGATAGCCATTGCCGGCTTACCGCACGACAAGAATTTGGATGGCGTGAATCTGATACCATTCGTGTTGGGAGAAAAGACAGAAGACCCGCACGACGCCCTTTACTGGCGCTGGCGTTCGCAAGCGGCTATCCGCATGAACCATTGGAAGTATGTCCGAGTAGGCCCGGACGATCGTTATTTGTTCGATCTCAATGAACCAGACGGGCAGTGTGAGTTGGCGAAGAATAATCTCATCGAAAAGTATCCCGACGTTGTAGCGGATATGGAAAAGCGGCTGATGGCTTGGAACGCCACACTTCCGACGCCGGGCCTGCCGCGAGTGGCCAATGCGCAAGACGAAATGTTTTACGACGCGCACGTCAAGATTACCGGAGTGACGGCACGTAAAAGCAACGGCAAAACCCGACGGAAATCACCCAAAGCTTCTGTCCCGACCGATGCGAATCAAGGTTGGCTGGGCCGCAATTGCAGGCTCGCGGTCGACAATGGCGCACTGCGGGTTGAAGCGGACTCAAAAGCCACGAAGCCATTCATCACGCGTACTGGATTCCAACTTGCCGGTACGGTGACTGCGACGTTGAAAGTGCGCTGCGCAGCAGGCGGTGATGGAGAGTTTACTTGGCGGACTCACGACCAGAAGGATTTCGTCGACAATCAATCGACCGCGTTCAAATTCCTCGCCTCACCGGATTGGCAAGATATCAACGTCGAACTGCCGGTCACTGGACAGTGCGTCCATGTGCGCATCGCTTTTCCTCGCGTTGCCCAATTGGAGATCGCGGCAATCGAGTTACGAGATTCAAAAACATCGATTGTGTCGACTTGGACGACGGATGGAAAACCGAGTCAACGGGGCAATACGAAATAGCCAGACCGCTATCTTCATTGTGTTGCAAACCGCGTTGCCGATTTGTGTTGCAGACGGCTATCGAATCTCCGATAGTTTGCTTGATCGCTGGCGTTTGGCTTCATAGAGCAAGAGGGCGCCGGTGGTGCCGACGTTGAGCGAATCGACTTTGTTGGCCATCGGGATCGAGATGGTAGCGTCGGCGAGCTGCTGGATCGACGACGTCAATCCAGCACCTTCGTTGCCGAGCAAAAATATCGTTGGTTTAGTTAAATCAAAATCCCAATAGCTTCGACCACCCGCGGCCGCCGCCAGGATCTGGATCGATTGCGATTTGCTTCGATCTAGCCACGGACGAAGTGGGATCGCCGTCGGTGGTTTTCGAAACCATTGACCGGCGGAGGCTCGCAGGACTTTCGAGTTATAGGGATCAACGCTATCGGGCGTCATCCAGATTCCATCAGCTTGAGTCGCAGCTACACTTCGAATCAGTGCGCCAAGGTTGCCTGGCTCTTGCACGGTTTCAATCGCAAGGGCTAGCGAGATCCGCGTTTCCAACGACGGGGCGACTCGAAGTCGGCAAACGATCACAACTCCATCAGGATGCTCGGTTGTCGCGAGGTAATTAAGAACCTGATCGGTGACCAACTGAAGTCGAACTTTCGAAGCGACCGATGCGAGCAGCGATGCGTTTTTATCGGACCAAGCTTGCGTGAAGCAAATGCTGTCGATGGGCCATTGAGTCGCCATCGCTTCGTGAAGCAGATGTGTCCCTTCGCAGAGAAACAACCCTTGCGATTTCCGTTCGGACGCTTGTTGCAGTCGATGTAGCTGCTTGATCCAAGGGTTTTGAATACTAGTTAGCAACGCACCGCTATCAGGTTTGAAGGATTTCATGCCAAGTATTGCCAAAGGCGTGAGCTGGCTCGAATGCCTCGATAGTAATCTTCGAGACAAAATTTTTCGTTCGGGCTGTGGGCGCCGTCATCGTCGAGTCCCCATCCCATCAAGAGAACGTCGCACTGAAGAGCAGCAACCATCTGGGCGACAATCGGGATCGAGCCCCCTTCGCGAATCAAGACCGGAGACTTTTCGAATCCTTCTTCGATGGCCCGAGTGGCACCTTTCATGAATCTGGAATTTGGGTCGACCACCACACCGGCTCCGCCATGCAATTCGATCACCTCGACGGTAACACCGGGCGGAGTATGCGAGGCGATAAATTCGCGAAGCTGTTTTCCGACAGTGCCTGGATCTTGATCGGGGACCAAACGGAAACTGATTTTGGCTCCGGCCCAGGATGGGATAATCGTCTTGCTCCCTTCGCCTTGATAACCGCCTAAGAGTCCATGAACGTCGAAGGTCGGTCGCGCCCATCGTCGTTCCAACGTTGTATAGCCGGTTTCACCGGTCAGGCTAGGCACGCCCAACTGCTTGGAAAATTTTTCGTCGGAAAAATTTAAACCTGCCCACATGGCTCGTTCGCTTTCCGCTAGCGGTTTTACCGAGTCATAGAAGCCTGGAAGTTGAATGCGTCCATCGGGTGTTTTGATTTCGGTAAGGATTCTCGCTAGAGCCAGAGCGGGATTGGTGACCGCTCCACCGAAGCTACCCGAATGCAAGTCAGCTTGAGGGCCATGGACGCGAAGTTCGAAATAGGCAATTCCGCGCAGGCCATAGGTAATCGCCGGTTGTCTAGCGGCATATTGGGACGAATCGCTGATGACGATCACGTCGCAAGCCAGTTTTTCGTGGAGGCTAGGAAGCGCATGTTCGAGGACTTCGCTCCCTTTCTCTTCTTCGCCTTCGATCAAAAATTTGACTTGTAACGGCAATTTCTGGCCGGTGGCTGCCCACGCAGCAATGCTATGAACATGGGTAAGCATTTGTCCTTTGTCGTCGGTTGAACCACGGGCATAGATATTTCCTGCCCGAACTTCCGGCTCAAAAGGGGGAGTTATCCATAGATTCAGTGGGTCGCAGGGCTGAACATCGTAGTGGCCGTAAACCAAAACAACGGGAGCTCCGGGAACCGGTGGGCTGGATGCAAAGATCAATGGCGGTCCGTTTCCCGGGATCAATTCGACTTCGAGTCCGATCGTTCGGAACCGATCGGCGACCCAATTGGCGGCCTGAGTCATCGAATCTTTCTTGGTTGGGTCGGCGCTGATGCTCGAGATGCGGAGCAATTCGAACAGCAAATCGAGGTGACTTTGCCGGTTCTCCTGAAGATAACGATCGATCACCTCAAAATTGCTCATATTGGGTCCTAACGATTTTGCGAATTCTACTTGCCAAGTGGGGTAGGGATAACCTTACAATATACAGCGATTGAAACTGGCTGCCGATGTAGGCTAGGTTTTACGAAAAAGGAAGATATCACGATGTCGGAATCATCAACAGCCGCTGTTGAAGAAGTTGCAGCTCCCGTAAAAGAGCAACGATCAAAATCCCAACAACCCAAACCGAAGCGTCAGCCTCGGTATAACGTCATTCTTTGGGATGACCAACACCATACCGTCGACTACGTCGTCCGGATGATGAAGGAGATATTCCGAATGTCCGAACAGGAAGGGCTGAAGATTGCCGAGGGAGTCGACAGAACCGGACGAGCAATCTGCTTGACGACAACGAAAGAACATGCCGAACTCAAACGGGATCAGATCCATGCTTATGGAAGCGATCCTCATTCCGTTCACGGTCGATCGAAAGGGAGCATGTGGGCAAGCATCGAACCGATGCCATAAGCGGCTAAAGCCGGGACTACGAATTTTACTCGTCGGCTACGTTAACATAGACCTTTAGCGCCGAGTTATCTTCGACGAGCAAACGCATCATCTCTTGGTAGCCGTCCAATCCATCGACACCGTTAGTGAGAATTTTCTGCACCACATTGGGATACATGACTTCGCCCAGGGCGAGGTCTTTGATTCCCGATTCAAAGTGTTCGCTATTGGCATTTACCGAGCCGACGAGCAGCTTGTTGCCTAAGACCCATTCGATATTGATCTTATCGGATGGAACTTGCGTGTCCGTTTTGCCGCCGGTAATGCTCGTCCAAACTAAGACGCCGTTATGACCTAAGACTTGCATCGCTTCAAAGGCAATCTTGGAAGAGCCCGTCGCATCGATGATGAGGTCAGCCTTGCCAACTTGTTTGGCAAGTTCTAGCAGTGGAGTTTGAGAAGTCGCAATATATTTTGCCTCTAAGCCAGTAACGATCTCGCTTTTCAAATGAGGACCGGGAGCTCTGGCCAGGGTATAGACGTCGAGTCCTCGCAGCTTCAAGATCAACGTCGAAAGCAAGCCGATCTGACCGGCTCCTAATACAAAAGCCCGCTTAGGTCGCCAAACTCGCAAGCGGCGTTGGACTTCAAATGCTTGGTGGATTGCCTTCGCAGCACAGCTCATCGGTTCCATCAAAACATGCAGATGTTTTAAGCCTTGCGGGACGCGAACGATGTATTCTTGGTGTTCGACGAAATACTCAGTCAGATAACCGTGGAGAAGATTGATTCCACGCTCGTAGTACGTTTCCTCGCTGGTCATGTCATAGGTGCCGATCTGGTCGTAGATCGAACCGCCAGGTCGACGGACCGTTGCCGTAACGTAGTCACCGGGCTTATAGTTCGTGACCTTGTCGCCAACGGCTTCGACGATCCCAAAGCATTCGTGGCCGAGCACGAGATAGTCATCGCCTGGCGGGGCGTTGCCGTAAAGGGCATCGTTGATCTCGCGATCGGTCGCATCGACTCCGACCTTGAGAACCTTGACGAGTACTCCATTCCCATCGGGATATTTGTCGAGGCTGGGCTTAGCAATCTCGCGTTGATGAACGCTATGGGGTTGACCAGGTCGAACGGCGATTGCTTTCATGATGGCGGCTGAATAAAGGTGTGATCGAAGGTGGCAAAATACTGAGACTGAATCGTAGCAGGCTTGCTTGAACCATTCGAGTGGACTGAGGAATATCTTTGAACTGCGGGGAATGAGTTGAATCCGCTATGCGGCTCGTTTGCGGCAGGTTTTTGAGGCTGGTTTCGCCTTCGAAGCAGCCGCTCGATAGAGCCGGTTATTCCCGCGTTTTCCGGCGTCGACACACGCTCCGCAGTGACTCAAAACGTAGGCAGCTTGTTGGGCGAACCATCGTGGGCGTTCGAGCCAGGTGGCTAGCATGGCGGTGTCAAAAATAGAATCGGTCGGGGCATTGACGATCGCGAACAAGTCTTTGGCTTCGGTTAGCCAAAGACTATCGCCGACCGAAAGAACTTTTTGGTCGACGACACGGTATTGCTTGGCGCGTCGCCACCGCTTTTTCTGAGGCAATCGCGTCTCTTCGACATCGATGAGCGGTACTTCTAATATAAGCCTAGGATGCGGGAAGACTCGAGTAAAATGCAAGAGCTCGGAAAAGATATCCACGTGATTCCGACGTTTGGGGCTTTTTCTACGTCGTTGCACTGACTCGTTTTTAGGGTCGAGCGTCACAATCCATTTGTTAGCGACGACTGGCTTGACAACGCGAACAACGTGATCATTCAAAAGGTCGGAGATTTTGTCGCGAATGGCACCCAGTCCAGCATGTTGAACTTCGACTAAACGCCCCTGATCGTCAATCGCATCGATGCGATACTTGCCGAGTCGAATTTCTGTTTGGGAAGCATCGAGTGCATATCGAGTCTTGAGCGTCCGATGCAGGCTGGTTTCCAAAAGCTTTGACCCTCGAGAAAAGTTATCTTATCTTAAACTGGACTGATGAAAGTTTCCAGATGAGAGCCGATGGCGCTAGCCTGGATTATTCATCAGCCGAAGTGCGTTAGCACCGGTTTGCTCGAATTGCTCGGAAACCGACGCTAACGCGTTCCGGCTGATTTGCAGACTGCCTTTTTGTTCAAACGTCGCAAGTCTAAACCATTACCTATGTTGCGAAGAAATCTAAACGATTCATGCAATATCCAGGCTACCGCCTTGCCGCTCACATTTTCATTTCGCTTGGCTAACGCTGCGTCACGTGCCGATTCCAAAATCGCGAATGGTGAGTAACGTCGTAAGCGAAATCCCGGCTGCTTCGAACGCTGCGCGACCGCCTTCGAGTCGATCGACGACGGCCATGACTCCGAGAACTTCGAGTCCAAAAGCGCGAACGGCTTCGACGGCTTGAATCGCACTGCCGCCGCTCGTCACTACATCTTCAACAATGATACACTTCATTCCGCGGGTGACTGGTCCTTCAACCAAACGTCCCATGCCATGTTGTTTTGCTTCTTTGCGAACCATGAATCCACGAAGTGACTTGCGCTGTTGACCAGCTAACATGACGACGCCGGCGGTAATTGGGTCCGCTCCGATGGCCATTCCGCCAACACAATCGGGAAAATTATTGGCGAACTGACTTTCCATCGATTCGAGAATGCCAGCGGAAATCTGTTGGATGCCATCGGGATGCAAAGTAACTTGTCGGCAATCCAGATAGTACGAAGCCTTTTTGCCGCTGGCCAAAGTAAAATCGCCAAAACGCAATGCATGTTGGCGAACGATTTCGATAAGTTCTGATTTGGCGTATGTCATGGTCGAAGTCTAGATCGAAGTGCGAGCCGTTTTTTAAATACCGGCTGCATTCATACTCGCCATTGCTGAATTCGCCAAGTCCCCGGTCGCATCAAGCACGCCCTTCGAAGACTCAGAGCGTGCCACACAAATATACGTAAAGTCATTATTGACTGTTACATTAGCGTTTGATCGTAACTTGTGAGCCACGCGTCAACATCGAGAATACATCGCCAGCATCGAGTGGCGAAAGGCTAATACATCCCATCGAAGAACCATCGCTGGCCGGATTATCGGGCGAACCGTGAATGCTTAAATCTTGTCCCAAGTCCATCCACCATCCGCCGTAAGGATTACGAGGGTCTTTTCCGTCAATCTGGACGCCGCCTTTTCCGTAGTAATTGCGGTGGCGTTGCTTGTCCAAAACTTGAAAAACACCTTCCTTGGGCTGTGGATCGGCACCGGTCGAAACGGGAAATCGACCGGCATACAAATCGCCAAGGAAAACCGTCATCTCATGGCGATTGACATCGACTTCCGCTCGAAACGGCCCCTGAAAAACCTTCAGCTTCTGGCCTGGGAGCAATCCCATCGTTGTGTCGACAGCGTTGATCTTTACTAAGAGTTCGGTTGGAATCTCAAAGCGCTTCGCAATATCATCGATCGTTTCACCAGGACCTACGACATAAGGCGTGTCGAGCAAATGGCGGCGCGAGTAAATCGTCTCGCCAGCCAGTGTATCCAAGAGATTGATCAAGTCGATACTCTGCTCAGCGGATAATTCAGGTGAATTATAAAACACGCTCATGGTTGCCAGTGCTTCTTTGAATTCACCGCGATCGACTTGTTCAATCGAGACCTTTTTAGCATTCTCAAAGGATCTGCCGGTAATGTTGGCCTTTTTATCAGATGCGTTCGACAACAAGTCTTTGGATGTGCTGGAGGTCAATAAGGCCGGGTTATTCGCAGGCAGCGGTTTTATCGCTTCCGACGAAACCGTCGTTTGCGATGCGACCGTTCCCGGGATGCTCATCAAGTCGATCGGTGTCAATGGTTTAAACTCACTTTTGGTTGCCGTCGGCGGTGAAAGCATGCTTGCAGAATTGTTTTTGAAATCTCCAGACTTTCCAGACCCATCGAGATTGAGGCTGAAGCTAGGCTCCTCGGAAGCGGTTGGCGACGGAAAATTTCCTGGGACAGTCGACGATTCCGTGCCAGGAATGTTCGTTAATTTCGGTGGCAGCAAAGTGTCGACTGCGGGTGGAGGCGTACCGGTTTTATTGTTGAAAAACGGATTAGGCTTTGAATTGAAATCGGGAATTTTCCCGTCCGATGCATTCGATCCAAATGGGGTCATCGGTTTGAGTCCCGAACCAGGTGTTAGCCCAGCCGAATCGAAGCTCGGCATCGAGACATCGATATCCATCTCGGAATCGTTAGCTAGCATGTTTTGAAGCTCCGCTGGCAGTTCGGTGTCAGAGCCATTAATCGCTACGTAGGCTCCGTAGAGAACTACTAGCAGCAATACAACAACGACGGCTGTCTTTATAGTTTGCACCGTGGTCCTCCTTGACCAATCGCTATGCCAAGTCTATCGCTTAATTCTACAGTCGTTCACGCGAACGAACTGTCTCGATGGCATCGGTATAGTTAAACGGGGGGCTTGATGCTAGAGCAATTTTTGATGTTGGCTTTTTACCTGAAAAATCGTAAATACCTAAGGGTGCAAAAATGACTCGCGCCATCTTTGCGCATCGAGTCAACCATGACGTGCCACATGGATGAGATTATCCGCAATTGATGCACCCGTTTGTGTACCAGAAACATTCCAGCATTCGCAAGTCGCCAAGTCTTTCGGTGCTTTCCGTTCTTAAAGTAACTCAACCATGTTGATTGCCCTAGAATTAGCTGGCTTTAAAAGCTTTGCTGATAAGACACGCTTCGACTTTCCCGACGGCATTACCGTTGTTGTGGGTCCGAACGGCTCTGGTAAGTCAAACATTGTCGATGCCATCAAGTGGGTGCTCGGTACCCAGAGCGCAAAAAGCCTTCGCGGCGACGATATGGCTGACGTGATCTTCAAAGGTTCAGCCGCTGGCGGTCGCAAGCCGTGTAATTCTGCCGAAGCGACTTTGATTCTTGATAACAAAGACAAGCGACTTGCCGTCGATGCTCCTGAAGTTCACGTTACTCGACGAGTGTACCGAAGTGGCGAAAGTGAGTACCTTATCAATCGCCAGCCTTGTCGATTGAAGGACATCAAGGACTTGTTTCGTGGCACCGGAGTCGGAATCGACGCCTATAGTCTCATCGAACAAGGCAAAGTCGATCGAATGCTTCAAGCGTCTTCGAAAGATCGACGCGCGATTTTTGAAGATGCAGCGGGTATCAGTCGCTTCAAGTCGAAAAAGGTGGAGACGGAACGTCGTATTCAACGAGTCGACCAAAACTTAGTCCGCCTCAAAGATATCGTCGACGAAGTCTATACACGTTTAAGCAACCTTAAGAACCAAGCCGCCAAGGCTCAGCAGTATCGCGAAATGACCGCTCGAGTTTCGGTCTTGAGATTGCAGTTGGGTATCGATGAACGCAGCACGCTCCTTACCAAATCCGAACAACTGAACCAAGCTCTGGCGACGAATATCGAGAACCGAACGTCGCTTTCCGAACAACTCACCGCCGCCGCCGTTCTTGTCGAACAGTCTGGACTTCGACTGGCTGAACAACTTGGGGAAACGCAAACGGCTCAAACCGAACAGCAGACGTGGCGAGAAAAAATAGCCGGACTCGAAAGCTTTCAAACCGCACTTCGCGAGCGTCTGATTGAGTTGGTTGCCGAACGTGAAATTGTTACCACCCGTCAAACTGCCCTCGAAGAGAAAGCCGATCTGACAGCCGAGGAAGTCACGATGCGGGTGACCGAAGTCCAGGAACTTCGCGTCCAGCATGAATCACAAGCGAATCGAGTCCGTACATTTGAACAAGATCGACTGAACCTCGACGATCAATTGACGCGTTTGCACCAAGCCTTAGATGCCCAGCGTGAAAGAATAAAAAACCTCGATCGTCAAAGCCATCAGAGTTCAGCATTGTCGATCGCCGAATCGACGCGAGTCGCGCAATTGGAACGACAGCTTGCATCTCAGTTGCAACAACTCGAACATTTCTCCGCGACCATAGATAAGCTTGAACGCGAGCAAGTTGACCAGCGGACGCAGCGAGGAATCCTGGAATCGCAAGCCGCAGCTGCACAACTGGCTTTTTCAACGGCCAAAGCTGAATTAGAATCGCATCGATTGCAGCATGTGAGTCTGCAAGAAACCGCGATTGTGCATCAAGGACGATTGCAAGGGACACGCGAGCGATTGCTGTTGCTTGAACAATTAGAAGATCAGCTTGAAGGGGTAGGGCGGGGCGCCAAGCGACTCTTAGAGATTGCTGCCAATGACCGCAACGCTCCCTGGTCATCGGTCAAAGGACTCGTCGCTGACTTGATAGAGATCGACGTTCACCTCGCGCCATTGATCGACGTTGCATTAGGAGCGTCCGCCGAAACGGTTGTTTTGGAAGATGGACAAGTCATTGACTTGCTTCGCGACGGCACGCTCAATCTTGATGGCCGTGTTTCGATGTTACGCATCGACCGCTTGCCCAGTCGTCGCGCCGGCGACAAAATCCAACTCGATGGCCTCCGCGGAGTCCTCGGACGAGCCGACCGATTGGTTCATACCCAACCCGAGTTTACACCCTTGGTCCATTATCTCCTCGGAACTACTTGGCTGGTCGATACGCTGGCGACAGCTTTGGATCTGAGCCATCTTCGGGGCGCGGGGTTGCGATTCGTAACGGCCGAATGCGAACGTATTGATGCTGACGGTACACTTTCGATCGGTTCCTTGCAGACTGCTCTCGGATTGGTTTCGCGACGCAGTGAAATGCTTGCCGCACGCGATGAAATTCGGCATCTTGAAGAGCTCACCACAACGACGGCGAGCGCATTGGCGGCCATCCAGTCGACTGTTCACGACCTGAGCGTTCGCCTGAAAGAATTGGATGAGGCCGCGAGATCTACCGACCTAGCCCTTACAGAATTCTCCGTCCAGCAGGCTGCAAACGCGACGCGCATCGATGAACTAAAAGACGAACATCGACGACTAGGGCAAGAGATCGACGAAACGCGCGAGCAACTTTCGGCTTCGTTAGTTGTTGTCGCAGCAGCCGAAGTTGCAGCACAAACCGCTTTGGGCGAATTGCAAACCCTGCAAGTCAACTTGCTTCAGCAACTAGACCAGGTCCGATCGCTCGAAGAGCAACGCCGAGCAATGCGTGAAACGATTACGAGCGAAAAAATTGTGCTCGCTCGAATCGATCAGCGATTGGAGGGCCTTCAGGCAACCCTCGATCAGCTCAATCGAGACGCCAGCGAACGCCAACAAGCGGTCATCGACGCTCAAGCATCGATCGCGGCCTTGGATGCGAAAACAGCGACTACCGAAAAAACCATTCAAGAGGCTGACCTTCAGCGGGTTCAGTTGATCGAACAAGTCGACGCCTCTCAGGTTAAGCTTGCCGCCCTTTTGGAAGTAACCAATCAATTGCAAGTAGAACGACAAACGGCTTCGCGACAACACGACCAGCATCAACGACAACTCGATCGATCGATCGAACAGCAACGTAGTCTCGAAACCGAATTAGCGCAATGCCGTTCACGAATCGACGAGCTCGTCAGACGCTACCAACAAGACTATCAGTTGGATTTGCTCGATGCTTCCTTCGTCGAGCAGACACCCAAACTAGTAGATCGCCAAGCTGCCGAAGCCGAAGTGAGTCAACTCCGACAAGACATCGCCTCGGTAGGATCGGTCAATATGGAGGCGCTTCGCGAGTTAGACGAATTGCAGTCGCGTTACGATAAATTGCATGGGCACTATGTCGACTTAACCGATGCCAAGCAGAACCTTCAGAATATCGTCGCGAAGATCAACGAAGATTCGCAACGGCTGTTCAGCGAAACGTTGGAGGCGATCCGCAAGAATTTTCAAGAACTCTATCGACGATCCTTTGGCGGCGGACATGCCGATTTGATTTTGGAGCAGTGTGAGGATATGTCCGAAGCCGGAGTCGAAATCGTTGCGACGCCTCCGGGCAAGACGGCGCTCTCGAATTCGCTGCTCAGCGGTGGCGAAAAGGCGCTGACGGCTGTTGCTCTGATCATGTCGATATTCCAATTTCGACCAAGCCCGTTTTGTATTCTGGATGAAGTCGATGCTCCCTTTGACGAAGCCAACATCGGTCGCTTTGTGTCGGTCTTGACGGAGTTTCTCGACATGACGAAGTTCGTCGTTGTTTCGCATAGCAAGAAGACCATGACTGCCGCGAATACCATTTACGGTATCACGATGCAAGAAAGCGGTGTCTCAAGACAAGTCTCGGTTCGATTTGAAGACGTTCGCGACGACGAAGATTTTCTGGCTGGCGATCAACCGTCGAATAAAGCCGCGTAGTTATCGCATGCGGCAGAAGGTTGCTGAAGCGGTAGACTCGCGCCGCTGTTCTTGGTAAAACCAAATGTGCCTGGAAAATCCGTAGCACCAGCTTCCGACGATTCCCATCATGCCACTCTTCAAAGGTAAAACCCCATGAGATATTTTAGCCTAGCCCTACTGTTTGCAGCGTGCATGCTCAGCTCAACGCTCTTCGGAGCCGAAGCCTCGAAAAAACCGAATATCGTTTACTTAATGGTCGACGAGCTCGGCTATTTCGAACCAGGATATATGGGGAATCCAAATATCAAGACGCCCAATCTCGATCGAATGGCGTCGGAAGGCATTCGCTTTAATCAGTGCCTGGCTGGCTCGTCGGTCTGTGCACCGACGCGATGCTGTTTTCTGACCGGTAAGCATAGTGGTCACACATCGGTGCGATCCAATGGCGGTGGTACACCGATGCGAGCTGAAGAGATCACGATTGCTTCGATGCTCAAGCCGCTCGGATATGCGACTGGCGGATTTGGGAAATGGGGATGTGGTGGCCGCGGTTCGACTGGGGTTCCCGAAAAGCATGGCTTCGATCTGTTTGTTGGCTACTACGATCAAGTCCACGCTCATTCGTTCTATCCCAAGTACATCATTCGCAACAGTGAAGAGTTGCCGTTGAAGAATAACATGGGCAACAGTCAAGGCGAAAGCTATTCACAATACACGATCATGGACGAAGCCGTAAAATTTATCAAAGCCAACAAAGATCAACCGTTCTTTTGCTACCTGCCATTCACGCCGCCACACGGAAATTTTGATATCCCCAACTCGGATCCAGCTTGGTCGCTTTACAAAGATAAGGATTGGCCAGAATCGGCGCGGCGATATGCAGCCATGTCGACCATGGTCGATCGTCAATTCGGCGAAATCTTGGCGTTAATCAAAGAACTTAAGCTCGACGACAACACGTTGATCATGTTCAGTGGTGATAACGGCGGAGCAGACTATTTCCCATCACCAGAACATCCAAAGGGCATCCATACAGCGAACAAGAATCCGAAGACGGGTGTCGAATTTCGAGGAAAGAAAGGGGAGCTTTATGAAGGTGGAATTCGCATTCCAGCACTGGCTCGATGGCCAGGAAAAATAGCTGCCAACCGCACCAGCGACTTGCTTTGGTACTTCCCAGATGTCTTGCCAACGATCGCCGAAATTACGGGTGCGAAGGCTCCGTCGGATATCGATGGGCTATCGATTGCTCCTGAACTAATTGGAGAAACCGCCGCAGGTCGCAAGCAGGCTCAGCATGAATATCTCTATTGGGAGATAACGGGCAAGACCGCAGTGCGTATGGGAAATTGGAAAGCCATCCAGCCAAAGGCGAATGCACCATGGGAACTCTACGATCTCGCGACCGATTTAAGCGAAACAAAGGATTTGTCAAAAGCCAAGCCAGACATACTCGCCAAACTTCAGAGCTTTGCAACCGCTGCTCACACGCCAGCCGTTGAAGGAACATTCGAATCGACCGAGATGCACGAACGCGACCGTGCCGCCAAATTCGGCGGCAATCCACCTGCCGCGAAAAACAAAACGAATAATAAGAAGGCGAAAAGCGACAATTCTCGGTAATCCTGGAAGGTTGATGTTTGTGGCGTGATGTACGTCGCCGGAGAAATCACCCCGCTTGACGGAGCGCTCGCTCGATTTGTGTAGTGTTCCGCAATCCGGCGTTGGTTTCACTTTTCCTTCTGCCAATGTTGATCGCCAGACGCAACTACTAGCAACCATCGCCAACAAACGCGTAGCGGTTCTCAAAAGGCTTTGCATCGGGGGCGCGGAACAGGTGATATCATGACAGGCTTCCTATTAAGGACTTTATTCCCTCGGGAAATAGCAATTTTTTCGACACTTTGCTAACGAATGCCTGCTTAGACGAAATTTGAGTATTGACTCGAATACTCAGAATCCAAATACTGGTCCTACCTGTTTGGAGTGAACCACGGAGTTAATTGGTGCTTTCGAAACTTCTCAATATACTCACACTGGGTGCGTTTGCTGCCCACGCGGTTTTTGGTTGTTGTGGCCATCACCACGAAATTCCTACAGGCGGACATTCGCACATTCAGCCTGTCATCAGCAATGCTCATGATCACGACGATGATGATCATCATCACGCCTGCAATTGTTCACACTTGACCGATTCAACGTCTGCCGAGTCGTCCCATCCGCCTTCCGCTCAATTCATGGATGGGCAAGTTGGTTCTGAATCGCCGGAGCAGCCGTGCGAAAATTCGGATGGCTGCGAGCATGAACGCTGCACATACTTGACGCAATCGAATTCAAAGACATTATCAGATTCGGTTTTGCAAACGACTTTCGTCGCAGTTCGAATGCCCTCGTTCGCTCGCGAACCGCTTGTCCGAATTGTGGAATCTACCGCACCGAATGGGCATCGAGGTTCGCCGCCGCTTCTTTGTGCTCTGCTGCAAACTTGGCAGATCTAAGCACATAGTGGCACCCTTTCTTTGTGTCCATGTATTGTGTGAACATTTGCCGCGAACGGAAGAATAGAATTTACCTGATTTTAAGTAGCTGAGTCTCTCCGAGACTCTCACAGCATCTCGGAGAGACGCTGCTACATGGTGAATTTCAACTTTCTCTAGCCTACCTCTGACATCGAAGCCCGAGTCGACCCCTCGAATGTTGTCTGCTCTCAAGGCTTCCGGAATAGAACTATGAGTTGGAATCTGCGCGCTTTGCGTTGGAAATGGATTCGCATTTTCGCCGGTATACTTTTATTTACGACGGGTGCGATTACGTTTCCTATTTGGTGGCCAAGTCTTTCGGATTGGGTTGATCGGACGCTCGTACATCATCGAGCTGGTACTGAAGGATTGAATTCCGAAAACGATCCTCATCGCGATGCCGGCGGAACGGTCCAGTCAGAGCTCTCCCACGGATTGCATCAAGTTACTCAGCCTACGGCCGCGTCGCTGGAACTGACATCACAAGCCCGTAGCAATCTTGGGCTTACTCCAGAGTATCTACGCCCGATCGAGCTTCGTACATTTCGCCGAATGATCAACGTACCCGCAGCCGTGATTGCTCGTCCCGGTCGAACGGAGATTCAAGTTGCATCGCCTTTGAACGGCGTCATCACGCACGTCCATTCCGTGACTGGCGAGGCCGTGTTACCCGGTGAACTTTTGTTCGAAATTCGACTCAGTTACGAAGATCTCGTCGAATCACAAACCGCTTTTCTGAAGACACTAGGCGAACTAGAAGTAGAGAATCGCGAAATCGAGCGACTCGAAGTAGTCACACAATCCGGGGCAGTATCCGGCAAGACGCTGCTCGAACGTCGTTATGCGAAAGACAAGCTAGAAGCGCTTATCCGTTCACAGCGCGAAGGACTCAAGGTGCATGGGCTTTCCGAACGACAAGTCGATTCAATTGCTACGGAAGGAAAACTGCTGCGTGATTTAAAAGTCGTCGTGCCCGAAATCGATCGACACTCCGAAAATGAAGAACTTCGACTCAGCAGTAGAATCGTCCGACCGGTAGCTTTTCAAAACGAACCTATAACCAAAGTCGATTCGAACCACTCTCTCAATCCGCTGACGATCGCGACGTTGAATGTTCGAAAGGGGCAGGCAGTGATGGCAGGTGAACCGCTCTGCTCACTCGTCGATCTCAAGCAACTTTTTATAGAAGGACAAGCCTTTGAGCAGGATGGATCGGCGATAGGCCGAGCAACCGGAAATAACTGGACCGTCGAAGCTGTCTTTCCCGACGCCGAGTCGGAAGTCGTCGTTCGCGATCTGAAGCTAGCCTTCGTCGGTAACTCGGTGGACCGCACCACACGAACTCTCCCCTTTTATATCGAACTCCCCAACCAGATTTTACGCGATGAGAGAAGCACCAGTGGGCAGCGCTTTATCACTTGGAAGTTTAGGCCCGGTCAACGCTTGGAAGTTCGTGTCCCCGTCGAGGAGTGGCTCGATCAAATCGTGGTTCCGATTGATGCCGTCGTGAAGGAAGGGGCGGATTGGTTTGTCTTCCAGCAAAATGGTAAGCGATTTGATCGCGTGCCAGTTCACGTTCGATATCGAGATCAGATCGTCGCTGTGATCGCTAACGACGGTTCGATCTATCCTGGCGACGTCATTGCGTTCCGCGCAGCTCATCAGATGCAGATGGCGATTAAAAATAAATCTGGTGCCGCTGCCGATCTACATGCGGGACATAGTCATTAGGGGAATAGGGAATAGGGAATAGGGAATAGGGAATAGGGAATAGGAAATAGGGAATAGGGAATAGGGAATAGGGAATAGGGAATAGGGAATAGGGAATAG